>Ga0181520_10008794_pt1 | contig 14209 bp, 14 predicted proteins | sample PEATcosm2014_Bin_29_FD_132451 | JGI IMG/M metagenome (GOLD analysis project Ga0181520, IMG submission 132451) | Peatland microbial communities from MTU Mesocosm Facility, Houghton, MI, USA - PEATcosm2014_Bin02_30_metaG | ecosystem: Environmental > Terrestrial > Soil > Wetlands > Peat | place... | reverse complement strand
TCGCCGGCGATCGGGATCGCGAGCTTTGGATCGGGGCGGTTGGCCTCTTTGGCGAAGACTTTGTAATTCATCGAATTGAAAGCGCGTACCAGCCGCGTGGCCGGCAGATATTTCTGCGAGGTCACGCCGATGCCGTCCTTTTTGACTTCGTCGGCAAGCTCGGCGCCGTCGCGCGCTGGCGTGGCATTACAGGCGTCGAGCACGATCTTGCCTTTGAGCGCGGTGGCGTAGTCGCGGCCAATCTCCGGCAGTGCCTTGTAGGGCACGGCAATGAACATGACGTCGCCGAAGGCGATCGCCTGCTCCACGGTCTCTGCTTGCGCTAATTGGCCGAGACCGTCGACCGTATCCTTGAGTTCCTCGGGATGACGCGAGGAGAAGAACACTTTGTGGCCGTCCTTCACCCACAGCCCCCCGATCGTACCACCGATGTGACCTGAGCCGATCACGCCGATGTGCATTTTGGGAGCGCTGGTCTGCGCGCCTGCGCCGGACGGCCATAAAGCCGCGCCGAGGAACAGCGCGCCGCCGGCGCCAAGCAGCGCGCGCCGTTCGCGATCAACCGGATCATGCTTGGGCATCGAAATCCCCTTGTGATGGTAATGTCGGAGTCGCGCCCAGGTCCTTGTAGCTTTCATTTCCGACTTCCGGATAGGCCGAGGCGACAGGTCAGGGCGGCGCGCGCGAGCGTTGAAACGGCTCCGCCGCATACTTAAAGCCGGTGGCGCCGCCACGCCCGCTTCCTAACGGCAAGGCTGGCTCAGCCTTCAACCGGCTCGGTTCCCACGATCTCGATGCCGAAACCGGAGAGGCCGACATAGGTCATGTGGCGCGAGAAACTCAGTACCCGTATCGAGCTGATGCCGAGATCCTTGAGAATCTGGGCGCCGAGGCCAACCTCGCGCCATTGCCTGCTGCGCGCTTCACCCGAAGCGGTTTCGTCGGATTTCGGAATGGCGACCACCGGGACGCCGGCCGCACCGTCACGTAAAACCACAAGCACGCCCCTGCCCTCGGCCTTGAAGCGGTCGAGCGTGCGACGGATGGCCTTGGCCCCGCCGAACACATCGAGGATCAGATTCGCGCGATGCAGCCGCGTCAGTACGTTCCTGCCGTCGCCAATGCGGCCATGCACGAATGCCATGTGGTAGAACGGATCGAACGGAGTTTGAAAGGCGTAGCCGGTCAGCGTGCCGATTTCGGATTCCACCGGAAATTCGCCGATGCGATCGATCAATTTGTCGCGCGCCTGGCGGTAGGCGATCAAATTGGCGATCGAGACGCGCTGAAGCTTGTGGCGGACGGCGAATTCGGCGATCTGCGGTCCGCGCATTACCGTTCCGTCATCGTTCATAAGCTCGGCAAGCACGCCGACCGGCGGCAGTCCCGCCAGCCGGCACAGATCGACGCAAGCCTCGGTGTGACCGGAGCGCATAAGCACGCCGCCCTCCTTGGCTACCAGTGGAAAAACGTGGCCCGGCCGCACGAAGTCGGCCGCGCCCATATTGCCGTTGGCAAGCGCGCGAACGGTGTTGGTGCGCTCCTCCGCCGAAATGCCGGTGGTCAGTCCGTGCCGGACATCGACCGAAACGGTGAAGGCGGTGCGAAGCGGCGCATCGTTGCGCGCCACCATCGGGTCGAGATGAAGCCGCCGCGCTTCGTCCTGCGAAAGGGGTGCACAGACGATCCCGGACGTGTGGCGGATGATGAACGCCATCTTCTCCGACGTACAAAGCGAGGCCGCGACGAACAGATCGCCTTCGTTCTCACGGTCGTCGTCATCGGCGACGATGACCAGTTCGCCGCGGGCAAAGGCGGCGATGGCCGCGCCGATGGCGCTGGGAGTCTCGATCAAGAGCGCACCTTCTTCATTGCTTGCTTGGAGCAGCAACGGGAGCAGCAGCCGCGGCGGCGACCTGACGCGCCAGATTGAGTTTCAGCAGGCTCCGCAATCGGGGCGAGGCTTGCTTGGGGTCGGCACCCCCCGACATGGCGACGATATTCCTGATGATCTGCACCGGGGTGAGAACGAGGCCGAATGGAAAGCCCCACCAGCCGAGCGCCGCCGAATATGCCAGCGATTTGAGCTGCTCACGCCGTGCACACTCCCGGCAGACAAAGTGATTGTGGGTGGTCCAGCGGGTCAGCAGAATCATCGAAATCACCCGATACGATTGATAGAGATCGACAGGGTTCGGCTTGCCGCATTGCCGGCAAGGCCCCGCGCGACTTCTGCCAATATAGTCTTCGATTTGCTGCGGCGTGAATTGCTCAAGCGATTTCAACAAGGCGCGCGCCTGATTCTTGCAATTTGCGGAGCAGAACGAGTAGTCGCCCTCGTGTACTCCAAAGAAATTGAAGTTCTTGTTGCAATAATCGCAAACCGCCATCGGTCACCTTGAATTTGCTGCCCCTATGTACCGAGGTGCCCGCCAATCGACAATTCATCCAGCGGACGGCCACGCCGGCCCTTCGCCGACCTGGCCGCGGTGGCGCAGATAATGATCGGCGACCACGCATGCCACCATGGCTTCGCCGACCGGCACCGCGCGGATGCCGACACACGGATCGTGGCGCCCGGTCGTGGCGATCTTGGTCTCGCGACCGTGGCGATCCACTGTACGCCGCGGCGTCAAGATTGACGATGTCGGTTTGACGGCGAAACGCGCGATCAGCGGCTGGCCGGTGGAAATTCCGCCAAGAATGCCGCCGGCATTATTCGACAGAAAGAGCGGCTTGCCGTCATTGCCCATGCGCATCTCGTCGCCATTCTCTTCGCCGGAAAGCGCGGCGGCGGCGAAACCGGCGCCGATCTCGACTCCTTAGACGGCATAGATGCTCAGCAGCGCTGCGGCAAGATCGGAATCGAGCTTGCCGTAGATCGGCTCGCCAAGTCCCGCCTGCACCCCTTCGGCAACGATCTCGATCACCGCGCCGACCGACGAACCGCGCTTGCGTACGCTTTCGAGATAGTCGCCGAAACGGGATGCAGCTTGCGCGTCGGGACAGAAAAACGCGTTGCGCTCGATCTCGGCCCAATCCCAGCGCGCCCGATCGATCCGCTCCGCGCCGATTTGAACGAGCGCACCGCGCACCTGCATGCCGGGGACTATCTTGCGCGCAATCGCACCGGCGGCAACCCGCATCGCGGTTTCACGCGCAGACTGCCGGCCGCCGCCGCGATAGTCGCGCACGCCGTATTTGACATCGTAGGTGTAATCGGCGTGACCGGGACGATATTTGTCCTTGATGTCGGCATAGTCCTTGGACCGCGGATCGACGTTGTCGATGAGAAGTGCGATCGGCGAGCCCGTGGTCACCTGGCGGCCGCTGGTTTCGTCCAGAAACACGCCGGAAAGGATCTTGACGGCGTCCGGCTCCTTCCGCTGCGAAGTAAAACGCGACTGGCCGGGCCGCCGCCGGTCAAGGTAGGGTTGAATATCGCTTTCCGTGAGCGCAATGCGCGGCGGACAACCGTCGACGACGCAACCTATGGCCGGCCCGTGGCTCTCGCCGAAGGTGGTCACGCGGAAAGAATGTCCGAACGTATTGAATGACATCTTTGAAGAACTTGGCACGCTCGAACGGCGCGCAATGGCGCCGATTAATCCCAGCAAGACGCGCAGCGTTTGGTAGCCCGTGGGGTCAGGCGGGTCAAATCGCCGCGCCTGCCATGTTCGCTTTGCTGTCGCGGAAAATTCGCGCGACTTCCCAGCGCCGATTTTCAGCCCAACAATTCACCTCCACCCCGCAGGCTCTTATCGGCGCGACGGTTTTACCGACGTTCATGCCGCGTTCATGTCGCTGAACACCGATTAATGAAAAGCTGAATATCCATTAAGCTATGGAAAAATCAGGGTTATTTGCCATATTTATATTGCGGCTAGGTGGTTCCTATGCCATTCTGATAGGCGGTAAGGGGGCGAGGGGAGAGGGACCGAGACACGCCCGCGAAGCTTGAACTCATCCCTGCCGTTCATTCATCACGCTTTAGAAGGAAATAACCCATGGCCAGCAAGCCGAAGAAAAAGAAGAAGATGAAGAAGTAAGGACGTCCACGCGCCTCGTATCGAGGCCGCGCCGTCATTTCTTCAGATTCGCGAGGCGCCTTGAGCGGTGTTTCGTGACAGCGGCTGGACGAAAGTCCGGCCGCTGCCGTTTTTACGGGCGCACTCGGATTTTGGCGCCTAAGCCTGTTACTCTTTGATGATGCCGATGTCGGGTGCGTCTGGGTGCTTCATGCCGACGATGTGATAGCCGGCATCGACGTGGTGCACCTCGCCGGTGACACCGCGCGACAAGTCGGAAAGTAGATAGACGCCAGCCGCGCCGACATCCTCGATCGTCACGTTGCGCCGCAGTGGCGCATTGTATTCGTTCCATTTGAAAATATAGCGCAGGTCCGCGATGCCGGCAGCCGCGAGGGTTTTGATTGGACCCGACGAGATGGCGTTGACACGGATATTCTTCACGCCGAGATCGGCAGCCAGGTACCAGACCGACGCCTCGAGCGCGGCCTTGGCGACGCCCATCACGTTATAGTGCGGCATCCATTTCTCCGCGCCGTAATAGGTCAATGTGAGCATGGCACCGCCGTCCGGCATCATCTTCTCGGCGCGCTGCGCGATCGCCGTGAACGAGTAGCAGCTCACCAGCATGGTTTTGCTGAAATTATCTTCGGTGGTGTCGACGTAGCGCCCATCCAGTTGCGCCCGGTCCGAGAACGCGATGGCGTGAACCAGAAAATCGATCCCCGCCCAGACCGATTGCAATTTCGCGAACACGGCATCGATGGTGGCCGGCTCGGTGACGTCGCAATGTCCGACCACGATGCCGCCGATCTCCTGCGCGAGCGGCTCAACGCGCTTCTTGAGGGCGTCACCCTGGTAGGTAAGCGCGACGTTTGCACCGTGCGCGTGACAGGCTTTCGCGATCCCCCAAGCGAGCGAGCGCTGGTTGGCGACCCCGATAATCAGGCCGCGTTTGCCGCGCATGAGGCCCGAGACTTCCGACATTCTCCGACCCCGCTCGACGATACCGGCACCCAGCCTCCTATGACACAGCGCCGGTCAAGCGATCAAGCACGCAAGCTGTAAGTCACCAACTTAAGTAAATCTGGAATGTTGCCTCGTCCGCCCTTTGGATGATCGCACACCTGAAACCCGCACAAGCATCGAATACTTGGCAACAGGCACCGGATATTGGTCCGAGCTTCAGCGCGGGTCAGATCGCAACTTGCTTGTCGCGGACTCGCCGGTCGTCTGATTCAGCCATCGTCGCCACGAGCTCGGAGAATGAAATCTTTCGTTGCCAGCCGAGCAAGCGCTCGGCCTTCCCGGGGTTTCCGCAAAGGACGTCTACTTCGGCCGGGCGGTAAAACCGCGGATTTACTTTAACGATGACACGTCCACTTTTGCGGTCGATGCCGCATTCTTCGTCTCCCGACCCTTGCCATTCGATATCAAAGCCCAGGCATTTTCCCGCCATGACCACAAAGTCCCGCACCGAATGCGTTTCGCCGGTCGCCAGCACATAGTCATCGGGACGCTCCTGTTGCAGCATGTGCCACATGCCCTCTACATAGTCGCCGGCAAATCCCCGATCGCGCTTACTGTCCAACTTTCCGATTTCCAATACGCCGAGCTCTCCATGCTTAATCCTCGCCAGACCCAAGGTGACTTTGCGCGTTACAAATTCTTGTCCGCGCAAAGGCGATTCGTGATTGAAAAGAATGCCGGACGCGGCAAATAGATTGTAGCTTTCCCGGTAAGTCACCGTCATCCAATGTGCGTATAATTTCGCAACGGCGTAAGGACTACGCGGATAGAACGGAGTAGTTTCGGACTGAGGGCTTTCTTGCGCCCTGCCGAACATTTCAGAAGTTGATGCCTGATAGTAGCGAATTGATTTATTGAACCGCCGAATGGCTTCCAGGATGCGCGTTGCTCCCAAGGCATCTACTGCGCCGGTGTAGATCGGCTCTTCGAAAGACATTGCGACAAAGCTCTGAGCCGCGAGGTTATAAATCTCGTCGGGCTTCGCATGCTGTATTGTCCGCAGGATATTGTCGAACTCAAGCAACTCAATGTCGCAAAGCTCGACGTCATCCGCGATCCCCAGCTCGGCAAGACGCCGGATGTTTTTGGAAGACGTTCGTCTTACGGCGCCGACGACCGCATAATTTTTATCCAGCAGGAATTTGGCGAGATATGCGCCATCCTGGCCGTTTACTCCCGTAATCAATGCGCGCTTGGCCATCGTGCTCAACCGGCTTGCGGGTCAGCGAACAGAGCAGCCGAATAAAAATGCCGAAATTTCCGCGGTCGAAGATCTCAAAGCCGGGCCCACAAACCTGGACGCCCGGCCCATATTCGCTCACCCCTGCAACCGATCTTTCGCCAGACATTCAAGACACAACGCCTCGTCGGATTTCATGATCACGCGATAACGCCCGCCGCACGCCGGGCAGGCAAAATCCGGCAAAGCGGATCGTTTAGCCGGCCGCCTGTAGATCGCCAGCCATAGAAGGTTGGCGACGCCGCGCAATATTTCCAAACGAGGAATCTTCGATTTTCCGCCATGGCGGTTGCGGAAGAAGATAGGGACCTCGGCAATAACGAGTTTCTCACGCGCGAGCTGCACGACGCAGTTGAGAAAGAATCCGTATCCTTGGCGCGCGATCCCCTCAACTAGCCCCGCCGGCACGCGGTCAAGTTTCGCCGCGCGAAAGGAAGTCGTGTACTCGTAAAACGGAAGTTGAAGCAGCAGCCGCGCGAGCCGGTTTGCATTTTTGCTCAAGAACAACCGCCACCCCCGGTAATCGAGATGGCCTCCCGGCGCAAACCGCGAAGCGATTGCAAGGTCGGCGCCCGCGTCCAGGGCCGAGAGCAGGCGCGGCACGTCGGCGGGATCGTGCGAAAGATCGGCGTCGAGCGACACGAAACGGGAGTATCCATGATAGCGTGCGTACAGCCAGCCAAGCCTATGGGCCGAACCAATTCCCAATTTGCCGTCGCGGACGATCATCCGCAAGCGCTGATCCGAACTTGCGCGATTTCCTATGAGCTGCGTTGTGCCATCCGTTGAATGATCGTCAACGATGAGAATGTCGCAGCTCATCGGAAGCGCGAGCAGACGATCGAGCAGTATCGGGATTGTCTCGGATTCGTTGTACGTCGGAGCGAAGATCAAAGTATCGCTCGTGCGCACGTCAGTGACTGAAGGGCGGACGCTCAAATTGTCGGAATAGGAGCCTTGTGGCCGCGTGGCGTGTACTTCGGATAACACATCCCTGCCCCTGAAACGCCGAGGTCAACGGCTCGACAGCCAAACTCCGCTCGTCAATTTGACACCAGCAGTTTCATTTTACAATAGCTGTAGGGTTCATCGTCGTTGCGCGGCGCGCGCAATCGGGAACGCTAGCGAGGAGAAATTGGCTTGTCTCGTCAGCCGCGGGACTCTTCCATACCGGACCGTGCGCGCTTGGAAACGCCGCCCAAGAGCGAAAGACTTATCGGAACCAGGAGTAGCATGACCCACGTCATTGGCCCGAGTAGCTTTAGCCAATTCCACGGGACTTCGAGCGCGATCATCGAAAGCCATGCCGCGGCGGCCCAGGCGATCATGGGCGCCGTAACAATTTCTTCGCCTTTGCGCCGCCACGTTTCGATCAGAAGCACGCCGACGAGCGGCACCGCACAGGTGACGTATTGCGGCCCGGCAAACGAGATCATCAGCGGAATCGCGGCAAACAGCGCGGCGCCAGCGACCAGGAGCGGATAACCGGCGGCGGGCTGCGCGCCGCGCATGCTCCAGAAACCGCCGCGGCCGAGAATGACCGCCGAGACAACAACGGCGGCATTGAAGAGAAACTGAACCGCCGACGCCCAGCGCGGGAGCGGCGTCGTATAGAACGCGGCGCCGGCGGCGATGCGCGCGACCAGCGACCCGATGCCGATGCTCGAATAGGCGCCGGGCGAAACCTGGCCTGCGATCTTGGCGGACATCGATCCGCTGACGATGCCGGCCAGGTGTTCGCTGAACATGACGCGATAGAGGTCGAGCATCGCGGCCGGTCCGAGGCAAATGACCGGCAGCCCGATCAACAAAATAATGCCCCACGCGGCCGCCCAGAGCATGAATTTCCAGTCACGCCGCATGAATGGAATGATCGCGAGCAGGATCGGGAACACTTTGATGGTGACCGCGAGCGCTAACGCAAACGACGCAGGGGCGAGGCGCTTCTCGGCATACTTAGCCAAAAAAACAACGACCAGCAAAAGCAGCACCGGCGCCGGCTGACCGCGGGCCAGGCCGTCGCCGACAAACGGCAAGAGCGCCAGCAGCGGACCGATCCGCAGCGCCCATGCGGCCTGCAGGTATCCCGGCCGCACCTGTAGTGGCCGGTAGCGTTCCAACACGTTGGCCCAAACATGCAGCGCCAGCAGCAGGCAAACCGCGTTGATCAGGTACCAGACAACGACCGCCGCGGTGAGCGGCAACGCCCATGCCGGCTGCAGATGCCCCGGCAGCGGCTCGGCAAACGGCCCCATCAGCAGCGCAAAGGTCGGCGGATAATGATAGGTCCAACCGTGCGGGTCCGTTACGTCATAGAGCGGATAGCCCGTCCAGACCGCCCAGCCGGCGCGGAAGAAGACCTGCGTATCGCCTTGGCCAAGGCCGACGACTTTCCACACGACCATTGGAAGAAACAACAGCGTCAGCACGACGACGAATATGATCGCAAACCATTCGCGCCGGCCCGGGCGCGAGATGGCGTCGAACGCGAAAATGCTGGTGTTCATCGGCCGCTGCGTACCCTCATCGCCGCCGGCATGCAACCAGCGTTCGATGTACAAGCGAACAACTCACATGTCGCTGCGCGGATCGTAGGACTTCTCGGCGCGCCATTTCTTCATCAACGCGTCGAGCTCGGGATCGCTTTTCTCGGGCAGCATGATGCGCACCATGGCGAGAAGATCGCCGCGTCCTTCCTTGGCCGGATAGCCTTTGCCCTTGAGACGGAATGTGCGGCCGCTATTGGTCCCGGCGGGAATGGCGATTTCAACCGGCTTGTCGAGTGTTGGCACCCGCACTTTGGCGCCGAGCACGGCTTCGTACAGAGTGACCGGCAGATCGAGACGGATGTCGGCGCCATCGAGTGTGAAGGTCGGATGCGGCGCTATCGAAACGGTGATCAGCAAATCGCCGGCACCGCCCTGCCCCGCCATGCCTTGTCCGCGCAGCCGGATCTGCTGACCGTTGCCGATGCCGGCGGGGATCTTGACTTCGACCTCCTTGCCGGACGGCAACCGCAGCCGCTGCGTGGCGCCATGCGCCGCATCCGGCAGCGACACCGTCAGCGCTGCGGTGACATTCGCGCCGACGCCGAAATCCTCCGGTTCAAAGGCAGCGCCGCCTCCGCCCCGGCGCGAACCAGCTCCACCAAAAGCATCGCGCAGAATATCTTCGAAGCCGCCAAAACCGCCGCTGGCGCCTGGCCGACTCGTGTTGCGGGTGAAACCCTCCGGACCGAAGCTAAAAGTCTCGAATTCGGTCTCCGGACCGAAGCCGCCGCCGGGGCGTGGCCCGGCGCCGCCGCCAAATCCCTCGAAGCCACGGAATCGCGGCTTACCCTCGGCGTCGATCTCCCCGCGGTCGAACGCCTTGCGCTTATCGTCGTCGCCGAGAATCTCGTAGGCAGCATTGAGTTCAGCAAAGCGCGACGCCGCCTTCGGATCGTTCTTGTTGGCATCGGGATGCAGTTTCTTTGCCTGGCGTCGGAACGCGCTCTTGATATCGTTCGACCCCGCCTTGCGATCGACGCCTAACACCTCGTAGGGATCACGCATCCCCGCTCGACTCCGATTTAGTTTGGGGCCGGCCCCCCTGCCCATGATCGTCAATGTGGGACTTTTGCGACCATCTCGCAATGCAACCGCACTGCCCGGCGGTGGATCAACCCTGCCGCAGCGATTTCAGGCTTTTGACTTCCCACCCGCCGTGCGCGGAGCGGCAGGCTTCGCCTTGCAGCCAGGACTGTGTTTGTCCGCGCACGTAGCTCGCCAGGAAATCGCGGCAAGTGGCATCGCCGTCAGTGTAGGACGCAGCCAGCGGCGTGATGTTGCCGCCGGCGCCGGTATGCGGATTCTCCCACGGGATGCTCAGATCCCTGGTCCCACGCGCCAGCGCGTCGGTCGCGGTCGCGCGCGCATAGGCGAGATCGACCTCGGCCATGGCGTCAACGGATTTGTCGTCCGGCCGACGTCCGGCGTGGCCGAGAGAGCCAGTCTGATCGGCTTCGGCCTGGCTTTTGGGGAATATGGAATCGAGCCGGTAGGCGCAGCCCGCGGTCGCCAGCGCCGCGAGAATGGCCGCGGCGGCGGCTGACCGACACGGCCGCCAACATAGGCTTAGCGTCCCGGTTCCTCTATATAGAGACCGGCGGCGCATTTCCCGATCGCCGCACGCGACCACCAGGGGAACTCCCACGCAATGTCCGACGCAGCGCCGATAGAACACCCGGTATGGTTAACAGGCGGTGACTTCGCCGAAGCGGACGAGCCGTTGCGGCTGTTTGCGGCGTGGTTCGCCGAGGCCAAGCAGGCCGAGCCGGACAATCCCGACGCCATGGCGCTTGCGACCATCGATGGCGACGGCTTGCCGAATGCGCGCATGGTGCTGTTGAAGGGATTCGACGAGCGCGGCTTCGTCTTCTTTACGAATCTCGACAGCGTGAAGGGCCATGAATTGACCGGCGCGCCGAAGGCGGCGTTGACCTTCTACTGGAAGTCGCTGCAACGGCAGGTGCGCGTGCGCGGCGACGTCGAACCGGTTTCAGCGCAGGAAGCGGACGCCTATTTCGCCACCCGCTCCCGCATGGCGCAGATCGGCGCCTGGGCGAGCAAGCAATCCGCAGCGCTGGAAAGCCGTATGGCCTTCGAGAAGGCGGTCGCGCGGTTCACCGCCAAATTCACGGTAGGCGCCGTGCCGCGGCCGCCGCATTGGTCGGGCTATCGCGTCAAGCCGCAGGAAATCGAGTTCTGGCAGGAGCGGCCGTTCCGGCTGCACGATCGTGTTGCGTTCCGCCGCTCCCATCCGGGAGCGCCGTGGGGCAAGACGCGGCTCTACCCGTAAGGACGACAACAGTGCCGACGAGTAATCAGCCGCGCCGCACGCTACTCCTCACCGGAGCAAGCCGCGGCATCGGCCACGCCACGGTCAAGCGCTTTTCCGCCGCCGGCTGGCGCGTGATCACTTGTTCGCGGCATCCCTTCCCCGAGAATTGCCCGTGGGAGGCCGGTCCCGAAGATCACATCCAGGTCGATCTCGCCGACAGCGACAACACCGTCGCGGCGATCGGGGAGATCAAGCAGCGCCTCAACGGCGAATTGCATGCGCTGGTCAACAACGCGGCCATTTCGCCCAAGGCGGATGGCGGCAAGCGTCTCGACTCGATCGACACCTCGCGCGACGACTGGCACCATGTGTTTCAGGTGAATTTCTTTGCGCCGATCATGCTGGCGCGCGGATTGCTCGACGAGCTCAAGACTGCCAAAGGCTCGGTCGTCAACGTCACCTCAATCGCGGGTTCGCGCGTACATCCGTTCGCCGGAGCCGCCTATGCGACTTCGAAAGCGGCGCTGGCCGCGCTCACACGCGAGATGGCGAACGACTTCGGCGCGGTTGGCGTGCGCGTCAACGCCATCGCCCCGGGCGAAATCGACACGGCGATGCTGTCGCCCGGCACCGAAAAGATCGTCGAGCACATCCCGATGCATCGCCTCGGCACCCCCGACGAGGTGGCCAAGATCATCTACGTGCTGTGCACGGAGGCTTCGTCCTACGTCAACGGCGCCGAAATCCACATCAACGGCGGTCAACACGTGTAGGGGAGCTGCGGCGCTCTGCCAGTCGCGGCTTCAGCCCGTCACGGAGATTCGCTATCAGCCGTTCGACCATGTCATGGGTGGGTACCCCGGCTTCGGTCTCGCCATCGATGATCAGCATGGATAGGCCGTGCACGGCCGACCAGCAGCTAAGAACAGCGGCGCCGAATGCCGCCGAATCCTCAAGCGCAACACCGAATGAACCGGCGCGCGCGCCGTCCGTGATGATCCCCTCAAGCACCGCCTTGGCCGCCGCACCGGAGGCGCGCACGATGTCGGGTCGCTCGGCAAAATGCGCGGCGAGCGCCGCTCCGAACATAAGCCGATAGAGCGCCGGATAGCCGATGGCAAAACCCACATAGGCGTGGGCGGTGGCGGCTAGAGCGCCTTCCGCCCCGTCAGGGTCCGCCATCGCCTCAACCATGCGCGCGCGCAGAATCTCGAAGCCACGGGCCGCGACCGCGGCGAGCAAATCTCGCTTTTCCGCGAAATGGTTATAGGCCGCGGTATGGGAAACGCCGGCGCGGCGCGAAACCTCGCGCAGCGAGAAGCTCCAATCCTGCTCTTCGGTCACGAGCGCAAATGCCGCGTCGACCAACGCGCGGCGGAGATCGCCGTGGTGGTAAGGACGGCGCGCGTCAGTTTTTTTGGCGGGTTTGCGGGCGCTTTTCCCAATTCCATTTTGCATCAGCTGCAGCTCATCGAGATGTTGACATTGGTCATATCAATATTTACAGTGGTAATATATGACGAAGCGGCGGGAAAGTCCAGCCGCTATTCGACCGCCGCGCCTTGTTCCGGGCTCAGGGAGTATGACCATGACCACACCGATCGCGCACGCCTTCTCACTCAGCCGTCGCGGACTCATCGCCGGCGCGCTGGCGGTATCTGTCGCGCGCGCCGACGAGCTTTCGCGACAGAACGCCGACGCGTCGCCGGGTGAAGTCCCGGATCGAGGCGATTGGCTGTCAGGATTCGCTCTGCAGGCCGCGACTTACGCCGTCCCGATCGTCGCGATGTACAACTTGCGGGCGACCACGGCCATCGGGCCCGATGCCAAAGCGCCGCCCAACGAGATTTGGCGCGTCGACAGCATTGCCGATCCCGTCGTTGCCGCGCAGTCGGGTTACGTCACGCCGAACGTCAATGTCATATACGGTTTCGGCTTCGTCGATCTGAGCCAACAGCCAATCATCCTGAGCGCTCCGAACTCAAACGGCCGCTACTACATGGTCCAGATCGTCGACATGTGGAGCAATGCGTTCGCCTATGTCGGCGGAACTGCAACGGGTTATCAGGGTGGCACTTACGCGCTGGTCGGCCCCGGATGGGACGGACGGCTGCCGGCCGGCGTCACGCGCATCGATTGTCCGACCCGCTGGATCGAACTTCAGCCGCGCGTGCATGTCAAAAACGCGGCCGATTTGGCCAATGCCCGCAAGGTTCTGCACGCCATCACCGCGACAGGGCTCGCGCAATATGGCGGCGGTCCGACACCTGCCGCGATCGCCTACAAATACGACACGCCGAAGATCAATCCCAAGGTTGCCAGCAGCCAGATGCAGTTCCTCGACCCGTTGCAGTTCTGGGAAATCTTCTCCGCGGCGATGAACGAAAACCCGCCGCCACGCAACGAAATCGAGACGGTGCTGCCGCAGTTCAAGTATCTGGGTATCGAATTTGGCAAGACCTGGCGACGCGAGAACGTCAACCCGATCATCCTGGAGGAAATGAAGGCGGCCGCCGAAAGGGTCGGACCGATGATGATGCCGTTGTTGCCTATCTTGGGTGACTCGGCCAACGGCTGGATCATACCCCCGCCGAACGTGGGCATGCCTGGCGCGGATTACCCGGCGCGTGCGATCATTGCGGTATTCGGCTTGACGTCGAATACTCCGGAAGAAGCGACCTATTACACGGCCGTCGCTGACGGTAACGGCCAGCCACTCACCGGCGCGAAGCGCTACGCCATAACGTTTAAGGAACCAATGCCATGCATCGCTTTAGTGCCGCCGGGCTTCTGGTCGATATCGGTTTACGACAGCGGCACAGGCTTCACCGTCGCCAATCCGATCGATCGATATTCGCTGGGCAGTGATGACGAACTCAAGCGCAACGCGGACGGTTCGTTCACGCTCTACCTGCAACACGACAATCCGGGACCGGAGCGCGGAGCAAACTGGCTTCCGACCTCGCCGGGACCATTTTACCTTATCATTCGCGTTTACGCGCCCGCGCCAGCTACCGTCGCTGCGTTGAAAAATCCTGCGACCTTTCGGGGACCGCCGCCTTTAGTGCCGATGGAGTAGAGCAGTATCCCG
>Ga0181520_10008793_pt1 | contig 14211 bp, 13 predicted proteins | sample PEATcosm2014_Bin_29_FD_132451 | JGI IMG/M metagenome (GOLD analysis project Ga0181520, IMG submission 132451) | Peatland microbial communities from MTU Mesocosm Facility, Houghton, MI, USA - PEATcosm2014_Bin02_30_metaG | ecosystem: Environmental > Terrestrial > Soil > Wetlands > Peat | place... | reverse complement strand
CGCGTGTCCCCCTCTTTTATTCTTTTTATGGCCGCCGCTACATGGGGAATCTTTTCGCTGATGCCTCCAAAAACAAGATGAACGGTTTGGTGCTGATTATTTTATTTTTATCCGTTTCCTCCGCGCTGGATATTTACAACTTTATTTATTGTTACTCCGATATCCGCCGTTCACCGCCGGGTCAGCAATGGCGTTCGGTGGAATATTTCAACGCTTACCAAACCTTGCGGAATTTGAGCGAGAAAACAGGCCCCATTGATTTTTTTAACGAGTGGAATCCCGATTACTTCAACAAAACCTTAAGCGTCGCTTCTTATTCCTTCAATGCTTTGGAAAACCCCGCGATTGATCAAAATCACGTTTTATGGGCCGCGTTCTTAATTGACGTGGATTTCGCTCCTTTTTTGAAAAAACGGTTTCCCCATGTCGAATGGCGTTTGTTAAACCCGGACCTTTCCGACCATGACCTCCACCATTTGCTTGGTCTTTTTTTGGTCCCGGTCTCGGATATTCCCCCGGCGGATTTAAAAAATTGGCTGGCCGCCCAGAGAGAATGTGATCATCTGGCTTTTTTGGTTCAGGACAGGAACCCCATCATTCCCTGGAGTTCATTTGAAAAAGACTTCGCCCAATTGGCCGATCACTATTCAAGTGACCCTTTCTTGGCGTCGGTGTTATGGGAAAAAGCGGCTTTTTGTCCTTTGCTGGATGGGAACTTTCAATCCGCCGCTTCGGACTTTCAACAGGCGATTCGCGCCGGTTATCCCGTTCCCCATTTAAAGCACAACTGGAAACTCGCCTATTCCCTATCAAAACAAACGTCTCAAAACATTAAAAAAACCGAATAAGCCTGGGTGCCCGCTTCCCGCCTTACCATCAAAACCTTTGTTTTAACTTAAATTCCGTGTTAAATAGGCCGGCATGAAAAACTCGATTATCGCAGTCAAAAAGCTCACGAAGAAATTCGGTGATTTCACCGCGGTCAATAACATTTCCTTCTCAGTTTCCAAGGGAGAGATTTTCGGCTTTTTAGGCCCTAACGGCGCGGGCAAAACCACCACGATCAAAATGCTCACAACCTTACTTCTTCCCACCGGCGGTGAGGTTTTTTTGGATGGCCATGACTCCGTCCTTGAGCAAAACGAAGTCCGGAAAACATTCGGTATCGTTATTCAGGATCAAAGCCTGGACGATGAGCTGACCGCCGCTGAAAATATGGAATTTCACGGCGTGTTGTATCAAGTGCCCGCCGCCCTTCGCCAACAGCGTGCCGAAGAATTATTGAGGATTGTGGAGCTTTGGGACCGTCGCGACGATTTGGTGAAGCGGTTTTCGGGGGGCATGAAACGGCGCTTAGAAATCGCACGGGGCCTCCTGCATCACCCTAAAATACTGTTTTTGGACGAACCAACACTGGGCCTGGACCCTCAAACCCGCTATCACATCTGGAACCATATTTTGAGCTTAAACCAAAAGGCGGACGTCACGGTTTTTTTCACCACCCATGACATGGAGGAAGCGAACCGCATGGCGAGCCGGATCACCATTATCGACCGGGGTAAAATCATCGCGCAGGGAACGCCCTCCGAGCTGAAAAAGAAATCAAAAGTAAAAACTTTGGAGGAAGCCTTCATTAAACTCACGGGAAAAAGCCTCCGGGATGAGGACGCTTCCGATATCGACACGATGCGCCAGCATAAGAAAATGTGGAGACGGTAAAATGGGTCCTATTTACATCATGTGGCTTCGTCAGTTAAAGCGCTATTTCCGCTCCCGAGCCCGAATGATCGGCTCACTGGGTCAGCCCGTGATTTTTCTCCTCGCCTTCGGGTTTGGTTTCGGCCGTATTTATGAAAAAGCGGGTGCCGGGAATTATTTTCAATTTTTGGCGCCAGGCGTCATTTCCATGGCGGTTCTCTTTACGGCGTTATTTTCTGGAATTGAAATCATCTGGGACCGCCAATTCGGTTTTCTTAAAGAAACGCTGGTGGCTCCCGTTTCTCGGCTCAATATCATGGTCGGCCGCACGCTGGGCGGCGCCACCGTGGCCATGTTCCAGGGGTTGATCGTACTGGGGATCTCTTTCTTGATGGGCTTTAGGCCTAATTTTCAGTCCATCCTGGTTAGCCTGCTTTTTATGTTTTTAATCGCGGTGCTTTTTACCGCTTTGGGAACCGCCTTCGCCTCACAGATAAACGACATGCAAAGTTTCCCGTTGATCATGAATTTTCTGGTGATGCCGCTTTTCTTTTTTTCCGGCGCTATTTTCCCGTTAAAAGAAATTTCACCCGCCTTAACCTTGGCGGTTTCTTTCAACCCCTTGGCTTATGGTGTGGACGGTTTACGGGCTTCATTCGGGGGGGAGTCTTTCTACGGAATGGGAATTGATTTTTTGGTACTGACCTTTTTCTGTTTTTTCTTCCTGGCTCTGGGAAGCTACCTTTTTTCAAAAATCCAAATCTAAAAACGAAAAAGGCCTCTAATGAGGCCTAAGGTCTTACCATTTTCACGGCCTGATGGGGATTTAATAAATTTAAATCTGCACCACCACCATACGTTTTGTCTTCGGAACACGGCTTCTCAGTTTTTCATACCAACAAGACATACAAAAATGCTGATCATTTTCCTCAATGACACAAGAATCCTTTGGACCGGCCAAGTGACAGTAGTCGCATTGATAAAGCGGCTCGCCCAAATCGTTATTTTCGATCAGTCGCATATTTCATCTCCTTTCTTTTGAAATCCTCCGATTCATACTAAAAGTTAAGCGGAAAGCATTGCCCGCGGTTTTGATTCCTTTATTTCCAGCCGGCGGTTGATCGACAAACATCTCCAGCAGTGATACGAACCGTCGTCCTCAATGATGTCCGCGAACAACTCGCCCACCCTTTGACAGTAGTCGCATTGAAACAAAACGCTTTCCGAAAATTGGTCGAGTATCAGCATAAGTCCTCCTTTCACCAGGGATAAGGCGTCGTACGGGCGTGGATGAGCGTGGACTGATTGCATGGGGATATTTTGGGATGGGAATGTTAAAAACAGGTGACAGGAACCGCTTTGTTATGTAACAAACCTGCATTTAAAAACTCTGAAAATAAGCGGAAATCCCAAACGCGGAGGGATTTATCGGAGGTATGGAAAGAAATTAGACCGGGGCGTAACAAAGAAAACCGAGCCGTTGTTTTGAATGGGCCGGGTGCCGGAAGGGAAAAAATAGCCCCACTCGTTTTGATACGTCAAATGGGCGTTATGGAACCGGTATTGGGACACATCTTCCTGGGTGGCATAAGAGGTTTTAAAAAAACTCCCCGTCGGCGAGGGATGATCCCGAAAAGATGTGCGGGTTTGATTGGTGTGATAGGGCCAAGTCCACGTAAAGTTCGTGGTGGATGAGTTGTTATAAACCGTCTTCATTGGCGGATCAGCCAGCGCCGCGCACGTTAAAATTAAAAAAAATGAAAATAAAAAAAATCGCATAAGCACCTCTGCTCATATTTTAAAACTCAATCCACTGAGGCACAACGGCTAAAAAAACTTTCCCCGCGCCTCTTCTTCATCCCCATTAATGCAACCCGAATATTTCGTTTAATGTGGGATGGAGATGGTCGCTTCGCTCTCGTAGGGGATAAACCCCCTGCGTACCCCCCACTTCACATCGCGGGGAACGCTTCCCCGCGCCCCTTCTTCATCCCCATTAATGCGTACCAAATATTTCATTTAGGGTGGGATGGGGATGAAGGACCCTGTCCAATTGATCCATGGTTACCTTTTGGGTGACCAACACGCAGGCTTCGCCGATCAAATCCGTGGCTTCCGGCCCGACAAGTTGAGCCCCCAAAATCAAACCTGTATCCCCATCATAAATCAGCGTACTCCAGCCTTGAATTTCCCCCAAAATACGGGCCTTGCTGTTGGCGGCAAAGTTATTTTTATGAACCTTCACATTTTTAAAACTCTCACCGGCTTCCCGTTCACTCAAACCCACCGCGGCGATTTCAGGGGAAGTGAAAATCACATGGGGAACCTTGGTGTCATCCATGATTTCGGTTGAATCGCGATGAATAATCTTTCGCGCCGCGACGCGGGCGTGTTCATAGGCGGTATGGGCGTAGGGGTATTTCCCTGTCAAATCGCCGATAGCGTAAACATTTTTAACCGATGTTTCCAAAAAACCGTTGGTTTCGATTTTATCCGCGCGTGTTTTAAGGCCGAGGGAAGGAATGCCGGCCGTATCCGAATTGGACTCCCGTCCCACGGCCAGCAAGATAAGCTCTTCATTTTTAACCGCAACTTGTGAACCCAATTCCACCTCAACCCCAAGTTTACGAATGGAATTGAGCAGTATCTGGCCCGTCTCCTCGCCCATATTGGGCAGAATTTTGGGTAGAACATCGCCTACTCGAACCTTTACGCCCAACTGGGCGTAAAGAAAAGCGAATTCCAAACCAATGACACCCGCCCCGATGATCAATAGGGATTTGGGTAATTGAAGCTGTAAAAGCAATTCATCGCTGGTCACTATGTTTCCGCCGACTTTAAAACCCGAAAGCTGACGGGGCCGGGAGCCAACCGCCAAAATCAAATGGTCGCCCTGATATTCTTCGCCCCGGCATTCCACGCAATTCGGGGCCTTCACCGCCGCTTCTCCTTGAACCACTTCCACCTTCGCGGTGGACAACATGGACTGGATGCCGCGTTCTAATACCGAAAGGGTCTTTTGAGTGCGGTCAACGATGGTTTGAAAATTGAAGCGTATATTTTCGGCCTCAATACCCCAGGTCTTTCCCTCTTTGGAAAACGTGTAATACTTAGTCGCGGCGGATTGTAAAAGTTTTGTGGGAATACATCCCACCCACAGGCAGGAACCCCCCAGTTTCTTTTTTTCAAACAAAGCGACCGTTTTACCGCCCTGGGCCAAAAGCTGGGCCGCCCGGTACCCGCCGGGGCCGCCGCCGATAATAAGAACATCAAATTTTTTCATAATACTCCCCGCCTTGGGCACTAAGATCTCTCATTATCATGGTTGAGCGGCGTTAAGAAAAGGGTCTCGTTGAAACTCAATCCCCTGGGATTCAAATGTTCGAACCAGCATTATTTCCAGCTCCTCCCTCTTGATTGCCGGTAAGGAAGTGTCGTCATTCAGTCCCGCCATGTTTTCCACGCTGGATGCGGGAAAAGCTTTTTTCCAATCGGCCGCGACGGATAAAAGAATCACTCCTTGTTGTAAAAAAGCGCCGCCCTCACGGGCCTGTGCCCCTCCCGCGACTTTTTTTCCGTTCCATGTCAGTTCGGCTTGTGAGGGAGCGGAAAAACAATGGGGATCGCCTAACCCAATGTGTTTTTCAGCGGTCATTTTCACGTCGCGGCCCAGGCTTTGAAACCCTTTGGCCAATATCCGGCTGATTTTTTGATAGCTTTCAATCAACGGCCCTCCCGCCAAAGGGTCATCCTTTGGCGCCACAATGGCATAACACAAATCCGATTCACCATGCAAAACCGCCCGTCCGCCCGTCGGGCGAATTTCATAGGGAAAAGATAAATGATCCAACCGTAGCCGCCGGGCTTCCAACCGTCCCAGAGTCAAAGTGGGTTTGGAAAAATAAAAAAACCGCAAAATAGGCGCAGAACCGGGCTGAAAGGCTTTGAACAGTTCATCGTCATAGGTCATTTGACCTTGCGAAATTGCTGGTGAGGATGGAATGAGTTTCCATTTCATAATTTTCAAAAATCCTTTACTGAAAACAAAAGGGTATGGGGTTCAAACCGCGTTTGGGGCTTAAAGCCATCCTTGTTTTCCTCAAGAATGGAGACGAATGGACTGACCCTTCACCTTTTTTCCATGAATAAACAACAAACCTACACGAGCTGTTCCATTTGCTCGCAGGGAGCCTTCGGGCAACCGGCCTGAAAACGACCCGGGGTTGAAAAAATAGGTCTCGTCCACCTGGTGGCCTTTTGGCTCAAAATTACTCCCGTAAACAATCACGTCAACCGGGTCGCTTTCAAATTGCTTGAGTAGCCAGGACATTAAAAAATGCGGTTTGCCATAACCGTGGACTAAGCCGATTTTCAAGTCGCCTGCTCGCCATACAGTCCTTACATATAATTCGGGTCCAACTTTCGAAAACTCAGCACTGCCGCAAACGGCTTCAGTCGGGGCGATTTGTTTGAGTTGATCGATAACTCGGATATTCCCCACGGGGCCCGCGTGTAAAATGGCGGTCACGCCCCGAAAAACATCGCGAAGTTCGGTTAATTGGGCCGATGACAGCAATTCCTTTGTATCCGCGATAACGCCTACGATCACCCAATGCTCCTTTTTGACATCATAGGGGTTTAACTTTACACTAACGGCACTTCATTTCAGAAAGGCTTTTGGTTGAAAATCGCTCTTTGTCAGATTAATACAACAGTTGGGGATTTCAACGGCAACGCCGAAAAAATCCTGACTTTGCTTCAAAAAGCGAAGGCCGATGGGTGCGGCCTGGCCCTATTTCCTGAATTGACTTTAACCGGTTATCCGGCACGCGACCTTTTAAACCGTTCATCTTTTTTGGAGGAATCCCAAAAAACCCTGGAAAAAATCGCTCAAGGCGCCCAGGACATCGTGGCCGTGGTGGGAACTATTCTGGAAAATAAAGGTTCGGGCAACCCTCTTTTTAGCGCGGCGGTTGCCGTAAAAGACGGTCATATCCTATACACGTATCATAAAACCCTTCTGCCAAACTATGACGTTTTTGATGAAGCCCGTTACTTCGCTCCATCGAACCAGCCTTTGACGCCTTTTGAATACCAAGGCCTGAAAATTGGAGTGACAATCTGCGAAGACATCTGGAATACCGAGGGTTTTGAGACACAAAAACTTTACCAACGGGATCCGATTGCCGAGTTAGCCAAACATCAACCCGATATCATCCTGAATTTATCCGCTTCTCCTTTTCACGCGGCCAAACTCGCGGCTCGGCGAAGACTTTTAAAAACCGCCGCCGAAAAAACCAATGCGCCCCTTCTTTATTGCAATCTGGTCGGCGGAAATGATGAACTGATTTTTGACGGAAACAGCATGGTCACCGACACTTCTGGAAACGTTGTTCAACTTTGCCGGGGCTTTGAGGAAGATTATTTGGTTTACGATACTTCAAATCCCCCAAAACCCTTGCCCGCCGCCTCCTCGGACAATGATATTGAAACGATTCACCAAGCCCTCGTCTTGGGCACGAGGGATTACGTGCGCAAATGCGGTTTTGAAAAAGTATTGATTGGACTCTCCGGCGGCATTGATTCCGCTTTAGTTGCCGCGATCGCCGTCGAGGCGCTGGGTCCCGAAAATGTCATGGGGGTTACCATGCCTTCCCCCTTTTCCTCAAAAGGATCCATGGAGGATTCTGGTCAATTGGCCAAAACCCTCGGCATAGAATTTAAAAAAATTCCCATTTCATCTTTATTCGAGACGGCTCTTAAAAACTTTAACGCGTTTTTCGAGGGTAAGCCCGCCGACACCACCGAGGAAAACATCCAAGCCCGCCTTCGAGGCCTCACGTTGATGGCGCTGTCAAATAAATTAAATCGATTGGTTTTGTCCACCGGCAATAAAAGCGAGATTGCGGTGGGTTATTGCACTCTATATGGTGATATGTGCGGCGGGTTGGCCGTTATTTCAGACGTCCCAAAGGTAATGGTTTACCAACTGGCAATGTATATCAACCGAAACCGGGAAATAATTCCCCAGGCAACCATCACCAAAACCCCGTCCGCCGAGTTGCGGCCGCATCAAACAGACCAGGATTCCCTGCCGCCTTATGAAATTCTTGACGCGATTTTGCGCTTATATGTGGAAGAAAACCAATCACCCTCTCAAATAATTAAAGCGGGTTTCGATGGGGCAATCGTTGGAGATATTGTTAAAAAAATCAATCAAAACGAATATAAACGCCGTCAAATGGCCCCAGGCCTTAAAGTGACCGGTAAAGCCTTCGGCATGGGCCGCCGGATTCCGATCGCCCAAAAGTTCACGGAAAAATAATTAGACATCAAAAAATTTCCCATCTCTTTAAAACCTGTTATTATTGGGCACTGATTTTGCTGCGGGATCGTTGACCGCGGTTGCTTGCGCTAAAAGCCAAAATAAAACTGTTGTCCTAAAATCAATTTCAGACGGAGGACCCATCGTGAGCGATGCGATTTGGAACTATAAAGTAAAGTGCCCCTTTTGCAACACGGAATTCGAAACCACGCGCATGCGCCCCTCCGCCATTCGCATCAAGTCGCAGGATAGCGACTTCTATAATGTATTTGATAGTGATTGTCCTTATCTTTACGCCATTACGGTTTGCCCTACCTGCACTTTCGCGGCGCGGAACAAGGACTTTGATTCGGTTCGGGTTAACTCCGAGGCCAAGATCATGGCTGCCAGCAAACAATTACGGCAATCCACTAAACCCAAACCCGATATCTTTGGATTAGGCCCTAGCACCCCCGAAGTGGCGGTAAAACGTTACGAGCTTGCTATCGCGTTTTTTAAAATGAAGTATGTTACCGACCTCGGAGGCATAGCTAATTTATATCTTCATCAGGTTTGGCTTTATCGTTTGATGAAAAATGAGGAAAAAGAAAAATTGGCCTTGCCCCAGGCGGCTAAAGCCTATCAGGATTACTTGGCCAAGGCGTACAATCTTCCTGAAAACTTGGGTGAACCCGGGGTTATTTACTTGATTGGCGAGCTACACCGCCGGATGGGAATGTTTAAAGAAGCCCGCCGTTTCTTTGAGCAAGCGTTGTCCAGCAAGGAAATTAGAAGTTATCCACGTATCGCCGACATGATCCGCGACATGATGATTGTCACCAAAGAAGCGTTGGAAAAGGCCGGTGAAACCTCGCCCACTTGACGATACTATTATCTTAATATCCATAGTTCTTTTTCACTGAGGTTGTTATGCCTATACCCACGGTTGAAATCACAAAAGAAATCACTTTCGAAGCGGCCCACTATCTTCACAATCCCCGATGGAACAGGGCTAAAAATTTGGAAGTATTCAAAAAGTGTTCGGGTTTTCGTAAAGATGATCCCAAAGCCGTCGAATACCCCCATGGTCATTCTTATCGATTACAGGTCACTGTTAAGGGACCTATTCATCCCGAAACGGGTTTTGTCATGGACTTCAAGACGCTTAAAAACATCCTCAAAGACGAAGTCGCAAACAGGCTGGATCATCGCTTTATCAATAAAGAAGTGGAGCCTTTTAAAAGTGATTTGAAACTCCAAACCACCGCGGAAAATCTTTTGATCATGATTTGGAAATGGTTGGAGCCCTCCATCCGGCAAAAAAAAGCGGTTTTATATGAAATAACATTATGGGAATCACCGACGAGTTTTGCCTCCTATCGTGGAAATAAGGGCTGAAAACAAAAAAGCCATTCCTGATCAAAGGAACGGCTTTTTTCACGGGATGGTGGACGTTACTGGACTTGAACCAGTGACCTTCGCGATGTGAACGCGACGCTCTAACCAACTGAGCTAAATGTCCAAGATCATTTAAAATCAGGCTTCGCCTGACCTTAAAACAGGCTTGGCATTTGACCCGCATAAAGCGTCTTGTGCTTTATGATCGGGTAAATGTCTGATATTTTAAAAAAAACATCAACAAAGGCCGAATCAAAATCAGAGGGGCCGTAGTTTAGGCGGAAAAAACCGCCTTTTCAAGAAACATTCAAATATCACGGATTAATTCCATTTCAATTGCGCCGTTCAGCGGGGCTTTCTATATTGGTTCTACTGTTAAGAAGGATGCGCCGCTTGGATAAATCCATACCTCTTCATTTAAAAACCGCTTACGAAGAATGCCAACGGATTGCCGCGATTCACTATGAGAACTTTCCCGTGGCGTCTCTTTTTTTGCCCAAAGAAAACCGTGCTCATATAGCGGCCCTTTATACTTTTGCCCGTACCGCGGATGATTTTGCGGATGAGCCCCCCGAAACTCAAAATAATTTTTTTGGGGGCTCACCCCCGGCAGGGGGAGAAATGTCCATCCAAAAATGGCGTTTAAAACAGATCAACGATTGGGAAAAAGGTCTCAAAGCTGCCTTTAAAAATAAAAAATCTTATCTGATACTTCAAGCCTTCGCCCACACTTTAAAAATTTTTAAAATTCCCCTTAGCCTTCCGCTCAACTTGTTGAAAGCCTATCGTATGGATCTGACTCAAAAACGCTATAAAACTTGGTCCAATGTCCTGTATTACTGCCAACATAGCGCCAATCCCGTTGGCCGAATGGTTCTTTATATCTCCGGCATCAGGGAAAAAAAACTCTTCCGTTATTCGGACTTTATCTGTACGGGTCTTCAATTAATAAACTTTTGGCAAGATACTGCCGTTGATTTAAGTCGAAACCGTATTTATTACCCCCAAACGGAATTAAAAAAAGCGGGGGTTCTGGAAAAAGACCTGCTGGCCTTAAAGGACTCCCCCTCCTCCCGGGTTTTGTTTAAAAACGCAGTGGACTTTACCGAGGAGTATCTCCGAAAGGGTTATCCTATGTTAAAAGAAGTCCCGGGTGGACTGCGGCTCGAACTACGTGCGACTTATCTGGGCGGCCAGGGAATTTTGAATAAAATCCGCAAGATGAATTATGACGTCTTGCAAATCCGGCCTTCCTGGTCCGCATGGGATAAAATTTCTCTGGCAGTTAAAACCATACTGGGTCGGGTAACCGCATGAAACCAAAAAGTCCATCGAATCCTCTCATCACCCCTCTTCAAAAAAAAACCAGTTTTTTTTATCCTCTCTTACTTCTGCCGAAAGACCAGAGGGAAGGCATGGAATCACTTTACCGGTTTTGCTGGATCGCCGACGACATCGCGGATAACACAGAGCCCTCCGCGTTTAAGCGGGAAAAACTATCGGTTTTTAAAAAAAATCTATCCCTCGCTCTTGCCGGAAAAGCACAGGCGCCCTTATTCATAACCTTTCAAAAAATCATTCGCCAATTCGCGCTTTCCAGCGAACCTCTCTGGCGTATTGTCAAAGGGGTTGAGAGGGATTTGAAACCTATCCGTTTTAAAAAGTTTGTCGATCTCCACCGCTACGCCTTACAGGTGGCCGGTGGGCCTGGAATCGTCTCCATGGAAATTTTCGGTTTTAAGGACAAAGCCCATCGGGATTACGCTGAAAACCTCGGAGTCTTTCTTCAACTGGTGAATATAACCCGTGATTACCGGGAGGATATGGCTTTAGGCCGCCAATATTTTCCCGAGGAGGACTTTAAACGTTTCCGTTTGAACGCCCGGCAAATAGGGGAAAACAACCCCCATTGGAAATCCTTCGTTAACTTTCAATTGGATCGGGCTTGGTCTTATTTGGAAAAGGCCCAAAAATCTTTGACACACCGGCAATTAAGCCGGCTTTATACCGCGGAAGCCATCGCGTCGGTTTACGTGAAACTGCATCACAAATTGAAAACCAATCCCGATCAAATTTTAAAAGGAAGGATGTCCCTTTCATCTGCGGATAAGTTATTATCGGTGATCGGAGCTTCCGTCCGGTGTTATTTATGGAAACGGGCGGGACGTTGATGCCAAAAGTTATCGTGGTTGGCGGTGGTTTCGCGGGAATCGCGGCGGCCACCGCTTTGTCGGAAAAAGGAATCAGCGTCGAGTTGTTGGAATCCCGTGGTTTTTTAGGCGGCCGGGTTTATTCCACGGAAAATTCGGCATTCCCCGCGCCCTTTGATAACGGCCCTCATCTGTTTATGGGTTGCTATTATGAGACCTGGAAACTTTTAAAACGCCTGGGTTCATCCGATGGTTTTCAAAAAATCGATCCTCTGCGCCTCGTCTGGCTTTTATTCGGGGGTCAAAAAACATTCCTTCAATGCGCTTCCCTACCCGCTCCCTTTCACTTGGTCTGGGGTTTATTAACCACCGGCGCCTTTTCATGGAAAGAAAAAATATACTTGGCGAAGGCATTGATTTGTTTTTCCAAAAAGCCCTTTGAAATTAAGCTGGAAATTAAAACCGTTGCTCAATTCATGGATTTTACTCATCAAAACTCGCGGACACGGGAGCGGTTTTGGATTCCCCTTTGTAACGCCGTAATGAATGTTTCCGCTGATATTGCCCCTATCGAAGGATTTGGGGAAGTATTGCATCGGGTTTTTTTTGGTAGCCGTCAGAATAGCTCCTTAGCTATCGCGAATAGGCCTTTAAGCGAAATCGGATTTAAAAATACCTCTGCTTACTTGGAAAACCACGGTGGATCGGTTCATTTTCGCGAAAGCGCCCGGACCTTCAAAGTTTCGGCGAAAACACTTGAGGTAACAACCGAGTCGGATCAAATCTACACCGGTGACGCGCTTGTTTTGGCCGTGCCGCCCTCTTCCTTATCCTCGCTATGGCCTTCAGACAACTGGAACGGAATTAAAAAACTTCCCCAATTAGGAAAATCGCCTATCCTTTCTGTGCATTTAATCGTTTCCCAACACTTGCTGAATGAACAACTTGCGGAACTTTCAGGCGGAAGTTTTGAATGGGTATTCAACCGAAACGCCAATTGGAAATGGAAGGGCGAAGGGCAATATTTAAGCCTGGTTTCCAGTGCTGCCGAATCCCTGAGCCTCAAAAGTGAAAAAGAACTGGTGGATTTATGCGTTCAAGAGTTAAAAGACCGCCTTCCCCCTTCACCAGCCTGGGAAGTTCTTAACGCTAAAGTCACCCGTGAAATGGCCGCCACTTTTATTTGGACCAGTGAGACGAATCATTTGCGTTTGCCCTGCGCGACCCCTTATCCCCATGTTTATTTAGCCGGCGATTGGACCGCCACCGGTTTGCCCGCAACTATTGAAGGCGCGTGTCTTTCAGGCCATCGGGCGGCGGAAAAAACATGGGAATATTTGAGCCAAAACCAATAGAATAAAAAAATGTCAAAATTCAAATTTCCTTCAAATCCGTCGATCGGTTTTAATCCTTGGATTTATTTTATTATCTTCTTAATCTCCAATATTCTCCTTTCCTATTTCAATCTTTCGTTCAAGTTGGCACTTGGGGTCGGAGCTTTCGGGTTGATCCTGCCGTTTATAACTGGATTAGCAGCTTATAAACCCGTCAAAAATTCGGAAGTACCTTTACACAAGCTTGAATTTTTCAAAAATATTCCATTATGGCTATGGATATTGATGGCATCCGGGGCTCTTTTCCTCCGCTTTTATAAACTTACCACTCTCTCGGTATGGCCCATCTACGATGAAGGCATGATCGGTTTTAGCGCGATGCAGGTCGTTAAAAATGGGGTTATCCATTTTTTCTGTTTTTATAGCGCCATCCCCTTTTTTTATTATTGGTTTTTAAGTGTTTTTTTTAAGACGTTCGACCCTTCCCTGTTTAATTTATGGTTTTGGCCAGCGTTATTTTCAACTTTATGGGTTCCATTGGCATATTTGGCCGCTCGCATTTATTTTTCAAAATCTTTTTCATTTTTTTGCGTTTTACTGGCCGGTCTCGCTTTTTGGCCTTGTTTCGCCGGACGTTTTTCAGTAAATGAAACTCTAATTCTCCCGTTAGAAGCCTTGGCGTTTATATGGTTGGGAAAATGTTTGCTATCAGAATCCCTAAAAAAAGGGGATTGGTTTGCGGGCATTTTGGGCTTGAGCATCGGCCTGTCATTTTATGCCGTTTTTCTGCACTGGATTCCCGTCACTATTATCATCGTCTCAACCATGTCACTCATCTATTGGAAGCGCCGCCCTTTGCGGCTGGTGCTATTTGGATTGGGCTTGGCTCTTCCATTACTTCCTTTTATCGTTCTTTGCCTCAAATCAGGAGGAGATTCCTATCTTCACTCTCGGTGGATTCTGGAAATGTCACAGCCGTTGCTGATAAAAATCCTTTCGGCTTTAAATACCCCAAAAGTCATTTTTTGGGGCGCTTCCCCTAATGAACTTTTCTATAAACCGGTTTGGGGAGGGCTGGTAAATCCATTGCTAGGGGCCTTATTTGGTGTAGGTATGCTGGAATGTCTTAAAAATCCTATTCATCCTTTATATCGATGGTTGTGGGTTTCTTTCCTCGTTTTTCTACTGCCGGGAATGCTCAGTTTAGGTTTTGAATTTTTTCGGGTTATCGCTGTTTTGGTGGTTCTTATTCCAATCATCGGTTTAGGATGGGCACGTTTGACTCAAGAGTTTTCCGCCCGGTGGTCCGCCACCATTTTAATATTAT
>Ga0181520_10008791_pt1 | contig 14211 bp, 14 predicted proteins | sample PEATcosm2014_Bin_29_FD_132451 | JGI IMG/M metagenome (GOLD analysis project Ga0181520, IMG submission 132451) | Peatland microbial communities from MTU Mesocosm Facility, Houghton, MI, USA - PEATcosm2014_Bin02_30_metaG | ecosystem: Environmental > Terrestrial > Soil > Wetlands > Peat | place... | reverse complement strand
TATGATGCCACCGCGGCAAAGCCCGAGGCGTCGGTCGGCTGGTGGATTGACGGGCTGGCCATTGATCCCTTTGATTCCAAGCACGTTTGCTACGCCACCGGCGCAACCATCTGGAACACGGTGGATATGAATAACGCCGATTCCGGCGGCGACATTCATTGGACAATTTGGACGGACGGCATCGAGGAAACCGCCATCATCAACCTCATCAGCCCGACGGGCGGCGCGCACCTGATCAGCGGCTTTGGCGACATCAGCGGCTTCACGCACGACGACCTGGACGCAAGTCCTCCTGACGGACCGAACAAGCATCCGTTGTTCGCAAACACCTCGTGGCTGGATTTCGCCGAGAAAAATCCCGGCGTCGTCGTCCGCATGGGAAGCGGGCCGTTTCATCCTCCCGACGAGGGCACGATGGCGTATTCATTGGACGGCGGACACAATTGGAAGCCGTTCACCCTCGGCGCACAGGCTGCCGCGGGTGGCGGGCGGGGCGGATTCGGAGGCGGTGGCGGCGGCGGGCGGGTGATTTTGTCGGCGGATGGCTCGGTTTTCATGAGCACCGGTGGAACTCCGCGGATTTCCACCGACCGTGGCGCGACGTGGAAAGATGTGACCGGCCTGCCGGCTGGCATCAGCCCGATTGCCGACCGTTCCAACCCGGCAAAGTTTTACGCGCTGGATTCCGCCGCGCGACGCATGTATGTGAGCACCGATGGCGGGGCGACATTCACGAACAGCTACGAAGCGGCCGGCCTGCCCGCAGCCGGAGGAGGCGGCGGGCGCGGCGGGCGCGGCGGCAGCCGATTGGTCGCCGTTGGCGGCAGGGAGGGAGATCTTTGGATTGCCGGCCAGTCGCTTTGCCATTCGAGCGATGGCGGTCAAAATTTCAGGGAAATTCCCAACCATCCCCCCATTGGCCAGTTGAGCTTTGGCAAAGCCGCGCCGGGCAAAAACTATCCCGCCATTTTTGTGGCCAACGGCGACCAAAGCGGCGGTCCGTTGGCGGGCATTTACCGTTCCGATGACGAGGGCGTCACATGGGTCCGCATCAACGATGCGCAACATCAATGGGGCAACCGGTTTGATTGCCTCTCGGGCGACCCGCGCATTTATGGGCGCGTGTATGTCGGCACCAATGGCCGCGGAATTTTCTACGGCGACATCGCAAACTGAAAAGTGAAACCGGAAGCCAGATGAATAATATGAAAATTGAAATCAGCAAACGCTCGTGCGCCCGGCTTGGCGGCGCAGCCTTCACCAGTCTTGGCCTTGCCTTTTTCAGCGGTCAAATGCCGTTGCAAGCAGCCGACCACCCGATGCCGGAGGTGGTCGCTCAAAACGGACGCCACGCGCTGATGGTGGATGGCGCGCCTTATCTCATACTGGGCGCGCAGAGCCACAATTCGAGCGCGTGGCCGGGCACGCTCCCCAAAGTCTGGGCGGCCATTGATGATTTGCACGCCAACACGCTGGAAATCCCGGTTTATTGGGAGCAGTTTGAGCCGGAACAGGGCAGGTTCGATCCCTCGATTGTTGATTTGATGATCAAGGGCGCGCGGGAGCACAACGTGCGTCTGGTGTTCCTCTGGTTCGGCACATGGAAAAACGGCAGCGGCCACTACATCCCGCTCTGGGCCAAAAGCCACCCGGACATGTTCACCCACATCACGGGCAATCGCGGCAGCTCCGTTGATTCCCCTTCGCCGCTCGCGACGGCGTGCATGGAAGCGGACAAGAAGGCGTTCAGCGCCTTGATGCGCCACATCAAGTCCGTGGACCCGGTTCACACCGTCATCATGATTCAGGTCGAAAACGAGCCGGGCGCCTGGGGCAGCATCCGCGATTATTCGCCGGAAGCGGAAAAAGTTTTTGCCGCGCCGGTGCCGGCGGATTTCTTGAAGGCACTGGGCGGCAGAAACGGGGCCATGGCTGCCAGCGGAAACTGGCGGGAAGTTTTCGGCGACAACGCCGACGAGTATTTTCACGCCTACTGCGTGGCCCATTACATCGGCCAGGTGGCCGCGGCTGGAAAGGCGGAATATCCTTTGCCGATGTATGTCAACGCCTCGTTACGCGATCCCCTGTCCAATTCCCGCGCCGGCACCTACGAAAGCGGCGGCGCGACCGACAACGTGCTGGACATCTGGAAGGCGGCGGCCCCGGCGATAGATATTCTCGCGCCCGACATTTACATGAATGACAGCGCGAAATATATCGCGGTGCTGGACCATTATTCGCGGCCCGACAACGCGCTGTTTGTGCCGGAGACCGGCGGAACCGGCAACGGCAGCCGGATGTGCTTTGCCGCGCTGGCACGCGGGGCCATCGGCTGGTCGCCCTTTGGCCTGGACTACACGCGGGCAACGCCGGAATCCATCGCCCCGGTGGGAATGAATTACCGGATGCTCGAACCGATTATGCGCGAGGTGGCGCAACTCAACTTCGAAGGCAAGGTCAAGGCGGTGGAAGAAGAAGCGCGTCCGGCTGTGGCTGCGGACGGCGCGGGGCGGGGCGGTCAACCGGGACCAGCACGGGAACCGGACGCAACACTTGATTTTGGGGCGTGGAGCGCCCTCATCAACTTTACGGGATCAGGCGATGGCCGTGGCGGGCGCGGCGGAGGGCCGGCGGCAGCGGGGCGGGGCGCGGTCCCGGATGCGGGAGCAGCCGTCCCGCCCGCGCCCATGGGCCGCGCGCTGGTGGCGCAAATTTCGGAAAATCAATTCTACATCACCGGCAGTTCCTGCACCATCGAGTTCAAGGCGGCATCGGGTGGCAAGCGCGACTGGCTCCGCGTCGAGGAGGCCGAGCAACTGGGACGGGAGTTCAACGCTTTAAGCCTTTTACGCCCTGGAAATGGCTACTCGGCGGCTTCCGCATTCCATGTCATGCGTTTTCTGAACGGGGACGAGACCGACCATGCCCTGCCGTTCGGCACGGCTCCGGAAACTCTGCGCGTCACCCTGGGCACCTATTGATGCGCGATAAAATGAACCTTATGTCATTGGATTTTGTTTCAAAAAGAAGGCTGCTGCCTGACTCGCCGGAGTCAACGGCCGTTGGCGCCTTTCGTTTCGCTGTTGCAGATCGTGTCGCAGTTCGGCGATGGCCCGGCTTTCTGGCGAAGTTGACCGTCGGCGTTACACTTCTGACCGCACTGGCTTTCGTTTCACCGGCCCGCGCCGGGAGCTACACCAACTTCAGCGTGTGCGTTTATTTCCGGTATCAGGAGGTTCACTCCATTCCCGGCAACCTGACGCAGTTTTCCAACCAGTGGGCCAATCTCGAAAAACAGGTGAGGGTGGACAAGGTCTATCTCGAAACCACACGCAACGCGCAACTCGCCAACGATTCCGACGTGGAAACGTTGAAGAAATTTTTCAACGCCCGCGCCATCAAGACTTCGGGCGGAATGGGCCTGACCGCGCAGGAGAGCAACGGCTTTCAATCCTACGATTACAACTCGCCGTCGGACCGCGAGAAAATCAAATCCATGTCCGAGTTCACCGCCCGGCACTTCGATGAGATCATTCTGGACGACTTTTTTTTCTCAAATTACAAGGGCGACGATGCCATTGCTGCCAAGGGAGACCGGAGCTGGACGGAATTCCGCGCCGCCTTGATGGACGATGTCTCCAAAAACCTGATCATCGCCCCGGCCAGGGCGGTCAATCCCAACGTGCGCGTCATCATCAAGTATCCCAACTGGTATGAGAGCTTTCAGGGCCTGGGTTACGATCTGGCGATTGAGCCGAAATTGTTCGACGCGATTTACACCGGCACGGAGACGCGCGACGCGAACGGCGGCCAGCGGTTGCAATCCTACCAGAGCTACCTGCAAACGGTTTATTTCAACAACATCAAGCCCGGCGACAACCAGGGCGGCTGGATTGACGGCGGCGGCGACGCGCGCTACGCGGAAATGTTCTGGGACACCCTGTTTGCCAGGGTGCCGGAAATCATGCTGTTCAACTCGGTTCAAGTCACGGCGGGGCTGCGCGGCGCGGCAGGCGGCCCGGACACCAATGCCATCCTCGCGAACCTGATGGCGCCCATTCCCCAGCCAGATGGCTCAACTTATGCTCCCAACATGGTGGCCCGCACCGCCGGTTATTCGGCGGAAATCCTGGATCGCTTTCTCGGCAAGCTTGGCCGGCCCATCGGCGTGGCCACTTACAAGCCTTGCAACTCCGTCGGCGAAGCCTATCTGCCGGATTATCTCGGCATGATTGGCGTGCCGATCAATCTAGTCCCGGACTTTCCCACCAATGCGCCGACCATTCTGTTGACCGCTGCGTCCAGTTATGACCCCAACCTGGTGGCCAAGACCAAGAAATTTGTGCAGAACGGCGGCCAGGCCATCGTCACAAGCGGATTGGTTGAGGCGCTTGGTGGCAAGGGATTTCAGGGCATCGCCGAAATTCAAGTGACCGGCCACCGGGTCATGGCCACGCGCTTCGGCGGCGGTCGCGGCGGGAACCCGGCAGGGATGTCGGCGCAGACTGACCTCAACATTCTCCTGCCGCAAATGCGGTATTTTGAAAACGATTCATGGCCCGCCATCAACTTCGACACCGCCCTGTCCGGCTATCCGATGGCCATCCGGGCAGCCTACGGCAAAGGCAATTTTTACGTGTTGGCGGTGCCGGATGATTTTGCGGACCTCTACCGACTGCCGCAGGGCGTGCTGACCCAGATCCGCGACCTGCTGGGCCGCGACCTGTTCGTCAGCCTCGACGCTCCGGATCATGTCAGCCTGCTCGCCTACGACAACCGCACGTTTATTGTTCAGAACTTCCAGTCGCAATCCGTGACCACCCGCGTCTCGGTGGTGCGCACGGCGGCCCTGCATGATCTTCTCAATGGCCAAACGATGGCCCCGGCCCAGCGCGGCGGCGGCGGTGATGGCCGGTTCGGTCGCGGGGGGCGGGGTGGCGGGAATGCCGGCAATGGCGGCAGTTCATTCGAGGTGCCGGTCCCGGCGCATTCCTTCCGTGTGTTCTCGGCGGAATAGAGACTCCGGACGTCGTCTCGCCCCAAGGTGCTAAGAGAGGGTGCGGGGTGCGAGGTGACTCCTGATTTTGGCGTTTATGGCGTCTTGGCGGGTAATATCGGCCCGGCTTTAACGCGCCGTTAATGCGGGCTTAACCCGAATCCCGAAGTTGAACCGGACGTAATTGCCCAATGTGGCGTCAGGCCTCCCTGCCTGACGTAGAGGGCGGCATCCTGCCGCCCGAATAAACGGACATGATATCAACGACCGTCAAAATGCCCCACCGCCTGATTGGCGCGAGTTTTGGTCCGCCGGGCTGGAAGCCCGGCTTTACGGCAGGCAGGGATGCCTGGCGCCACACTGCCTCGGAATTCGGGTTTAACACAACCCTGCCGCCCCTTATCTAATCCCAAACTTTACTTCTCACCCGCCGTGAGCGACAGGAAAATTTCTTCAAGCTGGCCGGAGTTGCCGCTTTGTTTGCGTAGCTCGTCGCGATTGCCGACGGCAATCAGCTTCCCGCAGTGGATGATGCCGATGCGGTCGGCCATTTCCTCGGCAATGCTCAACTGATGCGTGGAGACCAGCACGGTCATGCCCGCGAGCGAGCGTTCCTTGAGCACGTCCTTGACGACGCGCGCGTGCTGCGGATCGAGGCCGACCATCGGTTCGTCAATCACAAATACCTCCGGGTCATGCAGCAGTGCAGAAACGATGGCGACGCGTTGGCGCGTGCCGTGCGAGAGGCCTTCCAGCGGGAGATTCACGAATTCGGCGAGATGGAACCGCGATATTAATTCGTTCGCGCTGGTTTCAATCTTTGTGTCTTGCATCTGGAAAAGCTGGCCGATGAAGCGGAAAAATTCCCACGGGGTGAGCTTGTCGTAGAGGAATGGAAAATCCGGCACGAAGGCGAGGCGGCGGCGCGCTTCAAGCGGTTGCGACTGCATATCGAATCCGCAAACGCACGCGGTGCCGACTGTCGGCTTCATCAGGCCGGCCAGCAGTTTTAGCGTGGTGGTTTTACCGGCGGCATTGGGGCCGAGCATGGCGAAAAATTCCCCGCGTGGAATGGTCAGCGTTACGTCATCAACCGCGACGAGTTCGCCGAATTTTTTGGTGAGATGGATGAGTTCGATCACGGTTTGCTCCATTCGTCGAGCGTAGCGGTGATGTTGCCGGGCAGTTCCACGCGCAAAATTTCACCGAGTGTGCTGACGTGGATAACGATAGGCTGGCCCAGCACGCGTGTTTCCAAACGGTAAGCCGACACCGCCTCGCGGCCAATCATCAAGCGGACACGGCACGCCTCCCATGGAATATTCCGGGCGGGCGCGGCGGTGCCAGACGGCAGGGTGGGCAGATCGAAGCCATTCCAAAACCCGCCGTCGAAATTTTCGCCAAGCACACGCAACAGCGTGTTTGGATTTTGCAAATCTGCAAAGTCAAAAACGTGCAAACCGGTCGCGCCGTCGCCCGTGATTTGCACGGACACCGTCTGGTTTGTTGCCAACGAATGAATTTCAACCGTGGCGGAATGCGTTGAGAATTTTAAATCCAGCCCGCGCCACTCTCGGCGCGGCGAAAACTCAACGCGGCCGTCGAATTTCAGTCGGTTGGTGAAATTGCCGAAGGCTACATTGCCGTTGAGCCGGATTTGGTAGCCTGCGCGCGCCACGAGGCCTTCCGGCGGCGGCTGATCCTCATCAAGTTTGGCCATCTCCTGTTGGATGCTGGTGGAAAACTCGCAGAAACCGATTTTTCGCCCGTCCTGATGCACGCTCAAGGACGAGGTGTCCGGCGCGGTCAGAATTTTCCGGCAGACCAAATCCAAGGGCACGGGGATGCTGCTGTTCTGTGAGCCGTATTCCGCGCGCCACAACAGCACATTCATCGTGACCCAAAATGCCGTGACCAGAAAAAGTGCGCCGCGCGGTATCATTCAAACTTTTAGGGCGATGGGAGGTTCAACACCTGTCCGACACGGATCCTGTCCGGATTCATGCCGGGGTTCGCCGCTTCCAGCGCACTCAATTTCACGCCGCTCTTGCGCGCGATGCCGACTGCTGTTTCGCCGGCGACGACCGTGTGCGTGCGCGGCACGACGGGTTTCGGCGGAGCAGGTTTGCTTTGTGTCAAACCCGATGTTGCCGGCTGCTGCGCCGAAATTCCATCCGTTGCCGGGTTGGTGCTCGTCTGCGCGATGTAATTGTGTTGCGGCGGCGAGTTGCTCCAAGTCGCCGACTGGCTCGCGTAATAGGCGTTCCACTGCTTCACGGTTTCCTGAAGCCGGTCCACCTGCTGCTGCAACTCGCGATTTTCCTCGACGAGTTTCTCCAGTTGCTGTTGCGCGGCGGATGTGGACGGCAGCCCCAGCATATCGGTGGCCAGTTGTCGTTTGCAGGCGTCAATGCGCTGTTTGATGAGGGCCGCGTTGCCGGCATCCGGGTTCAATTTCAAATACCGTTCGTAGTGATAAATCGCCGCGGCGGGATCGGCCGCCTTCTCCTCGTAAAGCCAGCCGAGTTCAAAATGTGCCGCCGCCGACTGCGGGTTTGCCTCCAGCGATTCCTCAAATGCCTCGATTGCGCCGGAATAGTCCATCGCGTTGACCTTGCTCTGACCAAGCACAAAATGTGGTTCCTTTTCCTCGTCCGTTCGTCCCTGGCCGGGTGCGCAGCCGCCCAGCGCGGCGCCGAGCAGAACGGCGAGCGCGCAAAACACAAATCGAATCCAGAATCGCATGACGCGAGGTTAATCGAACCCGCCAGATCGTGCAATCGCGTGCTGCGGACGGGCGCGATACCGCCGGTCAAAACTGGGCTTGAGATTCGTCGTCGTGCGGCGCAAGTTAATGGATGGGCGCGCGTGGCGGAATGGCAGACGCGCCAGACTTAGGATCTGGTCCCGAAAGGGTTGGAGGTTCAAGTCCTCTCGCGCGCACCACTCCACCAGTCGAAGTGTTTTCGACAAGGAACGACCACGGTTTGACGCAAGAACCACGGGCTTTTTGCAGTCGAGGACTAGGTTCGAGCCAAACACTTTTTGAGCGAGAACCTTTCTCTCCTGTGGAGAACCCTTAACAGCGATTTCGCCCGCGTTTCTAGCGGCGATTATCCAATTTTGGAACGGTTCGAGCCAATTGGCTCGGCCTGCCGAAAGCACGGTGCTTTGCTCCTCCAAAGATTTCTTCTGGCTCATTCCTTTGTCGGCCATCCCGTAATAAACGTCGAAGCGCTCCGGCGTGCCGAGATCGTCGCGTCGGTCAATGCCGGTGGGAAACACGACGTTGGCGATGGTCCCGTGGCGTTCTTGCGGCAACTCCGGCGTCAACACCGGTTCCGCCGAACGATAACGAATCGTGCGCGGATGCTCCTTCGAGAGCACCATCACCCCGGCTGAGTAGCATAGCTGGCGACCGTTGTTGACCGGATCCGCTGTGTTCGAGATATTGGAGCACAGCTTAAAATCAATACCGTCGTTAGTAACGACCTCAACTGTTCCGCTGCGTTATCCGTTCCACTACCAGATCACAAAATGGGCATCCCGTCGCGGTCATGTCGAAAGCCTGACGCCAAATCCGAACCTGATGAGAATAATTTCGGAATCGGTTAGCTGCTGGAATTCGTCCCAAAAATCCGGTATCATCTTTTGCATGGACATTGATTTGACGGGATTTTCAACAGCACAACAACGGGCGCTTTTCGATCTGTTGATTCTGGCCATGTATGCTGACGGCCATTTGACGACCTTTGAAGACGAGCAATTGCAGAAGTTGTTGGCGGGAATGGGCTTTGCCGAAGAAATGGACCGTCAACTTGAATTTGATGCGGCGGTGACCAGAATACGGCCAGCGCTTAAAAATATTCAAACAGCCAAGGATCTGGCGTTATTGCTGGCAGACTCATTCACTATCCGGACACAGCAGAAGCGGGTGTTTGAGGCGGTGGAGCAAATCATGACCTTTGACCAACATGTGAGCACTTGGGAAAGCACTCTGTTGATGGAACTGCGCCTGAAATTTCGGTTGTAAACTGGAAGGCACTCCATGGCTGGATCCAACTCATCAATTGAGGGAGGGAAAACCCCGGTCATTCGACCCAGGAATAATCCTGAATGGCGTGCCATGGAAGGTAGGTGACGCCATTGCGTTCCTGTTTTTCCGTTCCGCCATGGACCACCACGCTCGACACCGCCTGCTTCGTCTTGGCAAACAGTTCCGTGATCTTTTGTGAACTGGCAGCCCAATCGGAGGAAATGGTCTGTCCGGCCTTGACCTCGACAATTTTCAATGTCTTGCGCCCATGCACCAGCGCATCACTTTCCAAACCGGCCTTGTCGCGGAAGAAAAATACTCCGTTGGCTTCACCCCGATTAAACCGTTGCTTGATGATCTCAGAGACCACCCAGCATTCAAAAATCGCCCCCCGCAGCGGATGCACGTCCAATTGCGCCACATCGCGGATGCCCAAAAGCCAGCAAGCCAGCCCGGTATCGTAGAAATGCAGCTTGGGCATTTTGATCAGCCGCTTGGAAAAGTTGCCATGATAGCTGGGCAACCGATAGGCAATAAAGCTCGCCTCCAATACCGACGACCAGGCTTTGGCTGTCGGTTGCGATATTCCGCAGTCCGACGCCAAGGACGACAAATTGAGCAGTTGCGCCAGCCGGCCTGCGCTCAATTGCACGAATCGTTGGAAGGCCGTCAAATCCCCCACGTTTGAGATGGAACGAACATCCCGCTCCAAATACGTCGCCACATAAGCCGCCAGCCAGTCCGCCGGTTTCAACTCGCGGTCCAAAATACGGGGATAGCCTCCGGTCAAAAGCGTTTCATTCAGGGTCTTTGGATGTTGGGGAAACCCGACCACTTCATCCCGTGACAACGGCAGCAGATGCACCACAGCCGAGCGTCCCGCCAACGACTGGCTGGTGGATTCCATCACCGACAGATTGTGTGAGCCGGTCAAGACCCACCGCCCCGGCGTCGGCTCCCGATCAATGATTTCCTGCAAGTAGGAGGTGATCTGCTGGGACTTTTGAATTTCATCCAAAACCGCCCCCTTCGGAAATTGCTTGAGAAAGCCGCGCGGATCTTCCGATGCAAACGCCCGCACGTCCGGGGATTCCAGCGTGACGTAAGGCAAATGGGCAAACACCTTTTGACAAACGGTGGATTTACCGCTTTGGCGTGGACCGGTCAAAACAATGGCCGGGAATTGCTTCGCCAGCGATTTGAGCCGGGGTTCGATGTCGCGTGCTATCATAATGGTCACCAATCTACGGTAATGTCTACTTCAAAGTCAAACTTTGAATTGGACAAGCCACCGGGGCTGAATTCAGCTGGCGCATAATTTGCAGCAACTGCCGCCAAGACGATTGAACAGAGCCGTTATCCAGCTTCAACCAAACTGCGAGCTTTGGAAAAATGTTGATCTCAACATAATTGGACGACCCGGATCTGGAGCCGTTGTGGAAGGAGATCGGGAAAATTTGATGGCTGATGTGGGCGTATCTTCAACTGACTGTCTATCTTTTTTGCACCACCGTCTCTCCAACGACGGTCTCACGGTTTTTGCGCCGTTCACGGAAGACAATCCACGCTACCGCTTCCCTGGGAAACGCGAGCGCGACGGCACGGTGTATGAATTCCGAAAGACGCTGTTTTTATACAACGGCTTTCGGCTCAAAACGCCTGTTGATGACCTGATTGTCGTCGAGGGATTCACCGGCGTCTGGTGGCTCGTTCAAAACGGGCTGCCGGATGCGGTCGCAACAATGGGGGCGGACTGTTCTGAAAAGCAGGCTGAACTCATCGTGTTCTTGGTCAAGACAAACGGCCGGGTTGCCGAACAGCACAGATTTGAAACAAAACCAGTTGCAATGAAAAAATACTCACCATGCCGAGATGAACGAATTATTGATTGGCCGAAATCTGGATTGGGTTGAAGCCGGCGGCATTTTCCGCGAAGAGCCACCAACTTACAAAGTTGCTTCCTCAAGGCCGAAAAACAGTCGCCAGTTCAGTGCAATGTCGTTTGCGAAATATCTTTTTAGGCGCGCCCGGAATTTCTACACTACAGCATGGTTCACGTTGGCATCGGCTATGACGTTCATCAACTGGCCGTGGGGCGCAAGCTTGTCCTCGGCGGCGTCGAGATTCCGCACACGAAGGGCCTCGACGGCCATTCGGACGCCGACGCGCTCCTGCACGCCATCTGTGACGCGCTCCTGGGCGCGCTCGGCGAACCGGACATCGGCCACTATTTTCCGAACACCGACCCGCGCTGGAAAAACGCGCCGAGCAGGATTTTTCTGGAGGAGGCGGCGAAGCAGGTTGCCAGGCGCGGCGCAAAAATCGTGAACGTGGACGCCACGGTCATCGCGCAGGCGCCAAAGATTTATCCGCACGTCACCGGAATGAAAAAAAACATTGCCGCCGCGCTCGGCGTTTCAGAAAAACGAATCGGCGTGAAGGCGACGACGAACGAACTGATGGGGTTCATCGGGCGCGGGGAAGGCATTGCCGCGATGGCCGTGGCGAGTGTGGATTTCTAAACCGGTTCACGGTTCAGGGTTCAGCGTTCACCGTCGCGAACCCTGAATTCCAAACTCCGAACTCTGAACGAATCAATGCCCAAAGCTGAAATCAGTTGGAAGCGCGTGACCGACGACGGCCGGAACCTGCAAGTCTATGCGCGGCACGTCGGGCGTGAATGGAAATTTTTCCACCGCGAAAAACGGTTCGACCAATGGGAACCCGTTCCCGAACCGCCCTTGGAAGACTGGCTGGAATTGCTGGACGCGGTGCAACGGCTCATGACCCGCCGCCGTTATCAGCCCGACGACGAGGAGCGGCTGCGCCGCCAAATTCGCGAGCGGTTTCCCGAAGCGGAAATCTAGGGGGATTGCGTGCCGGCGGGCAGCCTGCCAAATTGCACCGCGCCCTCGGTGATCCCGGGCCGGCCGCTTTTGATGGTCTGGATCATCTCCGCCCCGGCGAGCAAAACCGGGCCGTATCCGTGCGCGGCGAAGGCGCTCGTGGGGCGGTAATAATAAAACGCGGGATCAAACGCCATGCCCGTTCCCACGCATGTGCCTTCGACCTGACCCTGCGCGTTGACCTTGGCGGTGACGGCGTTCCAGGCGAGCTGCGCCACCGGCCCGTAGGCGAGCGGGTCAATCCAGCCCTGGTTGATGCCGTGCGCGATGCAATAGGTGTAGATGGCGGTCGCGGAAGTTTCGAGGTAGGAATCATTGCGGTCAAGGAGCTGGTGCCACATGCCGTTCGAGGCTTGAAGCGCCGCCAACCCGCGAACGTGCGCGCGGTAAAGTTCCAGCACGGCGGGGCGACCGGGATGGTCTTGCGGCAGCACATCGAGCAGTTCCGTCATGGCGAGGAGCGCCCAGCCGTTGGCGCGCGCCCAGCGAAATTCAGGATGCACTTCCATGCCCGCAATCCAACCGTGCATATAAAGGCCGAGGTCTTTGTTGAACATGCGCGCGGAGAATTGGGTGACCTGTTTCACGGCGTCGTCGTAATATTTTTTGTCGCCAGTGAGCTTGCCCATTTGCGCGAGCGCGGGCACGCTCATGTAAAGGTCGTCAAGCCACAGGGAATCCATCATGGGCCGTTTGCGGGCGAGCGTGCCGTCGGCGAGGCGATACTGTTGCGTGCTGATGTAATTGATGTAGTTCTCGATGAGCGGCTGTGCCTGGATGAGTCCGGCGCGCTGCGCCTTGATCATCGCGGCGCACATGGAGCCGGCATCGTCGAGCGCGGCCGGATGCAGCACCGAGCGGAAAGGATTTGCATTGCCGGCCAGGCTGCCTTCATCCAGCGCCCGAAAATACGGCGTCCGGTCCACGACAAATTGAAGCCGTTTGGCGGCGTAATCCTTGAAGCGCGGGTCACCTGTGGCTTCCGACGCGCGCAGCATGCCGGAATAAGTGACGCCCCATTCGTAGGCGATGATCGGGAAAGCGCCGCGCTCGACGATGGCATTGGGATCCGGCTTGGAAAAATCCGTGATTTCCGCGCGAGTCTGGCTGTTGATGATGCGCGCCGGGGTGTTCGCATCAAGATAGGCGTGGATGCGATTGAGCACTTCGGTCACGGACTCGACGGTCGCCAGCCCGTAAGGGACGGGATAATTCGGGGCCGCGCGGCGCATGGCATCCGCCAATTGCGCGGGCGCGGGCTGGTTGGACGATGTTTGCGCGCGAAGCGACGGGATAAAAATGGCCGCGAGCGCGACATTGGCGAAAAGGGAGCGAAAGATTGGTTTCATGTTTTGGAAGATTCTGGAAAATTAAGGCGGTCAAGACAAATGATTTCACAGCGGGGGTGGGTGATCAATTGCCATTTACTTTAAGGAAGCATGTTTGTTTGTGTTGCCATTGTTGGAATTGCGTTTGAACGCGAAAGGTTATTAATTCGTTGTTGATATTCTTTCAACTGGTCGGTAAATGAATTTCTTTTCACAATTTCAGAAGGAGACAGTTTTTCAACGATGTCAAATGAAGCAAATCCAGAAATTACATTGGTATACATCTTGCTCGCCAAGGCTTCGGGGCTATAACCTTGCAACTGGATTACCGGCACGGAAACCGTGGCGGCAACGCCACCGGCCATGACTGGATTGGTGACGACGAGCAAAGGCGGCGTCATATCCAGCTTTAACCGTTTATGTTGCCATGTCTGCGTGGCTTCTGTGGGCAGACCGCGAAGGCCAATCCAGATGTGTCATGCCAGCCTTCGAGTCCGCCCAGATTCGCCGTGATAGTGGAGGATGTGTAGGCCGTCCAATTTACGCCTGCGAAATTGGTGCTGTCCACCATCATTGCATAATAACCCGGCATCCCGGCGAGGACATTCAATTGCAGGCTTGGATAACTGGTGTTGACGTAATTGTTCGCCGCCCCAATCGAAAACTGGATGACGTTCGGGTCAATACCATAGGTGTAATCGTAACCGAGCGTGTTAACGCCGCCGCTGTCCAAGTTGGTGTCTGACAAATCCACCGTGCCGAAATAGTAATAGAACCACCAATCAGGCGTGGTGTTGCTGTTCTCCGTCACGCCCGTCCAGTCCTGCGCCCAAATAAATAGATTCGTCCGGCCTGATTCCGGCACCGTAAAGGGCATGGAATTGGTGTCTGTCGGCCACAATTCCGTTTCGATGTTCCAACTTGGAATGGTCAGATCGGTCTTGC
>Ga0181520_10008790_pt1 | contig 14212 bp, 12 predicted proteins | sample PEATcosm2014_Bin_29_FD_132451 | JGI IMG/M metagenome (GOLD analysis project Ga0181520, IMG submission 132451) | Peatland microbial communities from MTU Mesocosm Facility, Houghton, MI, USA - PEATcosm2014_Bin02_30_metaG | ecosystem: Environmental > Terrestrial > Soil > Wetlands > Peat | place... | reverse complement strand
GTGCTCACCGGGAATCGGGAAGATGCGGAGAACGTTCAAAAGGGCGGGGCTTCGGACAGGCCATCTTTCTGGCGCAGGTTTCTGAACCGGTTCGCCACGCCGGCCAACGTGGCTGCGGCGCAACCCGGCGCGGAACTGGGATGGACCTGGGTGGTGGGACGCACCCTGCTGGCAATTTACCTCCTGGTGCAAGGACTGCTTTGCATCGCCCCCCAACGGAGTCCCTTTGAGAGCATCGGATCGCGCTTTTTTTGGCGTTTCTTCGAATACAACGCAGTTGATTTTTATTCAGGGGTCCGTGTTTTCCTGGCCATCGCGTTGCTTGTCCCCTGCCTTGGCATCGTGATTAGCAAACGGACTCGTGTTGCGGGAGCAATCGGTTGCGCGATCGTGCTGCCTGTGGCGGCGCTCGGCATCCTTTTCGCCTCCATCGGGCGCGGCTATCCCGATTTGTGGACCATCGCCATTGCTTTCCAATTAGCCGGCTTGAGTGGAGCAGCGCTGATGGTAGCCGGGCTGGAACGGATCAGCAAAGGCAAGGTCAGCCGGCTGTTCTCCGCCGGGCGAGCTCTTTTTGCGACGGCCTTTGCGTTTTTTGTTGCGGGCCGCGCGGGGTTTGGCCTCGTCGAACACGGCATCAATCGCGGTTACGGTGTTCTGAATTACTTTCGTGGGGGGTTTCACCCCGCAATTTGGATGATAAGCTGGCTGGCCTACCTCTTTGGCGCGGCCATGACGCTGGCGTGCATGGCCATTCTGTTCCGGAGGCGGGCGCGGCGGGCGGCGCTGTTGCTTGCTGCGGCCACGCTCCTCTATGTTCCCCTGTTTTGCCTCTGGAAAGGCGGAGATCTCCTTGGCAGGGATTTATTGCCAATGCTGCTGACCTGGCTGATGAATCTCGGCCTGGCAGGCGGCGCGCTGATGGTGGCCGCGGCGCTGCGTGAGCTGCCCGCAGCCGGCCAAGCTGAGGGTCCCAAGCCGTCCGGCCGCATCGCTAGAGTCTTCCGGCAGCGCTGGGTTCGCTGGAGCGCCGGGGTGGTGGGAATCGCATTGATCGGCCTCGCAATCCTGCACGGAATGGCACCCCGCCTCTTGTACGAGGCATGTGTCAGTGGCGACTATTCGCGAATTCAATCCGCCGGATGGTTGTATCGACAGCTCGTGCTTTCCGATCAGGACGCTTCCACATTCAACTCCGCTCTGTACTCTGCTCCATATTGCGGGTCCGGGGGCGAGGAGGCGTGCCGGGACGTCGGCAATTTCTTCCAGTACCACACGCATAATGGAGAAAGCTCCAACCGGGCCGGTTATTTCTACTCCAAGGCCGCGGCGCTTTCCATGGGACCCTATCGCCAACGATGCGACAGCGGCGATGGGGGCGGGTGCTACGCATTGGGCCTGCTTTACAGCCAAGGGCGTGGAGTGACCGAGAACGATGCGGAGGCGGCAAATTTATTTCGGCGAGCCTGCGACGCGAGGAATACGGTCGGCTGCAAGGCGCTGGCCGACGCCTACCGCAATGGTGAGGGCGTGGGCCGCGACCTGACTCAGGCGGAAGCGTTCTACACCAAGGGGTGCAAAGGCGCTTTGGTGCACGAATGCGCGCAGATATTCGACAGCCTTGGCGACCTTTTCTACTTTGGGAACGGCGTTACGCGCAACTACGACCGGGCGGGGCAACTCTATCAGAAGTCCTGCGTGGCAGGTTACTCGACGGGGTGCAGCGATCTTTTCAATGTTGCTTACGCTTTCGATGAAGGAAAAGGCGTCACAGCGAATCAGGCGAAGGCAGCGGCTCTCTACACTCCCGCGTGCGATGGCGGCTCAGCCGCGGCGTGCACCAATCTGGGCGCGGCATACGACAATGCCAAGGGCGTTGCCCAGGACTATGCGAAGGCGGCGGCGCTCTTTACCAAGGCCTGCGATGGAGGCGATAGCCAGGGCTGCAGCAACCTGGGCAACAGCTACCACTACGGCCGCGGTGTTCAGCAAAGTACCGAGAAGGCCAGGGAACTTCTGGACAAGGGCTGCAAAAAGGGCAATCAATGGGGATGCGACCGATTAAAAGAGATGCAATAGTGTGCAAGTTTTGGGGACTGGAGCGTTCAAGGTTGTGAACGCTGTAGGATGGATACTCCTCCAGCAGGCGGGTTGGCTGATGACCCTGTGGAACAGGCATGAAATGTTGTAGAAGACGAGGTGCGGGCCGCGGTCGCGACTGGCGGGACCGTTTAACTCAACAAAGTGGGCGCGTGTTATTCTTGCGCCAAGAAATCTTCAAGTTAAGCTGAGGCGCAATCGATGAAAACGTGTCCCGTTTGCCGTGCGAACTATCCCGCAGAGTTTGCTCACTGCACAAATGACGGCGCGCAGCTGGTCGATATGCCGCAGGCGGCGTGGGGTGCGACGGGCCCGGTAGCGGTTCCAGGCATGGGCGCCGGTTATCCGAGCCAGCAAGGTATGCTTGCCGCGCAAACGGAATCAAGGAGCAAGACCGTCCTCATCGTCGTGGTGGTGGCGCTTGTCGTGCTGATCCCTGTTCTGCTGATTGTCGCGCTGATCGCCATTCCCACCATTGGTTCACTGAAGAAGGCGGCGAATGAGACGGCGGCGATCAAATCCTTGCAGGCCATCGAACAGGCGGAAATGATGTACGCAGCGAGCTACCCCGACCAGGGTTACGCCTGCTCGCTGGCCGTCCTGGGAGGAGATCCGGCGGCTCAGATTTTGCAGGGAGAATTGGCGTCGGGCGTCAAATCGGGATATGTCTTCTCAATTGCCAACTGCACCAGGGTAAGCACCAAAGGGGGCGAGCGAATTGTTGGCTTCGTGGTAACTGCCGTTCCCCAGGTAATTGGCAAGACCGGCAACCGGGGATTCTGTGCGGATGAATCCGCCGCCATCAAGGCCGATCTCGCAGGGGGCACAAATTGCACCGAGCCGTTGGGGCAATAAGGCCGGTTGCTCGAGGCATCGGCGATGGAATGCCCTCAGTTGGCGCATAGGGTGCGGTGAGGGAAGCACAGGCGGCTCTTCGAATTTGGGCTCAACAGTGTGCTGGAGGTCTGGCGGGTTGATTGGGTCATGGCGAACACGGATGCTTCTCTGCAATATTTTGCTTCCGCGTTCAATTGAAGCGCATTCACTTTGTATTCGAGAAAACTGGAGGAAAGTTCGCGATGGCAATTTGGAATAGGCGTGAGTGGTTGCAGAAGGCGGGAATGGGGGCAGCGGTTCTGGCCCTGGCGCCAAGGTTGATTGCGGAAGAGCCGCATGTCACCGTTTCCCCGCTCAACAAGCTGAGCGATGTGGACGAAATCGCTCTGGGCCGGCGGTTTTCGGCGGAAATCGAAAAAGAAGCGCCGGTGGTCGACAATGTGCTGATCGATCACTACCTGGGCAAGATTGTGGAAGGACTGGCGGCGCAAAGCCAACGGCCCAATCTGCCGTACTCGATCAAGCTGATCAATTCGCACGAGCCCAACGCCTTCTCATTGCCGGGCGGTTTCCTGTATGTCAATCGCGGGCTGGTCGAGCTGATCGGCAGCGAGGGTGAGCTGGTGGCAGCGCTGGCCCACGAGATCGGCCACGTGGTGGCGCGTCACGCAGTGAACCAGCTGATGGTTACTTTTGCCGCGCGCTCCGTGCTGAAGCCGGTGCTGGATAATCTGGACAAGCAGAACGGGGTGGTGGACGGCATCATCCTCAAGTACGGCGGAGCTTTGGCCATGCTGGCCAAGCTGCAATTCAGCCGGCGCGACGAGGGGCAGGCCGACCTGCTTGGCTTCTACGAGATGCTGCGCGCGGGTTGGGACCCGACTGGATTCGTGAAGTTGCTCAAGCGCTTCGACGATCTGGAAAAGACGTCGGGTTCGACACCGAATCCGTTCCTGTCGGATCATCCGCCCACGCCGGACCGGCTGGAAGCCATTCAGCGCGAGCTGACGCAGGTGACCATTCCATCGGGGGCGGCCAGCAACTCGATGAAGTTCCAGGTTTTCAAGTCCGCGATGGCGCTTTTGCCCGAACCGCCCAGGAAGCCGGAGAGCCCTGACCAGCAGAGATAGAATGATACCGACCCTGGGGAGCAAGAGGATGCCGAAACGAGCGGGCTGGATCGCGGCGGTCTTGATCGCGGCTGGTTGGGCCGGAGCCGCGTGGGCGCAGGCAACAAGCCACACGCTGAGCGCCGGCCCCGCTTACACAAGCAAGGACGGCAAGGACGGGCCGCAGTTTCCTCGCATGGACATCGTGGTGCGCCTGCGCGATGGCGCAGGCGCACTGCAGCCCGTGCAGGCGGCGGATCTGAAGCTCTTTTCCGGGAAGACCGAACTGGGCAGCGGCAGCTCCGTGCGCACCTTTGCCGATGCCGGCTATGGCGTCAAATCGATTCTGGCCCTGGACATGAGCGGCAGTATGAAGGGATCGCCGCTGGCTGCCATCCGCTCGACTATTGCCCGGTTTGTGGACCAGGCGCGCGCCCAAGACCGCGTCGAGGTGCTGACCTTTGCCAACGATTCGCGCGTCGAAGTGCCTTTCGGAGCGGATCAGGCAACGTTGGCCGAGCGGCTGCGGCAGGTGGCCAGCCGGGGTACCGAGACCCATCTGTACGACAGCCTGCTGGACGCCCTCGCTCAGTTGGAGGGCGCGCCGCCCATTTGCAGGCAATTGATTGTCATCTCCGACGGGCACGACGAAGGGTCGCAGCACACCATCGACGATGTGATCCGGGCGGCACAATCCGCCAAGGTGCCTATCGATTCAATCGGGCTCACGCGCTCGCACCCGGAGTATCTTCAGACCTTGGCCAGCATCTCGCAGGCTACCGGGGGCAGCTATGCACAGGCCCGTTCCCCGCAGGATTTGGAGGGGCTGATCGACCAGGGGATCAAGGCCATGCGCGCCATGCCGGTAGCTGGCTTCAAGGTGAGCGGGCTGGCCTCGGACGGCAAGCCGCATACTCTGGAAGTGCGCTGGCAGCCGGAAAAACTGACGGCGGCAATCGAGGTGCATACGCCCTCGATGAGGAATCCATGGACGCTCTGGGGCTGGGTGCTGGCCGGGTGCTTTGTGGTCGGAGCGGTGCTGCTGATCGTTTCCCGGCGGCTGGCCCGGCGCGAGGCCGCTGAACCTGCCCCGCAACCCCGGCAGATGCAACCGCTCGTGTCCGCGCAGCCTGAAGCGCCACCGCAGCCGAACCGTTCCGGTTTCACGGCCGCCGTCGAAGATTACAGGCCGGCGCAGGAAATATCGCCTTTGCGCGCCCATGTGCCGACCTTCGTTGAGGGCTCGGAGCCGGTTCAGCGCCCGGTGCGCGCCAAGACCCAGTTGGCTGCGTTCTTCGATGCGGATCGGAACCTACCCATCCTTGAAGCCATCGCCGGGCCGGTGACTGGGCAGAGCTTTGCGGTAAGCGGCGAGTTGCTGATTGGCGCGCTGGATGGGAACGGCCTTTCCATTCCCGGCGATCCGACCCTCTCGGGCTTCCATGCTCGCGTGCGCCTGGCTGATCGGGTGTTGACTATTGAGGATGTTCGCTCCACCAACGGAACTTTTGTGAATGGGGTCAAACTGGGGCTGGATCGAAAGCTGCTCCGGCCCGGCGACGAGATTCGCGTGGGACGGTCGATCTTTCGTGTGCGTGGCGGATGAGCTTGGCCGTGGACAACGAAACCGGCCAATAGGCTGTATCGCGGCGCCTTGCCTGCTGGTATGTTTTTGAAGATGGCTGCCAGAGGCAAGAAGTTAAGCCGCGAAGAATTCTCTCGGAGGTAGGGGAAATGAGCGTTTGCAGAGCATGTCACACCACCAATCCCGATTTTGCGGCTGTTTGCTCGGCGTGCAAGGCGCCGCTGGACAAGACGCCCGGGAGGCAGCCAACATTGCCGGAGGGCGCGCAGGGGTTTTCGCAACGCCGCCCCACAGTCGACGATAGCGCCGCGCAGGGTTCTGCGGCCCCGTGGTACACGCCGCCCAAAGATCCCTATCAGGCTCCCGTGACCCCGCAGCCCCCGCCGCAAGGGAACACTCCGGCGCGCCGGGTGACGATCTTCGACAGCGGGCAGTCAGCCGGTGCCGGCTACCAGCAGGCACCGAGTGGAGCAGGCCAGCAGCAGGCGGGCGCAGTGGCCACTCCGGCAAAGATGCCGTCCGCATCAGCGCCACGCAAGATCGTCGGCGTGCTGGTGACCTACTCGTGGAACGATCAGGGGCAGATCTTCCCGGTGTTGGAGGGGCGCAATCGCATCGGCACAGACCCCGAAAAATGCAACATTCTGGTTCCGCAGGACGACACTCTCTCGTCGGTAAACACCTATATCATGTTCCGCAAAACCTTTACCATCGGCGACGAGGTGAGCATGTGCGGGACGGATGTGGACGGTGAACCGGTAGAGACGCCCTTTGTACCGCTGCGCAACTATGCGCGGATTCGGACCGGTTCCACGCATTGGACATTTATCGCGATCCAGCAACCGGCCAGCGAGGTATCCACCGAGGAGAAGTAGAGAAAGGTGGGGCAACGATGTTCAGTTTGAGCAGTTGTTTGGGGCGGAGCGGTGGTTTTGCGCGTACCGCCCTCTTGTTTTTTGCGGGGACGGCGGCAATCGCCGCTGCCGCGCAAGGCGCCGGACCCCTTTACGGCCCCCGAGGGGTGAGCCCCGAGGCGGTGCGGCAGGGCACGCTGGGCAGTTGCTACTTCCATTCTTCGATTGCGTCGCTGGCCAAGGCTGCGCCCCAGACTCTGCGCGGCGCAATCGGACGCAGTTCCCTGGGAGGCTATCGGGTCCATTTCGCCAGCGGGCCGGACGAGGTGGTTTTTCCCGACGATATCGTTTATGGACGGGCGCACAGCTACGACCGTTCGGATGGGGACTGGGTGCTGGTGCTGATGCGCGGCTATGCGCAGCGCGAAGTGCGCCGCAGCCTGGCTTCTGCCATTCAACGCTCGGAGATCATTCCCGCCTACGCTAAACCGATGGCCCTCGCGTGGCTGGATCAGTCCGGGTTGATGCTGGTGGCATACGACCGCGCCATCCGCACCGTGGTCGGTCAGGATGGGAGGTTGGATCGGGGCAGCTTCGAGCAGAATCTGACCGCGCAACTGAAGGCTGTGGGTGTTCCCACATCCCAGGCGCAGATGCTTGTCGGCTTCCTGGACGAAAAGGGATTCTTTACTCGTCTCTCCCTCACCGTGCAGCAGAATGGCGAGGTTTTTGGCGCCTACAACGCTCTCGGCCAGGGGGGAATTCCGGTGCGTGTGATTGAAGCTTTCATGGGTTCGTCACATGGGGTAATGGTGGCCGACCACCAAATGACCCTGGAATCTCTGCGCCGGCTGCACCGCGGCGGCCTGGCCATGGTGGCCGGCACATTTAGCAATGCGCCGGGCGGGCTGGGAAGCGCCAACTGGTGGGTGAATGCCCATGCGTACTCGGTTCTGGACTACAACGAGTACAGCCAAACCGTGACTCTGCGCAATCCCTGGGGCACGCGTCCCGATCCGGATGGCGTCTTTACGATCTCGCTTGGCACTTTCTACCAAGGGTTCGAGGCAAGTTCACTTTCCAACTGAGCTGTCATCGCTTGTCCGGTCGTTCAAGAGGCGCGCAGCGTGGGTCGCTTGGGGAAGTTCGCCTGCGCTCCGCCTGGCTCTCAGTAATCGCTGCGAAGCATGGTCACGGCAGGGCTGTGGTTTTCGCTATCGTTGACAAACTCCGCCTTGTCTGGGCCGGTCAGTGTCAGATGGAAGCGAGACGGCGGGTCAGCGAGCGTTCTGGGAGGATGGGCGCGCCGGTGGCTGATTAGGAAGCGAAGAACGTTGCCATCGAATGTGAGATTGAGCATCGGTTCGGGAAGGCCCGGCGATGCCGTAAACGGATCGTTGACCGTCTCGCGCCGGAGCATGTAGAAGAGCGCCCCGCCAGCCAGCCCATTGCCTTCGTCCGATACGACAAGGGTGATAATCGGGAGATTGTTCAACTCTCCCCGCCAGACGCCTGTGACCACTGCCTTACCGGCAGGAGGGACTTCTCCGGATCTTTGAGCAAGGGCAAACGGGGCGGAGGCCAATAGCGCGAGCGCCCACGCGGTTTTGCGTGTCATCATGACTTCTCCTCGATGGCGATCGAATATGCCCGATTTTCGAGCGCAATCAAGGAGCCTGGATCACAGGTTTTTGAGATATGCGCGAATCTCGGGGCTGGACCAGTCCTGGGCGCCGATGAATTTGCGGCGGATCACACCCTGGCGGTCGATGACGTAAGTTTCCGGCCACTGCTCGGTATGGTAGAGCTTGGCGGCGGTTTGGCCGGGGTCGCGTACGGTGGTCAGGTCCACGTGGCGGCTGAGGAGGAAGCTCCGGTAGGCATCCGGATCGTCGTCGATGCTGACAGCCAGGACGGCCAGGTTCGGCTGGTCGCGGTGGAGCTCGAGCAGCGAAGGCATCTCCAGCACGCAGGGAGCACACCATGTGGCCCAGAAGTTGAGCAGAACCACGCGGCCGCGGTAACTGGCCAGGTGGATGGCACTGGTTCCGTCGGAGACAGTAAAGTCGGGGGCTACCTGCCCAATTTGCGCAGGATGCGCGCCCCGGTCGCAGCCCGGAAGAAGGGACAACGGCAGGAGCACAGCGAGTGGGAGTAAACGAGAGAAGCGCACCTACTTATAATACGGAGCGAGAGGGCGGATGGTCATGGAGAGCGAAAACACAGAGACGAGCGGAGCAGACGCGAACGCCAACTGGAAGCCGGTGCTGGGGCTTTCCGATGGGCCTGGCGGCCGGGTGGAGATTCCTGCAGCGCGTGGGACGGTCTTCGATCAGCCCGAGCCGACGGAACTGCTGGAACTGACGGTCATCGTGCCGGCACGCAATGAGGAGCACTGTCTGGGCGCATGTCTGGAGTCGCTTGAGGCGCAATCCGACGAGGTCTTCCAGTTGGGGCGCGACTGGGAGCTGATCGTGGTGGACGACCACTCGATTGACCGCACGGCTGAAGTTGCAAACAAGTTTGCCGGCGTAACGCTGTTGATGGCAGACAAGCTGGAGCGCGGTTGGACAGGAAAGGCGAACGCCATTTGGACAGCCGCTCGCAAGGCACGCGGAAAGTGGCTTCTGTTTACCGATGCGGACACAATCCACGAGCCTGGGGACCTGCATCGGGCGATCCACGAGGCGGTGAAGCACAAGGTGGGGATGTTGAGCTACTCTCCGCGGCAGATTGTGCGCGGCCTCGCGCAGCGTACGCTGATGCCGCTTGTCTTCAGCGAACTGGCGCTGGCCTATCCGCCCGCCAAAGTCTCGGACCCCAATTCCCGCATCGCCGCGGCGAACGGTCAGTTTCTGTTGGTGGAGCGGGAGGCCTACCGGCGGATGGGCGGCCATGCCGCAGTTGCAGATAAGGTGCTGGACGACGTGGAACTGGCGTTCCTCGCCAAGCGCCGCAAGGTGGGGCTGCGCTTTCGCTACGCGGACGATGCGCTTTCTACCCGCATGTACCGCTCGACCGCGGCCATGATTGAGGGCTGGAGCAAAAACCTGGCGCTGCTCTTTGCCAACTCGCTGGTGCTGGCGCTGTGGCGTGCATTGGACATCGCGCTGCTGGCGGGGCTGCCGGTGCTGACCTACGTGCTATGGAATGCGCGCTTTGCCGCGCACTCGTTCCAATGGCTGGGTGCTGGCTGGGTGCTGGCTCTGCTATGGGTGCGCACGCTTTTCCGGTTCTACGCGCGCGTGGCCAAATCGAACTTTCCCTTTGTGGACTGCGCGCTTTCGCCCCTGGGCTTGCCGTTGTTCGTCGCGCTGCTCTACCGCAGTTGGTTTCAGCGGCGCATGATGAAGCGGGTACAGTGGAAGGGAAGAAGCTACCCGGCCAATTGATTCGGTCCTCAAGTTAGGGCATTTTCACAATTCCCGTGGGGGAGATCCTAAGGTTTCCCACCCATTTCACAAGGGACTTGAAATGGATGGGGCACAGAGCTTCCTAACACCATCAGTGAAAATGCTCTAGCCCCTGAAAAACCGAGTCCGATCCCGCGTGGGCCGGCGCGCCAGGTTGCTGGCGCCTCATGGCACCCGGGTTTTTCTTTCAAGAATCGCGCCAGATCCGGCGTGCGTCAGATGTAGTCCCGGAAGAGCTCTTCGGAGGGGGCAGCGATCACGCCGCGGCCTACCAGCATGCCGTCGTCGGCGGCGACCTTCGATCCCGCAGCAACCGCAGCCTGCACGCTGGCAACATCGCCGGCCATGAGCACAAAGCCCTTACCGCCGAGCGCCATGGCCAGGTGAACCCGCAGCAGCGTGACATTGGCGGATTTCACGGCTGCGTCTGCCACTTCGACGATGCTGGCCGCCGAGAAGGTCTCGATCACTCCGATGGACCGCAATTGCCCTGGGTCGATCTCGACCGCATTGGAAATCGCCTCCAAAACCGAGGGGTGCACGCGCGCAATCTGCCGCTTCTCAATGAGAGAGGGGCCAGCGAACGCGGCCCCGGCCTGCACCGCTGCCTCCACGGAGGTCACGTCGCCGGAGACGACGATGAGGAATTTGCCGGAACAGATGCTGCGAGCCATCAGCAGTTTGACGGCGCCGGCTTTGAGCATCGTGTCCTCGACGCCAAAACCGGTGGCCACGCTGGAAACCTCGATGAGTCCGATCGACATGATTTGTGACACGGCTTAGGCTCCTTCTTCTACCTGGTTCTAGGCTTCAATGAAAACGGCGTCGCCGGCAACGGTGACCACGCCTTCGATGCTTGCGTGTACCCGGGCTCCGAGCTTGCCCTGCGGCGGCACGGCAAGCAGATCGCCCACTTGCACCCGGTCGCCGCATTTGACCACGGGGAGCGAGGCTACTCCGGCGTGCTGCTTCAGGAACACCTTCACCTTGCGTGGCGAGAAGGGATGATCAACGAGCGGGCCTACGTTGTTGAACTGGCCCAGGCCCAGCCTGGCGATCAGCCTGCGCATCGGGACGCGCCGGAACTCCGCCAGCGGATGGGGCGTGATGGAGGCGGGGTCGCCCTTGAAAGTAAGATCGCGCTCCCGCGCCAAGGGCTTGGCTTGCACGCAGACGTTTTTCGGATCGAGGTCCTCTGGGCACGCGTACAGCGAACAGAGATTGCACTCGCAACAGTAGAGAGTGGCCACCATGGCGTCCGCGCCCAGGGCAAAGCCCAACGACTGCATGGCGCGATGCGGCTGGATGGGATGCCCAAGCAGAAAGCGCGGGCAGAATTCGGTGCAGAAGCGGCACTGGTCGCACGCCGAGCGGCCGATGCGGTTCACCTGAATCATCGGTGCATTGTGGCGTTCGATCAGCTTGTGCGAGGCGGGCAGAACAACGATGCCTCCCGTGGTCTTGGTCACCGGCACGTCTAGATTCGCTGCCGGGCGCGCCATCATCACGCCGCCCAGCAGAACGCCGATGTCGCTCTCGGTGGCTCCGCCTGCGGCTTCAATGACCTCGCCGATAGAGATGCCCACCGGAACCCGCAGCGTGACCGGGCTGGCCACCGCGCCCGCCACGGTGAGGTATTTGTGGGTGACCGGCTCGTCCAGGCCGATGTTCATCAGGGTTTCCACGTTGGCCACGGCTGCATCCGCATCCTTGGGCAGTCCGCCCGGCGGTATCACCCTGCCCGTGACCAGATGAACCAGAATGAACTCGTCTCCAGCTGGGTAAACATCGGGTAATGGAACGACTCGCACGCCAGGCGGAACTGCATGCTCCAGAGCCTCGATGATCTCGTGGTACTTCTCCTTGATGCCAATGGCGGCTTCTCGCGCGCCGGTCAGCGTCATGGCTTTTTGCAAGCCGCGCAGGAAGGGCTCGGAGCGATGCAGAAGCAGTTCCTTGTCCTTGTGCAGTAAAGGCTCGCACTCAGCGGCATTTACGATGACCAGCGAGACTTTGGACTTGAACTTGACCGCGGTGGGGAAGCCTCCTCCGCCTGCGCCTACGATGCCGAGTTCCTCAAGACGGTCGGCAGAAGGGTGTTGCGAAGCGCCCCCGGCCCTTGTAACGTGCGACATGCCTGCATTTGCCGTCATCTCGACTCAACCTCGAAATTTTTTCGAACTTGCAATTGACTCTGACAGAATTGTACTGTATTGTCTAAAATAGTTCAATACGATCCATTTTCGTTCATTTATGAAATGTCTGATTCCAAATATCGGTAGCACTTCGTTCAAGTACCGAGTCCTGGATATGCCGTCGGAGAACGTTTTGGCGGAAGGGCGGGTGGAGCGAATCGGCCAGCCGGGCGGCGAATGTGCGGACTATTCCTCGGCAATTCGCAAGTGCATCGCGGCGATCTCCGGCAAAGGCAAAGCGCTTGAACACCTCTCCGAAGTGGGCGCAGTCGGTTTCAAAGTGGTTCACGCTGGACCGCATAATGCACCGCAAGTGATCGACGACGAGTTTCTCCAGGCCATGGAGGAGTTTTCCTTCTTTGCACCGGCCCACAATCCCCCTTACATTGCGGCCATCCGGGCATTTCGCCATGAACTTCCCGGTGTACCGCTGGTCGCGGTGATTGAGACGGGCCCTTACCGCTTCATGAGCGAGGCGGCCACCACCTACGCCGTTCCCTACGATTGGCGAGAAGCGCATGGGATTCGCCGCTATGGATTCCATGGCGCGAGCCATCGTGCCGCCAATGAGCATACGCAGGCGCTGCTCGGCCGCAGGAATCTGCGCCATATCTCCTGCCATCTTGGAGGCAGCTCCAGCGTTGCGGCCTTCCGCAATGGAGTGGCCGTCGACACCAGTTTCGGAACCTCGCCGCAGTCGGGCCTGCCGCAGAACAATCGCGTTGGCGACATGGATACCTTCGCGGTATTGCACATGATGAAGAAGTTGAATGTGGGCCCGGATGAGATGGCTCGTGTTCTGGGTAGTCAATCCGGATTAGCGGGCATCAGCGGCGCCAGCGGCGACATGCGCGACCTGGATCAAGCCGCGGCCGCAGGCGAGAAGCGTTCACAACTGGCGCTGGATGTATTTGTTCGCGCGATCCGTCATTATGTAGGCGCCTTTCAGTTTGATATGGGCGGTGTGGACGTGATTACATTCTCAGGCGGCATCGGCGAGAATAGCGCCGCGACCCGATCCGGCGTTTTGAAAGGCCTGTCTGCTTTAGGAATTGAATTGGACGAGGAGAAGAACTGTTCGACGAGCAGGCTCGGAACCATCTCGGCCAAGAATTCCGCAGTGGAGATTTTAATCGTCCCGGCAAATGAAGAGATTATTGTTGCTCGTGAAACGGTGAAAGTCGTTTCCGAAGTGCTGGTGAGAAAGTAGCCGCGCAGCACAAGCAGATTGGGAATCTTGATGGCAAGCAGAAGCAATACGCTGACGGGTGCGCCGGGCACAATCGATCGTGCGGCGGTCGAGCAGATCGTCCGCCAGGTCGCGCTGGAGTATCTTGGCAAAGGAAAATGCGAAGCGGCGCCGGAGCTCGTTGTCCAGGCTTCCTCGCGGCACATGCACGTCTGCCGTGAAGACATGGACGTTCTCTTCGGGCCGGGATCGGAATTGACCTTCGATCGGCCGCTATTTCAGGAAGGCAACTTCGCGGCCAAGGAAACAGTGACCATTGTGGGGCCGCGCAGCCGATTGATCTCGAATCTTCGCATCCTTGGCCCTATGCGCAAGCAGTCGCAGGTCGAGTTGGCGTTTACCGACGCCATTATGCTGGGCTTCTCCGACATTCCCATCCGGCTCTCGGGCGATATCGCGGGCACGCCCGGCGCGGTGATCATCGGGCCCAAGGGCGTGGTGGAATTGAAGCAAGGCGTGATTCGCGCGGCGATTCACGTGCACATGAATCCGGTGGAGGCGGCGCATTTCGGGGTAGCCAAGGGCGACCGGATGAGGCTGCGCATCGGCGGTCCGGCCGGAGTAACATTCGACAACGTCCATGTCCGCATCGATCCTACCTCCAGGCTCAACGTACACATGGATACCGATGAGGCGAACGCGTGCGGCCTGCATCTGACCAAAGACATTCAGTTGTTCAAGTAACACCACGAAGAAGAGAGGAAGCGATGAAGCAAGCGCTTGGAATGATCGAGACAAAGGGCCTGGTAGCGCTGTTTGAGGCAACCGACGCCATGCTCAAGTCCGCAAACGTGTCGTTCGCCGGCTGGCAGTCCGTTGGTTCGGGACTGGTGACCGCCTTCGTTGAAGGGGACGTGGCCGCTGTGAAGG
>Ga0181520_10008789_pt1 | contig 14214 bp, 11 predicted proteins | sample PEATcosm2014_Bin_29_FD_132451 | JGI IMG/M metagenome (GOLD analysis project Ga0181520, IMG submission 132451) | Peatland microbial communities from MTU Mesocosm Facility, Houghton, MI, USA - PEATcosm2014_Bin02_30_metaG | ecosystem: Environmental > Terrestrial > Soil > Wetlands > Peat | place... | reverse complement strand
GGGCTATCATGGGCTGTCACGCCATCGATCACAATGTCGTTGATCGTTTCTCCGGCATTCCCGATCGTAATAAAAACCTCTCCCGAGTCATTCCCAGCGGCGGTGTGATGCGCGCCATGGATGTTTAGGTTGGTCAGCCGGAAGTGAGTGTAGGCGGTGTTCGGAGCGGTACCCGCGATATTGACGCCGTAATAATTTCCGCCGACGATTTCCAGATTGTTGATCTCCCATCCCTGCTGGCCGATCAACTGCACCGCTGCCGTGTTCATTCCGCCATCGATGATCGGCTGAGGCCCGGCGCCGTAGGCGTCGATCACGATGGGGGAGCGGGTGGTGCCAGACCCGAGTGGCTCCAATATGCCGCTGCAGGTTGTCCCGCGACTGAAGAGAATTCTATCTCCAGGGTTGAAAGTCGTGGCGCTGACCGAGGCCAACGTATTCCACGGGCTGGATTCAGTCCCGGTGCCGTTGCTCGCGGCGGAGCAGTCTACATAGTAGGGGCGATGGGGTAGGCGAGAGGGGCGAGGTACGCCGGAGTAGGGCTGGTTGCGGCCGCCGGCCGTGAGGCAGATCAAAAACACCAGGGCGATGTACCCGAGAGATTTCAGTCGGGGCGGCCGTGTGGGCTGAATCGACTCCGAGATGACCATCCCCGCGGCTCCGGTAGCGGCGGCAAGCATTTTGTCCGGGTCTCCTTTTTGACCTCCAAATGACGGCTATCATTTTCCCGCACCACTCTTGTTCGCGTCAATGCTGAGCCGCGCCAAATCTCACTCGGCCCGTGTTCCACTCCACGAACGCTCCAGAGGATGTCTCCTTTCCAATGCTGACTCCCTCGTCCGTGCGGCTCACGCGTCAATATTCCGCTCTTTCGTCGGACTCGTGTCTCCGCCCTCAACTCCAGCATGAGCCTGTTCATGTCCTTTCTCATTAGCGCCTACAAACACAGAAAACTGTTTGTGTGCATCGCATCGATAAACTGCTCCATATTGCTGCAGGCTCCTTTCGAGGGATTTTGCTTGCAGTTTACGCAAAACCCCGCCGCAGCGCTTTCGCAGCATCAATATCGGTAGCTTGCCGTGGGCAAAACGGGTCCAAGTCGCCCAGGCCGGGAGGAGCAGACGGTTGGCGAACCGGCTGAGGTGATCATATTTTGGTAACCTGCTGAAGTGCGTTTCGATCAAGCCGAGTATGATCTCAGGTGCGAGTGGGGGTTGGCCGGGCGCCGCCTCAAGGAGGCTGAGGACGCATCAGACATTGGCGTACTAGACATCGTTTCAGTCATGGGTCGAGTGGCCGCGCAGCATCTGGCTCGTTGCCGCTGGGCACCCTTCCTCCAGAGCGCCATAGAGGCTCAACGCGAAGGCCGGGCTCTCACACAGGAGGAATCCGCCGTTATAGAGACGTGGAACGCCGAATGGACCCGCCTCAGCTGCCTCGCCGGCCTTTGTGCACCGGATGGGACCGATTTGCAGAAAGAAGGGACACCATGACACGAAGTCCATTTGGGCCCGGAAATCACTTCGGACGTGGCCACCCCAAGGGCGGCCGCAACAAGCGGAGCTTGATCGCCAAACAGTTGCTCGACGAACATAGCGAAACGACCAGGCGCTAGCACTGCGGATCTGGCCGGAGGCCAGCCGATTGCAAGAAGCGCCGGGAAGAGCCTGTGAGTCTCTCGATCGGCCTTTGCCCGTCACGCATCTCGGTGGCGCTTCAACTCCGATTTCGAATATGAGGTAACTATCCATGTCGACAGAAAAAAAGAACAACGGCCGGTTTCCCCGGGGAACCAGCGGCAATCCCTCCGGTCGCCCCCAAGGAAGCCGCAACAAGGCGACAGCCCTGATGGAGGTAATGCTGGAAGGAGAGGCGCAACAACTGACTCGCAAAGCGATCGAACTGGCCAAGACGGGAGACACCCAGGCCTTGCGGCTCTGTCTGGATCGCCTGATGCCTCCGCGCAAGGACCGGTTAGTGCTCTTCGACTTGCCGCCGATCCGCTGCCTGGACGACACCTCTACGGCGATGACGAGCCTAGTCGGGGCCATTAGTGAGGGAAAGATCACGCCGCAGGAAGGCGAGTTAGTCTCCCGGATCCTGGCGGAGCAGTTCAACGTGATCGCCACGCGGGACCTGGAGCGGCGCGTGGAGGCTCTGGAGACAAGACGATCATCCGGTGAAGACAAGGTTACGGTCATAAAGTGACGGTGATTGGACTGCAAACAGAGACTTCCGCCTGGGGGGATATTTCAAGGAGGCGATCCCGAGTCGCCCAACAACACTGCGGCTGGAGCCCGGTGGGCTCCGACACATTGGGAGATTGGCCCCAGAACCAGGAGGGGCGAAAACGAGTCGGCGAACTCGTCGCCACCGCCGCCAGGGAAAAATATGGCATGCTCACTGACCTGTATTTCGCCTGTTGTTTACAGGCAGCATGGGGGAGGGCCACCAACGACTGTACATCCACAGTGTTACTGACCGCCGCAGCTCGCAGCCTCAGGACACTTCCGCTTCCATCTCGCGCCGCAGCTGGCTCATCCTGCGAATCGCCCGAGCCAAGCCGGCCTCCGTCGATCCCAACTCATAATCCTGATCGCCGACCTGGACCAAACAGTGAGCAGCACCGGAAGACGATCAGGGGTGCGCACTTCTTGGGTTGTGATCCATGATGCAAGAGAAGAGCGTGTGGTCCCCGCATCGAGAGCTCGGGATGAGCATGGATGGTCGCTCTCGATTCCATCGATGCGGCCGTCGGCTCGAAACCGCGGGCCATGATCACGTGCCATGATCACGCCCCACCTGCACGGTTGATGTGTTCCAATGAACAGTTGATGCAACTCGCCCGATCCAAGCGGCTTGCTGTTGTTGGAGACGCCACGCAGGCGCATGGTGCAGCGGCCCAGGGTCGAGTGGCCTGGGCATTGGGCGATATAGAGATCTTGAGTTTTGGCGGATCCAAACTGATTACCGCCGGCCGGGTGCGCCTGACCTCGGACCATGGCCATTGTCGTTCGGAGATTCAATGACTACGTATTCGCGAGATGATGCAAGGTGCGGGAGCGCAAAATCATTTTTTCTGAGTCCATTTCGACTGGGTGCCAAGATGATCCGGGGACGATTCGCGATACCGTCGGGCATCCGATGTGTCAGGGCCAGCGTGATCGACAGATGCTTCTCAAGCGTTGATCCAATAGGCGTAATCACGACTAAGAGCATAAGTACGGTTCCCCGGCAGGGCTATCGTGAGCCCATATATGCTCGTTACTCCTTTGGATCCTACATCAATGCCGTCGGGCTAGCGAATCCAGGGGCAGAGGTCGCCTGTCGGGAACTACAGGAAATCACAGTTCCCAATGACAAGTTTCTACTGGTGTCCGTCTTTGGCGGCAATGCCAAGGAATTCGTCGCTGCCGCGGACGTCTTACGGCCGGTCGCTGATGGATTTGAGCTGAACATGTCCTGCCCCCATGCTGCCGGCTACGGAATTGAGATTGGACAAGACGTGGACCTGGTCGCAGCAATCACTCATGAAGTGGTCCAGGCCGTGCAAGTTCCTGTATTTGTCAAACTGTCAGCCACTATCCCTCAAATTGGCCGCACGGCAGCCGCGGCAATCAACGCTGGCGCTTATGGGATCACAGTGACAAACACCCTTGGCCCGTCGGTCGTTGACATAGGGGACGTTCCGATCTTGTCGAACAAAGTAGGGGGATTGTCGGGAAATGGGATCCGCCCGCTTGCCCTTCGCGCAGTACAGGTGATCCGAAGTGCGATCGGGCCCGCACCCACCATCATTGGCATGGGTGGGATAGGGACACCGGAACACGTCCTCCAATTCAGCAAGGCGGGCGCCGACGTGTTCGGCGTCGGAAGTGCTGTTACCGGTTTAGACACTCATCGATTCGGCGAATATTTTGCGGATCTCGAGAAGTGTTCGGCTTCCGATTCACCATACAGTTCGGTCGGCACGGATTCGGCGGATACTGCTGTGACTATGCAGTACCAGCAATGCCAGGTGGTAGGAATTCGGCATTATAGCGACCGGCTCTACGAATTGACGCTTGACCAATTACCAGGGACACCCAAATCCGGAGATCTTTCCGGAAGATACTATTTCCTTTGTGTCCCTGGTGTCGGAGAGAAACCGTTCGCTGTCTTTTCTTCGGAGCAGCGCAGCATTGTAATCAAATCGGTGGGTTGCCTTACCTCGCATCTCGCTCGAGTGGCTAGTGGTTCGAGGTTTCTCTTGCGTGGACCTTATGGACGACACTTTCGTGGCGTTGAGGGGGCTAGCCGGTATATTCTCGTAGGTGGAGGGACGGGAATCGCGTCCCTTCTTGAAGCCGGTCACTTCCTCAGGAGTTCGGCCAGCGTGGAGTTCGTGTTGGGAGCAGCTACAGAGGCTGAGCTATTCGGTTTGCGGGAATTTGAGAGCCTGGGCCCGGTTGCGGTCGCAACCGATGATGGCACGATTGGCTTCCACGGTAACGCCGCGGACTTACTGAGGCAGTATATTGGTGCCGGAGAGCTCAATAGTGAGTCCGTATTCGTCAACTGTGGGCCGGAGCCTATGATCGCGGCGTGTGCTGACGTCGAGCGGAAGGTTGCCACGGACGATAGAATCGTGGCGGCCGTCGAGTACCCGACAAGCTGTGGCGTCGGCATCTGCGGCAAGTGTGCTTCCCCGAGCGGCCATCTTACTTGTATTGATGGCCCCTTCATGTCAGTCAGAAGCTTCGAGGCTCGCAGATGCAAACGAGGCTGATTTCCCCGACGCAAAAGGGCTGAGGCGTGGATCCCCAAAAAGCGGTGCATCCGCGCGAACTGACGACTCCAGGCGCACGCACTCATCTCAAGGCGTAACATAGACCCGGATACCGATTCACCGCCTGGCAGCGCGACAAGAGGTCTGAGGTGAAGCGCAGGAAGACAGTGTTCATCACCGGCGCCTCGGGGAACATGGGGCGCGAGGCATTGAGGCAACTGCTCGAACGAAGAGATCGTTTTCGAGTCGTAGCCCTTGTGCTGTCGACCGAGAGAGACCGGCGAGTCCTGTCGGCGTATAGCGGCGATCCGGACCTGACGGTCGTTTGGGGAGATCTCACCAACTACGAAGACGTGCTCAAAGGCATCACGGGCGCCGACTACGTGCTCCATGTCGGAGGGATGGTCTCTCCGCAGGCCGATCACGACCCGGAATGGACAGAGCGCGTCAATATCGGAGGGATCAGGAACATCCTGCGGGCCATCAACGCACAGCCCGATCCAAACCTGGTCAAGCTGGTTTACATCGGATCCGTGGCGCAGACGGGAGACCGCAATCCACCCATCCATTGGGGTCGGACCGGCGATCCGATCAAGATCAGCCGCTTCGATCGCTACGCTGTGACGAAGACCATTGCTGAGCGCGAGGTGATCGAATCCGGGCTCAGGTACTGGGTCTCAATGCGCCAAACGGCGATCCTCCACGGCATTCGGCCCCAGCCCGCCCGGATCGACCCGATCATGTTCCATATCCCCCTGCGCGGCGTGTTTGAGTGGGTCACCGCCGAGGACTCGGGCAGGCTCCTGGCCAACGTGTGCGCCGATGACGTCCCGGAGCGCTTCTGGCGGCGGATCTACAACGTCGGCGGAGGGGCCGGTTGCCGGATCACGAACTACGAGTTGCTAGTGGCGTCCTTCGCGGCATTCGGCCTCGACAGACGACACCTGGAGGCCCTGTTCGAGCCGAAATGGTTCGCTCTTCGGAACTTCCACGGGCAGTGGTTTGAGGACTCGGACTGTCTCGAAGATTTTCTGCACTTCAGAAGGCAGACCCTCGATGACTTCGGCGCTTACTTCAGAAGGCACGTGCCCATCCCTGCCGCGCTTCTCGCTTCAGTTCCCGCCTTCGTCTTCAAGATAGTCCACAAGCTCGCACTGGAGCCGTTCGCAAATCAGTACTGGAGCCACCAGGGCGCCGACGGCCGGATTGAAGCGTTCTTCGGCTCCCGGGAACGTCGGCAGTCCATCCGCGGCTGGGACGGACTGGACACCTCCAGGCCGTCCGATCAGCCACTTCGGCTCAATCACGGCTATGACGAAGCCTGTCCTCATGCCGAGTTCGATGTCGATGTCATGAAGGCGGCGGCGGAGTTCCGTGGAGGCAGGTTCCTGTCGTCCCGCATGACGAGGGGCGACTTGACGGGGAAACTTCGATGGCAGTGCGCCTTCGGCCACGAGTTCGAGGCCAGTCCCACCCTGGTCCTGCTGGCTGGTCACTGGTGTCCTCGCTGTCTGGCGCCGCCGTGGAACGATGACGAAATCGCCCGGCGCAACCCGTTCTTTGCCCAGGTCTCTCCTGCCGGCTAACTTCGTGGCGCGCGCTTTATGGCACCGTCTCGGCACTCGCGCCAACATCCTGGCGTCGAGATGAGCCACCACGCGTCCGGTAGAGGGCCGGGAGGATCGCCCTCCGCTCGCTCGAATAATTGGGGAACTTCTGTTTTCAAACCGAATACTGACGCGACAGGCCACCGCGCGAGAGTCCCCAAGGTGTTCGTTCGTGCTGAAGCTGGCCAGGGTACCGCTCCGACTCAGTGGAGTACGGCCGGTTTTCTATGATCAATTGCACGACGCAGGCACGCTGCAGTCGCGCAGACGCTAGGTGGCGGTTCACTTCAGCGGCATCGGGATATGCCACGGCTTGCGTGAACGGTTCCGAACGCGGAAATTCCGGAAACGAACACTGGCTGCATCTTCCCGTGAGCTGACAGCCTTTATTTTCTACAACCATAGCAACGGCGAAAGACTTGCCCAACAACTGAAGGAGAATCGCATGGCAGAGAACATCGCCAACTTCCTGCATGATCTGAGATCCGCGGCCCGTTCCCTGGCCCGCGCAAAGGGCCTAACGGCGACCGTCATTGTGACCTTGGCGCTGGGAATCGGCGCCAATGCTGCGATGTTCAGCCTGCTGCGTGGGGTCCTGCTGCGTCCGCTCGTCAACCGTGACGAGGCCCGCCTCATCTATATCCGGCAGAGCGCGGACGGCGCCAACGCCACGTTCTCAATTCCGGAGATCGACGATCTGCGCTCGCGCCTGAAATCCCTCAACTCGTTCGGCGATTTTTCCACAATCGGCTTCACCATGGCGGGGCTCGGAGAACCTCGCTCGGTTCGTGCTGGAGTGGTCGGAGGATCATATTTCCAGGTGATGGGTTTGCGTCCCGTGCTCGGCCGGTTGCTGGATGCGCACGATGACGGCCCAAAGGCCACCGGCGCCGTCGTGTTGACGTATCGCTTCTGGTCGACAGCCTTGAACAGCGACCCCTCCGTGATCGGCAGAACCGTCCGGCTCGGGTCGTTTATCGATACGCGCACGGCCACCGTCGTCGGGGTTTTGGAGCCATGCGTCCCTTATCCTCAGTACACGGAGATCATCGCCAACATCGTGACCAGCTCGCATCATCTCTCGGCCACCATGGTGACCGGCCGGATACACCGGATGACCGAATTGTTCGCGAGGCTCGCGCCTGGTGCCGATCTAAAAGCGGCGCGCGCGGAGTTGCAGTCAGTATACGGGACCATGAAGCGGGAGCACCCCGAAGCCTATCCCGCCCGAACCGAGTTTCAAATCAGCGCGCAGCGGCTGCGCGACCAGCTCACCTCCGGAGCGCGGACGATATTGCTGGTGCTGATGGCAGCATCAGTGCTGGTTTTTGTCATCGCCTGTTCCAACGTCGCAAACCTGATTCTGGCGCGCACCGTGCGCCGTGAAAACGAGCTCGGTATCCGCGCGGCGCTGGGAGCGAGGACCGTCGACCTGCGTCGTATTCTGTTGGCCGAGAGCCTGCTGTTGTGCGTCGCTGGCGCGGCCATCGGCATCCTCATCGCCAGGCCGATGGTGGCCGTGCTCGCGCGATACGCCTCCCGCTATTCCATACGTGCCCTCGACCTCGCCGTGGATTCGAGCATGCTCTGGGTAGGAGCGGGGCTGGCCGTGCTTGCCGCGGCGCTTCTCGCGTTCATTCCGCGCCTGCCGTCGTCGGGGGGCGCCCAGGGGTTCGGCCTGATAAGCGGGAGCCCGCGAGCGACCCGCGCCACGAATCGCAAACTGAAGGTTTTTGCGCTGGTTCAGATCGCCGCCTCCTTTGTGCTCGTCGTGGCGGCCGCCGCGACTGTGAACACGCTTCTGTCGCTTGAGTCTGTCCGGAGTGGTTTCGATACACACCATGTGCTCGCAGTAGACGTGCCCGTGATGCGTGACGGAAAAACGCCCGGCCAGGTGGTGGATTTCTACCGGGAAGCGGCGCAGAGAATCCGTCAATTGCCCGGTGTTCTGAACGTTGCCGTCGGATCCGTTCCGTGGCGCGATGGCAATGGCGACTTCACACTCGAGTTTTCCCGCGATGGGCACGTGCCTGCGGCGGGCGAGGAATCTCCCCGCGCGGCCTTTCAGGTCACCTCACCGGGCTTTTTTGCGACGCTTGGCTTGCCTGTCATCGAAGGGCGCGACTTTAACGGTGCCGACCGCAATGGCAGCGAGCCCGTCGCGATCGTAAGCGCGAGCCTGGCGCAACGGATGTTCCCTGATGGGCATAGTCTGGACCATCATGTGCTGTGGACCGACCCCATCCTGAAGTTCGCTCCCGGCGTGAACCCTCAGTCCCGGCGCATTATCGGAGTGGTGCCCGATATCGACAACACCAGTCTTGTGCCGAAGCCAACTATGACCGTGTATCATCCTTTCGATCAGGAGCAATTCCTGGGAGGAGGACATCTCTTGGTTAACGCGCGCTCCGATCCTTATGCTCTGGTGAAGCCGATCACGCGTATCATGCGCACATTATCCGCGGACCAGCCCGTGGAACATGCGAAGACCCTGGAAGACATCCGCGCCGAGGTGCTCTCCCCAGAACGGCTTAATGTCGTGGTGTCCAGCGTCTTCGCGGGCGTGGCGCTGCTCATTGCGGTGGTGGGAGTTGCCGGCGTGCTTGCATTTTCCGTCAGCGGACGCACCCGGGAGTTTGGCATCCGGCTGGCCGTCGGCGGGAGCCCACGGCATCTGCTGCTCCGCGTGATCGCCGAAGGCGCGGCCATGGCCATCGGGGGGCTTGCCCTCGGCATTGGCTGCGGATCTTGGCTGGCGCAACTGGCGGGCAGTGTTCTCGGAGATCTGAAGATGCCGGGCGTGCTGCCGGTCGCCGGTTCGGCTTTGGTGTTACTGCTTGCCGCCGTGATTGCCTCGGCTATACCCGCGGCTCGGGCAGCCCGAATTGACGTGATCCAGGCACTGCGAACGGAGTGAGATCGTGCCCGAGAGTCAGTTAGGTCCGCGGCTACCGCAGCGCGGTGGCCGGGTCGGCGCCCTGCCGGCGCAGAAGGGGTTCGATGGCGGCGGCCGCATGGGTGTCGAAGGGCTCGCCGAGGAAGCGGGCCAGGCGAGCCGCCGTTGCCGCAGGGTCCGCAAACGCCTCCGCATAGCTGATCGCCAGCACGGGGATTTCCGCGCGCCGCCGCAGCCACGTCTGCACACGGACAAGCTGCTGCGTATACGCGCGCATCAGCCGCGCCTCGGCCAGTTCGCCGCCCTTGCGGCGCAACCGCTCCAGCATTGCCTTCTGTGAGGCGACTACCTCGCGCATGTTGCGATGCATGAAGATCAGCCGGTACTGCTCGCCTTCGGGGAGAAAGGGAAGCAGATGCGCGACGATCTTCACCGCCTTGCCGCGCGCCTGTGGAATCCAGGAAACATCCTGGTGCAGCCTTGTCGCCTGCTCGTGCTCGAAATAGCCGCGCGGGTTGTCTTCGTCCGGCGGGCGGTGTTGATCGGTGTATACCGGCAGGCCCGCGGCGGCCAGCATCTGCATCGCCATGGAGGTGCCGCTGCGTGGCAATCCCGCCACCACCGTCACCACCTGCGAGCGATCCGCAGGCGGAGCGACGCCGCTGCGGTCGAATTGCGGAACGCTGGCCGGCGGCTTGGAATCGGCGGGCGGCGCAGGCGGCGGCGCGGGGCGGCGCTCTTTCGCCCGTTGGCGGAACTGAGCCGCACGGGCCATCAGCAGGCTGCCTTCGCCGATGCGCGCGCGGTCGCGTGAGATGAGCCGGCCCAGCGCATCGAGCGCGGCGGGAAACTCCGGCGCCTGCGCCAGCGCCGCGCGGTAGGCTTGCTCGGACTTCTCCTTCTCGCCCAGGCGTTGCAGCGACATCCCCAGCAGGTGGTGCAACGGGGGTTGAAAATAGATCAGCGAGAGGGATTCCACCGCGCGGTCGACGGCCCGTTCGTAGCGGCGGGCCTGGAAGTGGATGCGCGCCCCGAGTGCGAGGGCTTCCCAGTTGTCCGGGTCGGCGCGGCGCACGCGTTCGAGCAGTTCCAAAGCGCGGTCGAGTTCCTTCAGCGCCGCGAAGCCCTGGGCCAGGAACAAGCGCAATCCGAGCGGCTGGCGGCGAGCCTTGGCCAACTCCGCCAGCAGCGCGCGGGCCTGTTCCTTGCTCCGGGTGGAGCGCGGCTGGCTCGATGCCAGGCGGCAGCGGTGGAACAGGCGCTCCAAAACGAACCCGGTGGCCTTCTCGGCCAGTTGACGCCGCTCGAACATCTCGCGCCGGTTCCCTGGTTCCTCGCGCCCGCCGAGCTCGCTGTCGGGCTTCTGCTCGCGCCGCCGCTTCAGCTCTTCGGCTGCGCGGGGCGCGAACTCCGCGCAGGCCTTGTCGAAATTGTCGAGCAGTTGCTGGCAGCCCTCGCGATCCTGGGCATGCAGCAGGCAGGACGCCAACGCCGAGTAGTAGCGGCCGTTCTCGCAATCGCCCGAAATCAGCTCGCGCAGCATCGGCGCCGCCAGGTCGGGACGGCCGGCATCGGCGTGCGCCCGCGCCAAGTTGTAGCGCTGCTCGGCGAGGCACTCTTCGACAGCGTCGCGCCCGTCCGCGGCGCCCTCCTTGCCGGGCGGCGCGACATAGCGCAGAGCCACCAGTTGCTTGAGCGACTCGGCCGCAGCCGCGCTGTCGTATTGTTCCTCTGTGGAGTGGCGGCCGGCATCGCCTTCCACCGCGTCCCAGCTCTCGATCTTCTCTACCGGCCGGCCATCCTCAAACGCGTTGACCAGCACCTTGCCGTCCATATCCAATCCGGCCGCGAGGCCGAGCACGTGCAGGGCGGTGGGCGTGGCATCCAATACGCTGGCGCCGTAGACGTGGCCGCCGGCGCGCACGCCCGGCGCGCGCAGGCAGAAGATGCCGAACGAGCGATGCTCCACGGCGGGCCCGGCGGCTTCGGCGGGAATGTAGTCCGGCAGCAGGCGGTCGGAGTGGAAGCCGTGGTCGCTGAGCAGCATCACCGCGCAATCGGGGCCGGCCAGTGCGATCAGGCGTCCCAGCATGACGTCGTGATAGCGGTACCGTTCTCGACGATGCCGGCGAACAGCGCCGGGTCGGTGCCGGGCCCAGAGGGCACGTCCTTCATGGGCTTGCCCGCGTGGTAGCGCATGAAGCGGTGAGAGAAATGGTCGATGCCGGAGTAATAAATGGCGGCCAGGTCCCAGGGCTCGGTTTCCATCAGGTCGGTAGCGGCCGCGTGTACGCTCATGGTTTCGGCAACGATGCCGGCCAGGTCGTGCAGGCTCTTATCCTTCTTCTGGTCGATCTGCCGCCAGCCGGGCACGAACAGGTTGAGGAAACTAAGCTCCCGCGCACGTCCACTGCGGTGGCCTGACAGCCGCCGCGTCGCAGCCGAGTTAGAAGGCAGCCGCCTACGCGGCCGGTTTGCGCGCGGCGCGCCAGCGGCGCAGACTGGTGGCGCCCCAAGCCAGGGCGACGAGGCTGGTCAGTGCCATGGTGGAGGTGCCAGTCTCGCCGGTGGCGTCAATCTGCGCGCCGGTGTTGTCGTAGGCGGAGCTTATTGACGTGACATCCGGTCCCGATCCCGATGGGGGCCCTCACCGCGCCGCCGTGGTTGTCTTTCCGGGAGGTGGTTACCGCATCCTGGCCATTGACCTCGAAGGGACCGAAGTGTGCGACTGGCTCAATTCCGCAGGCGTCGACTGCATCCTGGTGAAATACCGCGTGCCCGACTCGGGGCCATACCCAAAGTCTCCCGCCGCGTTGCAGGATGCGCAGCGCGCCCTGGGGATCGTGCGCTCTCATTCGATCGAGTGGCATATAGATCCGCACCGCATCGGCGTCCTTGGCTTTTCCGCCGGCGCCCACCTTGCCGCCGCGCTCAGCACTCACTTCGATCGGCGGCTCTACGATCCGATCGACGCAGCGGATGCTCTCAGTTGCCGGCCCGACTTTGCCGTGATCGTATATCCGGGTTACCTGGCACTGGCGGAGAAGGACTTCACTCCCAATGCCGACATACCCGTGACTGACCAAACCCCGCCTTCGTTTATCGTTCAGGCCGAGGACGACCCGGTCCATGTCGAAAACGCCGTGGTCTATTTCCTCGCGCTGAAGCGGGCGAAGGTTCCGGCGGAACTGCACATCTATGCCGAGGGTGGGCACGGTTATGGCCTGCGCCGTACCGCACTCCCGGTCACGACGTGGCCCCTCAGCGTGGAAACATGGCTGCGCACAATTCATGTCCTGCCTGACGCGGCTGGATCGGGCTCACCGAAGTAGGCGCCGCAAGTGATCCAGGCAGGCTCAGTGGCAGCGCTCGACTGTTTTCTGATCGCGGACGACCTGACGGGCGCCTGCGATGCCGCCGTTCATTTCGCGATGCGCGGGCGCCGGACGATAGTGCCGATTGCACCCTGCGTCGAACTCGCGGACGCGAGTGTAATCGCGGTGAGTACAGACAGCCGGGACCTCGAACCCGCGGCTGCCCGGGACGCGATCTCGGCCGCAGCCGCGAGTCTGCCGGTCGGTTCGCCGTCGATCCTCTTCAAGAAGATCGATTCCACGTTGCGCGGCAATGCCGGTGTAGAAATCAACGCAGCCCTAGCAGCCTTCCGTTGCGATGCCGCTGTGGTCTGCCCTGCTTTTCCACGGATGAATCGTATCGTGGAAGCGGGATACCTGCGCATCGCCGCCGACGCGGGTTTCGCTCCGATCGAAGTCGCCGCCCACTTCCGGGCACAAGGAGTGGAGGGATGCGTGCGCACTGAGCACGAAGCCATCCCGCAGGCGATCTCTTCCGGCGCTCGGATGGTGGTGCTCGATGCGGCTTGCGATGACGATCTGGACCGGATCGCCGCCGTTGGTCTGGCGCTCGATTTCCGCATCTTGTGGGTGGGATCGGCGGGCCTTGCGTCGGCGTTGGCACGCACGCTACCGGTCGCGCCGCAATCTCGTCCCCGGCTGGCGCCCAGAGGCCCCGTGCTGTTCTGTATCGGATCGGATCACCGGGTGACATTCGCGCAGCAGACGGCTCTCGTGGGCCAACGCCGGGCGCTGTTGGTCCACTCGGAGCTGACCAAGGCCGGCTGCATTGAAGCTGCACTGGGTCGCGGCCAGCACGTGGTATTGCGCATTCCACAGGGTCAGGTCTCTGCGCCATGCTTAAAGGAACTGGTCGCCTGCGCTCGCAATCGCGCGGTGGTGCTGTCCGGTGGCGACACGGCTTCGCTCGTTTGCCGAGCCGCCGGAGTGCAGCGTATCGATCTTTTTGATGAAATCATTCCCGGAGTTCCTCGTGGCGCAATTCGCGGCGGCGAGCTCGATGGAATTTCAGTCGTCACCAAATCAGGCGGATTTGGGCGTCCTGATGCTCTAATTCAAGTAGCGGATTATTTTACATGCAACCAATGAAGAACTTGCCGGCCATTGCGCTCACCGTGGGTGATCCAGCCGGAATCGGCCCCGAGATTGTCGTCAAGGCCCTTGCCGACCCGCAACTGGCACCGCTGGCGCGCTGGATTGTAGTGGGAGATAGGTGCGTCCTGGAGAGGGCAGAGCGGGTTACGGGCCTGAAGCTACAATCGGCGGAATTTCGAGACGCCAGGGCGCTCACCGGCATCGAGGAGCTCGCGTCCGGCCGTTTGGACGCGCGCTGCGGAGCCGCGGCGATCGAGTACGTTCGCATCGCCACGGAACTGTGTTTGCGCGGCAAGGCCGATGCCATGGTAACGGCGCCCCTCAACAAGGAAGCCGTAACGCTCTCCGGACGGCGGTTTTCGGGCCATACCGAGTACATTGCGGAGCTGTGCGGCGCGACGGAGTCTCGCATGTTGCTCTGGAGCGAACGGTTCTCCACCGTGCACGTCACGACGCACGTTGCACTGCGCCAGG
>Ga0181520_10008788_pt1 | contig 14214 bp, 12 predicted proteins | sample PEATcosm2014_Bin_29_FD_132451 | JGI IMG/M metagenome (GOLD analysis project Ga0181520, IMG submission 132451) | Peatland microbial communities from MTU Mesocosm Facility, Houghton, MI, USA - PEATcosm2014_Bin02_30_metaG | ecosystem: Environmental > Terrestrial > Soil > Wetlands > Peat | place... | reverse complement strand
GTATCCCACCCTAGCCGCAAAAACAAAGGCGCGGCGAGGGTGGGGCACCCAGAATTCGCTATGCCGGTTAAGGCTCTTTCAATGCGCGAAGACGGCCTTTGCGGCTTCTTCCACCTCGGCTTGGGTAGGTTTGGCGATGGTCTGACCTATGGACCAGTAGAGGCCGAAGGGGTCGCGCAGCACTCCATAGCGGTCGCCCCAGAACTGGTCTTTCAATGGCATCTTGACTTTGGCTCCGGCGGAGATGGCCTTGGCCCATGCAGCATCGGCGTTTTCCGTCTGGAGATGGAAGACCACTGGACTTCCACCCAGCGCTTCGGCAGTTTCCGGCTTTCCGCCCATCTCGGCGGAGAAGTCGTCGTTGAGCATCAGGTTAACGCCGGCGATCTTCAGGCTGGCGTGCATTACTTTACCGCTGTTGGGCGCGAGGTGGCGTGCGTTTTCTTCGGCTCCAAAGGCTGACTTGTAGAAGTCGATGGCCGCGGCGGCATTGCTGACTACAATGTGCGGAGAAAACGAAGTTAGCTCACTCATAGTTGTCCTCCATTTTGGGGATTGCGGGGAAGTTGCGGGCGCGCGTCGATTAGCCCGCGCGAGGTGATTCTAGCACTTTTCATGGCGGTTTTGGATCACGGGAATTCGAAGACTTCCGGGTGTCGCGAGGATGGGGTCATCGAAGATTGAAGATCGTGGTATCCCACTCTTGCGACAAAGACAAAGCGTCGCGAGGGTGGGGCACCCGGCGTCGGTCGTGAATCCGTGGGGTGAAGGCAGGGAATCGGGAACAGAAGAGCTGGTTGGTTGGGTTCGTTTTTTTCATGCTTATTCAACAGACGAAAAGCTACTAACTTGCAACTCCCATTCTTTACATAGTTTGCGAAAGGATCGGCTGGAAGCAGACGCGGCCTCCATATCCATTCTTGCCGATAGCCTTGGTTGAAAAAGAATCTCGTCGTAGTGCCTGCCCTGCATATGGCTTGAAATCCACCCCTTTGCATCCCTTATGTTTTCCGGCTCTATCGGGTCTCCCTCTGTCTTGTTTAGATCAAGTCCCGACCTCCCGGCGATGAACCACGCCTCATACTCGGAATGTGCAACGACTACGGAGACGCGGTGGTGGGGCATGAGGCAATTTGCTTTCGCTATAACAGCTTCTGCCAAAGTTCCTGGGCAGTCGCCGTCGCTGTCGAATAGGATCAATATCCAGCCGTGTGGGCCAGACGTGGCAGCCGCTAAGCGAAGATGCCTTTCAAAATCCCGTTCAAGCTTGAGGATTTTTCCGCGCGGAAGCCGCGCCGGCCGATTAATTTTGACATTCAAGTCAGGATTCTTCCAAGCCGCTATTCGGCGGAGAAGCACTGGCAACGCTTCGATCTCCCCGTGACCTTCAACAATGCAAGAGATCATCATCGCGCTGCGGTATCTCCAAAGAGTCGAAGCTGTTCGCCCTTAATTGCCTCAAACAACTCTGGATCTGGAGCTAGCTGGTTCAAACGGAGAAGTTCCCCGGCGGAGAAGAGCCTATCTTTGAGAACCTCCCTGGATGCCTGGTCAATATTGCCAATTACGGACTCACCAGAAAGCATCTCCACAAATCTCAACTCATTTTCGCCGATCTCCGGGGAATCCAATAGTTCCGGGCTATGGCTCGTAACTATGACCTGTGAATGGCGAGCAGCAATTATCAGAGCTTCACGCAACGAGGCGCTGGCACCTGGATGTAGCGCTGTTTCAGGTTCTTCAATTCCGATCAGTGAAGGAGATTCCTTGACACCACTTTGGAAGAGCGCTGTGAGAACACCGAGGGCACGCAAGGTTCCGTCCGACATGTTCTGGGCGGTGAACTTCAGTGGGCGTGTTTGATCAGCATTTGTCTGTTGGAACTCGAGAGTCTCGTAGGGACCGACAGATGTCTTAGTTACTTTTTCGATTGATGGGACAACCTTGCTCAGGTACTCCTCGATGAGCGATTTTGCAGAAGGGGAGTTACGTTCCAAGTACCCGATCACGCTGGATATGTTGCCGCCGTCAAGCTCAAGAGCACTTCCGTCACGTGGATCCTGCGGACCGCGCATTCTACGTGGCTCAAAATTATAAAATCGCATCTGGCAGAGGGCGTCGTACAAATCCCGAAACTCAGGGTTACCAGATAAAGCCACGAGAGCAAGTCGATCCGGTAGAACGGCTGGAAACTCTTTAATCGACGAATCAACTTTACCCTTGTGATGAATGTGAAAATAGCTTCTTCCCCTGTTTGGCTCGCTTGAAGATATTCGGCATTCCTCATTTTGGATGGCATATGCTCCGCCAACGATAGACCCGATCTCGAATGCATAGTAACCAATGCGTCCGTCTCGAAGCAAAAGGTCAAGGGCAATCGTAAAGTGGCGTGGACGCCCACTGATGCTGCTCCGCTGTTGGACTTCTCGAATGCCTCCCCGCTCCCTGATTGCTATATCCAATGATCGTGAGAGCGCATCTTTAACAAAACTCAAAGCGTTTAGGAAGTTGCTCTTTCCGGAACCGTTTGCGCCAACAAGATAGGTAAGAGGACCAAGGCGCACGTCGCAGATTGCGATACTCTTGTAATTCTTGAGAATAACGCGTGTCAGAAACGCATTCGTCGCCATCGTGAGGCCTCCAAGGCCTATTCTATACACCACCATGAATCGGTGTCCGATTCCTCATGGGTACTACCGTCCCGAAAAATTAGTCTCCGCCGCGTTTGACGGAACGGATTCTTCGGATCTCTTCCATGCGCTGGGCTAGCAGTTTTTCGCGGCCCTCTTGGGTGGGCTTGTAGTAGCTGCGGCCTTTGAGCGAGTCGGGGAGGCAATCCATGTCGGCTACGCGGCCCTCTTCGTCGTGGGCGTACCGGTAGCCCTTGCCGTAGTCGAGTTCCTTCATCAGCCTTGTCGGGGCGTTGCGCAGGTGCAGGGGTACGGCTTCCTGACGGGTGTGCTCAATCTCGGCCTGAACAGCGCCGTAAGCTGTGTAAACGGAGTTCGACTTGGGCGCGAGGCAGAGATAGACGACGGCCTCGGCGAGAGCGAGATCGCCCTCGGGCGAGCCGAGAAAGTCGATGGCCTCTTTGGCAGAGAGGCATAGATTGAGCGCCTCAGGCGCGGCGAGACCGATGTCTTCGACAGCCATGCGGACGACGCGACGGGCGAGATAGAGCGGGTCTTCTCCGGCGGCAAACATGCGGGCGAGCCAGTAGAGCGCGGCATCGGGGTCGCTGTTGCGCACGCTTTTGTGGAGGGCGGAGATGAGGTTGTAGTGCTCTTCGCCCGACTTGTCGTACATCAGCACGCGTTGCTGGACGGCCTCGGAGGCTATGGCTTTGTCGATGTGGCGGGGTTTGCGTGTCTCAGGGGCTAAAGCCCGATCCTTTTTTGCGGCAGATGCGGCACGACTGAAGTCGTGCCCTGATACAGTGTCTGATTCGTGCCGTGATGTAGTGTCCGATATGGAATCGTTGTTTTGAGCGCCGGGTTCCTGCGCGAGTTGAGCGGCTACTTCAAGGGTGTTGTAGGCGCTGCGGCAGTCGCCGCTGGAGTAACTGGCGATCATTTCAAGCGCATCGTCGTCGGCGGTAATCTCCATCGCGCCGAGGCCCCGTTCTTTGTCTTCCAAGGCGCGGCGAAGTAGCGCTTCGATCTGTTGCTCAGTCAGCGGCTGCAAGACGTAAACGCGGCAGCGGGAGAGGAGCGCGGAGATGATTTCAAACGAGGGGTTCTCGGTGGTCGCGCCGATCAGGCGGATGGCGCCGCGCTCGACATAAGGCAGGAAGGCGTCCTGCTGGGCCTTGTTGAAGCGGTGAATCTCATCGATGAAGAGAATGGTGCGCGAGTGCATCTGCGAGGCTTGCGAGGCTGTGGCCATCACCTGCTTGATCTCCTTGATGCCGCTCAGGACTGCGGAGAACTCAATGAAACTGGCGCGCGTGGTCTCGGCGATGATCTTGGCGAGGGTAGTCTTGCCGACACCGGGCGGACCCCAGAGGATCATCGAGCCGGAGTCGTCACGTTCGATCTGAACGCGAAGTGGCTTGCCAGGACCGACGAGATGCTCCTGGCCGCTCAACTCGTCGAGGGAGCGAGGACGCATGCGTTCGGCGAGTGGGGCAGTGCGGAGCGGGCCGGTAGGGCCTTCGGGTTCGCCGTCAAAGAGGCTCATTGCTGGTTTCTCGGGAACTGGTTGAGGTTCGAGGATTCCCACCCTAGCCGCAAAAACAAAGGCGCTGCGAGGGTGGGCACCCACTGGTTCAGGTTCTAGGTCTCCCACCCTTTCGCCAGAAAAAACGCGAAAGGATGGGGCACCCATCGATTGTTCATTGATGCAAAACTCCCGCCCTCTGACGCGAGGCTTCATAGAGCAGGATGCTGGCGGCGATGGCTGCATTGAGGCTTTCGACCGGACCGGGGCAGGGAATTGTCAGTGCTCCATCGGCCTGTGCTGCCAACTCATCTGGAACGCCGTTGCCTTCATTGCCAATCACAATCGCGACCGGCTGGGAAAGGTCGATGCGGCCGGCTGGTTCGGCTCCGTGTACTGCGGTCGTCCAGATCTTGACGCCAGCTTGGTGCAAGTGGGCAAAGGAATCATCCGCCGTGACGGAGAGCAGCGGCAGCCGGAATACGCTGCCAGCCGAGGCGCGACCGGCTTTGGGATTCCACGCGCTGACGGTTCCAGGCAGACTAAGAACGCCTGTAGCGCCGAAGGCCTCGGCGGAGCGCAGAATAGTGCCCAGATTGCCGGGATCTTGAAGGCTGGCGAGGATGATAAGCAGCGGAGCGGCCTTCGGCCTAGTCGCGAGAATGTCAGCCCACGTCCACTCTGGTAGCTCGACCAAGGCTGCGACGGGTTGGGGAGTCTCGGTAGAGAGTGCCGAGTCCAACAGATCCCTGGGCACGAGCAGCACCTCGGTCTCCGCTGGCAGGGGAAGGACATCCAGCAGGCTCTCCGAGCCTTGCGCAACGAAGACGCAAGGCACGTGCAGACCCGCGCGCAGAGCCTCCTCAAGCAGGTTTGGGCCTTCGATGCCTGCCAGCGAGCGGCTGTTGGGGCCGACAACGGCGCGCGACTGCGCTCCGGGGTGGGTCAGCGCCCGGCGTAAATCTTTTAGGCGTTGATTCTGCTTACTCTGTACAATGCGGAAAGGCATCTCGTGCGGACCATTCACTCTCTAGCGCGATTCTAGACCGTCGGGGGGCGGTTGTGAGCAGGCCAGTGAAGAAGCTCGGCTTGCACCAGGGTTTGTAGCGGGACCGATGCCGTGACAGTGCGCTTTTGCGGCAACTTGCATATGGGAACTGAGGTAGACCTTTTTGTCAGCGGAGATCTTGCGCGTCCATCCCGATGAACCGGAACCTGACCGGATCGACTATATCGTCACCTGTCTGAGGAAAGGCGACGTCATTGCCTTGCCGACCGACACTTTTTATGGCCTGGCTGTCGACCCGGTAAACCTTCACGCGGTCGAACAGATCTACCAGATCAAGACCCGCCAAAAACACAAGCCCCTGTCACTCCTGATCTCCTCCGTTGCGCAGGCGTATGAGCTGGTGCGTGATTCCGAACCCTTGATCGACAAGCTGGCCGACAAGTTCTGGCCTGGTCCGTTGACGGTGATCGTCCGCGCCGGGAGCAAGTTACCGCTTCGCTCGACAGCCAACACGGGCAACGTAGCCTTGCGCGTGCCGGATGCCGCGATAGCCCGCGCGGTGGTGGAACGATTCGGGCTACCAATCACTGCGACCTCGGCCAATCTGCAAGGGGCCTCGGAGTGTACCCATGCAGCCTGTGTTCGCGACCAGATAGGCGACCGAATTCCGCTCATCATTGATGGTGGGCCCACCGGCCGCGCACAGCCGACCACGATTGTCGATCTCTCTCTGGGTGAGGGACGCTGGGAGATTCTGCGCGAGGGGGCCATCCCGACGCACGAGATTGTGATGGCGTTGCAGAGATAAAAAAGCGGGGAATAGGGAACAGGGAATAGTTTTTCTCAGCAAGACAAATCCGGATCAACTACTCAAGGTCCGAAGCTGTTCCCTATTACCTGTTCCCTGCACATAAAGGTTCCTATGACTCGCCGGAGTAAACCAAAACGACGCAACTGGGCCTTGCGCGCCGCGCTTTCGCTTGTCTTCACACTGGCTGCGGCGGCGCTTGGATGGAGTTATTGGGTCTACGCGCAGATTGAGAGCTACGCCAGCCATGATCAGGTTTTTCAGGCTGATCAGGCTGCCCGGCCGGACGCCATCGGCGTTTTTGGCGCGGCGGAGTATGACGGGCGTCCATCGCCGGTCTACCGCGCTAGACTCGACCATGCGCTTGACCTCTACCAACATGGCGTTGCCCCGCTGATCATTACGCTGGGCGGAAACGGCGGCGACCAGTATAACGAGGGTGCCGTGGGCCGCGAGTATCTGATGTCGATGGGCGTGCCTGAGAGCGCGATCATCGCTGAGACCGAGAGCCGCAACACCGAGGAGTCGGCCCGGCGTATTGCTGTGATTGCGCGCGCCAACAGACTGCGGCGGCTGGTGATCGTCAGCGACGGGACGCACTTGTTTCGTATTCATGCGATCTGCGCTGCAGATGGGCTGGATGTGCTGACTTCGCCCCGGCCAAGGACGGCCATCGATGGCGCGACGAACACCGTGGGGGAGTTCGAACGCGTCATGCACGAGATTTTGAGCTATACCGCTTGGCGGATGCATTTGCATTGAGGCGGTGTTAGCGGCATCTTCGCTATTTCTGAACTGTTGGCATCGTGGCATCCCACCCTTGCGCCGCTCCCGCAATGCAGTTGAGAAGTTCACCTCACCCTACTCAGGGATGAGGGAGTAGCGCTAGCAATCCCAGTGAGAAGACTGCGGCGCTGGCGGTGGAGAGGAAGTTCACCGCGTCGTTGTTAAGCAAGCCGCGGCGCTCTAAAGTCGCTCCGAGCAGGCTGTCGAAGAGCAAGCCGAAGACGCCGCCTGCGCAGGCGATACAGAAGATTTCCCGGCCGCCGTTCAAGGCCAGTGTCCCTGCAATAGCGACGATTGTGGCTGCGGCTATACCTGCGATGGTTCCAACAAGACTGATCCCGCCGTCGGTTCCGGGCTCGGCTTCATGCAATGTTGTGATCATGCGCGGCCGACCGCCCAAGACCTGACCGATCTCCGAAGACACAGTATCTGCCGCGGCTTCGGCAAGCGCTGCCAGACCTGCTACAAACCAACACGCCGGGTTGAGGGCCACGTTTGCATACCAGTCGAAATTCATGAGCCAGGATTGCGCCAATTCGCTGGATGCAAGCGCGGCTATGCCCAAGTTGGCGGCCACCTGCGCGGCGGTGCGGCCTTGCCGCTTCTCTGCTGTGCCCAGGCGCTCTTTTTTTTCTCGGCCCAGGCGGGTCGCGGCGAACGAGAGCAGGAAGAGCACGAGCACCGGGACAAGGGCTGTTCTCCATGGTTGATAAGGGAAGTTCGCGGTGGAAAACATCAAGTTGGCGGCGATCGCCGCGCCGGTGAAAGCCGCTCCGGGAGTTGCGGCGCGCAACTGGTGAACAACGAACCCGAAGATCAGGCTCAGGCCAAGCGCCCAGATGGCGACCTGCGGGATGTTGATCGCCCACCAGTGGCCTTGGAGCACTACACTCGCTGCCACAAAGGGCAGGACGAGGAGGAGGACGAGTTTGGATTGCCAGAGCAGTTTGATTTTGGCCACGCTTCATCGTAACTTGCAGCCGTGGGGTTGAGGCATCTGGATTCCCACCACTTCGCGGTGAGGCTGTGAAAAGGTTGGGGCACCTAACTTGAATTAGCGTGCAAGGCGCCTGTCTCGGTTTACACTCGATTGCGCGGCAACCTGTAGAGTGTTGGTGGCGCTTACGGAGTCGTCCATGCAGAGGCTTTCAACTTTCCTCGCGTTTTTTGGTGGGATTGTTCTCACTTTTTCCAGCGTTACGGCCCAGTCCCCCAGCCAGCGGCTTGAGCTAGATCGAAAGGGCGAGACGATTGTGCTTGAGCCTTATGCGCCGAACATCTTGCGGGTGACGCTGAGCGTGAATCGCGAAACGGCTTTGGCCGCGCCGGGTTACGGCATTATCGCCTCGCCCGCAGCGGAGGGCTGGAGCGCAAGCAAGACCGAATCGGCTGATGTGTACAGGTCAAATCGTATCGTTGCCGCTGTGGAGCGCAACCGTTCGAGCACAGCGCCGCCGATACAGACACAGGTGGATATCGGCAAATACTTCACCGGGTCGGTTCCGGGCGCGCACATCACGTTTACCACACCGGAGGGCAAGAAACTGCTGGAGATGACTGGCTGGGAGCAGGCGATTCCCAACCAGAAGGACGGCACCGCTGGCGTGCTTCTCGACCGGCGCGCTACCGACTCTGAGTTCTTTACTGTGGGCGCGACTTTTGTTTCGCCGGACGATGAGCACTACTATGGCCTGGGTCAGAACCACGAGGGATTTCTCGACCATCGGGGACATGCGGTGCGCTGCTGGCATGACTACCTGGCCACGGCCGGTCCCAGCGTCTGCGTGCCGTTTCTCATCACAAACAAGGGTTATGGTCTGGTCTGGGATAACCCGTCGAAGACGACGATCGAGCCGGGATTCAACGAGCAGACTCGCTGGACATCGCAGGTAGGCGACCGGGTCTCGTTTTTTGTGATCGCCGGAGCAACGGCGGACGAGATTTATGCGGGCTACCGGCTGCTGGCCGGACCCACGCCGCTGCTGCCCAAGGCTGCTTACGGTTACATCCAGTGCAAGCAACGCTACGCGAGTCAGAAGGAGTTGCTGGACGTCGCGCAGGGCTATCGCGACCGGCATCTGCCGGCGAGTGTGCTGGTGGTGGACTGGTTCTACTTCACCAAGATGGGCCAGTTCGACTTGGATCCGAAGTTTTGGCCCAATCCGGCAGCGATGAACAAGAATCTCCATGAGATGGGCTTTGAGACGATGATCAGCGTCTGGCCGCGTTTTGTGCCCGAGGACCGTTACTACGATGAGCTGCGCAAGAAGGGCTGGCTGATCGCAAAGGCCGATGGGACGCCGCTTGATGGCTTACCTTACGACCGCGCCGGATCGGATATTGACACTACGAATCCAGAGGCTGCCAAGTGGTTCTGGAAGACGATTCACGAGAACATCATCGGCCAGGGTTTCGATTCGCTGTGGGCCGACGAGACCGAGCCTGACCTGCCGCCCAACGGTGCTTACTTCCACATCGGGCCAGGCACACAATACTTCAATGTCTATCCGCTCTTCCACACGGCGGCGCTCTATGACGGCTTCCGCAAGGACGAGCCGGGACGGCGGGCTCTGATCCTGTCGCGCGATGCCTATCTGGGGGCGCAGCGTAACGGCACGATCTTCTGGTCCTCGGACATTTATCCCACATGGGATGCGTTCCGGCGACAGATACCTACCGGCCTCGATTTCGCGGCTTCTGGCCTCACCTACTGGTCCAACGACACGGGTGGATGGCAGTATCTGCCGAGTGAGCATCACCCGGTGCATAAGCCACTGCTTGACCCATCGGATGCTCGGGAGAATGTGGGCGGCTACGACGACTATCCGGAGCTTTACACTCGCTGGTTTCAGTATGCGACGTTCCTGCCGATCTTCCGCACGCACGGCAGCCGCCCTGCGAATGAAGTTTGGTCTTATGGCAAAGAAGCAGAGCCGATTCTTGAGAAGTACCTGCGCCTGCGCTACGAACTGATGCCTTACATCTATTCGCTCGGCTACCAAACATGGAAGACCGGAGCGCCGTTCATGCGGGCTCTGCCGCTGGATTTCCCCGACGATCCCAAGGTGGCTGACATGCGGGATGAGTACATGTTCGGCCCTGCGTTTCTGGTAGCTCCGGTTACCGAACAGGGCGCGACGAGCCGTAAGGTCTATCTGCCCGCCGGGGCGGACTGGTACAACCTCTGGACCAATGAGCGGCTGAAGGGTGGCCAAGCCGTGACGGTTGCCGCTCCGATCGATACGATTCCGCTCTTTGTTCGGGCAGGATCGATCATTCCGATGGGAACGCCGGTCGAGAGCACTCACGAGACGCAAGCCATCTCGAAGGTCAGGGTCTATCCCGGCGCGGATTGCGACTTCACGATCTTCTCCGATGATGGCACGACCTACGCGTACGAAAAGGGCGCGGGCAAGGTGACCCGGCTTCACTGGGATGAGGCCCGCCACAAGCTCACCAGTCAGGGCGATCCGGCCTGGAGCGGCCCTGAGTCGGCAATTGTGGAAATTGCCGGCCATTGAGCTTTGGCATTCAGGGCTGCATGAGGCGCAAGCGCATGGCATGTCCGAAGGCCTGCGCGTTCCCGGTGTGTCCGTGGATGGCGGAGAGCGTGCTCTTGCCCCGGCCTGCTGATTTACAATCACGAGGTAAGCAGGAACGAACTGAATGAGGCTTTTTCGCATGAATTTAGGCCAGGCGCGTGTGCGGTTGGTTCAGACGGGCACGGCGCTTGCGGCTGCTGCCTTGGTTGCCGGCTGTGGCAACAACTACCGGCCTGTGGTGACGCCCATCAACCCCACTGGACCTGCTGGGCAGGTCTCGTCGTTTGCGGTGGTGGTTTCAGCTCCTTCGCCCACCACGCCCGGGATTGCCACGATCATCGACTACTCTGGCGATTCCGTGATGGCTCAGGCTTCCATTGGCCCGGGACCGACGACATTCACCATCGACTCCTCAGGCACCACCGGATACACCATCAATCATGACCAAACCATGACCAACTTTCCTGTTTTAAGTAGCTTGCAGGAAAAGAATGTGAGTTATACCACGGTGCCCGCGACGGCAGAGCCGGTGAATCTATTTTCGCCAGGTGGACTGTGGGTTGCCGACCTTTTCGGGAATATCGCCGATGTCTTCAACGGTTTTCCTCAGACATTCCTGCGTTCCGTTCCGTTGGCTCCCACGCCGGTGATAGTGGGGGGATCAGCCTCTAGCGGACAACGATATTTCGGTATCAGCCAGGGCAACCAGGCCAACGGTACGCCGGTAAATATTGCCAGCGATGTGGCTTGCAATCTCTCGCCCGCGACGGTTGGCGTGAACGGCGAGGCGGATGGGATCGAGGTATCCACCGATACGATATCGAGTCACATCCCCCTGGGCCTGTGTCCGGTCTACGCGGTTTCGAGCGCCGATGCCAAGCGGCTCTTCGTGCTCAACCGGGGCAGCGACACTGTCACGGTGATCAACGTGCAGAACAATACGCTGGACAGTTGCTCCGGGCTGGTCAACCAGGCCGGACAGCCAGTGACCTGCCATCCCACCCTGCCGCTTTCGCTCACGGCGGTGAATGCTTTGAACGCAATCAAGGCCGGTTCGGGCAATCCGCCGAACGGCACCAGCGGCATGAGCAATATTGCCGGCCCCGTCTATGCCGAGTACAACGCGGTCACCAGCCAGTTGATCGTGGCCAACTATGACGGCAACTCGATCAGCGTTATCGACGTGAGCCTGGACGAATATGGCAACGACAGCGCAACCTTTGGCACCACCTTCACAATTCCGGTGGGCCACAACCCAGCCAGCGTTACCGTTTTGAACGACGGGAGCCGCGCCTATACGGCCAACCAGACCGACCAATCGGTGACCATCGTCGACCTGATCAGCCACACGGTGGAAAAGACGCTGCCGGTTACGGGCTATCCGCGCACGGTGGTTTCGACGCAGAATTCGACTCAGGGCAAGGTCTACGTGGCCTCGCCGAACAGCCCCTTCCTGACCATTATCCGCACCGATCAGGATATTGTGGACACGACAGTGCTTCTCCAAGGAGACATCGTGGATGTGCGGGTTACTTCGCAGGACGGGAGCAAGGGGAACAGTAATTATCAGAGCCGTATTCCCGGGTTCGGACAGCCGTGCAACCTACCTCCAGCAGTGATGACTTCAACTTACACCGCGAACTACACGCTCGCCAACTGCCAGAACCAGCCGTAGCTGACTCTTCGCTCTACTGATGCCTTATCCGCTCAAGGGTCATTTCCAGCGATGGAGATGACCCTTTGAAGTTTCTTGCAAGGGGTTCACAATCACAATGCCGGCTGGACCCAAGATGCGCGTGGACCTTCTGCTGGTGGAGCGTGGGCTTGTTCCCAGCCGGGAGCGGGCGCGCGCGATGATCCTGGCTGGGCGGGTTTTGGTGAGTGAACAGAAGGTGGAAAAGGCTGGCGCGTCTGTTCCCGAAGATGCTCCCGTCCGTCTGCTGGGCGAGGATCAACCCTATGTAAGCCGTGGCGGAGTGAAGCTGGCCGCAGCGCTCGAACACTGGCCAATTGTGGTGGAAGGCCGTGCCTGCCTGGATGTGGGCGCTTCCACTGGAGGGTTTACCGATTGCCTGCTGCAGCATGGCGCGGTGCATGTCACGGCTGTCGATACCGGCTTTGGCCAGATCGCCATGAAGCTGCGCAACGACGAGCGGGTCCGGCTGGTTGAGCGTACCAATGCGCGGCTGCTTGCGGCTGGCGCTCTCGAAGAGGGGCGGGACGGGATGCGGCTGACACTGCTGGTGATGGATGTCTCATTTATCTCGGCCACGCTGCTGCTGGAGCCAGTCTTTGCCTCCGCGCCGTCGCTCACCGATGCTGTCATTCTAGTGAAGCCGCAGTTTGAGGCTGGGCGCGAACATGTGGGCAAGGGCGGCATCGTACGCGATCCCGAGGCGCACCAGATTGCCATCGACAAAGTGGCCGACTGCGTCCGTTCGCTGGGCTGGGAGGTGGTGGAGACGATTCCGTCGCCGATTACCGGCATGGAGGGCAATCGGGAGTTTCTGCTGTATGCGCGGCGGAGCGCCGACGCTGGCCCCAGCGCAGTTGGTCCGTTACACTGAGACCGTATGGTTCGCGTCGCGATCGTCTGCAAATCACGGAAAGAAGAACTTGTTCGGCTGTTGCCGGAACTGATCGCCTGGCTGCGCGAGCACGGATATGAACCGTTGCTCGATCTGGAGGGCGGACAGTACACCACGGCCGCTCCGGCCGTTGATCGCGTGGCGCTGCCGGAGCTGGCTCCGGGGCTGGTGATCGTTCTAGGCGGCGACGGAACTCTGCTGGCGGTGGCGCGCATCTTTGCAGCGACCGGTACGCCGATTCTGGGCGTGAATCTGGGATTTCTCGGCTTTCTGACCGAAACCCGCCTGGCCGATCTCTATTCGACGCTGGAGTGCTGGCACAGCGGCAGCCACGACCTCGATACGCGGGCCATGCTGCACGCTGAGCTATGGCGTGGCGGAGAGTCGAACTCGACCTATCGGGCACTGAACGACGTTGTTGTCTCCAAGGGCGATATTGCTCGCATGGGAGACTTTGCGGTTGAACTGGATGGCAAGATGGTGGCCCGCTTTCGCGCCGACGGAGTGATTATCTCGACCCCGACCGGTTCCACGGCCTACACGCTGGCCGCCAACGGCCCCATCCTGACGCCCAACGTGGACGCGTTGGTCGTCACGCCCATCTGCCCGCACCTGCTCACACTCAGGCCGATTGTGGTGCGCGGCGACGCCTCGCTCACCGTCCGGGTAATTGGCATCCAAAACCAGGCGCTGCTGACCATGGACGGCCAGACGGGGGTTGAACTGCTTCTCGGTGACGAGGTGCGTTGCCGGAGATCCAGCCATGTCGTCAACCTTGTAAGGATCAGCGAAGGCGGGTTCTTTGAGGCGCTACGCAGCAAGCTGAGCTGGGGAGAACGGTAAGGCGAGGGATTAGGGGACAGTAGAGAGTAGGTAACAGCCGATGAGAAACGGCCCATCCATCAAGTACAAAATGCAATCCACTCGGCAATTCAATCCGCCGCCCAACGGCTACCTCAAATAGGATATCCTTTTTCGGTAGGCCTATCCCCTGTTCCCCCAGAGATCACTTGCTAAGTTCGCCCAGTAGCACCTTGGCTTTGGCTGCCAAGGTGGCTGCACCATCTACGTCGCCGGAGTTGAGGGCCGCCTTGGCCTGCTTGAGAAACTCGCGGATGTGGTCGGCGGTCTTCTTCTCCTGGTCGCCAAGTTCGCGGTTAATGTTGCTCAGGCCGCGTTCGGTATCCGTAATAGACTTAGTAGTTTGCAGACGCAAGTCGGATGGTTCGCCTGAGGAAAGCTGGCCGATGGCGCTGACTTCGGGACCCCCAATGGAGGCCTGTTGCGTGGTGTTGGCGGCGGGCGGTGGCGCGGGTGCGGGCT
>Ga0181520_10008787_pt1 | contig 14214 bp, 5 predicted proteins | sample PEATcosm2014_Bin_29_FD_132451 | JGI IMG/M metagenome (GOLD analysis project Ga0181520, IMG submission 132451) | Peatland microbial communities from MTU Mesocosm Facility, Houghton, MI, USA - PEATcosm2014_Bin02_30_metaG | ecosystem: Environmental > Terrestrial > Soil > Wetlands > Peat | place... | reverse complement strand
TTTTTTCCGCGCACCATGCATCCCTCGATCACAACCGCGCCGCCAATGCCGTTACCCACCGTAAGGCCGACAACATCCCGGTAACCCCTGCCTGCGCCAAACCGCATCTCTCCGGCCAGGATCGTATTCACGTCGTTGTCGCACGCCACTGGGCACGCAAGCCGCTCGCCAAGCCGTCGCGCCATCGGTATGCCTTCAAGAAACTCCAATTTGCTTTTGAGCCAGATAACTTTGCCCGATGCGAAGTCAATCCTACCCGGACACCCAATGCCCGCTCCCTTGACAGCGGCCGAGGCAGCACGAGCCAGAGTCTGAATCTTTGCCCCAACCTTTTCAAGCAAGCTCTCGGCATCCCTGCACTCCGCGGTCTCGAGGATCTCGCATGAGAGCAAATGTCCCGCGTTGTCGGCGAGGCCAATCTTGATTCGCGTTCCGCCCACGTCGACTCCGGCAAAAACCTCTTGCATCACGGTCTCCTCGAAACATAACCCAAATTAACACCATGACCGATTGTACGTACAATCGGTCATGGTGTCAACTGAAACTCAAATCATGCACGTTGATTGGCAACTGATAGAGGGTCAGGATGAAGTCTCCAGCCCGCCGGCGGGTGTTCACTGCTCGTTTGACGGCCCGCAGGATTTGCGGCGCTCGCTGGACCTCATCGAGAATGACGGGGCGCGTCGCCAGCAGTGAATCGGGATTGCACTCGGCCTGATCGATTGCCTCGGTGGTGGCGCACTTGGGAAGTGGTGCGAAAGACTCTTGCCGGGCGGGACTTGCGCCGCTGGAAAACCATGCCTTTGCACAGCGCGCAAAATGGACTACGTTATCGCATCTCAACTCGGCACTCGATCAATATGAACGCAGTTGCTTACGATCTTCGCCGCTTCGATGCACGGTTTTTCTTCCGGGATTAAAGTACATCAACCGCTTCGAATTCCGGGCTTTTCGTGCAGACCGCCGAAGGGACTGGCAATCGCCGGTCCCTTCGGCCGTATAAGACGTAAGCCTGTTTTGAAAACTGCCCAAGCCGCGCGTTCGCCCCTAGAAGCTAATGCGCACGGCGGCCTGTACTTCACGCGGGGAGTTGGCCACGCTAGCGATGGAGGCAAACCCCGGATTCACTACTCCATTCGTGACGCCGGACTGAACCATCGTGCTGGCCGGTGCATTATAAACAACGTGGTTGGCCACGTTGCTCATGTCGAGCTCAAATTGCACCTTCCATTCGCGATAAGTCGGGAAAGCCCGTTTAAGTGCTATGTCCGCATTGACCGTCCGCTGGCCAAATGCGTTCAACGGTGCAACACGCGGTGCATTACCCGGGACATACAATCCGGGGCCGGGTCCAACCGAATAAGCCTCTCCGCCAAGCGATTCTGTCGCTTGCCCGTTATATGTCCCGTAGTTACCCGTTGGGCCTGTTGTCCCGACGACGTTTACAACGAACGCCAGGGGGTTGATGTACTGCACGTTCCCGATGTAGTTGGCCGAGTTCGGATCCCAGTTCACCTTTGTGCCGGCAGCTGTTTTGCCGTAGGTGTACTGGCGCCCTTGCTGGCCAGGAACAATGCTCGGCATGCAGGTGCCCAGGATTGAGCTTCCGCCGCAACCGCTAGCCGTAACAAGAACTGGCAGCCCCGAGTGGATTGTGCCGATTCCAGACAAAGCCCAATCGCTCGCGATGGTCTTATACAACCAGTTATCACCGAACATATGCCCGCGTCCGAAGGGCAAGTTGTAGACCGCCCTTATGCTCAGATTCTGCGGCTGGTCGGCTGACGATAGAGAACGATCGAGCCGATTGTTGTCGTACACACGAAAGGTTCCCAAATCATCGATGTTCTTCGAGTAGGTATAGTTGAGCGTCCACGTCAGCCCATGTGAGGCGCGTTGCCGGACAGATACTTCCAGCGCATTCCAGTTTTCATTGCCAACAAAGCTCGTCGCATCGCTGACACCGCTGAATTGTGGGAAGTTGCCGTAATATGAGGCCACAGTGTTACCGGTGTAGTAGTAATTGGCGGGGTTGCCAAAAGGATTTGGCGGGTTAAAGCCGAGCGATTGCGCTTCAGTCAGGTAGCTTGTGGTGGTGGTCGTTGTCCCCTTCATTCCCAGAAGCACGTTGACGCAGCTTGCCCCACTGCATGGTGTTGCGGTATTCGCAGCGGAGGTGGAAGTGGCGTAATTGTATCCGGCCAGCGCGGCCATCGACTCGGGCAGTTTGTTGTTCCGCGAACCAATCGCATTGCTGACCGAGATGAAGTGGCCCTCGCTGCCCACATAGCTGACAGAAACGCTCATATTGTTGTTGATCTGACGCTCGATGCCGAAGGTCCAATTCAGGTACTCAGGAGTGCGGGAGCCGAGATACGGATCCCAGTAGCGGGCAGTTTGGGAATTCGCGTTCTTGAGGGTGGCCGTCTCGGTTGTGCCGAAATCAGCCAGCGTGTATCCGGAAGGAACGACGCTGGAGGGCTGAGCCACCGATCCCGTCCACCCGCAAGGCGTAATGCCGTCACCGGCCAGTGTGCCGGTGCCCCCGGCGGCGCCCGAGCAGGCCGTGCCGTCCCAGTAGAACGACGGAGCGTTAGCGAGACCCGCCAAAGCGGATGCTGCCGGCGCAAGACCTACCGTCGAAGGCGAGCCGGTCGCGTTTCCGCTGGTCCAGTCGCCTCGAGCGAAGTTTAAACCGTAGCTGGCGCGAACAACCGTCTTTGAGTCGACGGAATAGGCCAGTCCCAGGCGCGGCGCCAGGTTCTTGTACCAAATTCCGGACGGGACGTGCTCGCCGGTGTGAAACCCGTCAGATGTGCTTCCGCCCGCAAACGCCAGCGTGCCCAGATTGCCTGTCAAGGGATTCTGGGTGGTTGGATCCAGCCAGGTGATCAGATCGTGCACTTCGTGGATCGCCGGCCAGATGTCCCAGCGCAGCCCGGCATTCACGGTCAGTCTCGGCGTGATCCTATAGTCATCCTGAACCCAGGACGATGGATCCAGCCACCGCGAGCCCAATCCTGGAATGCCGACGCTCACCGTACTCGACCCGACCGCGCCCAGCATGAAGCTGGCAAACGGTAAACCAGTGTTGGCCAGCGAACTCCCAGTCGCAGAATACCCTACTGTCTGAGTCCCGCTGAAGGTATAGGTCAATGGCGAAGAATAGGTCTCGTTCGAGATGTAGTTGTACTGTACCTCGACCGCTTGCGCGCCGACGGTAATGCTATGTTTGCCGTGAAGCCACTGCAGGTTGTCCGTCGCGCTGTAAGTGTTGTTCACTTTTTGGTTTTCGTCGTAACCGCCATAGGTCGTAGGCGACGAGTTGGTCGGGCCCCCGCTAAAGGCGACAGCAGGAAAGAAGCTGGCCTGGCCTGCGGGCGTATTCAGCAGGCCGGTTTCCGACGCGGCATACTCGGGACCGTCGTTCGGCGAAATCGAAAGGCTCTTGTACCGCCCGTACCCCACCGAAGCCACGTTTACCAAGTGGAGATTGATCGTCCAGACGTCCTTAATGATGTCGATGTTGGTCTGCGGCGCGTACGACTGCGAGGCATTAAAGGGCGGCGGGAGCAACCCGCTGGAATTCGCGCCGGTGTTGGACTGGCGGCCAAAGCCGATGATCAAGCTGATCTGATGCTGGTCGTTTGGGTTGTAGTCGATGCGCCCGCTCTGGTACCAGTTTGAAAGCCCGCTCGGCTGCCCGGCCACAATGTTATTGGAGTACGCGGTTTGATTGACACCTGACTCCAATGGCAGCATGAACTTGTTGATGTAAGCCGAAGCGGCTGAGATGCGGCTTGCGGGAACGTGATTATTCGCGAACGCGGTGCGCTTGCAGCCCGAGCCGTTGCAATTCGCCACATTTTGCGTGTTCGGATCGTAGATGGTCCACCCGGTAACTCCGCTGAAGTCGGCGTAGCCCAGGGCCGATCCATTCGTCGCGTAGCCCATCATGGCCAGCGTCGGAAGGGTCTGGACCTTCGGGCTGGGCCCGTTCTGGTTGCGATATTGGCCGTAGTTGTAGAACACGAAGAGCTTGTTCTTGATGATCGGGCCGGCGATGTTCAAGCCAACCTCATTCTGGATCTCGTGTGGCTTGATGCCGCCCAGCTTGCACCAGCTAGTGGAAGCTGACAGCGCCGTACTGGAACAGCTGGCGCCTGCGGGGATTGCCGCGCCCGCGACGGGAGTAGGAGTTTTGGCGTTGGGTTTCCATGCATCCAGTACCGTATTGCGCGTATACGAATAGATCGAGCCGTGGATCTGGTTCGTGCCGTGCTTGATGGAGTAGTTCTGTATGCCTTGGCCACCGTATTGTGTGGAAAAGCCCGAGGTCTGCACTTGGAACTGGTCGATCGCGTCTACGCTGAAGGCTGTCCATGTGAAGCGCGGGTCGCCAACGATGTCGGCTTGGGGAAGGTCGATTCCGTCGATGTAAACATCAGATGTGCCGCCTGCTGGGTTGCCGCCGTTCACACTGCCTGTAGACACTGTGGGCGTGCTGCCGCTATTCATGGCATAGGTGTTCTGCACTCCAGGCATAAGGTACGCGAAGTCGGTGGCTCGCCGTTGGTCGTTGTTGGCGCCCTGTCCCATCAAAAGCGGCAGGCTGGAGTACATGTCATTGTCCATCACCTGACCCATTGCCGCATCGTCGGTTTCCAGCATGGGAGGAGCCGTGGTCACCGTCACTGTCTCCGAGGCCGCTCCGACCGCGAGCTTGATGTTTACCGTGGCCGTCGTCAGAGCGTTTACAGAAACGTGCTCTTGCACGCTCTTCTCAAAACCCTTGGCTGTCACGGTGAGCGTGTACTCGCCCGGAACCAACGGAGTGATGTTATAGTCGCCCGTGCCGGTACTGATGCGAATCGTGGCCGCGTTCGTGTCCACCGACGCTGCGGTAACCTTTGCACCCGCTACCACCGCACCCATGGAATCGGTTACCGTGCCCGAAATCGCCCCAGCTCCGGCCATCTGCGCCCGCGCTCCGGACGACATCGTCATGGCAATGGCCAGAAGCACCAGCCATCCCCATTCCGAGAAACGTTGCGGGCGAAACGTTGTCCTGCTCCATGCTTCCCGCACAAATACTGGTCTTAACAAAATCGATCGCATCATTAGCTCCCTTCCAAATTTTGAGTGCTGTGTTGAAATGTTTCATCCAGAAGTAAATCTTGAACTGCTCAGTTGCCGATAATCGCCGGAGCAAGCGGAACCCGAGGCGTGCCTCCGCCACCGAAGTTGCTCGACGAATTGTTGGTTACAATGTTGAGGTTCTGGAAAATGGTGTTTATGTCATTCCTGAACGGGCTGCCTAAAGGCGGCTTCCACATCGAGTATCCATACAATGCTTGAAACTCATCCATAACACGACCATTCGGCCCCTGCTCGGTGTTGAGCGCCCAACCATTCGAGTAAACGTCATCATCGATGTAGGCTCCGTAATCGATGAATGCCTGAGCGAGGATCTTCCCGGGCACCGTGCTGAGCGAATTCACGTTGAAACTTGGCAAAAGGGCCAACAGGGATCCAGGGCCGAGATTCGGATTAGTGCCGCCGTAGATGGTGGAATCTGCATAGCCATCTCTTTTGGTTGCCGGCCAGTGATAGGTGCAGCAGTAAAAGTACTGAGCAGCCCAGAGTGCGACTTTCATCGGATGGTGGATCTTGCCCGACAAGAACTCTCCAAGCCGGATTGTTCCTCCAATGGAAGACAGGCCGCTGCCTCCATGCGCGCCAGAAGTAGATGACCCGTAGATGCTTACGGCGGTCGAGATTCCTAAAGCTGTTCCAGAACCACCCGCCGTGCAACGAGTGAGCGGCTGATTCTGCTCGATGGTCTTCGAGTTCGACTCCAGAATGGCGGCTGAATTGTTTTGACCGCTGGTCGGCAGGACATAAAAGCCGGGAATGGGAACCGTTGCGAGGAGACGCCCCGTGGGAGGGCAGCGATTTCTTTTGCTCCAGCCGGCATCGTTGTAGTTCACGTTCGTTGCAGGGGCATTTGGGGTCATGATTACTATGTCTTCGTCCTCATAGAAGAACGTGGGGTAGCCCCTTCCTTTGTTTGCAGTAATGCCGGCGGGTTGGTAGGCGGCTCCACTGCCGATCGGATAATTGAATAGCGCAGTGCGGCTGTAGGGCCAACTATACTTGTCACGATAGCCGTTCGGCATCAGGCCCCAGGTTGCTCCCCCCAGAGTTACCACGATGCGGTCGATACTCGGCGCCGATGCCGAATTGTCAAAAAACTTGATCGTGTTGCTACCGGCATTCAGATTCACCAGAATGTCCTGGTAGGCAGGAACGGTCGTACTGGTGCCGGTAAGCGTGTAGCTAGTGGCACTGGAGCCATTAACGCTAACGTACAGTGTGGCTGTCCCATTCTCCAGGTAGTAAATCCCCACCAATGCCTGCCCGCTGGCGTTGGCCCGGATGTTGTTGATGATGAGGTAGTTTTCGGATGTGTTTCCAATGTTGCTCACCGCTTTACCGTTTGAGCAATTAGGGCAACTGGTATCGGCGACGCTGCCGGAAAGCGTATTTCCGCTGGCCTCGGCCTCGTATACCACTGTCGTGGTCTGGGCGAAAAGCTTGGATGGCGCAAGCCAAGAGGACAAAAGCAGCAGGAAACAACTGACTGTCCCTGCGAGGCTCCAGTAACCGTAAAGTCGCTGTGTTGGTCTGAACATTCTTGTCGAAGAATATGCGTGGATCGCCATGTCACTGCTCCTCGCATTGATTTCGCTCGACAGTCGGGACTTTTGAGGGTGAGCGGAACATTGTGCTGCCCAGACTTTCAACAAAAACACTGATCCTAATGAAATTAGCTGCGTCATTATTGCCTCCCAAAACAACCCTTTCGTACTGAAACATGGTTTGCGTTGTAAGCGTCTTCCAGCGTAATCAACAATGTGCGACAGACATGATGAAGATCAGGCGTACAAAGACGATTCGGCCCTCCCTGATTCCTGCCGGTTTTTCACTGTGCCCCCGTTCAACTTGTGGAGCTGGGTATGTACAGTTCAGATCAACTGTCCGGGTACGATACCGACACATACTCCGCCTTCCGGCAGTATTTGTCAAGAGGAATATTATTTTTCCCTAAACCGGCTTTTGGAAGGCATTGAATATTCCACTTGCTATTACGTATATAGTTGATTCTAAACATTTAAAATACAAATTCCTGTAGCGCATGCAGACATGCTGGGCGATCGACATGCCGTCCAATAATCAACAGTTTGTACCGTTGCACAACATCACTCATGGTGTCCAAAGAGGGCTACCAAGGGTTATTACACGGCAAAATGCGTTGTCGTACACCCTGGGGGTCAACTCAAATCCGGCCATCTGCTCGATGACCAGGAAATCCTGTTTTCTCCGTTCCACCGCGAGCATGTAGGCCTCGATTTTCATGGCGACGGCCAGAGTGGCGCGGTTGCGGTGCCCTCTTTGCAACTCTCTGTCTCGAATCAGGGCCAGGTCGTGTGAGTATCCAGGCGCCAGTTTCGCTGCTTCAATCAGCACTTGCTGGAGGTGCCTGTTTCTCTGTTTCGAGATGTCAGCGTCGCCGCTGAGTTCAGCTTATGCAACACCTCGTGCTCCTCCTCGACTTGGCATTCAAACATAGAAGTGACCACCAGTTTTTCGGCGCCGGCGACGGCACAGGAGTCGGATCGCAAACACTCGGCAAGTGCCAGTGAAGCCTATCGCGAGACGATCTTGCGAAACTATCGCGGGGCCGTAACGCGACGGGCATCTGGCAGGATAGGGTGGACCAGCACGGGTTTACTGGCGGCTACCAGAGCGTCAAGCGTCTCGCGCGCGAACCTGCAACAACAAGTGAGCGCCTCGCTTGGTCCAGTGGTCGCGCCAGGGATGTCGGTTACCCGGCACCCCCCGCACAGATCCCCACAAGTGGCATTACCGCATCAAATGTGCTCGAGTACATCTGATGCGATATGATCCGAAAAAACCGAATGAACTACAACAACCCGAATGTCATGGCGCACGTCGCGGCTGTTCGGGTGAGAAATCAGAGTCTTTCGATTGCGACGGTCATGGGCCAGTCAATCGACTCACCGGGAGCGAGAGTTCGCGACCAGGGACCGGGAATGCTAAGAGAATCTACCGGAGCAGTGGTGGGCTCGAGCGCGACGCAGTGTTGCCTTTCACCCTCGCACTCGGGGAAACCATCCTGGCAGATCCAAAGGCCGAGGTAAGGCGTTCTGGCTGCATCGAAGCTTATTCGCAGACGCACTCCCACGCTGGGGCGCTCCAGGACTGCCCAATTCTCACTTGCCGATAGCGGGCCGGCAAATAGCTTGTCGCCCACGCCGGAATTCTGCTTCGGAGTAACGCGCAGGTCTGTCTTGGCGCCATCAGACAACGCGGCCAGCGGCCAGGCCGCTTCTCCGCTGCTTGTGTCCAGGCGATGATGGCGGGTCCATTCGATGCGCAGCGACTGGATCGACTGCGGCAACTGCAGCGTGTCGCCCACCTGAGCCAAAAAACCGGGATGCGCTGACCAGAGCCAGGGGACTTCAAACGAACCTGTGTTGGTCAGCGTGTAATCCGATTGAATGAGATATCCGTGCCCGGTCTCTGTCACCGCCAGTCTTCGTTTCAGAACCAGAGGCAGTGTGAAGCACTCACCACGCATTGTGAGACTGTTCTCCGTTTTGGCCAGGGTCTGCCACGGAACGCGCCAAAGATCGCCGTGGTCTGGAACTTCCACCGCCCCGTGCGCGGTCTGCACCTTGCACGCGGTCACCGCAGGCAGGCACTCGTCCCAACCAGAAGCGTCGCTGCTCTCGAAGGGCATGGTCTTGCTGCGCGGGGCATAATAAATCAGCGGAGTCTGCAACAGTTCCTGATCCTTGACCCGGATGGAACTTATCTTTCCACCCAGCCGGGGCAGGATCGCTACAGAACACTCGCCCATTTGTATGAGGAGTTCGTGTTCCTTACCATTGCAACTCACGGCATTCGACATCCGTTTGACCTGCCCATTCCTTCCACGCGCCTTCACTTCGCGACCTCTTCCAATGTAAAAGCTGCTGCCTGAAAGTCTCCCCGCAACTCAACATCAACTCCGCGCTGCATCCAGTATGCGCCGCTTGCCGATGCAGGCTGTCCGGCTGTGAGTTGCCCCGCAATGGTCGTGACGCGGTACTGAGCCTCGGGCATCAAGCCACGAAGAAAGATGCGCGGCGGTCACCCAAAAAGCCGGCCGTCAGCGATCCGGCAAGACAGCCGATCAGCGCGCAACTGTTGGCCCAACCGACCAGATGTTCCGAGGTCAAGCCAAAGCAGGCTTCGTAAAACTGCCTGGCGCCTCCAATGACTACCCAGTCGTAGCCGAAGAGAAGTCCGCCCATTGCGGCAACGAGGGCGATGCCCCACACATATCTGCTGTGCTCAGCCGGCACAGATCGCAGATTCTGGGAATTCAAAGGGTGCGCTCCAAGCACGGTTACTTTACGCATTCAGGGAGACTACCAATGAGGTCCGCAGCTCCGATGTGGTTGTGATCAAGGTTCTGCACCTTGCGCAGCAGAGCCAGAGCAAGCTCCGTATCTCCCATGCCGAGCAGAGCCTGCGCCTGCAAAAAGCAGGCTAGCACCTGTTGACGCTGTTGCAGATCTTCTTCGAAAAGCAGCATGGCTGGCAACGAAGTCGCAAAGTAGTCGATTATCGGTGACTGCTGCTCCAGTTGCTTCGCATAGTCGAAGATCTCCTGGAACATCGCCGCCACTTTCTCCGTCTCTCCCAGTCTTTGCAGCGCCATTGCGCTCCCGTAGGTGGTGTCAGAGATGGCGTGAACCTGCATCTGCTTAAAATCGCCCTCGTGCAATGCCGCCTGACGCCACTGTTCGGCCGCCTGATCCTGCTTTCCGAGAGCGCTATATGCCAGTCCGATCCAATAGTCGATCTCGCTGTGATTCGCCAGCAGATGCTTGGCCTCACTAAGACATTGCGGAGGATGCAGCGCGGCCTGAAAATGCTCAAGAGCCCGGCCCGTCAACTGCGCTTCCAATGCCGCCTGTCCCAGCAAGAGATGTGAGCGAACAAATTGCGCCAAGACCAGTCCCTCGCCTCCCTCCCACGGCTGAAATTTGCGCGCCAGCAACAGTGTCAAAGCTTCCTGGGGTCGTCCCGTCTGGTTATAAAGCGTAGCCAATTCAACAGTCAGGTCATCTCGAGTTTCCACCAACGAACGAACACTCTCTAGAGCCGCCAACCGGCGTTCCGGCACTTCCCCGGTGCGCTTCAGCAGCTGATCCTGTTCATAGACAATGCGCGCGTCCCGCGGAGACAAGACGCGGGCCTGCTCAAAGGCACGGCGCGAATTCCGTACGTCGCCCCGGATGTTGTAGTAGCCAAAACCAAGATTCCGCCATACTGTCGGGAAGCTTGGATCCAGCTCTGCGGCCCGCTCCCAAAAGACAATCGCCTCTTCGTGACGACGCCGGTCATAGAGCAGATTGCCCAGATAGTAATGCGCGCGGGCATCTCGCGGATTCACGCGGATCGCCTCTTGCAGCAACGCCTGTTCCTCCAGGCGGCTGGGAAATACATAGGTGGAGTCTGCCTCGGCCGCCAACTTATAGGCCGCGGCGCTCTCCTGCGGCCGGTCCAGCCGGGCAAAGACCAGCCCCTGCGCATAGAGAAGCATCGCCAGACTGCCGTCTTTTGCATCTTCGCGTGACGCGCTCAGAACTTGCAAAGCTTCCTCGAGCCAGCCGCCGCGCAACAGGTCAAAAACCAGATCGAGCCGCTGCTGGCCATTGGCGGGCGCAACGCCAGACTTCAGGAAACGGCTCCAAATATCGAGCGGGTCGAGCGCGCAGGTGGCTTGCAGCAAGCGCGCAGCTTCTTCCTCCCGGCCCAGTTTTTGCAAGATCATCGTCTGCAGATTGCGCGCATTCAGGTTATCCGTACCAGACTGCAAGCTGCGCTCAACGTGGTCCAGAGCCTTCGCCCACGCCTGGCTGACGCAATCCAGCTCCGCCAGCCGATGGTACCCGGGCCCCAGCCACGCGGCATTCCAGGTGGACTTGTAGAAGGCTTCATAGGCCTCGCGCGGCCGTTGCTGCATCCACAGCGCCAGGCCCAGGTTGTAGTGGGCTTCGCCGTCGTAGGGGTTGGGATTGCGTTCCGTGAGCCTGCCGATCGCTACGCGCAACATCTGCTCGGCTACCGCGAACTCCCCGCGCCGCAGATGCCACCGGCCCAGCGCGCAGTTGCAGCGGCTGTCTTCGGCGTCGCGGCGCAGCGCTTCCCGCCAATAGGACTCGGGAGTGCGGGTGGCGTGACGATATTGCTCCAGGTGCAAGCCGATCAGATAAAGTCTGTCATTTGACTCGACCTCATTGGGAAGCGGCGGCTCGGTGGCCACTTGTGGCTGGCCTACCGGTTCGATCTCCTGCGGAGAATATCGCAACACCGTCCCGCTGGCCGACTCCAGAACAAAATCCCACCCCAGGATGGCCGTGGGCACGGCAAACTCCAGACAAACCGGGGTCTCCGGATGCAGATCTACGCTTTGCGCGGCGATCTCCTGTCCATTCCGCAGGAGCTTGATCGAGCTTGCAGGCATGGCGCGCGTCACCATCAGGTTGATCAGAACCCGCTCCCCGTCCTGCTCTATCCGCAACGCGGCATCGGTATTAGCAAAGTCCGGCACACCGATCTTGCGAATCGGATACCAGAACTGGCTGAACGCCTTGGTCTCGCCAGGCGCCAGAAACGAAAAGTCCGGCTGGTTATCGGTATAGGCTCCGGCCATCAATTCAATATAGGGCCCATCGGCGTCTGTCAGACTACGGTCCCAGGCATAGCCGAACTCATGGTTTCCCCAGGTCCACTGCTTCTTGCCTGGAGCCACGTGGTGGTTGGCCACATACACGACTCCAGCCTGCAAAGCATGGTCGTAGCCTCCGGCAAAGTCGCCCTTCGAGCCGACAATCATATAGCTGGTCGGCACGGGAATGTTCGCATACCAACTCAGATCGTTGGCGGCATAGGAGCCATCCGGCACAAAATGCGCCGGCTTCTCCTGCTCGGGAACCCCGCAGGCCGCGCGCTTGCCATAGTCAACGCCGTAATACGTGCCCTGACTCAAAGGAAATTCGGTTACCGCTCGCTTGGCATGGTCCGCCACAAAACGCACATCTCTGGGGAAAAACGACTGATACTTCTCGTGCACCCGGGTCGCAACATTGGCCCACCACAGAAATGTCTGGGTATCCGAAGTGCGGTTATAGAGACGCACCCGCAATTCCAGATACGCCTTGCCCGGATGCAGACACAGGCCGTGCATTCCCTTGAGCCGCGACATGGGATCGTGATCGCTACACCAGACCGTGACGGAACCGTCGGCATCGCGTTCAATCGACACCTCGACCGGCAGGAAGGTTGCCGGCCGGTGATGCTGCGGCCAGTTGAACTCGACCCCGCCTGAGATCCAGGGCCCCGCAAGTCCCACCAGTGCAGGCTTGATTACGTTCTGGCGATAGAAGAAGTCGTATTGACCGACCTTGTCGAAGCCCACATGAATGCGTCCGCCAATCTCAGGCAGCACCATCAAACGAAGAAACTCATTTTCCAGGTGAACGGCTTTCCAGCTATGGTTCCGCGGTTCGGTATCGACGCGGTCAATCACCGGCAACGGGTAAACCCGCCCACTGCTTCCCTGGTAAACCCTCTTTTCCAGAAATAGAGGATTCGGATCGGGCACGGCAGGCATATACGACCGCATTGTTACGGACTCCTCCCACGCCTTCACAAGACCTGTTTCAGTAGGCGGCGCGAGAGGAAGTTGCAGGTCCGTGAACTTCTCTTCGGCGCATTGAGCGCCTGGATCTACTTGCGAATTCGTTTGTAGTACCATGGTTTTCCTTGGGCGCATTGGCAGCGCTGCACGCTGTCCCAGCAGGCAGGTGTCACGGGTGAATCAGCGGCGCGTATACGCGTAAACTACGTGGACGTTACCGTTGTTGCCATCTTAGGCAGGTCTGGCTGCCCCTGTCAATCTGCGCGGGCACTTCGATCTGCACTTTGTGCTGCGACTACCCTCCGATTTCAGCTTGATCCAACGAGTAGCATCAGCATGCCATCTACCGAGGCCAACAGCCCCCGCCCCGCCGAAAGAAAAGTCGGCTCGCGCGCAGGCGTCGGACAAAGGCGAGTTATCTCCTTGAAATGAGCAAATTCCGTTCTCGTACCCGCCGATATGTGCGCGACGTTTGCAATTTACAATCCAAAAATATTTGATGGATTTTCGGCTTGCGCAGACTCCTGCCCTACTCCATCAACCCCCGGCCCCGGTGTGCCGCGAAAACAAATCGTTGCGTCAGCTACAATGTGAGTCGCCATGAATAACAACGTTTCTACCTCTGTCGGCATTAAAGAGATCGCGAAAGCACTGGGTATTTCGATCGGCACAGTTGATCGCGCATTGCACTCCCGCCCAGGCGTCAGCGCCAAGACCAGCGCCAAGATCCTCAAAATGGCGGAAAAGATGAACTATAAGCCCAATCTGGCGGCTCGAAACCTGAAGTTGAATCGGCATCTACGCATCGCCGTGCACCTTCCTGTGCAGATAGAGTCTTTCTTCGATCCGCTCCGCGCCGGTGTGCGCGCCGCGGCTGCGGCCGCGCAAGGCACCACCATCGATCTCGATTTCAGAAGCTATCCCCGGGCCGGAGAGGGAGATCTGGAGCTCTTGGAAGCCGACCTTGCCGGCAATTATGACGGCATCATTCTGCTGCCTGGCAATCCAGCCAGAATCAATGCCATTTTGCAGCGCTTTATGCAGCAAGGCACCGCGGTCATCTGTGTAGCCAGCGACGCCCCTCGCATCCACAAACTCACTTCCATCTGTACCGACGCCTCTGTCAGCGGAGGCATAGCGGCGGAGTTGTTTTCGCAGTGCATTCAGAAGCAGGGCACCGTCGCCGCCATGATGGGCGACCTGAAACTGCTCGATCATGCCGAGAAACTGCGGGGATTTGCCGCCGGCCTGGCGACCTTTGCCCCCCATCTCACTCTGCTGCCGGTAATCGAGTCGCACGAACTTCCCCAGGACGCTTACCAGGCTACGTTGAGACTGCTCGACCGTCAGCCATTACCGCTCGGCATTTACATTGCCACGGCCAACAGCCTTCCCGTCTTGCAGGCACTCGAGGAACGCGGCGTATTCGAGAA
>Ga0181520_10008785_pt1 | contig 14215 bp, 10 predicted proteins | sample PEATcosm2014_Bin_29_FD_132451 | JGI IMG/M metagenome (GOLD analysis project Ga0181520, IMG submission 132451) | Peatland microbial communities from MTU Mesocosm Facility, Houghton, MI, USA - PEATcosm2014_Bin02_30_metaG | ecosystem: Environmental > Terrestrial > Soil > Wetlands > Peat | place... | reverse complement strand
CGTTCTCATTTGCCGTCAGGCTCCCCGGATTTATCCCTGCCGCTGCTTCATCAGCTGTGCCCACTGATATGGAGTCGCCTATAAACTCCAGCCTTCTTGAGGGCTTCGGGTTTGGCGCCACAAGAGTGGCCGGCGTGCCGTCAGCCGCTGTAAATCCCCAAAAATTTGTTATATCCCCGGTATTCCCGCCGGCGACATCCCCGCCGACCAGATTGCAGTCTGTCTGGCGCGCCAGAGTTATTGTATGGGTAGTGTTTGCAAGCCCCGTAGCAAGGGAATAGGCCGTGGAAGTATTTGCGTAAAACTGTACCGGAGTTCCTCCATCAATAATATACTGATACCTGTTCTGGTAAGCTGAGTCCTCCATTTTGATGCCTATTGAAGTGCCGCTAAACTTCGCGCTTATGTAAACAGCCCCCCAATCAGCCCTGTAGTTTGTCGGGTCAGAAGTATCCCACCTGCCTGAGTACTGAATGTACGGGTCGCTTGGATAACCGCTGTTTGGTGTCGGCGTTATTGTAGGAGGTGGGTTTGATGTTGGCGTTGCGACCGGCGGGGCTGTAATTAAATCAACGCTGTCAAGATATATAGTCCCCTTCCACGTTGAGTTGCTGTATCCGCCTATCTGAACGCCTACCGCTTTAACATTGGCCTGGTTTGTAACTCCTGTAGCTGTATATGAAGGATTGTTCGGGTCGAACATCAGCTTGTTCCATGCTCCTTTTATAAAATTGGTCCAGCTGTTCTGCCAGACGTATCCCGTGCCTGAAGTAATGAAAATTCCACCGCCGCCTGTGGGAAAATCAGCTGGTATCCAGAGCCTGGCGACAATCAGCTTTCCGACAACACTTGTAAAAAGCGGCGTATTGCACTGCACATTGCCGGAATCAGCGGATGAAAGCTGGCATGAGAGCGCGAGTGAATGTATGCCCGCATATGCCATGGGAGATGTATTTGTTACCGCTGTAATATCACCGGCAACTGTTCCCCATCCCATAAGAGTCCCATTTTCAAAGGTATACAGGGCCGTGTCCAGCACTGTGGGCGTGGCCGTCGGCGACGGCGTCGGGCCCGTAGAGGATTTTTTACAGCTGAAGGAAAACGTTATGACCAGAAACATTACGATGGAAATTATTGGAAGCTTTTTCATAAGAACCTCCCTTTTGAAATAAACAGCCTGACTAAAATACATTCTAATTTACGAAAGCGATTTTGTCAAATGCAAAAAAAATCACTTGTTTTGCTTCAAATTAACAATTTTATAACTTGTACTTTTTGGTTTTGAATTTTAACTTTTAAATTTGATATACTCTATTGCTCTTGACTTTTTTGCCAAAATAAAATAATATAGATTATGGTTGATTACTCAGAAAAACCAAATAAAGAGGTGGTTTTACATGGCAAAAAAAGCAAAGAAAGCAAAGACAACATCAAAAAAGAAATCCGCAGTTTCCAAAAAAAGGGCGGTAAAAGCAGTTGCGGCCCCTGTTGTTGAAAAAGAGGCTCCAAAAAGCAATTCCAATCTAATCCGCATCGGTATCATTGCCGCGGTGATTTTCGCGGCGGTCGTAGTATTTGCTATGGTGCTCTCACAGATGCGCACTTCGCAGCTTGATAAACAGTCAGCAATGCCAACAGCAGTTCCCGCAGCGGCACCGGTAACTCTCACGGCAAACCCGGCATCCATTCAGATAACGGATCCAAATACAAACAAAACAGCAACAATGAAAATCAATCCGGCTTCCGCGTCCGCCACAAATATCACCCCGGAACAGGCCGCGACAGCGGCCGCAGTTGCGGCACAGGGCGCAAAGGCAGCGGCCCCGCAGGCGCAGATTGCGCCTGTTGCGTCCCCGACTTCCACAAATATACCGCTCAGGTGCAGGGTATACAGGAAAGATGTTGACTCCAAGGCCACTATTCACAGAATTGACATTGAAGACGCAAAATATCTTTATGACAGCGGAAGGGCAATATTTGTGGACGCCAGGGGTGCCAATGAATACGCCGAGGCCCACATCAAAGGAGCCATCAATGTGCCTGTCAACGCAACTCCGGCCGACATAGCCAAGCTTAAGGATCAGCTCACAGGCAAGATAATAGTGACCTACTGCCACGGCATAGGCTGCCACCTTTCCGATAAGTCGGCTTATCTGCTTTATGACGCGGGCTACAGGAAACTGGCAATATTCTTCGGCGGATGGCCGAAATGGAACCAGAGCAAATATCCAATAACCACCAAAGCTCCGGCGGCAGTAACCGGAACGGCGGACGTACAGGCTACGCAGGTACCGGCAAAATAAAAATGAAGTTATTTTTAAAGATAATATCTCACCCGATAACACTCGGAATTTTCCGGGTGTTATTGGGTTTTTTATTTGTAATATCCTCCATAACCAAGATACAGGAACCCGCCAAGTTCATGGATTCAATAGAAGCCTACGGTATAATCCCCAAGTTATTCGTCCATCCCATGGCAATGATAGTTCCGTGGCTGCAAATAGCTGCGGGGCTGCTCTTTATATTTGACATTTATTCACAGAGCGCCGCCCTGATTATTTCCGGCCTGCTGGCCGCCTACACGATAGCCATAGCACAGGCTTTTGCCAGGGGGCTTTCAATGGAATGCGGATGCTTTGACATGATTCCATGGATGGAGGACAAGGTCGGCTGGAGCGCAATTATAAGGGATCTGATATTCCTGGGGATGTCCGGGAGCGTATTCCTGTTTGACAAAAACACGGTAAACATCTACGGCTTGATAAAAAAACTATTTAAACAGGGCTGAACATTGCCCTTAAATTCAACTTTTTTCCAGAAGCGTATGCCCGCGCGTTATTTTTATAAATAAATTTCCCAGCCTCCTGTAAGCCGACTTCCATTTTCTTATAATATACGGTTCCATACCGTGGCCCCACCTTTTTTTCAACACATCAATATTTTTAATAATAAATTCATTTCCAATATCTTCTTTTGCCTTATTTATTGTCTTTGACCCGAAGTGGTGGATGAATGCCGAGCCGGTAATCCAGCTGTCAAATCCGGCCTTTTTGAGCCTCATGTAAAAATCGGTGTCTTCGCCTATGCCTATGCCGAAAGCTTCGTCAAAATACCCGGCTCTTTTAAACATTTCCTTTTTAATAAGCATGCACCATCCAAAAAGCCCGCGGGACGCCGTGGTTTTCATCCGGGCGGTATATTCCAGTCCATACGCATCCGCGCCGTATTCAAGCGCCCCTTCCCTGGTTCCAGGGCACACTATGCCGGCGCCTGCTTTGCCGTCATAAAATCCCGTGAGAGCCTCAAGCCATCCTCCGGTTACAACAACATCGTTATTTATTATGCAGCAATATACCGCCTCTGATGCCCTTATTCCCGCATTCCACGCCTTTGCCACGCCCATATTTTTTTTATTTGTAATGGTCCTTATTTTTTTTCCTTTAAGCCATGCATTTGTCCCGTCGGTAGAGCCGTTGTTTACAACTATAATTTCATAGCTTCCGGCGGGAGTGTTTTTGATGATGGAGTTCACGCACATTTTGGTATATTTGAGCTGATTAAATACCGGTATTATAATAGACGTTTTCACAGGATGTTTTTTAACATTTTGATGTATTTTCTATGCTGCCCGGCGTTCTTTGACAATACCACGTTATATGTTTCGGTCAATGATCTGGAACGCAGAAAAAAAGGCTTTCCACCGGCATCCGTAAAAACGCACTTTGTATGGCCGGCTATCAAAAAGAACGGCGCGAAATTTTCCGGCGTCAGCCCGTCCCTGACATCGATAAAGGCTTTAGCGCCTCCCTCAATTACAGTCATTATTTCGCCTATTGTGGACCCCATGGAGCGGGCCTTGTCATGGCCCTGGAGAAAAAGTGAATTAAAATCCGCGTTGACCTTAACGCTCGTATTATGAAAAGCAAAATAAATAATATTGTTGGTTTTTGACCCCGGTTTCTCCCTGAATATTTTTCCGTTCAGCTTCAACATCTTTTTATCAGCGTAGAACCAGTCGCCGGTGTAATAATTTCCCGCCAGTGAATAAACCGGCTCCATTTTTTCATCAAAGAGGGCGATTCCCAGGCATACAAAAGGCACGCCCGAAAGGTAATTGTCCGATCCGTCCACCGGGTCTATTATGCAGAAGTATTGCGGCGATTTTTTTTCGGGGTTTATTGTGATTGGCCCGGGCAGTTCCTCGGATATAATAACAGCCTTTATACCGGATAAGCGCAGTCTGCCGATTATAAATTTTTCGCAATAGCGGTCAAAATATTTTGTAACGTCTCCCTTGTTGTTTACGCCCACCGCTCTCGCCGAGAGCCCTTTTAAAATTTTTTTTCTTAATGCAAAAAATATGTCCCTTAAAACTTTTTCCATTTTATATTTTACTTTTTATAAAATATGACCGAACCAAGGTTTACTTCGGCATACCAGTGAGGCGTTGACATAAATTCGCCGTAAATCACCTGCGCGGTCGGTGTCAGATAAAAAGCCGTAACAGACGTATCGGTGGAATCCACAAAAACATAGCCGCTTGCTCCCACCGTCAGCGTATCGTTTTCGTTGCCATTGAAAGAAACGCTGTTGGTGGCGTTACAGCCGTCCGAATTAAGGGCGTATGTAGTAGGAGCGAACCACTGGTCATTGCCGCCGGTATTGGCGTTTATCGCGATCTGCTGGGCGCCGGCTATGGGTATGGAGTTATAAACCGTTATGGGCAACTGCTGCCCGCACCCGGTAATGATTAATACAGCCAGTATAACTATGATTGCCATAAGTGATTTTTTCATATATACCTCCTGAATTTTTTCCTATAATAGTATGATATTATAATGCCGGGGTTTTTTCAATAGCCATTTTAACCTCAAAATCAACCGGCAGTGAATATATAATCCCCTTTACCACCGGTTTTATATAGGTACGCGAGCGCCCCATTTTTACCGTGAGGCCCGGGGATATTGGCCTGATAAAATATTTCATGGTCTTCAGCGGTTCAACCTCATTAAACGGCATGGTAAGCTCCACCTGGAACTTTTCGGATCCATTTTCCGGCGCCGCCTCATAATCCACAGTCTTAAAGAGATAAAAAGAGGCAAGCCCCGTGTCTGAGCCGGCGTCCGGCTCGGCTCCGGATTCTATAGAAGTAAAAGCGGCAAGCGCCTCCGCTTCGTTCATATCGGAATATATGTTGGCGGCTGAAACCATTCTGACGCTTATAGTATTTGATTCCCATTCCTCGTTTAAGCGTTCCCTTTTGTCCACCGGGTTCCACGAACCCGGAATAACCTTATCTCCGGCGGCGTCATACGCGCCGGTAAGGTCAATCACCTGCCATGACGGCTGCGCTTTATGCGCGTCAACTGGTTTATAATAATATTCAACAATATAGGAGTCGTTCCAGTAAGAGACCCTTGAGGGCACTCCCGCATACCTGAGCAGCGCGGTTATAAGCCTGTATCTCTCAATTATATTGCCGGCCCCGTCCCTTAAAACAGCGGCGGCGTCTTTTAAGCCTTCGTGGGCGTTTTCAGATGGAGCCGGTTCATAATTTGAGGCGGTGACTGACACAGAAACAAAATTCTTTATAAAGCCGGCTATTTTTACCGAATCATGGCGGCCCCCCGCAGGCATTGATGAAAATAGCGCGGCAGCCGTTTTTTTAAATGACGACTCGTTGAAATTATAATATTTTGACGGCTGCAGGAACTCTTTAACGCGCAGCGGAAATGCTTTTGCAGCCGACTCTCCGGCGGATAAAACCGCGGGCTTCCTGATTTTTTCGCCTTTTATAAGATAATAAACGCGGAATTTTAAGGGCTGCGCGTCGGCGCAATAAACCGCGCAGGCAAGGCAAAGCGCTGCAATTATCGCGGCCGCCCTTTTCACTGCTTAAAATACCTTATCAGGAAAATGGCCATCATAAAATAAAATATCAGGACCATTATGTCGGTAATGGCAAAAACCAGGGGGTTTGTAGAAACCACCGGGTTTATATTTAATTTCTTGAGCATAAGGGGCACAAGCGTTCCGTTCAAAGTGGCAATCAGAATGGTGATGAATATGGTGCTGCCCGTGAGTATGGCTATCATCGGGCTGTTCAGCCATGGAATCGTGACGGCCGCGACAGCGCCGCCTATAACCACCGCCATTACAACCCCTTCAAGGAACTGCTTAAATAATATCTCAAGAACCTTTTTTTCCCGCACCTTTCCAAGTATCAAACCTTCTATAATTATAGCCGATGACTGGCCGCCCACGCTTTCCCCCATGGCGGTTATCAGGGGTATGAAAAACGCGAGTGAAAGCACCTTTGAAAGGGCTGATTTTTCAAAAAAGAACATTATAAAGCCGCAAATAAGCCCGGATATGACCGTGGTTATGAGCCAGGGCAGTTTTGCCTTAAGCCTGGCAAGAAACGAGGCATTGAAAACATTAATGTCGGCGCCCTGAATCTTGAGCACTTCGTCGGCGTTCTCCACCGCTATGTCATCGACGGCTTTTTTCAGTGTAACCGTCCCCATGAGCCGGTAGGCGTCGTCAACAACCGGAATTGCCAGAAACTTTGTCTTCCTGAAAAGGTCGTTGACCTCTTCCTGCGACATCTGCGCGTTTATGACCGTGAGGCTCGTGTTCATTATGTCGGTTATTTTTCTTGATGCTTCAGCTATAAGCAGTTTGCGCAGCGGCAGCACGCCCTTTAAAATGTTATACGCGCTGACCACATACGCGTAGAATATCATATCTTCGCCGGCGGCGGAGCGCACCATATTTATGGCCTCCGCTGCTGTCGCGGTTTCCGGTACCGCTATAAAATTCTTCTCGAGCTCATATTCAAATATGCTTGGCATTTAAGCCTTCCCGCGCCTGTCAGCGCATATAAAAAAGCATCGGCCTGGAATTGTATTTTTTCGGCCTCAACATTTCACTTTTAATATAATAACATATAAACATAACTTCGTCAGTAATCCTGTTGCGGAATTCCTTTTTTTCAGCAAGGGGATATTCCAGTTTTAACTCTTTTTCCTCGGCGTTATCTCCGCCCCTCAAAATCGCGATGATACCCTTTTTTCCGGCAATGGCCCCCCTGCCGACGGCGTTATCATCCGTCATATATATATATCCCGGCTTTCCGTAATTAATAAAATCACAAATGACCTTTTGTTCCCAGGGGTAAAAGCCGTATAATTTGCTGCCTTCCGAGGCGTATATTATATAGTCCGAAGAATTTTGCCCCGTGAACGCCGCGATAGCATTGGCTTCCGGAGAAAAAGAAAGATACGTGGCCTTCTCGCCGGGATAAAGCACAAAATACTGGTAAATATTTATTACGCCGCCGCATAAAACAAACGCTGATACAAATATTCCGGCCAATACCCGCGACGGGTTCACGCGCCTTAAAACATTAAGCGCTTCTTTTACCGCAATGAGCGAGAGCATGTAAACACACGGGACGATACCTATTATCCTGTATGCCTGCGGGGCCTCAATGGATATAGTAAATATCCCCGCCGCCAGCATTACAAAGAACCATATTATATAAAAAATGTATGACACGTCGGCAAGCGCGATAAAAAGCCCCGCGGCAAGCAGCGCGCCCGTGATGAAATCCAGCATGGGTTTTTTGTAAAGATTATGCCTGCCGTTGTAATCGCCCTCATAATTAAACATCAGCAGATGGGTTTCAACTGAATTCACAACGGGCATAAAGCTTTTCTGTTCCTTAATCTCGTTCATTATTGAAAGGTCCTGAAAACGTTTGGTGAATATTTCAGGGTTCTTTGCGGCATAAATTAAAAGCGGAGAGGCAATAACCGCCGCGGTTATGAATATCAACGCTATTTTTTTGCCGTTGTTCCTCGCAAAATCTTTTCCCCGCGAGCAGAGAAGATAAATGCAGTGCAGTGCGGCCACGGGAGGTATAAAATCAGCGCCGCTGAAAGTATAAAGCGAAAGCCCCATGGCGGCCCCTGAAATAACACCGGCTATCCATGACTTTCCCGAAATTGCCTTTAAATAGAAATAAAAACATATAATCTCCAGCAGAAGCGTAAGCATTCCGAGAAAAGCGACCCTGGAAAAGGTGATGTGCCACCTTGAAAACGCCAGCATCGCCGCGCCTGCAATGGCCAGCTTTACATCCTTCAGGGCCGCCCTGACAAAAAAGTAAAATGCAGCGACAGATAATACCCCTGTTATTATTGACACGAGCCTCAAGGCAAATATGCCGGGCCCCAGTATTGAGGAAAAAAAAGAGGCAATGTAAAAATACATGGCAGGCATCATTGTGAGCCGCGGTATAAATACCTGCAGGGGGGCGCCCTTAAGTATATTAATGACCTCATTGCCGTTCTGCGCCTCGTCAAACCACACCCCGGGAGGTATGGAATCAATCCTGTACAGCCTTAAAAAGAGCGCGGCGGCAAGTATAACGCCGAGCCCGGCCATCTCAAAAATACGGCTATCCCCGGCCCCGGTCTTTATAATGCTCTCCGGCGGAATTACTCGCCGCCTGATGACAACAAGCGCCAGTCCTGCCGCAAAAAGCCCTGAGCCGGCGCCGACAAGCGCCGTGTTATGAAAGGAAAAAACATACTGCCCAGCCGCTATGAGAGCAAATGACGTCAGCAACAAAGCGCCGGAAACAGCCCCGGTTTTTTCCATTTTTACGTCATGAAGTGTGTAAGGCAGCAGCGATAGCAGCAGTATGTATATGAGCGCGAGGCTGTACGAGAAATTTCCCCTGAAAAAGACAACATCCGCCGAAGCGGCGGCTACCAGAACAATAAAAATCAGCGACAGATAAATTGATTTAATACTGATCATTTTACCCCTGCCATGTTTTCACGGCCTAAAACAGCACTGTCTGGTCCGTGGCGGGAATCAGCCCGGAAATCCCCTTTGAATTCAGGAACTCTATAACGTTCTTGTTTACCCTTGTCCTCTTTACCATATCTTCCATTGACTTGAATTTTGATTTCACCCTCTCGGAGGCAATCGCGTCGGCCACTTTTTCACCCAGGTCCGGGACAATGGAAAGCGGCATGAGTATTTTACCCCCGGAAACCCTGAATATATGCGGGTCGGATTTGTATATGTCCACATCCAGAAAATCAAAGCCGCGCTCCTTCATCTCAAATATGACCTCGGCCACTTTCATCTGCGATTCTTCCTTTTTTCCCTTTTCGTTCCTGAATTTTAATTCCAGTTCCCTTTTTACCGAGGAAAGTTTTTTAAGGTCCATGAAGGCAAAATCATATTCAAAGCCCGCCATATCCCTGTTAAAATAATCCGCGTAAAAATATAGGGGCTGGTGCACCTTCATATAGGCTATCCTGAAGGCCATTATCGCGTAGGCTACAGCGTGAGCCTTGGGGAACATGTATTCTATTTTTTTGCACGACATTATATACCAGTCGGGAACCTTATGTTTTCTCATTAACTCTTCCCATTCCGGTATCAGGCCGCGCCCTTTTCTTACACTCTCGGTAATCTTGAAAGAGATGTCCTTGGCCAGCCCTTTCGAAATAAGAAAATTCATGATGTCGTCCCGGACGGAAATGACTTCCTTTAAGGTCGCCGTCTTGTTTTTTATCAGCTCTTCGGCATTGCCCCTCCAGACGGCTGTTCCGTGTGAAAGCCCTGCTATATAAACAAGCTCGCTGAATGTCTTTGGTTTGGTCATGGCGAGCATTTCCCTTGTAAATTTTGTCCCGTATTCGGGCACTCCTAGAGTGCCTATGGCCGGCGAATAATTTTTCGCGTCAACTTTCAGTACGGAAATCCCGGAAAAAAGCTTCATGGTGTCCTTATCGTCAATGGGTATGTCGTTTACATTAATATTAAGGTCATTGCATATGCGCTTTAAGCTTGTCGGAAGGTCATGGCCCAGCGCGTCTATTTTTACCAGAGTGTCGTGTATGCAGTGAAAATCAAAATGGGTCGTTATAGTTTCCTTGTCCTGCGGCGGGTTCTGAATGGGGGTAAAATCGTAAATATCACAGTCCCTTGGAACCAGCATGAGCCCGCCCGCGTGCTGGCCCGTGGTGCGTTTGACCCCTACGCAGCCTTTGACGAGCCTTTCCTTCTCGGCTTCCTTAATTTTTTTTCTGGTACGCTCCTCATATTTCGGTATATACTCGCCCCTTACCGTCTTATCCTGCACTGTGCCTATGGTTCCGGCCCTGAAGACCTTGTCGGCTCCGAAAAGGTCTATTATAAATTTGTGTATCTTTTCCTGGTATTCGCCGGAAAAATTAAGGTCTATATCAGGAACCTTGTCCCCCTTGAATCCCATAAAAGTTTCAAAAGGTATGTTAAATCCGTCCTTGTTCATATTTTTTCCGCAGACCGGGCAGGCTTTATCATCCAGGTCTATCCCCACAAGGTCGGATTTTAAAAATTCGCTGTGCTGGCAGTCCCTGCATATATAATGCGGGGCGAGCGGGTTTACCTCGGAAATGCCGCATAAAAAGGCCACGATAGAAGACCCCACAGAGCCCCTTGAACCCACAATATATCCGTCGCTGTTTGATTTCTCCACCATTTTTTTCGCGATCAGGTAAAGCACCGCGAATTTGTTTCCTATTATCGCCTTTAGTTCCCTGTCTATTCTTTCCGAAACTATTTCAGGAAGGTTTATGCCGTATATTTCCGCGGCCCGCTCCCAGCTTGTTTTTGTTATCTCCTCTTCCGAGTTATCCAGCGTCGGCGGGAAAAGCCTGTCCGGCACCGGCATTATTTTCGGTTCAATCATATCGGCTATCAACCGCGTATTTGTCACGACAACCTCAAGCGCCTTTTCCGGGCCAAGATATGAGAATTCCTTAAGCATCCAGTCCGTTGTTTTAAAAGAAAGATCCGCGGTGGCGCCTTCGCCTATCTCGTCAAAACCCTGCGCTGACATCAGCACTTCCCTGTATATCCTGTCCTGCGGGTCAAGAAAGTGCACATCGCCCGTGGCGACAACCGGCTTCCCGAGTTCTTCACCCAGCGTGCATATTTTCCTGTTCATTTCATGAAGTTCTTCGTCCGATGAAAGCTCTCCCGCACGCACCAGGAACCTGTTATTCGCGTCGGGCTGTATCTCAAGATAATCATAAAACGAGGCTATCTCCCTTATCTCCTCATTGCTTTTTTTACGGAGGATTGCCTGATAAAGCTCGCCTATGTAGCATGCCGTGCCAAGCACGAGCCCTTCCCTGTTTTCCCCGAGAACCTTTTTTGGTATCCTGGGTTTTTTATAAAAATAATCAAGATGTGCGAAAGAAACAAGCTTATAAAGATTTTTAAGGCCGGCCTTGTTTTTTACAAGAATTATAATATGAAATGGTTTTTCTTTTCTTGCGGAGTTATCTTCATCTTCTTTCCTGCTTTTCTTCCTGTCAATTTTCGCTGAATCGTGGACCAGATAACCCTCCATACCCAGTATAAGTTTTATAGGATTTGGAAGCATGTTATCTTTACCATTGACCAGCGCGTAAGCCTCCGGATAAGCGTGTACCACCCCGTGGTCTGTTATAGCCACAGCCGGGTGCCCCCATTTTGAGGCCCTTGTTATAAAATCAGCAACATTGGTAAGGGCGTCCATGGCGCTCATCTGGGTATGGGCGTGAAGTTCCACCCTTTTAACTCGAGCTTCATCCAGAACCTCCGGCCTGGCTGTTATCTTTAGTTTTTTCACCCTTCCGGTCATTTCTATTTCATTCGGAAAATAATCAGCCTCTATCAATGCGCGGGCGTATTTTATTTTTTTTATCTCCCCAAAAAGCCCGTCGTCGCCGTCAAGCCAGCAGGAGAGCTTAATTGTGTCCGCCTCGTCGGTCATGTAAAAAAATATTATCTTTGAATCCCCGCCGTCCCTGCCTTTGCCTTTCATATCCCGCCAGTATTCGCCTTTTGCCTTCTCGGCAATAAATACCCTGCCCTCAATTATGTATTTGCCCTTCACCGTAATATCTTCAATACGGGTAAGTTCTCCCGGGATATCGTCTTCCTTGAGTATTTTGGAAGCCGCGAGTGTTGACGAGGTTATCTGAACACTCGTTACAACGGGCCTTGTTTCAGGCTGCTTATCCACTACGGAGTCCCTGATAACAGATATTTCCACCACGCCGCCGGTAAAAGCGGAAGCTTTTACCCTTAATTCCATAATCATTTTCTTATCAGAGAGCCTTGTAAAAGAAAGGTCGTTGGAGCATTTAATAACAAGAGCCCCGTTTTGAACCTCAACCGAAGCGTAATCGAGCCACACTTTTTCCGCGTCAAAGAGCGCCTTGAATATCCCCCAGAAAGATTGTATAGCCAGGGCTGGATCAATGTTTTTTTCGAATTCAAGGTTATATTTTACTTCCCTGCCGCTGGCGGACCCCATGAGCCTGGGGGCGATTTCGGCGAAAGCATCCGCCGCGATTAAGTCGTGTATATGCGCGGAAATAACCATAGGGCCGGGGCCGTCCTCGGGGAATTCAATGGATTTGAATATGAGGTTTTGCGATATTTTTGCGGCGTTTTCAGGCGTAAAAAAAACCTTTAGGATTTCCTTGGTCCCGCTGTCATTTATGTTTAAGAGGTATTTTCCCGGCATCTTTCCACCGTTTTATTTTATTTTTGTAATGTATTTTGTATAAAAATTATACATCATTAATGATTTTAATCAAGGTTGTAATTTGCGCGGCAAACGCGGTAATTGATTACAGAAGTTAAAAGCTCAACGGCATGCCTAAAATATCTCTTTTATCGCCTTTTTAAGTTTCGCCCTTAAATTTTTCTGCATTGAGGCGTATTTCAGCGTCGCAAGGATGTACTCAAATTTGTCCCCTGTATCTCACCTGACACCCTCAAACTGGTGTGCCAGAAGGCCGCGCTCGGTCATAAGCGCTTTTAATGAATCCGTGAGCTGTATTTCGCCCTTGGCGCCGGGCTTTGTCTTCCTTATATAATCAAATACAGCCGAAGGCAGGACATAGCGGCCTACTATCGCAAGGTTTGAAAACGCCTTTTTGACAGGCGGTTTTTCCGCCATATCCATAACCTTAAATACACGGTTTTCAAGCTTGTGCGGCTTTATTATTCCGTATGAACTTATCTTTTCCCTGGCAACGGCCTCCACTGCCACCACTGCCTCGCCTTTTGCCTCATATATTTTCAGCATTTTTTTCATTACCGGCACTTTTGAGAATATAAGGTCGTCCGGAAGGAAAACGGCAAAACTTTCATCTCCAACAAAGTCAGCTGCCTGTAAAATAGCATGGCCGAGTCCCAGGGCCTCTTTCTGCCTGACTGAAAAAATATTCACATTTTCAGGTATCCTTTTCAGCTGATCAAGGCCCTCCTGATTTTTATTTTTATTGAGGAAATACTCAAGATAAAAATTCCTGTCAAAATAATCTTCTATCGCCGATTTTTCCTTGCTCGTAACGAAAAGAATTGATTCAATTCCTGAATCAATGGCCTCTTTAACAATAAAATGTATTGCCGGAATGTCTATTATCGGCAGCATTTCCTTGGGGATGGCCTTTGTATAAGGCAGGAACCTGGTGCCCAGCCCCGCTACAGGTATGACGGCTTTGCGTACCCTCATTTTTTTTCTCCCTTTTCTTTGGGATTTTCTTTGGAATAAAGTATCTGGTTCAAACGCGACATGATCATATCCTTTATGACCGGCGCGCGGTCTTCTTTGAGCGCGGCATCCGCGGTTTCCAGGGCGTCCTTAAAATATACGGATCTGATAAGTTTTTTAACGGACAAAATTGATGCCGGACTGACTGATAATTCATCAATACCCAGTCCGATAAGAAGGAAAGCCAGGTGCGGCGCGCCCGCCATCTCGCCGCAAACCGATACCTTTATGCCGGCCTTATGGGCGCTGTTGGCTATCATTTTAATTAACCTGAGGACTGCCGGGTTTAGCGGGTCGTATAAATAGGAGACCGACTCATTTCCCCTGTCGGCCGCGACGGTGTACTGTATCAGGTCATTGGTGCCGATAGAGAAAAAATCAACTTTTTTTGCCAGCTCTTCCGACATAATAGCCGCGGATGGCACCTCAATCATGCAGCCAACTTTTACACCGGCGTCAAACTTTACCTCTTTGCGCTTTAAGTCCGCCTTCACCTCTTCAAGAATCTTTTTCGCGTCGTCCAGTTCTTCCGGTACTGTTATCATCGGGAACATAATTTTGACTTTTCCGAAAGCCGACGCCCTGAGGATG
>Ga0181520_10008784_pt1 | contig 14217 bp, 9 predicted proteins | sample PEATcosm2014_Bin_29_FD_132451 | JGI IMG/M metagenome (GOLD analysis project Ga0181520, IMG submission 132451) | Peatland microbial communities from MTU Mesocosm Facility, Houghton, MI, USA - PEATcosm2014_Bin02_30_metaG | ecosystem: Environmental > Terrestrial > Soil > Wetlands > Peat | place... | reverse complement strand
CAGTTTCGCTCCGAGCCCGACGCCGAATGGATACCGACAAATCCGCCACCGGCCTCGATATAACGCTTAAAGGCATCGCGCTGAGTGTCGTCACTGAAGGCCTCGTTGTTGCTGTTTGAGAACACCAGCGCCGCGTACTGGCGCAGGCTCTCGTCGGTAAAGACACCCGGAGCGTCCACCTCATCGACCGTGAATCCGGCCTCGTCACCCATCTTGCGGATCGCCGCCACGCTGGCCGCTATATTGTCGTGTACGTAGCCTTTTCCATCGGGAGTGTAGTTACGCGTATAGACCAGAATCCGGGGCTTTGGCGCGACCTGCGCTGCGACGGACGAGATCAGGCACAATGCCGAGGCGAGAGAAGCTCCGATACCAACGATTCGAAAGAGTTGACGAGAAGGACGCATTTGTTCACCTCGGCTGAATCCGCTCCAAGCCTAAATCCCAGCCCCCGATCCCGGCGAGTCGCCGCACGTGACAAAACCCTCTAGACTGGAACAATGGCGGGGTTTTTCGTCGAGAACTTCGGATGCAGAGCGGCTCGCGCGGATGGCGAGGCCATAGCCGGACATCTGCGCGCGATTGCTGAACGTCAGCCTTTCGCGTCCGATGTCGTCGTCGTAAACACTTGCAGTGTGACTGCGGAAGCGGATCGTGCTGCGCGGGCCTTTATCCGCCGGACGCATCGCAGAAACCCCGCGGCCAGAATCGTCGTCACCGGCTGCTACGCCCAGCGCGCGCCTCAGGAACTCGCGGAGATGCCCGGTGTCGCCGCTGTAGTCGGCAACAGCCACAAGGCGCTCGCACCGGAGATCATCTTCAATGTGGCGCACGCCTCGGCCGCATCCGACCCGTCGTCGATCATCCCCGTTTTATCGCTTCTAACCGCAACCGCTCCTTACGCGGCTCCAATCTGGGCCGACGATGCCTTCGCCCATTCGTTTATTGAAGACGCGCCCCTCACCACGGGTGCGCAGACGCGCCCCAACCTGAAGATTCAGGAGGGATGCGGGAATCGTTGTACCTTCTGCGTCATTCCTTTCACTCGCGGCCCTTCAAGAAGTCTGCCCCACGCAGTGGTCCTTCGCCAGGTCGAGGAATTTGTTGCCTCCGGAGGCAAGGAACTCGTGCTCTCCGGAATTAATCTTGGCCGTTGTGGCCGCGATTCTTCTTCTGGTTTTGGGCGAGGGTCCTTGGCCCGACTGACCTGCGGGATCTTCGAAGAAACCAACCTGCCTCGTTTGCGGCTCAGTTCCATCGAGCCCATGGACTGGGACAACGATCTCATCGACGTGCTTCGCTCATTCGGCGGCCAGCGTCTCGCGCGCCACGCCCACCTCCCGCTGCAATCGGGCTCCGACACCGTCCTGCGCCGCATGCACCGCCGATACCGCCCCTGGCACTATGCGGACAAGGTCTCCGCGCTTTTATCAGCAGCCGGCCCCGACCTTACCCTCGGCGCCGACGTTATGGTAGGTTTCCCCGGAGAGACCGACCGCGAATTCGACGAAACGCTCAATTTCGTGCGTTCCCTGCCCTTCGGCTATCTGCACCTTTTCCCTTTTTCACCCCGCCCCGGCACGCCGGGGTGGGCCCTCCACGCGGCGTCTCCGGTTGCGCCACGCGCCGTTGACGAGCGTATGGCAGCGCTTCGAGCCGTTGCTGCCGAAAAAACGCTGGCTCATAGGCGCCGCTTTGTGGGCCGCGACCTTGCCGCCATCACGCTCCACACTTCGGAAACCGACTCCGCGCTCGGCCGAACCAGCGCACTTTCGGAAAACTTCTTGCCCCTGAATCTCGACGGCTGCTTCAAAGCCAATCAACTGCTCAATGCGCGCGTCACAGGCCTTCAATCAGACGGTTCGTTGAGCGGCATTCCCTGCCATTAACCTCTTTTTTCTGAGGGTCGAGCCAATGTTATACTCAGGTTGCGTCGCTGCTCTGCGGCCCATCGGGGCGTTCTGTCCCGGCCCGTCCGGCACGCCTTCGGAGGAGTACCATCGCATTCGATAAACGAGCGGCAAAGTCCTTCATTCGCATCAACGATCGGATTCGCGCGCGCGAAATCCGCGTCATCGACGAAAACGGCGAACAGCTTGGCATTCTCCAGCCCTTTGAGGCTCTCCGTATTGCCCGCGAACGTGGCCTCGACCTGGTTGAAGTTTCCCCCACCGCCGTCCCACCTGTTTGCCGGATTCAGGACTATGGCCGTTTTCTGTATGAGAAAGAGAAGAGCGAACGCGCTGCTCGAAAGCGCCAGAAGGTGATTACGGTCAAGGAAGTCAAGTTCTCGGTTACGGTGGACGAGCACGATTACCAAACCAAAAAGAATCAAGCTGTCCGCTTTCTCACCGAGGGCGACAAGGTGAAGGCAAGCCTGCGTTTCCGAGGACGCCAGATGGCCCACCGCGATCTCGGGTATAAGATCATTAACCGTCTGATTCAGGACATTGGCACTGCCGGCGTGGTCGAGTTCATGCCCCGCATGGAGGGAACCATCCTGCATGCCATTCTCGCCCCCGGACGTAAAGACCCGCCCAAGTCCCGACCGGATTCCGCCGCGCCGGCACAAGCCTAGCTTCTGATCGCGCGCGCCTTTGATGCGGCACATTTCCTGCCGGTTGCCTCTATCGGCAAATCTTTATTACGAAAGTTGTATTGAATCAGAAGGTACGACTTATCCGAAAGTTACATTTGATGCGGATAGAATGTCTGCAATTCTGTAATCGCAGACGGCTGGTTTGCCGTCTACATGATGTTAGATGGCTGCTCGAGTTCGACTTCGGATATTGGTTGATTGAGCTTCCGAACGAAAATTGCCATCCGTCCTGGAGTCGCCTGTGCGCCGCGTGAAACTGCTTCAGATCTTTCCGGTTGTCTTGATTCTCTTGGGTGCGCTATTAGCGTTTGAGCGCCCAGCATATGCCTACGCCGACCCGGGGACGGGCCTGTTAGCCGTTCAAGCCGCTGGATCCGCGCTCGTCGCAACCGGCTGGTACCTGCGCCGGAAGATCTATTCGCTCTTCCGCTCCAGCGATGCGCCCAGCTCCGAACCCAACAAGCAGTCGGTCGCCCTGGAGGGCGAGGATTTGCCGAATTCGTAAGGGTTCCGAAGAGTAGTATTCTGGTCGAGTGGCCGCGCTCTCGCCCGTCAACAATGAATTGGAATTGACCTTTCGCGATCCGGCCGGCGAACTCCGGCTCGCAGAGGGTTCTGCCTTCCGGCGGATTCGCCCTGCGGCTGAGGAAGAGACTCGCGAGTTCCTCGATTCCCCGCTACGCAAAACTCTCGAAGAAAGCGGCGACCTGATTTCCAGCCGCATCGCCAAGCCCGGTTCTCATCCCTGCATCTCTCCCGGCGACTTCTGGCTTGAACACCCGCGCATCGATCCCATCAGCTATCCGTGGGAATGGACCACCGCTCAATGGCGTGCCGCTGCGGAGCTCACGCTGCGCGTGGCCAGCCAGGCCTTCGACGCGGGCTGGACTCTAAAAGATGCCACTCCTCTCAATATTGTCTTCTCCGGCCCGCACCCAGTCCTCGTTGACGTTTTATCCTTCGAGCGCCGCGATCCTCATTCCAGCGTTTGGCTCGCCTACGGCCAATTCGTACGCTCCTTCCTGCTGCCTCTCGTCGCGGCGAAGTATTTGAGCTGGCCTCTCCAGGCAACTCTGTTTGCGCGCGATGGCTATGAGCCGCGCCAAGTCTACGAGGCACTGCCGCGCTGGCGCCGGCTGAATCCAAAACTGCTTGACGTCATCACGCTGGCCACCGTCTTTGAGCGGCCTGGACAGCGTCATGCCGCTTCGAAAAAGAAATCGTCCATCACCGATCCCGATCTCGCCCGGCACGTCCTCCAGAAGCGCATCGCGCGCCTCGGCATGCAAATCCGTTACGCTGCTGGAGAGCACGGCCATAGCCAATGGAGCAAGTATGAACAGACTGCCGGCCACTATCGGCCCGCCGACGTTGAAGAAAAGCAGCAGTTCGTCAAGAGCGTGTTGGCGCGATGTCAACCCGAATCTGTTCTCGATATCGGCGCCAATACGGGCACCTATTCTTTCCTCGCTGCCGACGCCGGCGCGCGCGTCGTCGCCCTTGACAGCGACTCCGCAGCGCTCGAAGAACTCTGGCACGCTGCCCGAGACCGCAACAAGCCTATCACTGCCCTGATTGCTGACATCGCCCGCCCCACGCCAGCCGCGGGATGGCGTAACCGCGAACACCTGTCCCTGCTCGATCGTCTCGCCGGCAGATTTGACCTGGTGCTCATGCTCGCCGTCGTGCATCATCTGATCCTCCGCCACCAATTGCCGCTCACCCACATCGCCTCTCTCTGCTCGACCCTCACAAAACGATGGCTCCTGCTGGAATGGGTGCCACCCTCTGACCCCATGTTTCAGGAATGGCTGCGTGGCCGCGACGATCTCTACGGCCATTTGAATGAGGACGACCTGACGCGTGCTTTCGCACCGCATTTCGCCGTCGTGGACCGTGCCCCACTAGGAAACGGACGAATTCTCTTTCTATTCGATAGAATTCCCGTGTAAGGCGAAGTCGCGCGAATGCGATACCCAGGCAACGGAGATAGCGCCGCATGATCAAACGGATCGCCCAGGCATGGGGCTTCGCTGCCATTGTCCTTCTGCCCGGGTACGTTGATCTCACTTCCTCGCTGGGCGATGAGCGCATGCACGTTCCCTGGCCGCTCACTCGTCTGGTTCTGGCGCAGCTCGTCGATCTTGCGATTGTGGGCCTGATTTTCGCGGTGTTGCTGGGGATCCTCCGCGGCCTGAAGATCTGGAAGCGAATCCGGTGGTTCGCTCTTGCCCTGCTTCCGATTTACCTGCTCGTTTGCAACCTAAGAATTTTCCCGTTTCGAGTTCCATATATCTACGTGGCAGTCGTCGCTGTCGCGTGGGTTGCTATCCTCGCGTTTTTGATTTTCCGTGCCCCAGGGATTGCGTCGAAGCTCTATGGCTTCGGTGGTGCCGTGCTCACCGGCTCCGCAGTGTTTGCATTCGTCATGACCGCTCAATTAATAAGCGCGGCCTTCTGGCGCCCCGGCATCCAGGAATTTAGCGGCCAAGTTCCCGCACAGCCTGCCGCCGCACCACGCCTGGTCTGGATCATCTTCGATGAGTTGGCGTATAAGCCTGTATTCGAAGCTCGCGATCCCTCGCTCGATCTTCCCAACTTCGATCGGCTTCGCTCGCAAAGCACGGTGTACTCCAACGTGAAGCCAATTGGCTACCACACCAGATTGGTTGTGCCGAGTTTGCTCCTGGGCCGCATCGTAACGAGTTCTACGATTACCGCGAAGAATCAATTCCTTGTTCGCACCGACGATGATCCTCATTGGGAGCCTTTTGACGCTCGCGCTTCGTTGTTCGGTATGGCCAGCCAGCGCGGCGTCTCGACTTCGATAGTGGGGTGGTACCTGCCTTACTGCCCGATCTTCGCCGGCACCGCCACCGACTGCTATTGGAACAACAAGGACACTGAAGACGGCGCGCCTCCGTCAATCGACGCCAGCTTTGCGGATGACGTGTGGTTTCCCCTGCGTATCGTGGCCGAACAACTGGTTGCGCCGCGCGTGGCCGTATCCGATGTCGCCCATTGGGAATCTCTAAGCCATGTTGCGTCGGTGAAGGATTTGAGCCAGCACGCGCTCGCCACGCTCGCCAATAGCCAGGCGGACTTCATCTACCTGCATATGCCCGTGCCGCATCCACCCGCCTTTTGGGATCGCCATTCGCATACGTACGGAGTAGGCGGATCTTATCTGGACTCGTTGGATTATTCCGACCGCTTCCTCGGGCAAATTCTCGACGTTCTCGAGGCCCAGCCGCGCTGGGCCAAGACAACCCTGGTCATCCAGGGAGATCACTCCTGGCGCACAGGAATATGGCGCACAGCTCCGGGATGGAGCGACGAAGACGAGCGCATTTCCCATGGAGGCGAATGGGATCCGCGTCCCATGCTCATCATCCACTCAGCAGGACAAGCGAACGCGTCAACCGTGGCGTCCTCCACCAGCTTGATGTTTGTCCATGATTTTGTCGCGACGCAGATTCAGGCGCTAGCCCGCTGAGTTCAGCCAATCGCCTTGAGCGATTTCATTTCGGCAGCGCCATCGTCCCCGAAATGTGGATCGTCACGGCTGGGGTTTCTGCTTCCGGCTGCGCGTCCGAAACATATATCTGGTAGTCGCCAGGCGTCACTGCCCTGTTTCCCTTCTCATCCACCTCACTCAGCTGTCGAGGAGAAAGAGTGAACTGCACCCGCCGCGATTCACCGCCCTGCAAATGAACTCTTTTGAATCCTTCGAGCTCCACCGCTGGAGAGACGCCATTTTGCGGAGGCTTGATGTAAAGCTCTGCAACTTCGTCTCCGGCGCGCGCGCTTGCATTGTGCACCGTCGTGGTTACAAGTACCGAAGCGCCAGCCTTAATTCGCTTGGCATTTGTCTCCGGCGCGCCCAGTGTGAATCGCGAATAACTTAAGCCATATCCGAATGGATAGAGGACCTCCCCACGGAAATACCGGTAGGTCCTGCTCTTCGTGGAGTAGTCCGTGAATGCGGGCAAATCATTGGTTGACGCGTAGAACGTGACTGGCAGCCGTCCCGCGGGATTGTTCTTTCCCTTTAGCGTCTCCGCAATCGCGTCTCCGCCCTCCTCACCCGGATACCATGCATCGATCAGCGCGTCTGCGTGCTCCTTGGCCCACTGAACCGCTAGAGCGCTGCCTGCGGTCAGCACCACGATGAGCGGCTTGCCTGTCGAGCCCATCGCCTCCAACAGGCGCTCTTGTGTTGGCGGCAACTCGATGCTGGTCCGGTCACCGCCCTCGAATCCATCCACGTGGACATTCATTTCCTCGCCTTCCAAGTTCGGGGAAAGCCCTACGAATACGACCACAGCATCCGATTTCTTTGCTGCATCGATCGCCTGGCCGAGCAGGCTGTCCGCGGGCGGCTCCCAGTCGAGATCGACGCTGCGATCGTTGGGCTGATGCCGATACTCCACGCGAATCGCGTGCGGATTTGTATCGGCGAAATTCAGCCGCGCTTCGGCTGGGTTGCTCAAGCCGTCCATCACCTGTTTGTCGTCGATGTAAAGCCGCACGCGGCCAGCGATTTGTGCTGACTGCGGCAGTCCCCCATTTGCTTCGCCGGTCATCGAGGCTGCGTTGAAAGGACGCGGTCCGCGCACATTCAGCACGTAACCACCAGGCGCAGGGGGAATCAGCACCCCGGTCCAGCGCACCGAAAACGTCTTGCTCGCGAAACTCGCCTCGGGCGACACGCGATTCCAGTCAAAATTGACCTTGGCATCCACACGGACCAGCTTTGGCGTGCCGCTGAAATCCAGATTGTCGAAATACTCGCCCTTCAGTCCCGCTGTCTTGAGCGAAGCATCGGTGCGCAAATAAGCCGACGGAATCGGCGCCGCCGTCCCCTCAGCAAGAATCGACCCTGGCGCGAAAGCAACGTTCTCGCTTCCAAATTTCTTCTGGATTCCCTGGAGAGGCGAAACCGGATCGGGCGCGGTCCCGTTGTAATTTCCCTCAATGGACTCGAGCAAATCGGCGGTCGGACCCACGACAGCGATTTTCCGGATGGATGCCTTCAGGGGAAGCGTGTTGTCGCGATTCTTCAGCAGCACGATCGACTCGCGCGCTGCCTCAAGCGCCAGTTCGCGGTGGGCAGCCGAATTCACTTCAGAGGATGGAATCGCGTTGAACGGCACCGCCGCTTGTGGGTCAAACATTCCCAATCGCATGCGCGCCGTGAACAGCCTCACCACTGCCGCATCGATGTCGCCCTCGGTCAACAGGTGTTCATTCACCGCCTTGGTCAGCGCTGCGTAGGTCCGGCCACAATCGAGATCCGTCCCTGCCTTCACCGCCTTTGCCGCAGCCTCCTCCGGGCTCGCCGCAAAATGATGCCCGCTATCGATGTCTCCCGCCGCATCGCAATCGGAGACAGTGTACCCGTTGAATCCCCAATCCTTGCGCAGGTGCTGCTGCAGCAGCATCGTATTCGCACACGCCGGTGCGCCGTCGATCGCATTGTAGGCGCACATGATCGAGTCAGCATGTCCATCGACAATCGTGGCCCGGAACGCGGGCAGATACGTGTCTTCCAAATCGTGTTCCGACACATCCACATTGAATCCGTGCCGCAATGGTTCCGGCCCGCTATGCACCGCATAGTGTTTCGGCGTCGATACCAGCTCGAGATACTTCGGATTGTCGCCTTGCAGCCCTTTGACAAATTCCACGCCCAGGCTCGCGGTAAGAAATGGATCCTCCCCAAAGGTTTCCATACCGCGCCCCCAGCGGGGATCGCGATCAATGTTGATGTTCGGCGACCAGAACGTAAGTCCCGCAAACCGGCTGTGATCGTCGTTGCGGATCGCCTCGTTGTACTTGGCGCGCCCCTCCACGGCAATCGTCGTAGCAATCCGGTGCATCAACGCCGAATCCCAAGTTGCGGCCAAACCGATCGACTGCGGAAAATTGGTCGCAAATCCATTGCGCGCCACTCCGTGAAGCGCCTCATTCCACCAGTTATATGCAGGAACATCCAGCCTCGGGATCGCTGGCGCCACATCCTGCATCTGGCTCACCTTCTCTTCGAGCGTCATGCGGCTCACAAGATCCTTCGCGCGCTCTTCCGGTTTCAATGCGGGATTCATGTACGGGCACGCCGCCGCGCCGCAAGGTTTCTCTTGCTCGCTCGCTGTCTGTTGGGCCGGTAATGATGTGGAAGTTATGCTAAAGGCGAGAGACGTCGCAAGAAGAATCGATTGGATTTTCATAGTGGTTAGGGCAAGGGAAATTGCACTGGCGGAAGACTATCACGCCGGCCGCGAGGTTCGCCCGGCACGAACACTTCACCCTTATACTGGGGATCAAGTACGAGGCAGCGGGCAATCGCGGATACTTAGATTGATTCGTTCGCTGGCGGCACAACTGCGGATTTGTTCGCAAGCCGATGGACATTAACAAGAAGGCCCGCGCCAAGCTCAAGTCCCAGCAGCCTCTGTGCCTGTGGCTTACGGGCCTTCCTGCGGCGGGCAAATCCACGATTGCGAACGCGCTGGAAAAAACCTTGTTCGCAGCCGGACGTCACACCTATCTGCTCGACGGCGACGAGGTTCGTCTCGGCCTCAATAAAGATCTCGGCTTCTCTGAAGCCGATCGCAATGAGAATATTCGGCGTGTTTCCGAGGTAGCACGGCTGCTGGTCGATGCCGGCCTCATCGCCATCGTCTCTTTCATCAGCCCCTACCGTGCACAGCGCGACCACGCCCGCTCGCTCTTTGAACCTGGCGAGTTCTATGAAATTTTTGTCGACACGCCGTTGAAGGAATGTGAACGCCGCGACCCAAAAGGCCTCTATGCCAAGGCGCGGCGCGGCGAATTGAAGAGCTTCACGGGAATCGATAGCCCGTACGAGCTGCCTCTTGCCCCTGAAGTTCGTCTCCAAACTACCCTCCAAACCCCTGATGAGTGTGTTGACTGCGTTGTTCGGGCTTTTGATCCGCCAACTTCCTCTTGACAGCCGCATCGTCCTCGGCTGATCGTTGGGTAAACGGCATCCAGGAATATCGCAGATTGCGCACAGCGCATTCCAGCGCAGGCAGCTTGACGCCTGCACGCAGATGCCGAATCAGCACTGCATCTTCGCCTCTCGGGGTCCGCGCGGTCTAATGACTTTCAACTTTCGCCTGTTCTGGCGCCAAACGGTACGTTCCTTCTATCGGAGCGCCGGCACCGACGGCCCCCTCAACCGCAACCGGCTCGTTTTTCTTTTGCTCTTTTATCCAATATGGGGATGCATCCTTCTAGCGGCCTGGATCGGCTTTGCCGCTGATGAGATCCTTTTCCGGGCCTACCGAAAGCAGCCGGTCGAGAAACCGCTCTTCATTGTTTCGAACTTTCGCAGCGGCTCGACTTTTGTCCAGCGGACACTGGCGCGCGACGAATCGACATTTACCTGCTTGCGCACCGGCAACATCTATCTCACGCCATCCATCACACAGCGGCGAATCTTCGGCCTGCTTTCCCGCGTGGACGCGCTCTTCGGCCGAATCTGCGAAAAGGCCCTGCGAAGGCTCGACAATCTTTCACTCCGCAAGTTGAAGATTCACGCCTTCAGCTTGTTCGATCCGGAAGAAGATGAGCACCTTCTGTTTTACGTATGGTCCACATTTTTCGCCGGCTTTCCATTTCCTTATCTCGATGAGCTGCCGCCATACCAGTATTTCGACACAGCGATTCCCAGGGCCGAGCGGCAGCGCATCATGACGTTCTATCGTAACTGCATAAAGCGCCATCTTTATTCGACCGGTGGCCGGCACTACATGGCAAAAAACCCTCTTTTCAGCGCCAGAATTGAATCCATCCTCGAGACGTTTCCAGATGCCCGCATTCTTTATCTGGTTCGCAATCCCTTGGAAATGTTGCCTTCCACGGTTTCGCTATTCAGCTATATGGGGCGCCTGTTCAGCTCTCCGCCAAAGAAGTATTCTCGCTGCGATGAGATTCTGGCCTGGACAAAATACTGGTACGATCATCCGCTCAAAGTCATTGACGGAGCTTCGACCGATCAATGCATGATTGTCCGCTACGATGACCTGATGCTATCGCCGGAGACCGTCTTCCGCTCTATCTACAGCAACTTTGGCTATTCAAAGTGCGAAGCACTCGAGGCGATATTGCAAGAGGCTGTCGCCACCGCGCAGGCCCACTCGAGTACGCACAAATATAGCTATGAAGCCATGGGCTTCACTCGAGAGCAGATCGTGCACGAGTTCGCGCATATCTTTGAACGTTTCGGGTTTGACACGCAGGAATCCGCAGAAGAACGGTTGGTCGAATCGTCGGCCGTCTAGCTTCAGTCATTCGATCCGAGCCCAACAGCCGTGATTAGGGGCCCTGCTTTGATCTTAATGAGTCTTCCACTTCCAGTCCCGAATCTCGGGTAAGTCTCTTCCTTCTTTCCGAATGTATTGTCCGTGTTCCACCAGTTTGTCCTTGAGCGTCTGCTTCAGGTAAGCGCCCTTCTCCCAGATCCGCGGAATCCGGTCGATCGTATCCATCGCCAGGTGGAAGCGATCGAGCTCGTTCATCACTGTCATGTCGAAGGGTGTGGTGATCGTTCCCTCTTCCTTGTAGCCGCGCACATGAATGTTGTCATGGTTGGTGCGGCGGTAAGTGAGGCGATGGATTAGCCATGGATACGCGTGGAATGCAAAGATGACCGGCTTGTCCTTGGTGAAGAGCGTGTCAAAGTCCGCATCGCTCAGTCCGTGCGGATGTTCAGTTTGCGGTTGCAGCTTCATCAGGTCGACGACATTGACCACCCGCAGTTTCAGTTCCGGCAAGTGCTCGCGCAAAATGCTCACCGCGGCCAGTGTCTCCAGCGTTGGCACGTCCCCGCAGCAAGCCATCACCGCGTCGGGCGCGCCGCCTTGGTCATTGCTCGCCCATTGCCAAATGCCGATGCCCTCTGTGCAATGCTTGATGGCCGCGTCCATCGTCAGCCACTGCGGCGCGGGATGCTTGCCCGCAACGACAACATTGACATACTGCCTGCTGCGCAGGCAGTGGTCCATCACCGAAAGAAGGCAGTTGGCGTCTGGCGGGAGATACACGCGCACGACTTCGGCTTTCTTGTTTACCACATGATCGATAAATCCCGGATCCTGGTGCGTAAATCCGTTGTGATCCTGTCTCCAGACGTGCGACGCAAGCAGATAGTTAAGCGAAGAGATCTTTCGTCTCCAAGGCAGACCGTTCGTGACCTTCAGCCATTTCGCGTGCTGGTTGAACATCGAGTCGACAATGTGAATGAACGCCTCGTAGCAATTGAATAGCCCATGTCGCCCGGTGAGCAGGTAGCCTTCCAACCAACCCTCGCATTGATGCTCGCTCAGCATCTCCATCACGCTACCCTCTGGAGCCAGAAACTCGTCGATCGGGATAGTCGCTGCGTCCCACTGCCGCTTGGTCGCTTCGAATACGGCAGTAAGCCCGTTGGAAATCGTCTCATCCGGTCCGAAAATTCTGAAGTTCCTCGGCTTCGCGTTGAGCTTCACCACATCGCGCAGAAACGGCGCCAGTACGCGCGTATCGCCGATGCCCGGCGCTCCGGGCCCAGGCACATTCGCGGCATAGTCCCGAAAATCGGGCATCCTCAAGTCGCGCAGAAAAATGCCGCCGTTCGCATGCGGATTGGAGCCCATCCGCCGGGTGCCCACTGGCGCAAGCTCGGCTAGCTCAGGCAGCAGGTGGCCTTGTTCATCGAAAAGCTCCTCGGCTCTGTAACTCCTCAGCCACTCTTCCAGCTGCTTAAGGTGCTTTGGATTTGTTCTGGGATCGGACAACGGCACCTGATGCGATCGAAAAGTGCCTTCAACCTGCAGCCCATCGATGATCTTCGGCCCCGTCCAACCTTTGGGCGAGTTGAGAACGATCATCGGCCAGCAGGGACGCTCCGTTTTCCCGTGAGTACGAGCCTCGAGCTGAATTCTCTTGATCTCCTCCACCGCACGGTCGAGTGTCGCCGCCATGGCCTCGTGCATCAGGTCTGGTTCATGTCCTTCCACAAAATATGGCTTCCAACCGTAGCCATGGAGCAGCTGCTCCAGTTCCTCGTGCGGAATGCGCGCGAGCACCGTTGGATTAGCAATCTTGTATCCGTTCAAATGCAAAATCGGAAGCACCGCGCCATCGGTCGCAGCGTCAATAAACTTGTTCGAGTGCCATGCTGTGGCCAGCGGTCCGGTCTCCGCCTCTCCGTCGCCCACGCAGCACGCCACAATCAACTCGGGATTATCCATAACGGCCCCAAAGGAGTGGCTGAGCGAATAACCCAACTCCCCACCTTCGTGAATCGAACCCGGAGTCTCGGGTGAGGCGTGACTTGGAATGCCTCCCGGAAATGAGAACTGGATGAATAGCTTCCTGAGCCCGTCTTCGTCCTGACTGATATTGGGATAAACCTCGCTGTAGGTTCCCTCTAAGTAGGTGTGGCTCACCACGGCCGGCCCTCCGTGTCCAGGACCGGAAACGTAGATCATGTCGAGATCGTGTTTCTTGATCACCCGATTCAGGTGCGTATAGATAAAGTTCTGGCCCGGAGTCGTTCCCCAATGCCCAAGGAGCATGTATTTAATGTCCTCGATTTCAAGCGGGCGCTTGAGCAGCGGGTTGTCGTAGAGATAAATCTGACCAACCGAGAGGTAATTCGAGGCCCTCCAATATGCATCCATCTTCCGCAGCAAGTCCGGCGATAGCGCTGCTTCCATGATTCCTCTCCCCTTTCCTGCGCCGTCAAAGATTACACGGCAGCGAATGCGAGTCGACGGGCAGTTCGAGTTTCGCCCAACCGCCTTCAATATAGTCTAGTTCTGTTTTGTCCGTGTTAAGGGCTGTCTTTTAATCTCCTCCAGCTGCAGAATCCCGCTTTCCTTCCGAGCCTGTTAGCATTTCTTCTGTCGCCGTTAACGCGCCTGCCTTGTGCGTCTGGCGGAACGAATCTACCCCGCAAACAAGTTTGCGGTTTTTCTCTGTCAAAATCGGATTCGCCAGCGGAGAATCGAAAATGAGCTATCTTAAAAAATTCAAAGTCGCGCCGGGAAGCAAAGTCAAGCTCAAGAAGTTCGACCCGTCTTTCACCGGCGGCCACAAAAGCCCAAAGTCCGCGGCCGATGAGATCGAGCACTATCAGAAGAAGCTCCGCGAGTTGCAGGACCTGCTTTACGCCGAGCATGGGCATTCGCTCCTCATCTGCCTCCAGGCCGTCGACACTGGTGGCAAAGATGGTGTGATCAACCACGTTCTGGGCGCCATGAACCCGCAAGGCTGCCGTGTTGCGCCTTTCAAACAACCCTCCGCGGAAGAAGCGGCTCACGACTTTTTGTGGCGTGCGCACAAAGCCGCGCCTGCCTGCGGCGAAGTCGTCATCTTCAACCGCTCGCACTACGAGGATGTCCTTGTCGTTCGCGTTCACAATCTCGTTCCCAAAGATGTCTGGTCCCGCCGCTACGACCAGATCAACAACTTTGAGAAGGAACTCGTGGCGCACGATACCCACATCCTCAAGTTCTTTCTGCATATCTCAAAGGAAGAACAGCTGAAGCGCTTCAAGGAGCGCCTCGACGACCCCACCAAGCATTGGAAGATCAGCGAAGCCGACT
>Ga0181520_10008783_pt1 | contig 14217 bp, 12 predicted proteins | sample PEATcosm2014_Bin_29_FD_132451 | JGI IMG/M metagenome (GOLD analysis project Ga0181520, IMG submission 132451) | Peatland microbial communities from MTU Mesocosm Facility, Houghton, MI, USA - PEATcosm2014_Bin02_30_metaG | ecosystem: Environmental > Terrestrial > Soil > Wetlands > Peat | place... | reverse complement strand
TTGCGGTCGCGCGCCTTGGCGGCGAGTTGTTCCAGTTCCTTCGCAATTTCGAGCACGCTCTTTTTATCCGCGTCGCGCAGGACGGGGACGATCAAGCCCTGTTCGGTGTCCACGGCAATGCCGAGGTGGATGTATTCCTTGAGGATGATTTCGTTGGTGGCCTCATCCAGGCTGGAATTGAAGATGGGATGTTTTTTCAGGGCGGCGACATTGCCCTTCAACACCAGCGGGGTAAGCGTGAGTTTGGAGCCTTTGGCCTCGTAGCTGGCGGCGTACTTCTTGCGCAGTTCGTTGAGCCGGGTGAAATCAATTTCGTCGAACTGGGTGACATGCGGAATGGTGTTCCAGTTTTCGAGCATCCGGCGGGCGATGACCTGGCGCAGGGGCGTGATGGATTTTTTGGTGACCGGCCCCCACTGGGAAAAATCAATGGACACGGCCGCCGGTTTGGCCGGGGCGGCCGTCGCGACGCCGGCGGGCCTGGCCTTCGCGGCCGCGGCGGCGGCCATCAAGCGTTGAAGGTAGCCGCGCACATCGCCCATGACGATCCGTCCGCCGGATTCGCTGCCCCGGATTTTGGCAAGATTGATGCCCAGTTCCCGGGCGATCTTGCGCACGGAGGGCGAGGCCACGGGCGCGATGCCGGGGGTGATGTCCTCGGTTTCGTCGGCGGCTTCGACGACGGCTTCGGGTTCGGGAGCCGGGGCCGGACGGGGGGCGGCACCGGAGCGTTTGGGCGCCGGAGCGGCGGCGGGAGCCGGGGCGGCAGGTGTGGCCGCCGGTTCGTTGCCGCCTTCCAGAGTAATCAGGCGCTGGCCGACGCTGATTCGGTCACCGGCCTTCACATGGACTTTGCCCACGACGCCCGCCGCAGTGGAGGGGATGGAGGCGACGGCTTTTTCGTTTTCAAGTTCGAGCAGGGCCTGCCCCACGGTCACGGTGTCGCCTTCTTTGATGAAGACATTGACCACAACGCCGGAATCGGCACCCTCACCCAGTTTTGGAAGTTTTACGTCCATAAATTCAACAGGACAACAGCTTGCCGCAAGACGGGGCGGGTTTCCAGAAATAAATTGCCACGGTCCGGGCAAAAAGCAGGCGCAGCAAAAAAAATTAAAGTGGCGGGACAGCCATTCATAAGAATTCAATAACAGCGGAAAGGCAATGAATGAACAAATGTTCCCGGCCAGGGAAGCCCGCCAGCATAGGGCCAGGGAAGCCCTGGGAAGTTTTTGCCGTGACGGGGCATGACCGCAAATCCAATAAATCAGGGTTCCCTCAACCACCACCACCAATCCTTCGCCGAGCGCCACGGCCAGAGCCAGACGCAGGTCGGGGAGCAGCCAGAGAAAGGCCAGAAATCCGGGATAGGTGATCAGGTGCAGTCCGAGAATCCAAAGAATGAACAGCCGTGGCTTTCGAAAATGCTGGAGCAGCAGCAAAATGCACGCGGCTTCCAAAAGAATTGAAAAGCTGATGAGAAAAGCAATCTCCGGCGTGAGCGGTTGCCCGGGAATTTCAATCGGATTGGCCCGGGCGGAAAAGTTGCCAAGCATTATCACCGCCCAAACTCCCAACCGCCAAAGACTCAATGGATTTTTCATTTCATTTGAGTAGTGGCGTTGTTTGTACCATTGATTTCCCGCAGATTGCCGATGACGTTTTGGCGGACATCCGGGTCCGGATCGTTCAACAGTTTCTTGAGCCGCGGGATTATTTCGTTACGCCGGTCAGGGAAACGGATGGCAATGGCTTCGGTCAGCCCATCAGCGGCCTCGCCCCGAACCTCCGCAAACTTATTGGTCAAGCCCTGGCACAAAATTGGAATGGCGTTTGTGCCGGTGCCCAGCGAACTGACCATGGCGTAAAGGACCCGATTTTGGTTCGTTCCCTCCATGAGCTCCGACAATTTTGGAAGCGCGGGGACGGCTTGTTCGCCCAGCGTGATTAAGCCATAAACGGCAGCCATATTGATTTCCCAAGCGGGCTGTTGGAAGGGCGGCTTCACATAAGCAAGCCGTCGGAGCAAGGCGGGAATCGCTTTGGCACCCAAGTGATGAATGGCGTTCGTTGCGGCTGGCGAAAGCTGGCCGTCGGGGTTGCGCATTTTCAACCATTCGCCGAGAAGTTTGCCTTGATAACTGGGATCGTCCAAAAACCGTCCTTCCTGCGGATGGTCCCTTTGATTCGCATCGGTGAGAATCACTTTCGCTCTTTCAGCAAGATTGGAATCCGAACCGGCGGCGGCTTGCATGGCTGATTTGATCTCCGGGGTCAGCGGATAATGGCTCAGGAGGCTGAAGGCATTGCGTCGTGCCGGGGTGTCCGTGGATTGAAGGCGGCTGAGGAGGAGGGGCAGCGCCTGGTCAGGTGCGACCCCCGCCAGGGTCCGGATGGCTCCGTCAACTCCCGGGTCTTCACGGGCAATGGCCTTCGTCAAAATGGGGAATGACTGCTCAGGCGCAATGGCGATCAGCGATTGCAGCGCCGCGCCCGCCACCGGTGGGTCACTGTTTCCGGCAAGGCTGATCAACCTCGGAACCGCCGCCAGTGCGTTGGTGGTGAAATTGGCGAGCGCAGAGGCGGCGCTTGCGCTGACCGGGGAATCCTGCAACGCCTGGATCAAAATGGGAACGGCCAGTTCGGGTGCGGAGGTTTGCAATCCGATGTCATTCACAGCCGTCACCCGCACGGCAGTGGACGGATCCAGGAGGAGGGGTTTTATGCGGGCGATATAAACGCCCACCTCATCCGTGTCGGAGGCCAATTCATCCATGGCCCATTGCCGGATGTCCGGGCTTTGATTGGTCAACGCCCGGCACAGAACGAACTCCGCCGGCTTGCCGATAAACTGAAGGCATCGTTTGGCGGTGAAGACGTGATCTGGTTCATTGAGGAGTTTTTCCAATTGTCCGACGACCGGCACAGCATTGGTCCCCATGATTTCAAAACCCGCGAGGCCAAGCTGCTGAAAGTCTTCGGCAGCATGCCATTGGCTTCGTTCATAATCCTCCATTGAATAGTGTTCGGATGAACTCCAGCGGAGAAAGCGGATTCTGAATTCGCCGGTACGGGCAATGAGCCACAAACTGACCGGGTCATCTTTGGCCTCAACCAGGTTCAACAAGACCGGCAAAGCCTTCTGCGGCCCGATGGCGCGAACCGCGTTCCGGGCTTCCTCCCGCGGCTGCGTTTCGTCCAAAGGAGTGCAATCATACTGTCGCAACCAGTGGGTCAGCGTGTACCCGTGATAGCGCGGATCCTGAAGGCGAATGACCAGAACGCCGAGGAGGGCAACGATCAGCAAGGCAAACAAGTAACGTTTCACGGCTTGGGTGCATCAGTGATTCAAATGCGGCGCAGCCTTTGGCTATTGGCCTGGTTGGCGGGTGTGCGGAAGCGAAGCCGGCCCGTCAAAATCCAGCTTTGGCGTGTTGGCCCCCCGATGAACAGCAACAACCAGAGCGACGCAAAAACACAGGAGGTGGCGGAGGCATACCAAGAACCCGAATGCTTAACGACCATGCCTCCGGCAATCCCCGTCAAGATGACCGCCAAGGGCGTGAGAAAAACCTGGTCAAACCCGGGTTGAATGAGTTGTCCGGAAGCGAGCCGGCCCAACACACTAAACGGCGGTCCCACGTTGGAACAGTACAACGCAAGGCGCAGCAGTGCGGCCACGAAGGCAAAAACAAAAACCAGTCCGGGTCCAGTCGACGAATCCATTTCAGAACACTCGATAACACAGTAGAGCCACCATCCAGCCAGGGCGCTGAGGCAGAAGCTGGTGGAGTCGGCGATGGATCGGTCTCTAATCTTGGGTGAAAGTACAAGGTTGGGCCAGCCCAGATAAGAAGGCGCAACTTCGACCCCCTCGATGCGGATCTCCACATTCTGACCAGATCTTCCGCTGGCAACGGCAGCCAGTGGGTTGGCATTGCTCAAAAAAGGCCAGGGAAAGGATTGCAGGCTTCTCCGATGTCCCAGCAAGATGATGAGGATCAGGCCCACAATGATCATCATGCCCGGCCATCCGGTGACTCCGGGGAGGATCAGGGCCGGCCAGAGGAAGCCCAGCGCTAAAAATGCCGGCCAAGTGCGGGTAATCGCCATTATAATGGTCATCCCAACCAGCCAGGTCAGCCCGAACGCCACCACAGGAAGGGTGGGGTCCACATGGGCAAGCCATTGTGCCATGGCCGTGAGGAGACCGATCACCACCGCATCCTGCCAGACGGGATGAACCGGACCCAACGGCAGCGGCCGGGCGGAAGTCCACGGCGACAGCATTAACCAAGCGGCGTAAGGCCGGTTGCAAGCCGGGTGAAATCGCACCAAACGATACAGGGCGTAAACAACCGCCGCCGCACCCAGAATCACCTGGTGGATCTTCTTGAATTCCTGCGAATCAGACAACACCTCCGAAGCGATCCCCATTCGGAGTTCCATCAGGCCGAGGCCGCCGACCACCATCGCGTAAATAATGAAGAAGAGCGTGACCAGCGGGGCGGGAGGCCAGACGTTTGGGGAATGAAATGGCAGCGCGCGTTTCATGCCTTGGGCCGGTTGAAATATCTTTCCAGATGTTCGGTGGTTTGCGGATGCACGATCTTTTCAAAGACCTCTGGCAATGAGCCCGAACATCCGGTTTGGGCGCGTAATCCGTCCAGGGTGTCGTATGCAACCAAGTGGGTGCCACTGAGAATGGCAATCCGATGGGCCAGCAATTCAACCATTTCCGGGATCTGCGAAGCCATGACGATGGTAACTTTCGAGCTCTCCGCCAGGTGTTTCAGCACCCGGCGCAAGGCAAGAATGGCCGATGGATCCAGACCACCGGTGAAGGGTTCGTCCAGGATCAGGACCGGGGTTTCCGTCACCAAAGCGCCGCAAATGGCAATCTTCTTTTTCTGTCCGTTCGAGCAGGTGCGAATGGGCGCATCCCCCTTATCGGCCAGTTCAAACAGGTCCAGCAGACGGACGATGTGGTCCATCAAATGATCGGCGTCAATATCGTACAATTGGCCGACGGCCAGCAGCCATTCGCGGGCGGTCAGAAATTCCGGCAGCCAGGGATGATCAGTCAGCAAGGTCGTTTGCCGGCGGATTTTCAGCTCTGACTCCTCGCTGCCGCGTCGCCACAAGCCGTTGATTTCCACATGGCCTTTGGCTGGCGTGATGAGTCCCGAGATGATGCCAAGAAGGGTGCTCTTACCGACGCCGTTCGGCCCCATGAGGGCAACCAAATGACCGTCGGGGATGTCGAGATTGATATGGCACAGCACCGGCCGCAGCCCGAAATGGTGACTGACATCGGTTACTTTGATCATAAACGCCCTGATCCAGTGTGGTCTGAGTTAGTACAATGCACCGGAAGCATTGGAGAAAGCGGGTGAGAGGTCAACTGAATTCAAGAATTCCAGACGCAGCCCCAAGTTGGCCGGATGGAAATTCTGAGTTGGAACCCGCAGGGCTGGCATCCCCCTGACTAATCGCGGCGCGCCAACCCCGGTCGGGCCGGACGGCACCGCTGGTCAATCGTTCAGGCCCCAATGCAAGACGCCCTGCCCAAGAGTATTGGCATACGGCCGACGGGCGGTTGCCACCACCAGTTGGGCGAGTGGTTGCTCCTCCGTAAACGGGACCTCGAGCCGGGGTTCCCCATCAAGCTTCTCGGGTCCGCTTTGGCCGGACGGGTTGGGTGATGCCGCCAAAAAACCGGTCGTTCTGAATTGATTCATTCCACGCATCATCGGTCAACGGCGGCCGGACTTGAGGACTATTTTGAAAATCAATTGAAGTTGCTTTAAGCCTTGCGCTGAATCAAAGTGTGCCCATGGGTCCGGTAACCTTTGGAACAACTCGATTGCAACGGGGTAATTTTCTCTTTCCAGCCACCCTTGAAGTGACTGACGAGGAGTTGATTTACACCAAACGGCACTGGCTGATAAAGCGCAAAACCAGAGTTGCCATCCGCGACATTGTTTCGTTACACGTTAAAAACGCGCGGTTCAGTTCGGAATTCCTGATCAAACGCCGAAACGGCGCCGCCCCGGTGGTCCTAAAGGCCATCCACCGGTCTGACGCGGACCGAATCCGAACGCTGGTCGAAAGGATTCTGGGGGTATGAAGCCGGGTTTCTTCCTGTTATGAGCCTGCTTCTCCTTCGCCGCGTGATTGCCCCGGGGTGCCTGATGTGCTGGCTGGCGGCCGGCGGGTTGCCGGCGCAAGCGGCCGACGATACGGTGACGCTGCCCGACCTGATGCAGGGCGCGCAACAGTGGGCGCAGGATAATCTCGATACGAACGTGGTCACCGCGCTTTCGCAAATTGACCCGGCGGCGGTGCAGCAGTTTTACCGGGAGCTGACGGCCCGGTCGCAGGGGGAATACGTGGTGGACCTGGCCGCCGTGCGTCAAACCGCCCGGAGTCTGCTGCCCTGGCTGCAAAGCCGGGAGGAAACCCGGCCCTATGCCGCCTGGCTGGCGGCCCAGATGGACTACCTGGACGTGGCCGAGGAAATCCGCCAGACCGCGCCACCCCCGCCCAAGATTACCAATCCGCCGCCCCAAATCATCCTCAATCCCCCGGCGCAAAAGGAGCGGGAACTGTGGGTGACCAAAGAATCCGGACGTCCCTGGCCCCCGGCCGCCCAAACGTATGTCACTGAATTAAAACCCATTTTTGCGGCCAGAAATGTCCCCCCGGAACTGGTCTGGGTGGCGGAGGTGGAATCCGGCTTCGACCGGCGGGCCGAAAGTCCGGCCGGGGCGGCCGGATTGTTTCAATTGATGCCGGACACCGCCAAGCGCTTTGGCCTCTCGTTGTGGCCCCGTGACCAGCGCTATCAGGCCATCCCCAGCGCTGAAGCCTCGGCGGACTATTTTAGATATTTATACGACCGCTTTCAAGACTGGCGGCTGGTCATGGCGGCGTACAATGCCGGCGAGGGGACCGTTCAAAAGCAGCTCACCGCCCGCAAAGCGCACAATTATGACGGCATTGCCACCCACCTGCCCGCCGAGACGCAAATGTATGTGCCGCGCGTGGAGGCGGTTTTGTTGGAGCGGGAAGGGTTAAAACTGGAGCAACTGGCCCCGCCGCAAGCCGCCTCAGAAAAATGAATTGCTTTTTTTCCGGCTTTGGTGAAACTAAGCCCTCAATTTTTTATCTATGAAGAAAACTATTTTGTTGGCTGCAATCCTCGTCGGTTTGGCTGCGCCCCTGTTGGCGGACACGACCAATGCGCCGGTTTCCACAACCCCGCCGGGCGGTTTGCCGGGAGCCCCCATGCTCGGCGATGAAAATGCCCGCTTCAGTTATGCCATCGGCCTGAAACTGGGTTCGCAGTGGAAGCAAATCGGCTTCGCTGTGAACAACGACCAGCTTGTCAGCGGGTTAAAAGACGCCCAAACGGGCGGCCCCGCCTTGTTGTCCCCGCAGGAACTAAACGATGTATTGGCGCAGTTCCAAAAGAAGATGCAGGCCAAAGCGATGGCCATGCAGGCGGAAATGGCGGCCAAAAGCAAAGTCGAGGGCGAAACCTTTCTCACCACCAACAAAAACAATCCCGGCGTCGTCACCCTGCCCTCCGGATTGGAATACAAAGTGTTGACCGCCGGCGACGGCCCGATCCCCAATGCCTCCAGCATGGTGACCGTGAACTATCGCGGAACCTTAATCAACGGCACGGAGTTTGACAGTTCCGCCAAAGTGGGGCATCCGTTACAGATTAACGTGACGGGCGGCATCATCAAGGGCTGGACCGAAGCGCTGCAACTCATGAAGGTGGGCTCCAAGTGGCAGTTGTTCGTCCCGTCGAATCTGGCCTATGGCGAACGGGGGACCCGGGGCATCCCGCCGAACACCGCTCTGATTTTCGAGGTTGAACTGTTGGGCATCCAAGCCCCCAAGGCTCCGCCGGTGACGCCGGCACCGGCGGCGAAAAGCATGCCGTTAACCAGTGACATTATCATGGTGCCCTCCGCCAAGGATTTGACCAACGGAGCCCAGATTCAAACCATCAAAGCGGAAGACATTCAAAAGTTCCAAGCCAGCCAGACCAACGCGGCTGGGAAATAAGGGCCGGCCAAAGCACGGGCGGTGTCGGCCAACCCCACTGCGATGGGATGAATCCGGTCCCCGCCCGGGAGTGGTTCATGGCTGGCAGTCGCCCTTGGTGCGGTTGCCGCTGCCTCATCCAGTTTGAACATTTGCTGTAAAGCCTTGTCAATTCACACAGGGTTATGAAACAAATATCACGACTGTTGCTGGGTTTTATTACGGGTTTGACCGGGGTGCTGGCGCTGACCGGCCTCCTTCACTTCAACCTGCTGGGGAAAGACGCCGCCCCGGTGGTGAAGGTGGAAAACACGCCGGTGAACCGGGACATACGACCCGTCACCAGTTTCGCCCCGGTGGTCAAAAAGGCGGCCCCCAGCGTTGTTAATATTTATTCCTCCCGCATTGTTCATGAACGCTCGATGCGGAATCCCCTCCTGAATGATCCGGTGTTCCGCCAATTTTTTGGCGGCCAGTTGCCCGAGGAAGACCAATCCCGCTCCCGCAGAGAGGAAAGCCTTGGTTCGGGGGTGATCGTTTCACCGGACGGCTACATCCTCACCGCCAACCATGTGGTGGAGGGAGCCGATGAAATCAAGGTGGCCATTAACAGCAGCAAGAAGGAACTGACCGCCAAGGTCATTGGGCGTGACAAACTGACCGACGTGGCGGTTTTGAAAATTGAAGCCAAGGATTTATCGGCCATCACCCTGGCGGACAGCGATCAACTGGAGGTTGGCGATATTGTGCTGGCCATTGGCAACCCCTTTGGCGTCGGGCAGACGGTAACCATGGGCATCATCAGCGCCCTGGGCCGGAACGGCTTTGGTTTCAGCGGCTATGAAAATTTCATTCAAACCGATGCCGCCATCAACCCGGGCAATTCCGGCGGGGCGCTCGTGGATGCGGAGGGGCGGCTGGTGGGGATTAACACGGCCATTATCAGCCGTAGTGGCGACAACTCCGGCATCGGTTTTGCGGTGCCGATCAACCTTGCCCGGCATGTCATGGAACGCCTGATTGCCGGGGGCCGGGTGGCCCGCGGCTATTTGGGGATCTACCCGCAGGATCTGACCCCCGATTTGGCGCAACAGTTCAACATTCCCAATTCGACCGGCGCGCTGGTCGGGGATGTTTACCCTGACACGCCCGCTCAAAAAGCCGGGATCAAATCGGGTGACGTCATTCTTTCCATCAACGGCAAGGACATTGCCGATGCCCACAGCCTCACCCTGACCGTTTCCGAACTGGCGCCGGGTTCCACCGCCACCCTGGGCATCCTCCGGGAGGATGGCAGCCCCAAAACCATCACGCTGGTGCTCGGGGAACATCCTGGTTCGGGCCGCATGGAAAGCCAGAATAATTCCGACAATCAATCCTCGGTCACCGATTCCCTGGACGGCGTTACGGTCGAGGACCTGGATGCCGACATTCGCCAGCAATTGAGAATTCCCGACAGCATCAAAGGCGTGATCGTCGCAGAGGTGGCGGAGGATTCCAATGCAGCGGAGGCGAGCCTGGCCAAGGGCGATGTGATCATGGAGATCAATCATCAACCGGTGAGCAATACGGAAGAGGCCACTCGTTTGTGCAAGGAAGCCAAAGGCGACCACATTCTTCTCAAGGTCTGGCATCGCGAAGGGGAGATGGCCCTGACCCGGTTCCTGAGTGTGGACAACACCAAGCGAACCAAATAAGTTGTTTGACAAACCCCACGGCCCGCCCGCAGGCTTTGACAAGGCCCTGCGGGCGGGCCATTATTTTCCATAACGATCATGTCAGTACAATACAAAGATTATTACCAGATCCTCGGCGTGCCGCGCGGCGCGGATGCCGATGAGATCAAGAAATCCTTTCGCAAGCTCGCCCGCGAATTTCATCCGGATGTGGCCAAGGATAAAAAGCGCGCCGAAGAGAAGTTCAAGGAAATCAACGAGGCCTACGAAGTGTTGTCCGATCCCGCCAAGCGCAAGAAGTATGACGAACTGGGCGCGGATTGGAAGTCCGGCGCGGATTTCCGCGGCGCGGGGGGTCAGCCCGGTTTTTCCGGCTCCCGCACCTGGCGGCCTGCTGGGCCGGCGGGTGGCGGCGAACCGGAATTTGAATTTGGCGGTGCGGGGTTCAGCAGTTTCTTTGAGGAAATGTTTGGCTCCCGTTTTCGCGGTCGTCCGGGTTTTGGCGGCCAGGGCGAAGAGGGTGAACGCGGACAGGATATTGAGGGGGACATTGTGGTCACCCTGGAAGAGGCCATGCATGGTTCCATCCGGGAGGTGAGTGTGCGTTATCGAGTCGGACGCACCGTGAAGAATGAGACCCATCAGGTTAAAATTCCACCGGGCGTGACCGAAGGTCAAAAACTGCGTTTGTCCGGACGCGGTGAAGCCGCCGCCAACGGCGGTCTGGCCGGAGATTTGTATTTGCGCGTGCGCCTGGCGAAGCATCCTGATTTTGAGGTGGAGGGCTACAATTTGATTCATGAAGCGGAACTCGCGCCCTGGGAGGCGGTGCTGGGCGCGGAAATCTCCGTTCCCACGCTGGATGGCCGCGCTAAGATCAAAATCGCCGCCGGCACGCAGAACGGGCAAAAGCTGCGCGTGCGCGGACGCGGGCTCGTGCAACGGGACGGTCCCCGGGGGGATTTGATCGTCGTCACCAGTTTGGCGCTCCCGGATAAAGTTTCCGATGCTGAAAAAAAACTGTGGGAACAACTGGCCCGCGAATCAAGATTTCATCCCCGGCATTGACGAAGGGCGTCTGGAATACTTAATTTAACCCATGGCAAATCCGGGCAAAAAACGAAAAGCGATCATTCTGGGGGTTGGCCTGGACTCCGACGGCAGCCGCCGCGTCACCACCGGCCCCAATTTTGCCCTGGTGGGCGGCACCGAGGAGACCCATGATCTGATGACGGAAAAGGCCGTGAAGATTAATGAGAAGTTAAAGCAGCGCGGCAAGCAATTGGAAGAGGTCAGCGCCAAGGAATTTGAGGATCTGGCGGGTGAGGTCGGCCTCCAGCAAGTCAAGCCGCGCAAGAAGCCGGAACCGTGATCAGCGGATGAACGCCGTCATTCACTGGTGTCGACGGGACCTGCGAATTTCCGACAATACCGCGTTGAGTGAGGCCGCCCGGCAGGCCGACCGCGTCATTCCGGTTTTTATTCTGGAACCGGCGCTCCGGACCGGACCGGACGCCGGGGCGGCGCGACTCGCCTTTTTGCTTCAGTCGCTCGAATCCCTGAGCAATCGTCTGGCGGAAACGGGGTGTCCCCTGATCATCCGCCAGGGACGTTGCGAGGAGGTTCTCCCCCAAGTGTGCCGTGAGACCGGGGCCCGGGCGGTCTTTGCCAACAAGTGTTACGAACCCGATGAGCTGGCAGGCGACCGGCGTTTGAGTGAAGTCTTGTTCGCCGCAGGCGTCGAATTCAAATTATTCAAAGACGCCGTGGTTTGGGAGGAAACGGAAATCCTGACGCAGGCAGAACAGCCTTACACGGTTTTTACGCCTTATTCCAAAGCCTGGAAAAAACGGTCCCTCCCCAAGCCCCGGCCACTGTTTGCATGCGCTTCAAGTGGCTTGGCGCAGCCGTATAAATCTGATCCCTGGACGACCGACCCGGCGGTGTTTGGCCTACCCTGCACCCAAAGCCTGCCGGCGGCGGGCGAGGCGGCGGCGCTCGAAACGCTGCGACGGTTCATGGCCGGGCCGGTTTTTGAATATGCCGCCACGCGGAACCTGCCCACAGTGGCAGGCACCTCGCGGCTGTCACCTCATCTGCACGCGGGAACGATTGGCATCCGCACCATTTTGCGGGAACTTAACCGGGCCCGGGCGGGGGCCACGGCTGAACAAAAGGCCGGCTGTGAGGTTTTTCTCAATGAACTGATCTGGCGCGAGTTTTATCTGCAAGTGCTGTCCAATTTTCCCCGCGTGGCCAAGGGCGCGTTTCGTCCTGAATACGACCGCCTGCCATGGTCGGAGAATCGCGCGCATTTTCAGGCCTGGTGCGCGGGCCAGACCGGCTATCCGGTGGTGGATGCGGCCATGCGCTGTCTGCTGGCCACCGGAACGCTGCACAACCGGCTGCGGATGATCGCGGCGATGTTTTTGACGAAGGATTTGCTGGTGAACTGGCAGTGGGGCGAAGAGCATTTCATGCGGCAACTGGTGGATGGCGACCTGGCGGCGAACAATGGCGGCTGGCAGTGGTGTGCGGGCACCGGCACGGATGCCGCACCGTATTTTCGGATTTTCAACCCCGTCACCCAAGGGGAGAAGTTTGATCCGCAGGGGGAGTTTGTCCGGCGCTGGGTTCCGGAACTGGCGGCCTTTCCGAAGGAGACGATCCACCGGCCTTGGGAAGAGCCGCAACAGATGGCCCAGGCGAAATACCCACCGCGGATGGTGCGGCATGAAGAGCAGCGGGAACGGTGCCTGGCCCTGTTCCAGGCGGTTAAAGGCGGCGGGGTCCGGAGAGTGCAAAGGTCCGCCAAAACCGGTCAGGGAAAAAAAATAATCAAACGGTAATTTTCGTTACCTAGTAACGCGATGGGGCGCGGATTTGGGTTGACATGATCGGCAACTCGTTGGGGTGGAGTGATTTAAGTCGTGTCAAGCAACATTGCCAAAAACGATCATTTTTCGTTACCTAGTAACGGGGCTTGCATGGGGATGCCGGTTCCGGGACAGAACGCCCTGAAAATTTTGCGCGCATTGCGCCCCTGAACCGGGGTGTCTTGGCCCAGTGGACAGGCTTCCAGCCTGTCACCGGGGACTGACAGGCTGGAAGCCTGTCCCACTCGCGCAAACCCCGGCGGGGCAGTTCAAGACCCTCATGGCTCCACCTCGGTGGGGGTTCATGGGCAGGATCACGATTGCCAAAGGGCCAGGGCCAAGGGTCGGCGGTCATTTGCCAGCAGGCCAGCCCGGCGGGCTGATGGCAGACGAGGCGGCGCGGCGCCGCCCTGGCAAAGACGCCGGGGGGCGGCTATTTCGGTTGTCACGGGAGGGTTTGCAGGAATATGCTCGCCGTCATGAACACCACGCCGACCTCGTCCCGCCGGGATTTTATAAAAAACACGGCGCTCGCCGCCGCCAGTCTGCCGCTGGCCGGTCTGGCTTTTCAAGCCCGCGCCGCCGAGCCGGGGCGGAAACTGGGATTTGCGCTGGCGGGGCTGGGCTATTTAAGCACGCATCAAATCGCCCCCGCCCTGCAGGAGACGCAATACTGCCGCCTGGCGGGGATTGTCACGGGCACGCCCGCGAAGGCGGCCCGGTGGAAGGCCCAATATAATATTCCCGACCGGAACATTTACAATTACGAGACGATGGACCGGCTGGCGGACAATCCGGACATTGACGTGGTGTATGTGGTGACGCCCAATGCGCTGCACGCGGAGCACACGATCAAGGCGGCCCGGGCGGGCAAGCATGTGCTGTGCGAAAAGCCCATGGAGGTCTCGGTGGACAAATGCCGGCAGATGATTGAGGCCTGCCAACAGGCCGGCCGTCAACTGGCCATCGGCTACCGGTTGCATTTTGAACCGAACAATCTGGAATGCGTCCGGCTGGCGCGGGAGAAGAAGTTTGGCGAGGTGAAAATCATCGAGGCCGGCTTTGGGTTCAAAATTGGCGATCCCCAGCAATGGCGGCTGCGGAAGGCTTTGGCGGGGGGCGGGCCGCTGATGGATGTGGGCATTTACGCGCTGCAAACCACCCGTTGTCTGACCGGGGAGGAGCCGGTGCAGGTGTCCGCCATGACCACGACCACGGACGCGGTGAAGTTCAAGGAGGTGGAGGAGTCCATCGTCTGGCAGGCGCATTTCCCCGGCGGTGTCATCGCCCATTCCAGCGCCACCTACCGGATGGATGGCATTGCCGGTTACCGGGCGCTGGCGGAGAATGGCTGGTTTGGACTGAACCCGGCGTATAATTACGGGGGCATCCACGGGACGCGCAGTGATGGCGGGGAGATTTCCCTGCCGTCCATCAATCAATTTGCCGCGGAAATGGACGATTTCGCGCAGGGCATCCTGAACCAGCGGCCCACCCGGGTTCCGGGCGAGGAGGGGTTGCGTGATGTGAGGATCCTGATGGCAATTTACGAGGCGGCCCGAACGGGCAACACCGTGAAGCCGGGGTGAGGCCATGCGGTCGCA
>Ga0181520_10008781_pt1 | contig 14218 bp, 13 predicted proteins | sample PEATcosm2014_Bin_29_FD_132451 | JGI IMG/M metagenome (GOLD analysis project Ga0181520, IMG submission 132451) | Peatland microbial communities from MTU Mesocosm Facility, Houghton, MI, USA - PEATcosm2014_Bin02_30_metaG | ecosystem: Environmental > Terrestrial > Soil > Wetlands > Peat | place... | reverse complement strand
CTGTGGCACGTCATGGGCGTCACCAACGGCGCGGGTCTCTCGCTGCGGTGGTTTCGCGACACCTTCGCTCCCGGGAGCAGCTACGACGAGCTGACCGCCGCTGCCGCAAGGATCCCCGCAGGCAGCGACGGAATGCTCTGGACGCCCTACCTCTTTGGAGAACGGACCCCGCACCTCGACCCCGAGGCGCGAGCTGCATTTGTCGGCATAACGGCTTCGCATACGCGGGCCCATTGCGTCCGTGCGGTGATGGAGGGAGTTGCCTTCAGCCTGCGCGACACGTTCTCGCTGTTTTCCGAGCTGGGGATTCCGGTTGCCCGCATCCGCCTCGGCGGGGGCGGGGCGCGCAGCCCGTTGTGGCGCCAGATTCAGGCTGATGTCTATGGCCAGCCCGTCGAGTTGCTGGCCGCCGAAGAGGGCGGCGCGTTTGGTGCGGCCCTGCTGGCGGGCGTAGGCGCCGGCGAGTGGCCATCCGTGGAGTCAGCCTGCGCCGCCACGGTCCACATCGCCGATGCAATTGAACCAAAGCACGCCGATGCCATGGACAAGGCCTATGCCAGATTCCGGCGGGTTTATCCTGCATTGAGTGAGATTCGGAGGGCGTAAATGGCGGAGCGGGAAGTTGGAGTGGGAGTAATTGGTTATGGGCTGGGCGGACGCGTGTTTCACGCGCCATTTGTCAGTGCGGTGCCGGGACTGCGGCTGATATCCATCATGCAGCGCAAAGGCGACGAGGCAGCCAAGGCCTATCCCGGGGTGAAGATCGAGCGGTCGTTCGAAGACACGCTGGCCGACAAGTCCGTCGAGTTGGTGGTGGTGTCGACTCCCAACGCGACCCACTATGCGCTGGCGAAGCAGGCGCTTGAATCGGGCAAGCACGTAGTGATCGACAAGCCGTTTGCGGCCACCAGCGATGAGGCCCGCGAGTTGGGGCGCATCGCCAAGAGCAAGGGGTTGCTGGTGATTCCCTTCCATAATCGCCGCTGGGATGGCGACTTTCAAACCGTCCGTAAATTGCTCCAGGAGGGCGCCATTGGCCGCCTGGTCACCTTCGAATCGCACTTTGACCGCTTCCGCCCCATCCCGCGCGAGAACACCTGGAAAGAGGCGGAAAACCCCGCGAATGGAATGCTCTTCGACCTCGGTCCGCATTTGGTGGATCAGGTCCTGGCGCTCTTCGGCGCACCGGACACCATCACCGCCAGCGTGCGCGCGGACCGCGACGAAACCGCTATCGAGGATGCCTTCGACATCACCCTCCACTATCCCGGCAAGAATGGCAAAGGCATGCTGGCCCACTGCCGCACCAGCTACCTCGCCTGCGACAACGCGCCCCGGTTTCTGATGCATGGGACCAGGGGCAGCTTCAAGAAGCATGGCCTCGATCCGCAGGAACCGGCGCTGGTCGGCGGCGCCAAGGTCCCGGTTTTGGGGTCAAAGGAGGTCTGGCTGCAGGAGAAGGAATCCGCCTGGGGCAAGCTGACCGTGGCGCCGGTGCCCGCCGATCCTGCGATGCTGGTGGAGCACCAAGTGAAGACGGAACTCGGCGATTACCGCGGCTTTTACGCGAATGTCCGCGATGCCGTGCTGGGGAGGGCGCCACTCGCCGTCACTCCGGAAGATGGCTATCGCGTGATCAAGCTGCTGGAGATGGCGCGGGAAAGCTCTGCGCAGGGTTGCACGCTGAAGGTGGCGTTCTAGGTCACTTCGTGACGCGTATTGGGCTTCGCGTTGGTGCTCCCGATGGTCGCAAACGAGATTCCGTGCCTAGCAACGGAAGGACCGGGCGCAAAATAGAGGCGTTTACACGCCTCTATTTTGCGCGCCGAGCAAACCGCACGACGCTCTCGATCAGGATCAGTGCCAGCCCGGCGAACAGCGCCGGACCGGACCAGCGCGCCGCCGGAGCGAGACGCGGCAGCAGCGACACTGCCAGTACCACCCAGACCAGAATGGCCATAGCGAAGCTGCCGTCGTCGACAAACAGGCTAATTAATTCGCGCGCAATGGACTTGAGCCAGGACACGGTCTAAATCTCCTCCGCGACAATCCGCGCCTGCAACCGGCATACCGGCACCAGGCCAAGCGCGAGCACCAGATACAGCGCGATGAGGCCCAGAATGGCCAGATCGGAACTGCCCGAGTGTGGCACCGGCCAAGCCAGTCCCACGCTCTCGCCCACCCAAAAGGTTCCCAGGGCGGAGAGCAGCACTCCTACGAGGAACTTCAAGGTGTTCTCCGGAATGCGCGCCAGGGGACGGTGCAGCAAGAAACCCAGCGCGCTAACCATCACCAGCGCGGCCAGCGCGCCCAGGCTGGCAGGCAACAATAGTCCCACCCCACCCGCTCCGAATGCAATGACAATGAAAACCACCTCGGTCCCTTCCAGCATGGTGATGTTGAACGCCGCGCTGAAGGCAAAGTTGTCCCACCGTGCATTGCTGCCGGCATTCGCCTGGCGCATGGCCGCGGCACTCTTCGCAAATGCGGTTTGCTCGTCGTGCAGCGGAATGAGGCCCGCGGAGCGCAGAACGGCCTTGCGCAGCCAGCGCAGGCCGAAGAGCAGAATCAGCCCGCCAACGACAAACTGCACCAGATGGAAGGGTATCTGCCTGAGCTTGTTTACGGGAATTCGAGTGAGCGCCGGACCCAGGACCGCGACGATGGCGGCGAGCGTACCGAGCGCAGTCCCCGCTCCCGCTAACGCGCTGCGCCATCCACGGACGCTGCCGACGGCCAGCACCACGGTGAGCGCCTCGACACATTCCACCAGTGAGGCGAGGAACGACGCCACCAGCGTGGTACCGAGACGAGTCACTTCGGGATGTCCCCAGCCGACGCCCACTTTTCCCTCCGATTTGTTCCATCCGAGCTGGTTTCAAATTACGACATCCAACGCTTAGGATGCTTGTTACGGAGCAGGCACGCGCTTTGGAGGCATCGGACCCGCCTATGCCAAGGAAACCCAGGAAGAACGCCGCCGCAAGCAGCCGCCGAGAGTTTTGCTCCGGCGCGGGCGCGCTGCTGCTGGCGCCGAGCGGTCTTTGGCGCGCTTCGAGCCTGACCGCGGAGGTACAACCAGCGCCGCCCGCCACCCCTTCGCGGCCTGACGTTGCGGCCATCGATCACGACCGCATTCTCGCTGCGGCCCAGCGCTATCTCACCCAGGCGCCCACCCCGCTGACGTCGCTGCAATGTCCGCGCAGCCCTGGCACGGTGCACGATTATTATTCCGAAGCCGAGCCCGATGAGAGCCCGGATGGATCGCAACCTGCGAAAGCGCCGCTGGCGCCACCCTTCTTCGGACATCGCGACGCACTGTTCGCGCTGGGGCTGGCGGTGCCGGCGCTGGCCGCGGCACACCTGCTTACCGGCGAAGAACGCTATGCCGAGCAGGCGGTGGTGCAGCTGCGCGCGTGGTTCGTCGATCCCGCAACCCGGATGACGCCGCGGCTGGACTTCGGCGCCGTGCCGGTCCAGCCAGCCGCGCCGGCGGAAGATGCGCCGCACTTCACCGTCCAGAACAACCCCAGCTTCGCTGTTGCCCTCCCCGCCCCCGTGGGCGGACGCTTTCAGGGCATTCTGGAGACGTTGCCGCTGGTCGAGATCGCCCAGGCAATCCCCTTCCTCGCTGCCTCGGCGGCCCTCAGCGAAGCCGACCAGAGGGCGGTGCACGCCTGGTTTGCGGACTACCTCCGCTGGCTCACCGAGCCCCAGGACAGCGGCCCGCGGCTGGCGGCGCTGGCGCGTGACCGCAAGGACCACCATGGAACCTCGTGGCTGCTGCAGGTGAGCGCATACACCAGCCTGGCGGTGCCTGCGGGCGACATCTCACGCTCCGAAGACAGCCCACTGGGCGGGTTGCGCCACCGCTTCCGGACGGTTACCCTGCGCGCGCAGATGGTCGCCAACGGCACCTTCCCGCATGAGCTCAGTTCGCAGACCCCGTACCGCGACTCGCTTTTTAATCTGGACCTGCTCGCGGGCATCTGCCAGCTGCTCTCGACGCGTTTCGACAGCCTGTGGGATTATTCGCTGGAGGATGGCCCCGGCATGCGCTCGGCCATCGCCTACCACTTCCCCTTCATCGCCGACCGCACCATGTGGCCGTTCCGTGCGGACGCCACCCACTTCGACGAGCTACCCGGCCGGCGCGCGAGTTTGCTATTGACTGCGCGCGCCTACCAGCGGCCCGAGTATGCCGCGCTGTGGAAAACTTTGCGGCCGGATCCGCCCAGCCCGGACATCCTGCGCACACTGCCGATTCATCAGCCGCTGCTGTGGGTGCGGCAGCCTCCGCGACCAGCCTGAGAGGGTTCTTCAGGTGTCTAAGCCCGTTCGTGCGACTGTTCGGCAGGGCCTGCAGCGGAGTGCAGTCCCTGCTTGCCCAATCTGGAGCCGTGACCTCGGCGGCGATATAGAAACGTGGCCCCGCAGGCACCGCACTTCCAGGGGTAGATACCGAAGAAGCTCAAAACGTGGCGCTGCCAGAAGCCGGCGCGATTGATGCGCATGGCTACATTACCCTTGCATGTGGGACATATCACGTGACTGGACCGTATCATGGCTGTCTGTCCCTGGGAGTGACGCTATCGCCGCATTCCGGCTAGAACCGGAATGAATCTCTGGAGGCGGACGGAGACCATCTTTCTGATTGCTCTGTATTTAATCACACCCCCGGCCCATTACTGGCGCCACTTTGGTAACCTTCGGAAGAATGCTCCCCGGCGCGGTCTTATGCGTCGCGGAATTTGCGGACGATCTCGAGATATTTGCGGGCATTTTCGGTGATTGTTTCGGGGTGTCCATCCGCAATCGCCTTCAGGTTCACCAGGTCTGCGCCGACGCCGAGCGCGAATGCCCCGGCTTCGAGGAACTCCGCCGCAGTGGCGAGCGAGACGCCGCCGGTCGGGATCAACTCCACCTGCGGCAGCGGCGCCTTGACCGACTTGAGATATTTCGCGCCACCCAGCGAACTGGCCGGGAAGACCTTGACCACATCGGCGCCGGCCTCCCACGCGGTAACGATCTCGGTGGGGGTCAGCGCACCCGGCAGCACCGCCACTCCGTAGCGATGACACATCTCGATGGTCGCAATCTTCAGTGCCGGGCTGACGACAAACTGCGCGCCCTCCAGGATGCACATCCGCGCCGTCTCGGCGTCCAGCACCGTACCCGCGCCGACCAGGATGTCCGGCCGCTCTTCGGCCAGCCGCCGCATCACGCGGATCGCGCCGGGCACCGTCATGGTGACTTCGAGCACCGTGACGCCGCCGGCCGCAATCGCCGACGCGAGTGCCAAGGCCTGACTTTCACTCTCGGCGCGCAGCACCGGCACCAGGCCGATCTCGCGCAATGACTTCAATACTTCTGCTTTCTGCATTGGTTCTCCTGTTCCCTGCTGCGTGTCGCGGTCTTACCGCTGGACGCGCGCGCCTGAGCCTTTCATCACCCGTTGGACTTCGTCGAAGGTAGCCATGGTGGTGTCGCCCGGCGTGGTCATCGCCAGCGCTCCATGGGCGCATCCGCAGTTCACGGCCCAATCCGCGCCCTTCTCGTTCAAGAAGCCGTAGATCAGCCCGGAGGCAAACGAATCGCCACCACCAACGCGATCGAATATCTCCAAGTCGGGCATGGGCCGCGCTTCGTGAAAGGCACCTTCGTAGTAGCACACCGCGCCCCAATCGTTGACCGTCGCTGTCTTGGCGTGGCGCAGAGTGGTCGCGACAGCCTTGAAGTTGGGGAAGGTCGCGACCGCTTTCTCGATCATCCTGCGGAAGTTGGCTGAGTCCAACTCGCCCAGGTCCTCGCCGACGCCCTCAATCTGAAAACCGAGCGCCGCCGTGAAGTCTTCCTCGTTGCCGATCATCACGTCCACATACGACGCCAGCTCGCGGTTGACCTCGGTCGCCCGCGCTTTGCCGCCGATCGACTTCCATAGCGAGTCGCGGTAGTTCAGGTCGTAGCTGATAATGGTGCCGTGCTTGCGCGCGGCGACCATCGCCTCCTTGCACACCTCCGGCGTGGTCTCGCTCAGCGCACAGAAGATGCCACCGGTATGCAGCCAGCGCGATCCTTCCTTGCCGAAGATCTGGTCCCAGTCGATCTCGCCCGGCTTCAACTGGCTCACCGCGGTGTGGCCGCGGTCGGAGCAGCCCAATGCGGCGCGCACTCCAAAACCGCGTTCGGTGAAGTTCAGCCCGTTGCGAACGGTGCGCCCCACGCCGTCGTACTTAACCCACTTCACATGCGACTGGTCCACGCCACCCTGCAGCATCAGGTCTTCGACCAGCCGGCCTACGGGGTTGTCGGCGAGCGCGGTGACGACGGCGGTCTTCAGGCCAAAGCAGCGCCGCAGGCCGCGGGCGACGTTATATTCGCCGCCGCCCTCCCACACCTGGAACTGCCGCGTCGTCGCCACGCGTACGTCGCCCGGATCGAGCCGAAGCATCACTTCGCCGAGGCTGACCAGGTCCCACTTACATTCTTCCTGCTTGCGCAGTACCAGAGCGTTCTTTCCAGTCGCAGCCATTCCATCTCCTGTCGGATTGCCCGGCGTCCTACTTCAGGTCCTTGATTGCCACCGGGTCCATGTCGGCGTAGTCCTGATTTTCTCCGCCCATGCCCCAGCAGAAGCCGTAGTTCTTGGTGCCCACGCCAGCGTGGATGGACCAGCCTGGCGATACCACCACCTGCTTGTCCGCCATTACGATATGGCTGGTCGCATCTGGCGGTCCCATCAGGTGCATGACGCGCTGATCCGGCTCGACGTCAAAGTAGAAGTACACCTCCGACCGCCGCATGTGCGTGTGCGCCGGCATCGTGTTCCAGTTGCTGCCCGGCTCCAGCAGCGTAAAGCCCATCACCAGTTGGCAGCTTTGGATGCCTTCGCGGTGAATTGCCTTATAGATGGTCCGCTTGTTGCAGGTCTCGGTCGATCCCAGCGCCATCCCGGTCAGATCCGCACGCTTCACCATCGCCGTCGGGTGCACGGCGTGCGCCGGATAACTGAGCAGATAGTAATAGGCCGGCTTGTCCGCGGCCTTGCTGGCGAAGGTCACCACCTTGCTCCCGCGTCCCACATACAGGCAATCCAGCTTGTCCAGCTCGTAGCTGGTGCCATCCACTGTGACCGTACCTAGGCCGCCCACGTTGAACACGCCAAGCTCGCGGCGCTCCAGAAAATACTCCGCGCGCAGTTCCGGCTGGGTCTCGAGGGTCAGGCTGCCGGTGGTCGGAACCGCCGACCCGATCACCGTGCGGTCGAGGTCGACATAGGCAAACTCGATCTTGCCCGGATTGAACATGCCTTCCAACAGAAACGTCTCACGCAGCTCGGCACTTGTCATCCGCCCGTAGCGCACCGGGTCGGCCATCTGAACTAATTTCATGGGTCTCCTTCTTGTCTCGATCAACCGTTACGCCGTCGAGACGCCGCCCACCATTGTAGCGGACAGGTTTTGCACCGGAGCGGTTGCACAGAATCGAAACTCCTCCCATGGGGCGGGGCGCAGTCTGCGCGCGGCGGTTTGCCCCATCCGGCGGCCTCAGCGTAAAGTTATCCTCATCATGTCCAACATCCTCGAATCCTTCCGTCTCGACAACAAGGTCGCGCTCGTCACCGGTTCCGCCGGAGGGATGGGTGCAGCCATCGCCATCGCTCTCGCCCAGGCTGGCGCCGCCATTGCGACCCACGACATTCGCCCTCCCGCCGAAACCGTTGCCACCATCGAAGCCGCCGGAGGCAAGGCAGCCGCCTTCAGCGCCGACCTGTCCGACACCGCGGCCCCCGACGCACTGTTCGCCGAAGTCCTCGCCAAATTCGGCCGCGTCGACATCCTGGTCAACAATGCCGGCATCATCCTGCGTGAAGACGCCGTCAATGTTCCGCTGGCCGACTGGCTTAAGGTCATCCAGATCAACGAAACCGCCGTGTTCCAGCTCTCGCAGCTTGCAGGCCGCGACATGATGAAGCGCAACGCCCCCGGCAAGATCATCAGCATTGCCTCGCTGCTCAGCTTCCAAGGCGGCATTCGGGTGCCGTCCTACGCCGCGGCCAAGGGTGCCGTCGCGCAGATCACTAAGGCGCTCGCCAACGAGTGGGCCGTCAAGGGCATCCAGGTCAACGCCATCGCCCCGGGCTACATCGCGACCAACAACACCGCCCAGCTCCGTGCCGATCCGGAACGCAGCAAGGCCATCCTCGACCGCATTCCGGCCGGGCGCTGGGGTGAAGCCACGGACGTCGCCGGCACCGCCGTATTCCTCGCCTCGTCTGCCGCGGATTACATCACTGGCCATGTACTGGTGGTCGATGGCGGATGGATGGCGCGCTAGCCACCCATCGGCCCTCGCCAGCCGCAACAGGGAACGCCCTCAAAGGCGCTCGCCGGGGCTGGTGATCTGGCTTCCGTCGACAAACGCATCGCTCTTCTCGGCCCCGCAGACTACCGTCTGGGGGGCCCAGTGAGGCCTTCCCTTCCGCAACTTGAATCGTTTGACCGATTGGCCGGGCATCGGCATCTAACGGGCAAGAGGAGATCTCACATGCCCCAAAGCCCCCACGAACGAATCGCTGAGCTCCACAATCTTGCCGCACACGCCCACTCTGCCGCCGCAGCCTCGCACAGTCAGGGCAGCCTGACCGCCCATGAGCTTTCCCGTCTGGCGCACGAACATTCAATCCGCGCCTTCGAGGAATCCCGAAAGGCCGCGGAAGAGCATGGCGAATCGCCCGCGGAACAAGCCTCAAAACACAGTTGACCGCCGTCACATCCCGCAAACCCGCTCGGGTATAGCCTCTGGCTTAGCAGTGGAGGTGCACCTTATGGCGCACGGACTGAATTCCTCCAAACTACCGGCTCGACCGGCCCACCAGGCGATCGAAAAAGCCTCAGAAAACTCAATTGACTCGTTCCAGAGCCAACGCCGCCGGCTCGACAACCTGGCGATGCGGGTGGCCCGCAGGGCGCAGAATCGCCTGATCGAAAATGAGCAGAGAAACCCAGGAAACACGCTCTTTTCCAAGTAGCAGGGTATTGGGGTTGTCCAACTTACGCCCGGTTGGCCACATTTGCTGAGCGATACACTCCCACCTTGGCCGCGCGACGGTGCGCAGCCACCGTCATCGCTGATCGCCGATCAGACCGCGCTGCCAAACTTGCCGGCGCGTTCCTTCTCTTGCGTGGCCATGGCGATTCCCTCTTGCGTGCCGACGTGCGGCTGGGTCTTCAAACGCCGGGTATAGAAAACCCAGTACGCAACGACCAACAAGGCAACCAGGACGAGAACAACGTAGACAATTTGCGTGAGTTCCATGGGCGCCTCTCTTCTGCGCGGGTCATTCTAGTCGACTGCGCGCACAGATGACAGCAACGATTTTTCCGCCGCTCCAAGCCTATTCGTTCCAACCGCCGCGGCCGTTCCCTGTGGGCGCCGATTCTCCCGCCGGCAAACTCGCCGCTCCAAGGCATGTCAGACGGGCGGCATGCGCTCCAGCATGCTGCGCAACGCACGCCCCCGGTGGCTCAACGACAGGCGCGTGGCCGGATCCAGTTCCGCCATCGTCCGGTCCAACTCGGGAATAAGGAACAGCGGATCATAGCCGAACCCGTGAGACCCGCGCGGCGAAATTGTAATACGTCCCTCAACCGTGCCGTCTGCAATTGCAAGCACTGCTCCATCGCGTGCAAGCGCCAATACGCAGTGGTAGCGGGCCGTGTGCGGCTCGAACGGAACCCGCGCCATCATCGAGACCAGCAGCGCATTGTTGCGATCGTCAATGGTTGCGCCGGACAGCAGATCGTAGCCTTGGTCGTCTGCATAGCGAGCGCTGCGGACTCCCGGCTTGCCGTCCAGCGCGTCTACCTCCAGCCCCGAGTCGTCCGCCAGGACCAGCCGTCCTGGAGCTAGCCGCGAATAGTAAAGCGCCTTGGCGATTGCATTTGCCGAGAAAGTGGGCTGGTCTTCAGGCGGCGTGGGAAGGTCGGCAAGTCCTGGGAGCGGCTCGATGTGGATGGCCGCGCCGCCCAGCAGATGACCCGCGGCAGCGTGCATAAAGTCACGGAGTTTGCCCGGATTGGTGGTAGCAACGAAGACGCGCATAGGTCAACGGGGCAGCGAGTTAGCGGCGCGGGAACGTGGGCGCCCACCATTTCCTGTAAGAGACCTCAATGATAGCCTGCTGGCCTGCGGACTCACTAAGCAGTTGGCCTGCTTCCTCCTGTGACTGCAATCACTCGACAGGCACTTACCCGGATGGTAGGCTTCCCGTGGCAATTCCCCAGCGTTCTGCGTGTTTTCTGATCCCTGGGGTCGATTTGTGCGACTACTAAATCTGTGTTCCAGGAGGGACATGTGAGTGCTGTTCAGGGTTGGGTTTGCTTTTTTCTGGCTGTGAGTGTGCTGTCGCTTATTGTGGCATTGTTGTTCAAGCAAGAAAGAATGGGAGCGGATAACGGGATACCGGCGATGCTGCAGATCGCCGCCGCGATCCAGAAAGGCATTGCGGCCCTCCGCAAGCGCCAATTCAAAGCCGTGGCTGTCCTGCTCGGCCTGATGCCTCCTACGCTCGCCTTTGCACAAACGGAGCACGGGGGTGGCGGCGAAGCCAACCTGACCCTGCCAGACCTTTCGACCGTGAATTTCTTCGGCATTAACGGACATGCCCTTTTGATGATCGGATTGCTCTTCTGCGCCGGCGGCCTGCTGTTCGGCCTGGCCATCTATGTCCAGCTGAAGAACTCGCCGGTCCATCGCACCATGCTCGAAATCTCCGAGCTGATCTATGAGACCTGCAAGACCTACCTGATAACGCAGGGTAAGTTCATCCTCCTGTTGTGGGCGTTTATCGCGGTAATTATCTCGCTGTACTTCGGCTATCTGGCTCCGGTTCAGGGCCATCCAATTGCGGTGACGTTGCCGATTATCCTGGCGTTTTCGCTGATTGGCATCGCCGGCAGTTATGGCGTGGCGTGGTTCGGAATTCGCGTCAACACCTTCGCTAACTCTCGCACCGCCTTCGCGGGATTGCGCGGCAAACCCTATCCCATCATGGCCATTCCGCTGAAGGCGGGCATGAGCATCGGCATGTTGCTGATCTCAGTCGAACTGCTGATCATGCTCTCCATCCTGTTGTTCGTCCCGCGCGATTACGCCGGCCCCTGCTTCATCGGCTTCGCCATCGGCGAATCACTCGGTGCCGCGGCGCTGCGCATCGCCGGCGGAATCTTCACCAAGATCGCCGACATTGGCGCCGACCTGATGAAGATCGTCTTCAAGATCAAGGAAGACGATGCCCGCAATCCCGGCGTCATCGCCGACTGCACGGGTGACAACGCGGGCGACTCGGTTGGCCCCAGCGCCGACGGCTTTGAAACTTACGGCGTCACCGGCGTGGCACTGATTACCTTCATCCTGCTGGCCGTCAAGGATCCCACCATCCAGGCGCAACTACTGGTATGGATCTTCGTCATGCGTGTAGCCATGCTGATCTCCAGCTCGGGCGCGTATTTCCTCAACGGCGCCATCGCGCATGCGAAGTATGCGGATTCTGACGAAATGGACTTTGAGGCGCCCTTGACCTCGCTGGTATGGATCACGTCCATTGTGTCCATCATCCTGACCTACGTCGTCTCGTACCTGATGATTCAGCCACTTGGTGACGGAACCCTCTGGTGGAAGCTGGCTTCCATCATCTCCTGCGGAACCCTGGCGGGCGCGCTCATCCCCGAATTGGTCAAGGTTTTCACTTCAACCAAATCAACCCACGTGAAAGAAGTCGTCAAGTCAGCCCAGGAAGGTGGAGCTTCTCTGGGCATCCTGTCGGGATTCGTAGCCGGCAATTTCTCGGCCTACTGGCTGGGGTTGAGCATGGTTGCCCTGATGGGACTGGGGTACTACTTCAGCCTCGGGATACCGGAGTACACACAACTTAATCCGACGGGAATGATGCTGGCCCCTGCTGTCTTCGCGTTTGGCCTGGTCGCCTTCGGCTTTCTGGGCATGGGGCCGGTCACGATTGCCGTGGATTCCTACGGGCCCGTAACCGACAACGCTCAATCCGTCTATGAACTTTCTTTGATCGAAGATGTACCCGGCATCGAAGCAGAGTTGAAGAAGGACTTCAATATCGACGCCAGGTTTGAGCGCTGCAAGCACCTGCTGGAAGCCAATGACGGGGCCGGCAATACCTTCAAGGCCACCGCAAAGCCGGTGCTGATCGGCACTGCCGTCGTCGGCGCAACCACGATGACATTCTCGATCATCATGGCCCTGACCCACGGACTGACAGATAACGTGAATAAGCTTTCTCTGCTGCACGCGCCCTTCATGCTCGGATTGATCTGCGGCGGGGCGGTGATCTTCTGGTTCGCGGGCGCTTCCACCCAGGCGGTCTCCACCGGGGCCTACCGCGCGGTCGAGTTCATCAAGGCGAACATCCACCTGGAAGGTGCGGAGAAGGCATCCGTCACCGACAGCAAGAAAGTGGTGGAAATCTGCACTAAATACGCACAGAAGGGCATGTTCAATATCTTTCTCGCCGTCTTTTTCTCAACCCTTGCCTTCGCATTCATGGAGCCGTTCTTGTTTATCGGCTACCTGTTCTCGATTGCGATCTTCGGTCTGTACGAGGCCATTTTCATGGCCAATGCAGGCGGAGCATGGGACAACGCCAAGAAGATCGTCGAGGTTGACATGAAGCAAAAAGGGACGCCGCTGCACGATGCGACGGTGATCGGAGACACCGTCGGTGATCCGTTCAAAGACACTTCGTCAGTGGCCATGAACCCGATTATCAAGTTCACGACCCTGTTCGGATTGCTTGCCGTTGAGCTTGCAGTGACGCTCCACGCGAGCAATGCGATGCTCACCCACGTGCTGGCCGTCGCCTTCTTCCTGGTGTCGGTATTCTTTGTGCATCGATCGTTCTATGGAATGAGGATTGACACCAAAGAAAACGCCTGATTCCCGGGTAAACCCTGGAAAACGTCGCCCGGAAACGAGCGGCGTTTTCTATGCTCAATTCTGTGGCAGCCACGCATCACGCCGATCTGCCCCTGGCGACGCCGGCGCTGTTACTCGAATCCATCCACCTTGGTCATCCCTGGTCTGGCGGGGATGACCGGGACAACGCCTCCAGTGAGCCGGATACCTTTCCGGACCTCTCTGGAGGCGAATCACTTAGTGACCCGTGGTCAGCCGATTCCGGTTCAAGCTAGTGGCAGTTGTGTTTCGCGGCGGACTGCGGCTCCGAGTGGCAGCAATCCTGTTTGATTTGCGCGACCACTTCAACCTTCGGATGACAGCAATCGTGCGTCATTGCTGGCGTCGGATCGTCATGGCAGCAGCTGTCGGTCGGCGCTGCAGCCGCGGTTTCCTCATGGCAGCAGCTGCGCGGCTCAGCATTTGGATCGAGTGCCGCTCCGCCCATCTCTCGCAGCATCGCCGGCCCGCCGGTGCGCAGGAACCGCACCAGCAGCGCTGCGCTCACGGCAATAAAAGCCACATTCAACACGCTGGTATAGTTCCAGCGAATCGATTCCTGCATTACCGAAACTCCGCGTTGCGCCGGAATCAGATGCAGGACTCCGAACAACGCCTCCACCAACAGAGCCGCGCCCGCCATGGCCACATAAAATACGCCGGTCAGAATCGCAGCAACCTTTAGGCCGTAGTACTTGCGGTAGATATTCAGAATCGGCAGGATAATCAAGTCGGCGAACAGAAACGCAATCACGCCGCCGAAGCTGATGCCTCCGTTCCACAGCACCGCGGCCAGCGGCACGTTTCCCACCGAGCAAACAAACGACAGCACCGCCACCAGGGGCCCGATCAGTGGCCCCCATACCCGCGCCAGTACCGGATGCCCGCTCAGGAAAAAAGCCTGCCAAAAACTCGTCGGTACAAACGCTGCCAGCACGCCCGAAATCACCAACCCCAGCGCAATATCGGGGGCCAGCGAGTACCAATCCATCCAGTAGTAGTGGCTGGTCGCCGTCAATCCGCGCCGCGAGGTTATCTTCTGCCAGAACGTGCCTTCGTGCAGGCTCATGTCCATTGCGGCATGGCCTTCCATCCGTCCGGTCAGGCCTCGCTCCGCCTGACGTCGCGCCGCTTCAACGACCTGCGGCCGCAGCGTTGCCCGCAGCAGTACCACCAGCAGCGCAATCATGATTGGGCCGCCGACAAACTCGGCCGCCATGAACTGCCAGCCCAG
>Ga0181520_10008779_pt1 | contig 14220 bp, 10 predicted proteins | sample PEATcosm2014_Bin_29_FD_132451 | JGI IMG/M metagenome (GOLD analysis project Ga0181520, IMG submission 132451) | Peatland microbial communities from MTU Mesocosm Facility, Houghton, MI, USA - PEATcosm2014_Bin02_30_metaG | ecosystem: Environmental > Terrestrial > Soil > Wetlands > Peat | place... | reverse complement strand
TCGATGGAAGGCCGAGCAGAAGGTCAAAGTGGGGCAGGGGCAGAGGATGATGTGTCGGTCCGACTCTACCTTACCAAGGTACCGTGCGCGGGAATATGGAGGGCGTGAGCACGCTCACGCCGGCGTATTGGTTGCCGGCTGCGTTCCTTCGGAACTGCGCCGTCTTGCCTGCGGCAGCAAGGAAGGCGCTAACGCGCCGCTTCTTTTTTCCCTGGCTTGAAGAGCGAAACTCAAAATCGAGCACACATATAGGGCTTGTAACTCGGGCAAACCCCGATATTTTGTGGTCAAAGCTCAAGATTGTCGGGTTTCGTAACAGCCTCTGAAAGCCGGGGCTTTCGCCGGGCCCTGCTTCGCAGGACGGGGACGTGGCTCCTTCGCCGGGCGACAGGCCGTGCGAGTGTGTGCCGCGTTCGCTTCGTTAGCGGGCGGGGGCGGAGACTTCGGGATGGGCGCCTGCGCCCATGAGGACGAGGGAGCGCTGGGCGAAGGGTGAGTAGACGAGGAGGGCGGTACAGGCCAGAGCGAGTCCGAAGTCGATGTGGTGCAGGAGAAGGAAGGGCGAGAGCGCCCAGAGAACGTCGAGGGGCAGGAGAAACTGCCAGAGCCTGAGGAATTTTTCGCGGATGGCGGGCGCGTGGAAGAGAAAGGCGCAGAGGAGAAAGGCGCGGACGGGAATGAGAATGGCGGCGGTCACGATGAGGACGGAGAGGGGCGGAGTCGGTTTGGGCAGGAGCGTTGCGAAGAGGTCCTCTATCTCGGCCAGGTTGGCGAGTGCGCCGATGTAGAAGCCCAGATACATAAGTTGCAGCAGGAGAAAGAGGGTCTGAGCCACGGAATAGGGGATTTTGGGGAGTTCTTCGGGGGATGCGAGGATGCGGGTGCGGGGCGGGGCTGGTGTGGGCGAGTCTGGGCCGGGCGATGATCTGGGGGGCGGAGTTGTGCCGGTTGAGGTGACTAAGGTCGATGCCGGTTCGGGTTTGGGTGAGGCGATGGGGCCGGCTACGGGGTTCGTGGGAGCGATTCTTTCGACGGGGGCGACGAAGCGATAGCCGCGGCGGGCGAGGGTTTCGACGAATCTGGGGCTGGTGGCCGAATCGTTGAGGGCTTCACGGATGCGGTTGACGGCGGAGTTGACGCCGTGTTCGGAATCGACGAAGGTGCCGTCGGGCCAAAGCTCGCGCGCGATCTGCTCGCGGGTGAGAAGCTCGCCTGGACGGTCGAGAAGCATGCACAGAACCTGGAAGGGTTGGGCGTTGAGGCGGAGGCGGATGCCCTGGCGGCGGAGCTCGCCGGTGGAAGCGTCGGCTTCGAAGGCTCCGAAGCGATAGCGGCGTGATGGGTCCTGGCCGGTCATTTGTCTGGTGACGAGTGTAGCCGATGGGGGGGCAATTTCAGGGGCTTCGGGTGATGGAGAACTTGCCGGAAGCGGTTTGGCTGGAATGGCTTACGTCGTGAGAAACATTCCTTTAACAGGCGAGATGGCGTGCATTGCTTCGCGGGTGTCGGGCGGGGCAAAGTGCGGTGCATGAAGGGGCGATTTTTGATCGGGGTCGTGGTGTTGGTGCTGGCGCTTCCGGGGCGCAGCGAAGCTGGGGCGCCGGGTGGGGCGCCGGCTGGGGCGGTCTCTATTTTCAACTCTTATATTGGTGCGGTTGAGGCGCGGCTGGGGGAGCAGCATCGGTCGCGCGATGGATTTCTGGCGGGGGAAGCTGCGGATTCGCAGAGCGAGATGCGGGTGCGGCGGGGTGAGGTGATCGTCGAGATGCTGACTCCGCCTGCGGGCGCGGAGTTGACGGGCGCGTTGCTGCACCACTGGCGCGGGACGGCCTTTGCGGCGGGTGCGAGAGCCGAGGATTTTGAGCGGATGCTGCGGAATTTCGATGGCTATCCAAAATACTTTTCTCCGCAGGTGTTGCAGGCGGGGCTGATTGCGCAGAACGGCGATGAGGTGCGGGGATGGATGCGCGTGCGCGAGCGGCACTTGATGACGGTGGTGATGGATTCGAGTTACGAGGTGAGGTTTGGGCGGCTGGATGGGCAGCATGGGTACAGCGCGTCGAGGAGCACACGAATTGCGGAGGTGGACCAAGCGGGGACGAGTGCCGAGCGGGCGCTGGGATCGGGGGAGCATGGGTTTCTGTGGCGGATGAATACCTACTGGAGCTGGGAGGAGGGCGACGGCGGGGTATATGTGCAGGTCGAGTCGGTGTCGCTGACGCGGTCGATACCTCGGGGACTGGGATGGGCGGTGGGGCCGTTTGTGGAGAGCATTCCGCGGGAGTCGCTGGAGTTTACGCTGCGGGCGGCTTGCAACGCGGTAAGGAGCGCGGGGGTTGAGCGTGCGGTGGTGGCCGGGGAAAGGAGACGATGATGAGTGCAAATGCGGTGGTGGGCGGTGAGGGAGCGGGGTTTCAAGCAGCGCGGCGAGTGAACCAGTCCCTGACTGCGCCGATGGAGAGGCGCCTGCTGCAGTGGATGGCGGAGCATGCGCCGCGGTGGGTTACGTCGGATCAGCTGACGTTGCTGGGGCTGGGGGCGCAGGTGGGAGCGGGGATCGGATTTGCGCTGGCGCGCTACGATCGGCGGGCGCTGTTGGTGGTGATCCTGTGTATTGCGCTGAACTGGGTGGGCGACAGCCTGGATGGGACGCTGGCGCGGGTGCGGCGGCAACAGAGGCCACGGTATGGGTTCTATGTGGATCACATGGTGGACATTTTTGGAGCGGCGGCGTTGCTGTGCGGGCTGGGGTGGTCGGGGCTCGTGCACTGGCATACGGCGATGGCGATGTTAGTCGCGTTTCTGCTGCTGTCGGGGGAGAGTTATCTTGCGACTTACACACTGGGGCGATTTGAGTTATCTCAGGGTATGTTCGGGCCGACGGAGTTGCGGATTTTGCTGGTGGTGGGAAACCTGGCGCTGCTGCGGAGTCCGTATGCGACGGTGTTGGGGCATCGGATTCTGCTGTTCGATTTGGGAGGGGCGGTTGCCGTGGTTGGAATGCTGGCGATGGCGATTGTGGTGACGGTGCGACATACGGCGGAGCTGTATCGGCAGGAGCCGTTGCCGTGAGTGCCCTGGTGCGGTGGTGCAGGTTCAATGCGGTGGGAGCGCTGGGGATGGTTGTGCAGCTGGCGGTGTTGGCTGTCCTGAATCGGTGGATGGCGGGACATTATCTGCTGGCGACGGCTGCCGCGATTGAGGTGACGCTGCTGCACAACTTTGGGTGGCATGTGCGGTACACGTGGCGCGAACGGCGCGGCGAGGGCGGGTTGGCGGGGCAGCTGGTGCGATTCCATCTGTCGAATGGGGCGGTATCGATGGCTGGAAATCTGGCGCTGATGCCCTTGCTGGTTGGGGTGGTGGGGATGCCGGTAGTGGTGGCGAACGGGGCGGCGATTCTTTGCTGCTCGGCGATGAATTTTGGTTTGGGGAATGGGTGGGTGTTTGCGCGGACGGGGAAGGTGGGGCGGCATGAATCTCCGAGGGGCTGCTTTGCTGCCTTTCCCGGTGCGTGCGCGAGTGCCGGTGCGCAAGCTGCGGAAGAGGCGCCACCGAGGTGCGGATAGGGCAATCGGTTCCGACGACGACCGATCGCCCACGCCCGAGCGTTCGCTACATATAAATCCGGAGCGCGCTTTTCGTTTCTTTCGGTTCTGGTTCTTTCAACTTTAACCCCTTTTAATTAGGCTAAGCATGGGTCTGCGCATGCGCAGCGCACCTTTCGCATTCTCCGAATCCAATACAAATGGACGACATTCCAGGATGAAACAGGTTTCGATCATCGCCGCATTTCTCTGGGCTCTTCCCATGCTTTCGCAAAGCACCACTGGGGAATTGCGCTTAACCGTAACCGATCCCGCTGGATTGGGACTGAGGAGCACGGTCGAACTGGTCAGCGAGGGCAACGAGTATCGCAATGCATTCGCGACGGATGAACAGGGGAACCTGGATGCCAGGCGTCTGCCGTATGGAATCTACCAGGTTCGGATCCGAGCGCAGGGTTTTGCCGAGGATTCCGAGACAGTTGAAATACGGTCGGCGCTTCCCCTGGATCGCACGATTGGGCTCAAAATAGGTTCGGTTTCGGAGTCGGTTAAGGTCACCGCGGCCGAGACATTAGTGGATCCGTACCGCGCGGGTTCAGTCAATGAGATAGGTACGGAAATGATTCAGAATCGACTGACCGCACTGCCCGGCCGCTCCATGGAGGATCTGGTGAACTCAGAGCCAGGGTGGCTCTACGAAGGCAATGCGGTTCTGCATCCGCGCGGATCGGAATATCAGACACAATTTGTTGTGGACGGAATTCCGCTCACCGAGAATCGCTCACCGAGCTTCGGACCGGAGCCTGCCGAAGCCGATGACGTGCAACTGCTCGAGATCTATACCGCGGGCATTCCCGCGGAGTATGGCAGGAAGATGGGCGGCGTCGTTGAAATCAATACGCTCAAAAGCTCAGAGCCTGGATTCCATGGGCAACTCACTCTTTTCGGGGGCACCTATGCCACGGGTGCGATCGATAGTCAGGATCAATACACATGGAAGGGCAACACGCTTGGCGTGAGCGGCTCCGGGAATATGACGGGCCACTATCTCAACCCGGTTGTCCCGGAGAATTACACCAACAACGGTACTACGGGGAGTGTTTCCACAAACTACGAGCCGGACCTGACGGAGAAGGACCGTCTAACTTTAATTGTGCGCCATGAATTAGCGCGTTATGAGATCCCCAACGAACTGGTGCAGGAGAATGGCGCATATTTGCCAAACTCAAACAACAACGTGGGCTGCCCGCCCGTACGGCCTGCGGACGAGCCGAGCGACTGCGTATTCATTCCGGGTGGGCAGTTACAGACGGGCGACAACTTTGAAACCATGGGGAGCACCTCCTGGCAGCATATGTTTTCCGCGGATACGACAGGCTGGCTGCGATTCATGGGCCGGGACAGCTCTACAGACTTTTATTCGAATCCGGCGTCCTGGCCTCTTATTGCAACCCAGCACAATGACTTCAAGGAGATTTACTTCAACGGGAGTGTCGCCGTCCATCACGGAAGGAACGAATGGAAGGCGGGAGTCGAATCCGACGCGATCTTCCTGCACGAAAACACCAGTTACTCGATGGCCGACTGCGCCGAACTTTCAGATCCACAATGCCCGATCACTTTGGGCATATTCGACACTGGCGCGACCACCTTTGCGTTTAGCGGGAGCCGTCCGGACCTTGAACAATCGGCCTATATTCAGGACTTAATTCGCCTCGGCAACTGGACGGTCAATGCAGGCCTGCGCTGGGACCACTACCAATTGCTGGTGAACCAAAACGCGGTGAGCCCGCGCGTCGCCCTGTCGCGCTACTTCCCGACACCTCGCCTGAATCTCCACGGATCCTATGACCGCATCTTTCAGACGCCATCCTTCGAAAACATTCTGTTGTCCAGCTCTCCGGCGGCTGAATCTCTGGACACCAGCGTTCCCGCGGTGCAACTTCCGGTCCGGCCCTCTCACGGCAGCTATTATGAATTGGGCCTGACGAAGGCTCTCTTCGAGAGACTGCGAGTGGACGCGAATATATTCCGCCGCGATGTTAATAACTTTGCCGACGACTCTCAAATCCTGAGTACTGGAATCAGCTTTCCGATCGCGTTCAGAAAAGCCATTCTCTACGGCGCCGAGGGGAAACTCGAGGTTCAGAACTGGGGGGGCTTTTCCGGCATAGCCAGCTACTCTTACATCGTGGGAAATGTGTGGAATCCGGTGACCGGCGGATTGTTTCTCGGGGATGACGCCTCGGCCGCGCTGATGCAGACTACCGGACATTCACCGGATTCGCAGGACCAGCGGCAGACGGTTCGGGGGAGGGTGCGTTACCAGGCCGCGCCGCGCTGGTGGTTCGCGCTGGGAAGCGATTACAACAGCGGACTGCCTTTTCAACCGGACCTGACCCCTCAGCAATATGCGACAGAATATGGTCAGGTGGTGACCGCTCACCTTAATTTCGATCGCGACCGGATCAGCCCTTACCTGACGGAAAACGCTTCGGTGGGGAGCGATCTCTACCAGCGGGAAAAACGCTCGGTGCGATTGCAGGCAGACGTTCAGAACCTGAGCAATCAGCTCGAAGTTATCGACTTTGGAGGGCTGTTCTCGGGCAACGCCCTTGGGCCATCGAGGAGCTTTTCTTTACGGCTGACAACCTGCTTCTGAAGTCAGATCCGATTGCCCCGCTCCGTGGAAAGTTGGTCACCGCCGGCATTGCCGGGCTCAGATTGGATGGCGGCGTGACACGCGGCTTCGGATCGGCATGGGGCCCGTTCAACAAACCCACCGGATTTGAGGATCGTTTGAATGGCGCTTGAACGGGCGCAGTCCGCGGAGTAGGTTGGGATCGTGAAAAATTCCGCGGGTTGCTTTTCTCTTCTTTTCGTTTTGGCTCTATCATCTTCGACCCTCTTTGCTCAGGCGAAGCATGGGTTTGTGCACACGAAGGCTGAGGAGCTGGTCGATGGCGAGGGGCAACCGCTGGCTTTGCGGGGGATCAATCTGGGGAACTGGTTTGAGGTGGAGGGGTATATGTTCCACTTCGACGGCGGGCCGCAGTCGCCGCGAGAGATTGAGGACCTGACGAAGGAGTTGCTGGGGCCGGCGAAGGCTGAGGCTTTCTGGAAGCAGTGGCGGGCGAGTTACATCACTGAGGCGGATCTGGATCGGATCAAGGGGATGGGTTTTAACTCGGTGCGGGTGCCGCTGCACTGGAAGTTTTTCACGAGCGAGGATGCTGAGGGATTCAGGCTTGTAGATCAACTGGTGGGGTGGGCGAAGAAGGATGGGATTTATGTGATCCTCGACATGCATTGCGCGCCGGGCGGGCAGACGGGGGCGAATATCGACGACAGCTGGGGGTATCCGTGGCTGTATTCGAGCGCGGAGGCGCAGGCGGAGACGGTGGCGGTGTGGCGGCGGATCGCGCAGCACTACAGGAACGAGCCGATGGTGCTGGGGTACGATCTGCTGAATGAGCCGCTGCCGCAGTTTGCGAATCTGGAGCAGTACAAGCGGGAGCTGGTTCCGTTGTACGGGAAGATTACGGAGGGGATTCGCTCGGTAGATCGGAATCATGTGCTGATTCTGGGCGGCGCTAACTGGGATACGAATTTCAGCGTGTTCAGGGGAGCGTTCGATCCTGACATGATGTTTACGTTTCATAAGTATTGGACGCCAGTGACGGACGTGAGCGTGATACAGGAGTATCTGGAATTTCGGCATGAGCATCATGTGCCGGTGTGGCTGGGTGAGTCGGGTGAAAACAAGGATGCGTGGGTGGAGGGGTTCAGGAAGACGCTGGAGGCGAACCATGTTGGATGGGCGTTCTGGACTTATAAGAGGATGGATGCGACTGCGAGCGTGGTGACGTTTGACCGGCCGGGGCACTGGGACGAAATTGTGGGGTTTGCGAAGCTGCCGGGCGGGACGGGGAATGCGGAGAAGCGGATCGCGGCGCGGCCTTCGCAGGGGGATGTGGATGCGGCGTTTGCGGATTTGCTGAGGAAGATTCAGTTTGCGGGTGAGCGGGTGAATGCGGGATATGTGGGGGCGTTGTTCGGGCAGGGAGCAGGTGGCAGGGAGTAGGGAGCGGTGAGTAGCTGGGAGCCTGTAGCTGGGAGCGAGTAGCCGGGAGGCGGGAGGCGGGAGCCGGCAACTGTTCGATTGTGGACAGGGGGCGGCAGTTGCGGACAGGGGATGGGTTCCTCAAAAAAGGAACCCTTTTGTTTTGATGGGCGTAGTTGGTGGTGGGACTGGTGCGGGGCATGCACGTATGTCACCGGCCCGGGGCCTGGAGCCGAGCTGAATCCGAGACGATGAGGAGGGATGAGTGTTTGCCGATTTGAGACAAGCATTGCGGCAGTTGCGGAAGGCGCCAGGTTTTACGATCACTGCGGTGGTGACGCTGGCGCTGGGGATTGGGGCAACGACGGCGATCTTTACGCTGGTGCAGCAGGTGATGCTGAAGTCGCTGCCGGTGACGAAGCCGGAGCAGCTGTGGCGGATCGGGAACGAGATTCATTGCTGCAACTGGGGTGGTTACACCCAGGACGAGGAGTTCTCGCTGTTCTCGTGGGAGCTGTATCAGCGGTTCCGGGATAACACACCGGCGTTTGAGCAACTGGCGGCGTTTCAGGGAGGCAATGCGCAGCTGGGGGTGCGGCGCGCGGGGAGCTCGGAGCAGGCACAGACGTTTAATGGGGATTACGTTTCGGGGAATTTCTTTCAGACATTCGGGTTGAGCGCGTGGATGGGTCGGCTGATCGAGCCTTCCGATGATCATGAGGGCGCGGCTCCGGTAGCGGTGATGAGTTACCGGGTGTGGAAGCAGAAGTTCGGCGGCGATCCTTCGGTGGTGGGGACGAGCTATTCGATCAATGGGCATCCATTCACGGTGGTGGGGGTGGGGGCTCCGGGATTCGATGGCGCGGCGGTGAAGGGTTGGGGGATGCCGGATTTCTGGATGCCGCTGACGACGGAGTTTCTTCTGGATGGGGCGACTGCGCGGTTGAAGAGTGCGAGTGAGCACTGGCTGGATCTGATTGGGCGGGTGCGTCCTGGGACGAATCCGAAGGCGCTGGAGGCGCAGTTGCGCGGGGAGCTGCATGCGTGGCAGGCGAGCCATGTGGCAGATATGAGTCCGCAGGAAAAGGAAGTATGGGAGAAGGAGACGAAGCTCTACCTGACGCCGGGCGGCGCGGGGGTAAGCGAGCTGCGAGAGAACTACGAGGATGGGCTGAAGTTGTTGCTGGGCGCTGCCGGGTGCGTGCTGCTGGTGGCGTGCGCCAACCTGGCGAACCTGCTGCTGGGGCGAGGGCTGAAAAATCGGCAGCAGATTTCGGTGCGTGTGGCTTTGGGGGCGAGCCGGGGGAGGCTGGTGCGCAAGGCTCTGGTGGAGAGCGTGACGCTGGGGGTGGTGGGCGGGGTAGTGGGCATCGCTGTGGCGTATGCGGGTGCGGGGCTGATGGTACATATCGCGTTTCCAACGGGCGGATCGGGCAACGCGTTTGCGCCGGTGAGCGCGAACCCATCGTGGCCGGTGCTGCTGTTTGCGCTGGGACTGGCGGTTGTGACGGGGCTGTTGTTTGGCATTGCGCCCGCGTGGATGACCTCGCATGCCGAGCCGGTCGAGGCGCTGCGGGGGGCGCGCGGTTCGACGGGGAGCAAAGCGCGTTGGCCGCAGAGGGTGCTGGTGATTGGGCAGGCGGCGATGTCGCTGGTGTTGCTGAGCGCGGCGGCGATGCTGGGGCAGAGCCTGCGCAACCTTGAACACCAGAATTTTGGATTCGAGACAAAGGGGCGATACGTCCTCTGGACCAACACGTCGCTGGGGGGGTACAAGCCGGAGCAGCAGGAGTTGCTGTTTGAGCGGCTGCAGGAGCGACTGCGAGCGATTCCAGTGGTACGCGGCGTGGGGGCCGCGACTTACGCGCCGATGAGCGGAGACAGCTGGAACGATGGGATCCGCGTGGAAGGGAAGCCGGAGCCGGCAGCGAAGTCAGACGACGGCGCACTCTGGACGCGGGTGATGCCGGGGTTCTTCGAGACGCTGGGCGATCCGATTTTGATGGGGCGCGCTATTGGGCCGGAGGATACGGCGACGACGCGAAACGTTGCGGTGATCAACGAGGCGTTCGCGAAGAAATTTTTCAAAGGGGAGAATCCGATCGGGCGGCACTTTGGTCCCGACAGGATGAAGTACGCCGGAATGTATGAGGTGATCGGCGTGGCGCGGGATATGCGCTACATCACTTATAAGTTGAAAGATCCTGCTCGGGCGATGTTCTTTCTGGCGGAGGCGCAGTGGGCGCACTTCGACGAAGCCAACGAAATAGCGGGGGAAATCGGGTCGCATTCTCTCTCGAACGTCGTGGTTTGGGCGCCGGGGAATCCCGCCGGCCTGGAGGCTCAGGTGCGGAAGGCTATGGCGGAGGTGGATCCGAATCTCGTGCTGTATGGGGTGGATTCTTACTCCGATGTGCTGAGCGGGGATTTTGAGCAGCAGGAGATGATTGCGACGCTGACGATGCTGTTTGGCGGCCTGGGACTGGTGCTGGCCGCGGTGGGACTATACGGCGTGACCGCTTATACGGTGGAGCAGCGGACGAGCGAGATTGGCGTGCGCATGGCGTTGGGGGCGGATCGTGGACGGGTGGTGGGGATGGTGCTGCGCGGGTCGCTGTGGCAGGTGGGAGTTGGATTGGTGCTGGGAATTCCGGCGGCGATTGGGGCGGGGTATTTGATTGCGGAACAGCTGTTTGGGGTGAAGCCGTGGGATCCGGCGATGCTGACGGCGGCGACGGTGCTGCTGGGAGTGGCGGCGGTGGTGGCGGCGGTGATTCCGGCCAGGAGGGCGGCGGGTTTGGATCCGGTGGAGGCGTTGAGGGTGGAGTGAAGGCGAGTTACAGGGTGCAGGTTACAGGGTGCAGGTTACAGGGTGCAGGTTACAGGGTGCAGGGTGCGAGTAGGTAGTAGCTAGTAGGTAGTAGGTAGTAGGTAGTAGCGAGTGGGCACGGGGAAGGGTTGCACGGGATGATCAGCGATTTGAAATACGCGTTGCGGCAGTTACGGAAGTCGCCGGGATTTACGTTGACGGCGTTGCTGACGCTGGCGATAGGGATTGGGGTGAACGCGGCGCTGTTCAGCGTGATGGATGCGATTGTGCTGCGGCCGCTGGCGGTGCCCGATCTGCACCGCGTAATGACGGTTGCCGAGGATCGGGGCCGGGGGAAATTCCAGTACGAATGGGTGTCCGCCGCGAACTACGAGGACTGGAAGCGGCAGAGCCACTCGTTTGAGAGCCTGGCGGTTTTCAAGCGGTATTCGATGAGCCTGACTGGCGCCGGAGAGGCAGCGCACGTGACGGCGTCGCGTTCGTCAGCGGATTTTTGGGACGTGATCGAAATCCCTGCGTTTATGGGGCGGGTATTCAGCGCGGATGAGTGCCGGCCGGGACGCGACGGGGAAGCGGTGCTGAGTTACAGCTTCTGGCAGATGCAGTTCGCATCGGACCCGGCGGTGGTGGGGCGGAAGGTCGAACTGGACGATCGGGAATACACGATTATCGGGGTGATGCCGAAGGGGATGGTGTACCCGCCGGCGGTGGATCTTTATTTGCCGTTGGCACTGACGCCGGCGCAGCTGAACGATCGGGCGGACCACGAGTACATGGTGGTGGGAAGACTGCGTCCGGGTGTAAGCGCGCACGAGGCGGACGCGGAGCTGCGGGGAATCGGGGGGCGTTTGGCAAAGATGTATCCGGCGACGAACCTGGGGTGGTCGGTCGAGGTAGAACCGCTGCTGGATAACATCAGCGGAGCGCTGACGCCGTTGTACACGCGGCTGATGCTGGGCGGGACGCTGTTCGTGCTGCTGATTGTGTGCGCGAATGTGGCGAATCTGCAGTTCGCGCGGGGGATTGCGCGGAGGCCGGAGATCGCGATGAGGACGGCGCTGGGTGCGCCTCGTGGGTTGCTGCTGCGGCAATTGCTGACGGAGAATCTGGTGCTTGGGGTTGGCGGAGCGCTGGGCGGGCTTTTGCTGGCGTGGCTGGATCTGCACTTAGTGCTGAGTTACATGCCGGCGCGCGTGGCGCGGTGGGTGGCGGGATGGTACACGATCCATCTAAACGGGCGGGCATTGGCGTTTTCGATGTTGCTGGCGGTGGCGGCTGGGGTCGTGTCGGGACTGGCGCCGGCTCTGGAAGCGATGCGGATCAATCTGCTGGATCAGCTGAAATCGGGATCGCGCACGGAGACGGGCGGAAGCAGGAGTCACAGGCTGAGGAATTTCTTTGCGACGGCGCAGATTGCGCTGGCGGTGGCGCTGGTGATCGGGTCGGCGCTGATGTGCAAGGGCATGTGGTCGACGCTCCAGTTCGCTAATGTGTATCGGCCAAAGCAGGTGCTGACGTTTGGGGTGACGCTGCCAACGGCGCGTTATGGTGACGCGGTGAAGCAGGCGGCCTGGTACAAGACAAGCCTCGAGGACCTGCAGGCTGTGCCGGGGGTGAAGGAGGCGGCTACGACGACGATGATGCCGTATGGCGATGGCGGTTGGGTGGACGACTTCCGGATCGAGAACCGGACGCTGGCGCCGGGGAAGTTCAACAGCGGGGTGCGGGTGGCGATCAGTCCGGGATATTTCCCGGCGTTTCGGATTTCGATTCTCTCGGGCCGCGGCTTTGGAGACAGCGATGGGCTGACGACGGAACCGGTGGTGGTGGTGAGCCGGAAGTTCGCGGAGCGGTATTTCCCGGGAGAGAGCGCGCTGGGGCATCGCATCCAGATGAACGCGTCGAGCAACAGCCACGAACCATGGATGAGGATTGTGGGCGTGAGCGAGGACGCAGCGTATCAATGGGTGGACCAGACACCGCAGCCGGCGATGTATACGGATGCGCTGCAGGCGCCGCCATCGAGCACGCAGTACGTCGTGACCACGGATGGGAATCCGCTGGGCCTGGCGCCGGTGGTGAGGAAGACGCTGGCGGCGATCGATGCGGCGCTGCCGCTGGACACGATGGAGACATATGACCAGGATATCCGGGAGCAGACGACGGGGCTGATGTATGCGGCGGCGATGATGGGCGTGGATGCGGCGATCGCGCTGCTGCTGGCGGCGATTGGAATCTACGGGGTGATGGCGAACCTGGTGGAAGAGCGGCGGCGGGAGATCGGGGTACGGCTGGCGATGGGAGCGCGGCGCGAGGATGTGCTGGGGATGATCCTGAGGCGGGCGGGGGTTTTGACGGGCATTGGTACAGCGGCGGGTGTGGCGATGGCGGTGCTTTTGGCGCAGGCAATCGCAAGCCTCTTGTACGGAGTGCATCCCTACGATCCGATGGTGTTTGGAGGGATTGTGGTGTCGATCGGGGCGATCGCGCTGGTATCGAGCTGGATTCCGGCGCAGCGCGCGGCGGGGGTGGATCCTATGGAGGCGCTGAGGGACGAGTGAAAAGGCAGGCAACAGGCAACAGGGAACAGGGAATAGGCAACAGGGAAGAGCGAGGTCAATACCAGCGAGGAGAGATTCGCGGGAACACTCTTGGCGAGAACCTGTCAGCAAGAACCTCTTAGCCAGAGCCTGTTAGCTAAAATCTGTCAGCAAAAGGCTGTTAGCAAAGCACCGGGCGTGTAGCGGCCAGTCTAGTTCGCGGACACATAAGAGAGAAACTCGGGAACGGACGGCCGGGGTGGAGCGTACTACTTAACAGGCCGTGGGGGAACGCATGTTCGCAGACGTGAGATACGCAATCAGACAGTTGAAAAAGTCGCCGGGATTTGCGGTGACGGCGGTATTGACGCTGGCGCTGGGGATTGGGGCGAACGCCGTGGTGTTCAGCGTGCTGAATGCGCTGGTGCTGCGGCCGCTGAATGTGCCGCACTCGCAGAACCTGTATATGGTGCAACGGTTCCAGTATCCGTCGCAGTCGTATCTGGATTACCTGGATTTGCGCGACCGGAACCGGAGTTTCGAGAGCCTGATTGGCTTTAACATCATCGGTTCAGTGGGGGTCGATAGCGGCGGCAATCCTTCGACGGCGTGGCCGTACGAGGCGACGGGAAATTACTTCGATGCGCTGGGAATTCAGCCGTACGTAGGGCGGTTCTTTCACGCTTCCGACGAGCGTGGATACAATAGCGCGCCGTTTGTGGTGCTGAGTTACGCATACTGGCAGAGTCACTTTCAGGGGGATCGCGCGGCCGTGGGGCGGGTGATCCAGCTCAACAAACATCCATTCACCATTATTGGGGTAGCGCCGCCGGAATTTCGGGGGACGGAGCTGTTCTTTGCGCCGGCGATGTGGTTCCCGATAGTTGACCAGCAGCAGGTTGAGGGCGACGAGCTGAAGTGGCGCGGCAACCACTCGATGTGGGTGGTGGGGCGGCTGAAGGCGGGGGTGACGCCGGCGCAGGCCGCGGCGGACCTGAATTCGATTGGCGCGTGGCTGGCGAAGACCTATCCGGGCGACGACGATGGGGTGAAATTCACGCTGGCGCGTCCTGGGCTGGTGGGCGATATGCTGGGCGGGCCGGCGCGGGCGTTTATGGCGGGGATGGTGATGCTTGCGGGGTTGATTCTTCTGGCGGCGTGCGCGCATCTGGGGGGGTTGTTTGCGGCGCGGGCGGCGGGGCGGTCCAAGGAAATCGCGCTGCGCATGGCGCTGGGGGC
>Ga0181520_10008778_pt1 | contig 14220 bp, 14 predicted proteins | sample PEATcosm2014_Bin_29_FD_132451 | JGI IMG/M metagenome (GOLD analysis project Ga0181520, IMG submission 132451) | Peatland microbial communities from MTU Mesocosm Facility, Houghton, MI, USA - PEATcosm2014_Bin02_30_metaG | ecosystem: Environmental > Terrestrial > Soil > Wetlands > Peat | place... | reverse complement strand
TAAAGCTCGAACTTTCAAAGCGGAACGAAGAAATCCGCCAGTTGGAAATTTCCCTACATAGCAGCGAGGAAGAATTCGATATCGAGCATACACTTGAGTTTACGATCGGCGTTATACAAACTCTCCACAAAGACTGGAAAAAGCTGGGTGCAAAAGACCTTGGCATTCTAAAAAAGATTCTTTTCCCAAAAAATGTGGAATACCATTATCCCGATATACAAACTCCCGAATTATCCATAGTTTACCTGCTTAATCAGCGGTTTCTACAAAATAAAACCCATAAGGGGTGCCTAAAGGGAATCGGACCCTTATTGCCGCTGCCACAGAGCGGAGCTTTACCATTAAGCTATAGGCACCATCACTTTTATTTGTTGGTAAATATACCACGATAACACCCATCTAATCTACACGTCTTTTGGGGATTTTTCAAATCGGTGAAAAAGCGTATGATGAGAGCTATGGATAAAACAATACAAAACCTTATCAGAAAAGAAGATAAACGCCAGCACGAAACACTCGACCTGATCCCGTCGGAGAACATGGTTTCGCAGGATGTGCTTGCCGCGCTCGGCTCATCGCTTACCAATAAATATGCGGAGGGATATCCCGGCGCGCGCTATTACGGCGGTAATGAATATATCGACCAGATTGAGGATCTTTGCCGCGAGCGGGCGCTCAAAGCGTTCGGACTTTCGCCGAAAAAATGGCATGTGAACGTCCAGCCGTATTCCGGATCGCCTGCGAACCTTGCGGTCTATTTCGCGCTCGTCCCTCCGGGAGAAAAGATCATGGGCATGGAACTTCGTATGGGCGGCCATCTGACCCACGGCCACAGCGTGAGTGCGACAGGAAAGTTTTGGACGCCGGTCCGTTATGCGGTGAATCAAAAAACCGAGTTGTTGGATTATGACGCGATCGCGCAGATCGCCCGTATCGAAAAGCCGCGCCTCATCGTCGCCGGCTTCACGGCGTATCCGCGCGTCATAGATTTCAAAAAATTCCGCGCGATCGCCGACGAAGTTAATGCATATTTAATGGTTGATATGTCACACTTTGCTGGGTTGGTCGCCGGTGGCGCATATCCCACGCCGTTCGCTTACGCGGACGTCGTGACGACCACCACGCATAAAACATTGCGTGGGCCTCGTGGTGCCATGATCTTCGCCAATCGCGGCTCGAAGATCGCCGCCACTGTGGCAGCAACAGTGGATAAAGCCGGGAACAAGAAGGAATTCGATATCGCGCGCGCCATTGACCGCGCGGTCTTCCCGGGCCTTCAGGGCGGTCCTCACGTGAACCAGATCGCCGCGACCGCGACGGCGCTCGAAGAAGCGTCGCGCCCGGCGTTCAAAAAATACGCGGCGCAGATCGTTAAAAACGCACAGGCGCTCGCGGACGAATTAGGGCGTCTCGGTTGGAGGACGGTTTCTGGTGGCACCAATACGCATCTTATATTGATGGATGTGGCGGCGCGGGGATTGTCCGGAAAGGACGCGAGCGTTCGCTTGGAGGAAAACGGCATTGTGGCGAACTATAATACGATCCCTTACGATCCGCGCCCGCCTATGGATCCTTCGGGAGTCCGTCTCGGTACGCCGACGCTCACCACGCGCGGCATGAAAGAAAAAGAGATGAGGCAGGTGGCCGGGTTCATCAACGCGGTGCTTGCGGAAAAGAAAAACGTGAAAAAAGAAGTGTTGGCATTGTGCAAAAAATTCAAATAGCCCATCTTAAAAAGCACGATCCGATCCTTGCGCGTGCGATCACCGGGATAGAACTTCGTGCGTTGCCGAAGGAGAAAAATCATTTCCGTTCGCTCGTCGCCGCGATCGTGAATCAGCAACTTTCCGGAAAGGCGGCGGACACCATACTCGGACGCTTTGTCGCGCTTTTCCCGCGCAAGGAATTTCCCGCTCCGGAGGACGTGATAAAACTGCCTGCCGCGAGAATGCGGAAGGCCGGGCTTTCGAAGATGAAGGTCGGTTTCATCAAGAACCTCGCCAAGAAAGTTTCGGATAAGACGGTGAATTTGAAAACGATCGATTCATGGACCGACGAGGAGGTGGTCGAACATCTTACACAAGTGAAGGGCATCGGGCCATGGACCGCGGAAATGTTTCTGATATTCTCCCTCGGCAGGGAGGATGTCTTTTCGTACGGCGACCTTGGACTCAAGAACGCCATCAAAAATATTTATAAGTTGAAAAAACATCCGACGCCAGCACAGGCCAAGAAGATCACCGATAAGTGGAGGCCGTATCGCAGTCTGGGGTCCCGCTATCTTTGGGCGTCACTGGATAATGAATAGCGCTAGATAAATCGAAGCCAAAGTGATAGGCTTTTAAAACATGGTCATCGACGGCAATGCGATCGCGGGAGAAATCAAAGAACGATTAAAAACAGCGGCGAAACCGGAAGGTTTTTTCGGGGCGGTTTTAGTTGGTGACGATCCGGCATCGATCAACTTTCTCAAACAAAAAGAGAGGATCGCAAAAGAATTGGGGATAGAATTCCGTCTTTACCAGCTTCCGGCGGATATGAAGACCGACGAGCTTCGCGCCGAGATCGGGCGGCTCGCACAGCCGAAACCATGCGGGGCGTTCATTGTCCAGCTTCCGCTTCCGGCGGGCGTCAATCGCTATTATGTGCTGAATGCGATCCCGAAGGAGAAGGACGTTGATTGCTTGACGGAGCAGGCGCTTGGCGCTTTTTATACCGAGCGCGGGCTGATCGCGCCGCCATCGGTCGGAACGGTCGAGGAGGTTTTGAAGCTTGAACGTCGCAACCTGCGTGAGTTGAAAGTGGTGATGGTGGGCGCGGGATTTCTTATCGGAAAGCCGGTGGGATTTTGGCTGCAGAATAGAGTGGCAGAGCTTGTGGTGCTCGACATCACCGTGAAGGACATTCACGCGAAGCTTACGGATGCCGACATCATTGTGAGCGGCGCCGGGCAGGCAAATCTTTTTAGCGCTCAGCACTTAAAAAACGAAGCGGTCGTAATTGATTTTGGTTTCAATAAGATCGACGGGAAGATAACGGGCGACTTTGATCCCCGTGGCGCCGAAGAGAAAAATATCCACTACACAAAAACTCCGGGCGGAACGGGACCGATCCTTGTCGCAAAGCTGTTCGAAAATTTCTACAAACTGAGCAGATAGAAAAAGAGCGTCCCTCTTTTCAGCGAATTATTCTTATCACGAGCCGAAAAGAGGGATGTTCTTTTTTGTGCGCGCTGGGGGGATCGAACCCTCGGCCTACTCGGTGTAAACGAGTCGCTCTACCACTGAGCTAAGCGCGCGTGACCTCTCGTTATGGTAGCGAAAGGGGAAACAATTTGCAACGAGGCGAAGGAAGTCCGGACGTCGGTCGGCTCCGCGAAAATAATCCATTTGTTCTATAATAATGGGATGAGAAAGGCGGAATGGTTTTTATTCATTATGGTCGTGGCATCGTTCGTCATAGGCGCGGCGTTCTACCCGTATATGCCGACGATCGTGGTTTCCCACTGGAACGCTGCGGGGCAACCTAACGGATATATGTCGCGCTGGTGGGGCGCCTTCGCGCTGCCGATCATCTTTCTTCTGGTCGCCATTGTTTTGTTCTTCTTGCCGCGCATCGACCCAAAGCGGAAGAATATCGAGAAGTTCAGGAAATATTTCGATTATTTTATCATCGCGTTCGCAATTTTCTTTTATTACCTCTATCTCTTGACGCTCGTCTGGAACATGAACGATAGTTTCAACTTCGCGTCCGCGCTCATTCCGGCCCTTGCAGCGCTCTTTTACCTTCTTGGATTTTTCCTGCCGCACACCGAGTCGAATTGGACGATCGGCATCCGTACACCATGGACGCTCTCAAGCGAGCGTGTTTGGAAAAAGACGCACGAAGTCGCCGGCCTTGCGTTCAAGATCTGTGCCGTCTTCACGCTGTTCGGCATCATTTTCCCCTCGGCCGCCATTTGGCTTATCATCATTCCCGCCCTCGTCGCCGCCATCGGATTGGTGGTTTACTCATACCTTCTCTACAGAAAAGAAAAAGAATAAAGCCAGTCCTCTTTTGAGACCTGCCGTGCAGACACAACGGTCTCAAAAGAGGACTGGCTTTATTTGTGTCCTCGCGTGGAATCGAACCACGATCTACTCCTTAGAAGGGAGTCGTTCTATCCGTTGAACTACAAGGACCGAAAAGAAATGCGTTATGCTTTTCCTGGGTTGATTCTAAACCAAAAGTGAGATACTTTAAAGGGACGCGCTTGGTAGTGTCCTGATTGTATACGGGCTGTCGTATACCGGTAGTACGCCTGTTTTGGGTACAGGTAGACTGGGTTCAATTCCCAGCAGCCCGACTGCGAAATGTTATTTAATTTAAGTTAACCTCTGTGCCGGACCCCAGAGTCGAACTGGGCACGCCTGCCTCTTCAGGGCAGCGCTCTACCGATGAGCTAGCCCGGCATTGAATTCAAGACTTAGAATAAAAGATTTGCACTCGAAAGTAAAGAAATAAAACAATCCCCCGATATAGTTTCGAGGGGCTCTCGGAGGCGATGAAGGTCGCCGAGAGGGGAGGCACGCGCTCACCAGAGCGCAACGCCGTACCCGAGGAACCATATCGGGGGATTGTTTTATTTCTTGATCTTCAGCGTGATTCTCTTTTCGTCGGTCTTCACCGCATCAATGACGAACGGATAGGTCTGGCCGACGGCAAGCGCCTTCTTCATCTCGTCCTGCCCGCCGAATTCTGAGATATGAACCATTCCCTGGAGGTCACCGTCAAGCGCGACAACGGCACCGAACGGGTTGAATTTGTAGACTTTGCCCTGCACGGTATCGCCCGGTTTGAACATGCCGCTCACCTTATCCCAAGGATCTTCTTTAAGCGCCTTGAGAGAAAGGAAGACGCGGCCTTCTTTTATATCGATGATCTTTGCCTTGAGTTGATCGTTGATCGCCACGAGCTCCTTCGGATTTTCGATGAGCTTGTAATCGAGCTCCGAGATGTGGATCATGCCCTCGATCTGCGGGTTATCGGTGAAGCGGACGAAGACACCGAAGTCTGCGACGCCCGAGACGATACAATCAACCACCTGGCCAACCGTGTAGGCTCCAAGGAGCTCTTTCACATTTGCCGAAAGCACCTCGCGTTCGGAGACGATCACTTTGTTGGTGCGGGGGTTCGCGTCGATGATCTTCACGTTGAGCTCCTGGCCGATGAACTTCTTCAGCTCCTCGGTGATCTTCTGGCGATCGCCATCCGGAACCTTCGGGTAATGTTCGAGTGAAAGTTGGGAAACGGGGAGGAACGCTTTGAGCTCTTCCGCGACGACGGTCATGAGGCCGCCTGCGTTTGCCCCGACGATCTTCGCTTTGATCACTTCGCCCGATTCCGTGAGTTCTTTCGCCTGCTGCCAAAGTTTCTGCTTGCCGGCCTCGGAGAGCGAAAGCTCAATGTGGCCTTCCTCGCCGTCGAGTGCGACGATCTTCGCTTGCATCTTATCGCCAGGCTTCAGGTTGCGAACCGCCTCCCTTGCGTTGCCGATTTCGGCACCGTAAACGATTCCCGTCCCGAAGCGGCCCATATCGAAATAGGCTTTTCTGGGGAGCTTTTTGATGAGGGTGACCTCAACGACCGTCCCTTCCTTAGGCCATGCGGCAGCGGAAAGTTCGGTCTTGAGCGCCTGCGCGAGCGCGGTTGCTTTGGTATCTTCAGATTGTGGCATAAGGGTGATTATAGAGGAGTTTTCGGCTTTTGCAAGGGGAATGCCATTTTTCCTGCCCGTCATTTCCTTTTGAATCAGCTATAATTTACAGATGAGAATTTCGACACTTTGCTTTCTTCTGAAGGACGGACAGATCCTTCTTGCAATGAAGAAGCGCGGATTTGGCGAGGGCAAATGGAACGGGGTCGGCGGGAAGGCCAATGAGGGCGAAAGCATCGAGCACGCCGCGTTGCGGGAGATGGAAGAGGAAATTGGGGTTACGGCGCATGAGGGCGACTTAAAGCCGATGGGATTGCTTCACTTTCGCTCGGTGGAGAATGAAAAGCTCAATTGGGATGTCCACGTATTTTTCCTGCACGTATGGCATGGCGATCCCCGGGAATCGGAGGAAATGCGTCCACAATGGTATCCCATCAGCCATCTCCCGTTTGAAAGCATGTGGCCGGATGACAGGCATTGGCTTCCACATATGCTTGCCCGGGAAAAGATCGTGGGCGATTTTGAATTCAACAAGGAGGGCGACGATTTTCTCGATTTTTCAATAAAGATCGTAGATTAAAAAATCGTTACGTTGCTCTGGAAATCTCCTTCAATTTCTGTTAAAATCTACCATATATGGTTATCAACTATTTTGGCAACGGCTGTTTTCGGCTGCAAAGCGGGGAGACGTCTATCCTGGTAAACCCCGAAAACAATCGATTGAAGGCGGATATCATCCTTAAAACGCTCACCGGGACACAAGCTGCCGAGGTGGCCGAGTCCATCGAATCTTCCGACGGGACGGTGATCTCATTTCCGGGGGAATATGAGGCCAAGGACATCGAGATTTTGGGATTCCCGATCCCTGCGGAGTCTGCTGAAAAGTTTTTGAAGACCACGTACGCCGTTCTGTGGGAGGGCATGAAGTTCGTTTTTTTGGGACATCTTTCGACGCCGCTTGACGCGACCTTGTTGGAGGAGTTTTCCGAACCGGACGTACTTTTCCTGCCAATAGGCGGCGGGCATTTTTTGGAGCCCGAGATCGCTGCGAAGATCACAAAACAACTTGAGGCGAAAGTTGTCATTCCAAGCTTCTATAAAGATCCTGCCGCGTTCTTGAAGGCGCTTGGCGTCAAGGGTGAGCCAATGGACAAGCTGGTCTTCAAGCAAAAAGATATCGCGAGCGACAAAGGCCGTGTGATCATTCTTAAAGCGGCATAGCCTGTCATTTATCTATTTACTCATGTCCGACATTGAACCACGTGAAATAACAAAAGAGCTTGGCGAATCGTACCTCGACTACGCGATGTCCGTGATCGTTGCACGTGCGTTGCCCGACGTGCGCGACGGCATGAAACCGGTGCATCGCCGCGTGCTGTGGGCGATGTGGGATATGGGCGTGGTGAGCACGGCGAAGTTCAGGAAATCGGCGTATGTGGTTGGAGAGACGATGGCGAAATACCACCCGCATGGCGATTCCTCTATTTACGATACTTTGGTGCGCATGGCGCAGGATTTTTCATTGCGCTATCCATTGGTGAAGGGACAGGGAAACTTCGGTTCGGTTGACGGCGATTCGGCAGCCGCCATGCGTTATACCGAAGCCAAGCTTGCGGCGATTGCGAACGAGATGCTGGTGGACATCGAAAAGGAAACGGTGGATTGGACGCCGAATTATGATGGTACGCGCAATGAACCGTCGGTGCTTCCTGCGCGGCTGCCGAATCTTTTATTGAACGGTACGCTCGGCATCGCCGTCGGTATGGCAACGAGCATCCCGCCGCACAATTTGAACGAGGTCGCCGACGCCATTTTATATTTGGCCGATAACGGCGCTGCGACAAGCGAAGATCTTTTGCAGTTCGTAAAAGGCCCCGACTTTCCGACTGGCGGCATCATTTATGACGTGAACGCGATCAAGCAGGCATATGTTTCCGGACGCGGTGCCATCATGACGCGCGCGAAAGCGGAAATCGTCGAAAAAAAGAACAGCCGCCAGTTCGACATCGTCGTCACCGAGATCCCGTATCAGGTGAACAAGTCGGAACTTATCAAGACGATCGCGGAACTCGCACAGGATAAGAAGATCGAAGGGATCCGTGATTTGCGCGACGAGTCCGATCGCGAGGGCATGCGTATCGTGATCGAGCTCAAGAACGACGTTGCGCCGCAGAAGGTCTTGAACTGGCTCTATAAACACACCGACCTCGAGAAGAATTTCAATTTCAATATGATCGCGCTTGTGAACGGCATCGAGCCGCGCTTGCTTACACTTAAAGATATTTTGGCCGAGTACATCGAGCATCGAAAGATCATTGTCACGCGGCGTACGAAGTTCGATCTCCGCAAAGCGGAGGAGCGCGCGCATATCTTGGAGGGTCTTGCCATCGCGCTCGATGCGATCGACCGCGTGATCGCGACCATTCGCAAGTCCGAGGATAAGGAAGTGGCGCACGCGAACCTAATGAAGAATTTCAAGTTGAGCGCGCTTCAGGCGACGGCGATTTTGGAAATGCGGCTGCAAACCCTTGCGGCGCTTGAGCGGCTCAAGATCGAGACCGAGCTCAAGGAAAAAAAGGCGCTCATTGAGGAACTTAAATTGATATTAAAGAGCACGGCGCGGGTTTTGAAGATCATCAAAGACGAGGTCAAGGAACTAAAAGATAAATACGGCGATGAGCGGCGAACGAAAGTCGTTTCGCGTGCGGTGGAGTCGGTGAGCGATGAAGACCTGATTCCCGAGGAAGAGGCGATGGTCACGGTCTCCGGCGGCGGTTACATCAAGCGCCTCCCGCCCGACACCTTTAAGGTCCAGCGCCGCGGCGGAAAGGGGCTGATCGGATCCGACGTCGCCGACGAGGATTTCCTGCTGCACTTCTTCAATTCGCATACTCACGACAACGTCCTGTTCTTCACCGATCGCGGCCGTGTTTTCCAGACGAAGGTCTATGAGATCCCGCAGGCCACGCGTACGTCCAAGGGCAAGGCGATCCAAAACTTCTTGGAACTTCCCGCAGACGAGAACGTGAACGCGATCGTGAACTATTCGGCGTCGGGCGCGAAGAGCGAAGGAAAGTCCGGCAGGAAATATTTAATGATGGTAACGAAGCACGGCGTCATCAAGAAAACGCCGCTTGAGGACTTTGAGAACATCCGGCGTACCGGCATCATCGCCATTTCGCTCAAAAAAGGCGACCAGTTGAAGTGGGCGCGTCTTACCAGCGGTTCCGATCAGGCGATCCTTGTGACGCGGCAGGGTCAGTCCATTCGCTTCGATGAGAAGCAGGCGCGTCCGATGGGCCGCACTGCGGCGGGTGTGCGCGCCATCAAGTTGAAAAAACAGAACGATGAAGTTGCGGGATTTGATATAATAAAGGGAGACGATGCGATGCTCGTGGTGGTGATGGAAAATGGATATGCGAAGCAGACGTCGCTCAAGGAGTATAAGAAACAGAGCCGCGGCGGATCGGGGATCAAGACCGCAGAGGTGACGACGAAGACCGGCCTCGTGGTCTCCGCCCATGTCGTCACCGAGGAAAAAGAGATATTCGCGCTTTCGGCGAAGGGACAGATGATCCGCACCGAGCTCAATACGGTCCGCAAGACCGGCCGGTCCGCGCAGGGCGTCCGCATCATGGATCTCAGGAGCGGGGACCGTCTCGCAGGTACCGTCGTTATTTAATGCCCAAAAACCTAACTCAAAAACAGATCATCATCGCAGGCGCCGTGGCGGTCGTGCTTATCGGCCTCGTGGTTGTTTTCTTTATGAATGTGCGCAGTAAAAGCGCTTCCTCGCAGGCGCTCAACATCACCATTTGGGGAACCGACGACTCCAAGGCGTTCAACGATCTGATCTCCGCGTACAGCGGTCCCGGAGCGGGGAATAGCACGGTCATAAAATACGTCCAGATGGATCCGAGCACCTATCAGAACAAATTGTTGAACGCGCTTGCGGCCGGTACCGGTCCTGATGTTTTCGAGATCGGGAACCGCGACCTGCCGCAGTGGGAAAACCTGGTCACCCCCATACCGGCAAGCTTGGCGCCCACCTTTAGCGCCATAACGCTCCAGAACGATTTTCCAACGGTGGTCGGGCAGGATTTTGTCATAGACAACAATGTTTACGCACTGCCGCTTTCCATCGACACCATGGCGATGATCTACAACAAGGACCTGTTGGATTCGGCGAGTGTGGCGGTTCCGCCGAAGACGTGGACCGATCTTGATAACGACGTCTCGGCGCTCAAGGTTGTCAATTCTCAGGGCCAGCTTACGCAAGCGGCCGTGGCGCTCGGCGGCTCGGAGACGAGCATTGCGGATGCCTCCGACCTTGTATTTCTCCTGATGCTTCAAAATGGGGCGCAGATGCCATCGATCGACGATACCACCGTGGGCTTCGTGGGGAACGGCGGGACCGCCACCCCCGGCCTTTCTGCGTTCAACTTTTATCTCCAATTTGCGAATGCCGCCTCGCCCTACTATGCATGGAGCGACAGTATGGGGGATTCCAAGGATAGCTTTGCTCAAGGTAAAACAGCGATCATCTTCGACTACGCCTCCTCACTCGCCGCCATCAAAGCGAAGTCACCGTTTTTAAATATCGGCGTCGCACCAATGCCGCAGTCGGAAGGAGCGACCATTTCCATCAACTATCCAAAATATTCGGGTCTTGCCGTGAACAGGAGCAGTGCGTCAGTGGTCGGCGCATGGTCGTTCCTCATCAATTTGACGACATCGCTCGCAAATGAGAAGATTTATACAGCGGACACGGGAGAACCTCCGGCGCTCCGGGCTGCCATACAGGCAGACCTCACCGATCCCAACCTTTCGGTCTTTGCGGCGCAGGCGCTCACGGCCCGTTCGTGGTACGAAGTTGATAGCACGAAATTCGACGGGATCATGAACACGGCCATCCAAAATGTTCTTAGCGGTTCATCGGATTCCACGGATGCGCTCACCGAGGCGCAGTCGGAAATGAACGCCACTACCGGAAATTAAATTCATGTTCAAACATAACCTTCTTATAAAGATATTCATCGTTCTTCTTGTGCTGGCACCGACCGCCAGTGCGCTGGCCTACACGACGCCGAACATCTGGACCGTTCCACCGGGATATTGGGGACCTATCGTTTCGTGCACCGGCAATTACCTTAATAATAACTCAACAGGAACATGCCAGAGCCTGTGCGACCTTATTAACACCGCTATCAACGCGACCTATTTCGCCATGTCGGTCGCGATATTCATCCTCGCCCCGATCCTTTTTCTGGTCGGAGCCATTATGATCATAATTTCCGGGGCGAACCCCGAGATGTTGAGTAAAGGGAAAAAGACGCTCACCGACACGCTTATAGGGCTGATCATCGTGCTGTGTTCATACCTGATCGTCAACACGGTCATCACCACGTTGCATATCACCAACATTGGAGGATTTGGCGCGAGTTCGTGCACGTTGGGCGGTGCGGGAACACACTAATGGTTTCGGTGGTGGGGAAATGATCAAGGGCCGGTGTCTGAAAATCGGAAAAAATGAAACACTACATCTATATTCTCATTGCGGCCGTTGTAGCTTTTCTGCCTATCGCCGCTTTTGCCCAGGTTCCGATCTCCGTCTCTATCCCCGGCTCATACGTCAACAGCACAAGCGGTTCTCCCGGCAGCTATGTCGCTAATTTTTACCAGTTTGCGCTATTGATCGGCGGTATTCTTGCTTTTGCGGTAGTGATCTATGGCGGTATCCTTTATATGACGACCGTAGGGAATCCTTCGGGGCAAAGCGAGGCAAAGGCGTGGTTGTGGGCCGCGGTTTGGGGCATTCTTTTGCTCGGCGGCGCCTATCTGGTTTTGAAGATCATCAATCCCCAATTAATAAACCTGAACCTGCCAACGCTCACAAGTACAGGGCAGACGTCAAATCAAGTGACGGTGCCTGCGGGAAGTAGCAGTGGCGGCACCAGCGGCGGCGGAACAACGGTCAACACAAGCGGTGGTGGTACTGCGACGACCAATAGTATTGCGAACGCTGCGGCAGCCGCACAGGCTAATTCGATGAGCTCGGCTAGCGGCCCCGGCGGCGGTACCGTCGCATGCGCATGGGCGGTGAATCAGGTTCTCACAAGCGCAGGCATTTCACCGATCGATGGCGACTCGGTCCAGAGTATGGAAAATGCCCTGACGTCGGGCCGGGGGACACTGGTGGATCCGTCGCAGGCGAAGGCTGGCGACATTGTCATACAGGCAGGGGATGGCCATGTCGGTATCTGTATGAATGATGGCTGCACCCAGGTTATATCCAACTCGTCGTCGCACGCGAGCTTTACGTGGGTGAGCAATACGAGTTTTTCTCCGTCCTATAGCGGCGGCCCCGGGCGCATTTATCAAGTCAACCACTAAAACATGAAACGATTTCTTTTAATAGCAGGAATAATAATTGCCATTGTGCTCGTCGCATGGGGGGTTTGGTTCTTCGCCTTTTCGAAAAATCCTTCTAGCCCGAATATGTCATCGTCGGTTTCTTCGGTAGTACAGAGCCAATCACAAAGTGGAACGTCGGTACGCGTCCAAGAAATTGCCAGCCCGCAAGACCCCGCGGTTGCCAAAGATTTTTTGGGCAACATACAAAATTCGGATCAAATTGCGCTTGGCGGCACCGTGGTCGTATCACCTTACGCGCTTCAGGTTTGGGGCGATGCGGATCAGGGCGGAGAGGCGCTGCTTGAATACACGTCCAGCGGGTGGACGCCGCTATCCCTCGGCGGCGGCGAGTGGAGCGAGCTCGCGCTTCTTCAGGAGGGCGTACCGGTTTCGATCGCGGAGCAATTGGCCGCAGGGGTGGCGGGCGGAGCGGTTTCCTCGCCAGCTAGTTCATCGATAGCCATCCCGGCAGGCGATACCGTCACTATAGGGACGCCGGAGGGAAGCGTGACTACAAGTAATTTTTACAAGAGCGCTGACTACATTGCCCAGAACCAGCAGATCGTTGTGGTCAAACAGACCTCGGCCTACGGCATTTTTTACAATGTTTTAGATAGCAGTTTCGCCGTCACTATTTTCGGAACGCCGTTCGACACTGTGCGCCCGACGGCAGAAACGGCATTTTTAACACAACTCGGGATCTCCCAAACCGATGCATGCAAGTTGAATGTGGTCGAAAATACTGCCAATAATCTCAACAATCCTGACGCCGGTAAATCGTTCCCTCTCAGTTTCTGCAGTAGTAGCACATTGTTCTAGTGGCCAAACCATTACGGAATCTGTTATAATAAACCTATGGCAACAACAAAAAGGATAGTGGCGGTTACGGCGGGGGTCGGATCGTTTTTAACACTCAACGCTGTCGCGTTCGCGCAGACGGTCACTCTCACCGATCCGCTTGGCGGTGCGACGCTCCCCGTGGTCCTTGCTAACGTGATTGCATTCTTAAGCACTACCATTGCCATCCCGCTCACGGTCATCATGGTGCTCGTCGGTGCTTTCCAGATGATGACATCGGCGGGAAATCCCGAGAAATTCACCAAAGGGAGAACTACTTTACTTTATGCGGCCATCGGCTTCGCCGTCGCCTTCCTTGCCTCCGGTATCACCACCTTGATAAGCAATGTCTTGCAGGGCCACTAATCAAGCTGGATTTTAACGATATTTGTGATACGATGGAAATAAGCAGGAAAATGGTCGAATAAAAAATAAAACCTTATTTATGGCAAAGATAAAAGTTTGGCTGATCCGCTCTCCGCTTTTCGCACCGATCGCCGTCCTTGGCGTCGCTATCTCTTCGAATGTCGCGTACGCCCAGGTGGTTACGACTCAGGCTACGCTCAATACGGCGCTTTGTAATGTCATCAATGCGATGATCTGGGTCCTTCTCTCGGTTTCCGTCATTATGGTTGTTTACGCGGCGTTCCAATACGTGACCGGTGGCGCCGATGCGGAAAAGGTTTCCACTGCGCGAAAGACGCTGACCTACGCTGCGGTCGGTATCGCCGTCGCCTTGATCGCTAAAGGATTTCCACTTGTTGTCAAAGACGTTTTCGGCAGCGGTGCTTCGGGGGTTGGCTCAACGTTTTCTTGCAGTTAGCCATTCGATATCGGCTGGGTTGATAGTTTAAGGTTTTGTGGACAAACAGTCTCTGTGTTATTCTGAGAGGGTACCAAGAAAGGTCGATATTTTTCTATCATCTATGAAAAAAGTAATCACATCTGCAAAAAAGTTCGGACCTGCCATTATGGCTTTGGTTTTGCCGGCCCTTGCGCTCGCTCAGGTTGCGGCGCCTCCGACTGGAGGTGGCGTTGCGGGAACGAGCAATACTCCGACCACGAACATAACCAATTTGAACGGCGTGCTCGGACTTTTCTGCGCGGTCTTCGGTTGGTTCTTCTACGGCCTCATCATTCTTGCCGTTATCTTCATTCTCGTCGCAGCTTTCCGTTATCTTACGGCTGGCGGTGATCCTGAGAACATCAAAAAAGCAGGTTCGGTGCTTATGTACGCGGCGGTTGCCATCGCTGTTGCGCTTCTCGCAAAGGCG
>Ga0181520_10008777_pt1 | contig 14221 bp, 13 predicted proteins | sample PEATcosm2014_Bin_29_FD_132451 | JGI IMG/M metagenome (GOLD analysis project Ga0181520, IMG submission 132451) | Peatland microbial communities from MTU Mesocosm Facility, Houghton, MI, USA - PEATcosm2014_Bin02_30_metaG | ecosystem: Environmental > Terrestrial > Soil > Wetlands > Peat | place... | reverse complement strand
CGGAAGTGACAGTAGATTCGCAGGACCCATTGCCCAGCCTCCCTGCTGTTGCTCTTGGCTCCGGCACTGAAGTCCGGATAGAAGAGCGGGGTCTGGGCTCGACTTGCTGTTCTAGCTTACCGAAAATTCTAGATAATTTGGCAGTAATTAGGTACTGAATTTTCCTCAGTACAAAAAGAGAGCGGTGTAGATGGGCGTTCTTGGCTCCCTTCGAGCCGCGTGAAACGACAAATCAGGCCAATTTGTTCTTGGCTGCTGGGATCTGCCCCGGCACGCCCGTCCCGAACAAACCGGGAGGAAATGAATCTGCAGAAGAGGGGCAACGGCTCGCCGATCGTGTCCCTGCCCGATGAGGAACATGGACCCGTCGGAGAGTTACTTACCAGTGATCCGCCGGCGCAACTCGCCGTAGACGTCCACGCCGAGGATCGCCTCCAGTTCGGCGCCCAGTGACTCGATAACAGGGCGGTCGGCCACGTAGGCCAACTCGCCCTCCGTGCAGCACCACGCCATATCCTCTCCCTCCACGCCCCAGTCGCGGCGTGTCCATCGGCGCACCGTCGCCATCTCGGTGTCGTCGGCACCAGGTTCCCAGTCGACCCTGATGGGCAGCTGCCAGCACACCGACGGCTTCCAATCGATCGGTCGCTCGCCCGAGTCGAGGGCGGCCAGGTGAAGTGCGCAGCCAGCCCCGCCGGCGAACCCGGGACGGTTGAGGAAGATGCAGGCGCCATCGACTACGCGTGTGTGGTTGCGTGCTGCGTCACTGAAGATTCCACGTTCGCGGGCCTCACCGTGATGCTCGAAGCGGCCCGGGTCGAGAGTCGCTGCCAGCGCGGCGATCATCCGGGCCTCGTCCACGTCACAGAGCTCAGCGCCGACAGAACAGCACCCGAGCCCGAGATGCGCCGCCGGCTCGGTGCCGATGCCAAGGCAGCCCCGACCCCAAATACAAGCCCACCTCGACTCGAGGAAGTCCCTCTCGAAGCGCCAGACCGTGTCACCGTCGTGGATCACTTCCATACCTTCATGCATGACGCGACGCTACGCGAGTTCGCCTGACTGCGGTGACGCCCGATCCGAGAAGAGACCCGCGTGGACCGCGGCAATCGCGAAGGCCGACCCCGGTCATGGCCGCCGCGCTTACCGGGGAGGTAGAGCCGCCTCGAGTGAGCCACAGCCCACCTCGCCCTACTCGTTCGCCGCGCCGTAGCGCCGCCCTTTCCACCCGACGCCCCCTCGGTAGTGACGCCAGGCCGAAGTCACCGTCATGGCCCCGTACAGGCAAGCCACCACAGGCAGTTCCGCGGCCCTCCACCAGCCGAGCCGGTGGTAACGGATCATGGGGAGGTAAGTGAGTCCCATGACGAGGAAAGCCACGGCTCCGACGATCGCGACCGCCGGCGCGCCGGTGCCGAGCCCGGCGACCACAAGGGCGGGCGGCCCCAGAAAGGTGACGGCGAGGCCGCAAAGGGTGCCTATCAACAAGCCGGGGGAGAAGCCGAGCTGGGTGTAGGCGCTGCGGGCCACCATGTCCCACAGCTCTTTGAGCCCCGCGTAGGGGCGGACGCTTCGCACCTCGTCGGCGAGGCCGAGCCATATCGAAGATCCGCTCTTCTTGAGCGCCTTCGCCAGGGCAACGTCGTCTATGACGGCGCCACGGATAGCCGGTATCCCACCCGCGCGTTCCAGCGCCGTGCGGCGGACCAGGACGCAACCACCTGCCGCCGCCGCAGTCCTGCGGCCGCGCCGGTTGACCCAGCGAAACGGGTAGAGCTCCGCAAAGAAGTAAACGAAGGCAGGGATGATGAGGCGCTCCCAGCCCGTGTGCACCCGCAAGCGGGCCATGAGGGAAACCTGGTCCAGGCGGGCGGTCTCGGCCCAGGCGACCAGCTGCCGCACCGACGACCGGGGATGGGCGATGTCGGCGTCGGTGAAAACGAGGAGCTCCGGCACCTCGAGACCGGCTGGAGACTCCGCGGCCGAAGCGGGCGACGACACGGCCGCTACGCCCTGGGCGAGCGCCCAGAGCTTGCCCGACCAGCCCGGCGGGGGCTCGTCGCCCGCCAGTACTTCGAGCACGACGCGCCCGCCGCACTGGGTCCCGATCTTCAGGGCGACCTCGGCGGTCTCGTCCGCCGAGTGGTCGTCGACCAGGACCACTCTCAGCGGGCCGGGGTAGTCCTGATCGAGCAGCGTCGGCAGGCTGGAACCCAGCACGAGCGCCTCGTTGCGGGCCGGGACGACGACCGCCACCGCGGGCCATGAACCGGGGTCCGGGGCAGTCGGCAGCCGCACCCCGGTGCGCCAGAACCCGCCCCGGAACAACAACAGGTAGACCCAGATGAGCAACGGGACCGCAGCCAGCCACACCACGGTGGGAAGTGTACGAAGCGCCGGCCAAAAGACTCGGCCCGGGCTGAGCCAATGCCTCAGGGGGGCATCTGGCGGGGGGTGACGCGGGCTGGATCAGCCCTCCGCCGAACCGAGGCCGACGGGGCACGATACCCCCGTACCGCCGAGGCCGCAGTAGCCGTTCGGGTTCCGCTCGAGATACTGCTGGTGATAGCCCTCGGCGTAGTAGAAGGGGCCTGCGGGCTTGATCTCGGTCGTGATCTCGCCGTAACCAGCCGCGTCGAGCGCCCGCTGGTACTCGTCGCGCGACTGCTCGGCCATCACCTGCTGGGCGGCTGTGGTTGTGTAGATGGCGGAGCGGTACTGGGTACCGGTGTCGTTCCCCTGACGCATGCCCTGGGTCGGGTCGTGGCTCTCCCAGAAGATCGACAGCAGCTTGTCGTAGGAGGTCCTGGAGGAGTCGAAGACCACGAGAACCGCTTCGGCGTGGCCGGTCCGCCCCGAGCAGACCTCTTCGTAGGTCGGGTTGGCGCTGTAGCCGCCGCTGTAGCCGACCGCGGTCGTGTACACGCCGTCCGCGGCCCAGAACTTGCGCTCGGCGCCCCAGAAACAGCCCATGGCGAATATGGCGCGCTCGAAGCCGTCGGAGCCGACCGGGCGAAGCGGCGTCCCGAGCACGAGATGGCGCTCGGGAACGACCATCTCGGCCTCCCGGCCGGGCAAGGCCTGTTCGGGGCGCACCATCTCGGACTTGCGGTTGAAGAAGCTCACTGCTTGGTCTCCTTTAGATCCAGCGAGCACGAGTTGATGCAGTACCGCTGACCGGTGGGCCGCGGGCCGTCGTCGAACACGTGCCCGAGGTGCGATCCGCAGGCTCTACAGAGCACTTCGGTCCTTTCCATCCCGAAGGACCGGTCGCGGTGCAGCTCGACCGCAGCGGCCACCGCCGGCTCGGTGAAGCTCGGCCAACCCGAGCCGGAGTCGAACTTGGCCTCGGAGGAGAAGAGCTCGGCACCGCAGGCCGCGCAGTGGTAGGTGCCGTCCAAGTGGCAGTCGAAGTACTTGCCGGTGAAGGCGCGCTCGGTCCCGGCCTTGCGCAGCACGTCGTACTGCTCTTTGGTGAGGCGGCTACGCCACTCGTCCTCGGACAGCGAGACCTCTCGTGGTGCCTCGTCCTCGGCCGTGGACATCTTTGCGGCTCGTGATCGGAACATGCTGTTCAGTCTCGTCTGGACCCTCGCCGTTACACCAAGAAGGCTCGTCCGCACGGTTGCGAGCGGGCCGGGCGCCCACCTAACAACGCCCGCCGGATGCCGATGCCTCACGCAGCGCCCGCAGGCGCATGGTCACCTCTCCCGGCTTGCCATCACCAATCGGTCGGCCGTCGACGCTCGAGACCGGGACTATTCCCGCCACCGAGCTCGCAAGAAAGACCTCGTCGGCCGTAAAGAGCTCATCTGGGACGAGGCGGCCCTCGCGAACGGCCATGCCGAGCCGGGGCGCGCCCTCGGACATGACCCAGTAGCGCGTGGTGCCGACGATGATGCCGCACTCGAGCGAGGGCGTAGTCAGGCCGGCTCGTGTGACGAGGAAGACGCTGGCTGAGGTCGCCTCGGCGAGGTGCCCTTCAGTGGTGAGGAAAACGGCGTCGTCGGCGCCACTGCGCTGCGCCTCGAGCCTGGCGTAGACGAACTCGGCCCGGCTGGTCGTCTTTACCGTGGCGAGCGGGCTCGTCGGGTCACGGCGCACACCTGAGACGACCAGAGCCAGGCCTCTTTGCAGCAGTTCCGGCGATGGTGGGTCGACCCGCCATGCCTGGACCACGAGGTTCGGGGTGACCTCGTCGGGAGGGCGCAGGTCGCGTCCGTCAACGGCACCACGGCTCGCGGTGACCCGGACCGCGACCTTCATACCGGGTTCGTCCAGCCCGTTGGCCCTGCACACCTGCGTCAGCGCGCTCTGCAGGCAACCCTCGAGGTCGGGCGGGAGCGCGATTTCCAGCACCGCGGCGGAAGCCCGCAGGCGGTTCGCATGAACTCCGAGCTCGAGGACCCGTCCACCGACCACTCGGAGCGTCTCGAAGATCCCGTCACCGAGCTGAAAACCGCGGTCGGTGACGGTGAGCAGGGCCTCGCCGGCCGCTTCCAGCCTGCCGTTGATCCAGACAGTCCGGGTCTGGTCGGGTGGCGTCTCTATCGTCCCCGCCCGCCGAAATGTTCCAGCCGTGGGTCGCGCACCTCGGCCCTGGCCGAGTCGGAGGCGGCGTCGGTGAGCAGAGCTTGCGCAGCGGCTTCGGCGTCGAGCCGGGCCCGGTAGCGGGCGATCTCGCGCTCGATGACGGTCTGGTCCCAACCGAGCACGGGTGCCATCAGCCTGGCCACGACGTCCGATGCCGACCAGCCTCGGTCGGGCACCTCGAAGGCGATATGGGTGCGACGCGTCAGCACGTCGTCGACGTGCAGAGCGCCCTCACAGGCGGCCGCGTGGCGTACCTCTGCGGACACGTACCCCTCGGCGCCCTCGAGCGGGGCTGCCAGCCCAGGGTCGGCAGCGATCAGGTCGAGTACCTCGGCCGCCAGCGTGCCGTAACGGGCTACCAGGTGGTGCAGCTGAGCGGGCGTCACGTGGCCTGCGCCGGGATGGCCGGCCAACCGGAGCTCGGCACCCGACAAGCCCACGGCGCCGAGGAGGGGCACATCGGACGTGCGACTTGAGTCGACCGCGAAGCGCAGGTCCCGGACCGCGAGGTCGACGGCGTCGCGCGCCATGAGCCTGTAGGTCGTGTACTTGCCGCCAGCCACGCTCACGAACCCTGGAGCGCTGCGCCGCACGGCGTGGTTGCGGGAGAGCTTCGCCGTCTCCTCGGCTGTGCCGCCGAGCAGAGGGCGCAGGCCCACGAACACGGCGATGACGTCGTCGAAGCCGAGCGGACGTCGCAGCACCTCGTTGACGTGGTCGAGGAGGTACTCGATGTCGGCGTGCGTTGCCGACGGGTGGTCGAGGCCGTAGTGCCAGTCGGTGTCGGTCGTGCCGATGATCCACCGGTCGCCCCAGGGGAGCACGAAGAGCACGCTTTTCTCGGTCCGCAGGATCAGGGCGTACTCCGAGTCGATCCTGTCCTTTGCCACGACCAGGTGCACTCCCTTGGACGGCCGTACGATCATCGGGTCCGCGACACCGGCGAGGCGCTCCATCTCGGTGGTCCACACACCGGTGGCATTGATGACCGTGCCGGCACGCACATCGAGCTCACGACCGGACTCGAGATCCTCGGCGCGGACACCGGCGACCCGGTCGCCCTCGTGCAGGAAGCCGACGACCCCGAGCGCCGAGACGCAGACCGCACCGTGACTCGCGGCCGTTCGCGCCAGCACGAGCGAGAATCGGGCGTCGTCGACCTGGGCGTCGAAATAACGGATGCCACCGGTCAAAGAGTCGTCGCGCAGCCCCGGCACAGCCCTCAGGCACGCACGACGCGTCAGGTGGTGGTGATGCGGCATGGCCGGGTGCAGCCCGGCCAGGGCGTCGTAGAGGGCGAGCCCCGAGCCCATGTAGAAGCGTTCCCAGACCCTGTGCTTGAGCGGGAACAAGAAAGGCGTCGCATGGACCAGGTGGGGGGCGATCTTGTCTACGAGCAGCCGCCTTTCGTGCAGCGCCTCGCGCACGAGCTCGATGTCGAAGCTCTCGAGGTAGCGCAGGCCCCCGTGGATCAACTTGCTGGAGCGGCTGGAGGTCCCCGCGGCGTAATCGCGCTTTTCGACGAGGGCCACCGAAAGGCCGCGGCTGGCGGCGTCGAGAGCAGCGCCGCAGCCCGTCACGCCGCCGCCTATGACGAGCACGTCGAAGGTCTCGCCCGCCAGTCGCTCGAGCGCTCGGGTGCGGGCGGCGGGTCCGAAACGAGCTTCGGTGTCCGAGGTCATCATGCAGCTTTCCTCCAAGCCGTGCGCTTCACGAGGCTCGCATGTCGGCCGGGCTCTCGGCCAAGAGCTCGTCCAGCGAGTCGATCACGAAGTGGGGTTGCACGGGCGCGCCGGCGACTGCGTCGGCCGCCGTCGCCCCCGTGAGAACGAGCACCCCGGTCATGCCCAAAGACCGCGCCATGGCGATATCGGTGAGAAGACGGTCGCCGACGACGGCGACGTCGCCGGCCGCCATGGCGAGGCGACCGAGCAGGGCACGGGCCATGTGGATGCTCGGCTTGCCGACGACCGCCTCGGCTCTTGCGCCCGAGCACGCCTCCAGCGCCGCCAGCATGGCCGCGCAGTCGGGTATCCCACCCTCGGGCGTCGGGCAGTAGGGGTCCGGGTTCGTGGCGACGATCGCCGCGCCGCCGTAGCGCACCGCCTGGAAGGCCGCGTTCAGTTTCCCGTAGTCGAAGGTGCGGTCGAAGGAGACGACCACGACCTCAGCCTCTAGGGGCTCGGTGGTGATGGTGAACCCCGCTCGAGAGAGCTCCTCGGTCGTGGACCGCTCGGCCACGGCGAGCAGCCTCGCCGAAGGGTGCTCCCGGCCGAGGTAGTCAACGAGCGCGTCCACAGAGGTCACGACGTCGCAGCGCTCGGTCGAAAGCCCTAGGCGCGTCAGCTTGCGGGCGTAGTCGCCGGCGGTCTCGAGCGGTTTGTTGGTCACGAAGATCACCCGTGACCCCCTACGGCGAAGCTCCAGGATCGTCTCGGCGGCACGGGGCAGCAGACTGTCCCCCAGATAAACCGTGCCATCGAGGTCGAAGACGTAGCCCGGGTAGACCTTCATGGCTCGGTGCGGAATTGTCATGACGGCTCTGTCAAGGCCAATCTCCTAGCGGACGGTCCCTGCGAGAGACAATAACCCCAGCCGTCTGCGTGCCTCAAAGGCACCTCATGGGCCGAAGACGCCCTAGATCGCACGAAGGGCGGTTCAGGCCTGCGGCTCTTCTGCCATCCTGCAGGGGATGTCGGCGTTCTCGTCGAGGTGATAGCTCGCGCAGATGCGGTGGTAACCGTCTGCGATCTGCAAGCGGACCGAGCGGCTCATGGTGCCCCTGACGAGGAGCACCGGTGAGAGCTTCTCGCCGTCCTTTACCTTCTTCAGGTCCGAGCTGACATGCGGGTTGTCCTCGGGCAACAGCTCGAGACCGCTCGCACGGAGAAGGTCCTTTGCCTTCCAGTGGCCCACCGGCGCAGCCCGCAGCTCGGCCACTACCGCCTCGACCAACGGCCCGGCCAAGACGAGCGAGAGGTAGCTCGCGGCTGCCGGGTAGTCGTGGTCGTCAGGCTCCGCTTTCCAGTGCTCTTTGGATGACACCGAGCACTCCCTTCCTCGTCGGTTCGGGCCGCGCCCCTCGACCTGGCTTGATGCCGGGCTCCTAAGCTAGCTCGGCGGCCAGGCGGCACCGGAGCCGGCCGTCAACAAGGACGCGACCCGCGCAGTGCCTCGAGCACCGCAACGGCCCGATCCGCCATCTCGAAAGGAACGAGCAGGTGATCGTGGTGATAGCCCGCCAGCACGTTGCAGGCGATGTTCTCGCTCGCGAGCGCCGTCGCGAGCCGAGCGGTCAGGCCGACGGCGTCGAGTGCCGAGCGCACCTCCACGGTCAGCCAGGCGGCGACGAACTCGGGCCGTGCTCCGAGCCGTTCGGCGTCGGTGACCGACATGACCGTGGTAATACCTTCGTCTTCGACGATTGTGGCCGCGACCGACGTCCCGGCAGGAACCGGGACGTCGCTCAGCAGGCAGTAACGCCCGGGTCGGCGGCGCACGGAGAGCCGAGCCAACAACTCGTCAAGGTCGTGCAGCGCCACGGCGCCAAGTATGTCGCCTCTGCGCCTCAAGCGGCCTAGGTCACCACGACGGCCGTCTCCTCGACCGCCTGGCGCGCGAACTGGGTTTCGTAGAGGTCCGCGTACAGCCCACCGGCCGCGAGCAGCTCCTCGTGGCGACCCCGTTCCACGATGCGGCCCTCGGCCACGACGAGGATCTGGTCGGCGCCGCGCACGGTCGAGAGCCGGTGGGCGATGACGATCGAAGTCCTTGACTCGAGTGCCTTTTGCAGCGCCCTTTGCACCGCCACCTCCGACTCCGAGTCGAGATGGGCGGTGGCCTCGTCCAAGACGACCACGTCCGGAGCTTTCAGCAACAGGCGGGCGAGGGCTATCCGCTGCTTCTCGCCGCCCGAGAGCCGGTAGCCACGGTCGCCCACCACGGTGTCGAGGCCCTCGGGGAGCGAGTCCACGAAGGCCAGGATCTGAGCGCCGGCCATGGCCTCGCGGAGCTCGTCCGCGGTCGCGTCGGGCTTGGCGTAGAGCAAGTTCGCCCGGATCGTCTCGTGGAACAGGTGGGCGTCCTGGGTCACGACGCCGATCGAGTCCCTGAGCGAGGCGAAGGTCAGGTCGCGCACGTCGATGCCGTTCAGGCGCACGGCCCCGCTGCGGGCGTCGTAAAGGCGCGAGACGAGGTAGCTGATCGTGGTCTTGCCTGCTCCGGAAGGCCCGACGAGCGCCACGAGCTGGCCGGGCTCAGCGCAAAAGCTGACATCGTGGAGGACCTGGCTGGACGGCGTCTGGTCCAAGACGGCGACCGACTCGAGCGAGGCGAGGGAGACCTCCTCGGCGGTCGGGTAGCTGAAGTCGACGTGGTCGAACTCGACCGCGACCGGACCGCGGGCCAAGGCGACAGCCCCGGGGCGCTCGGCGATCAGGGGAGGCAGGTCGAGCACCTCGAAGACCCTGTCGAAAGAGACCAGGGCGGTCATCACGTCCACGTTCACGTTCGACAAGGCGGTCAGCGGACCGTAGAGACGGGTGAGCAGCGCCGCCAGCGCGACGACCGTGCCGACCTTGAAGCGGCCGTCCACAGCCAACACGCCTCCCCAGCCGTACACGAGGGCCGTCGCTAGCGACGAGGTCAGCACCAGGGACAGGAAGAAGACCCTTCCGTACATGGCCGTCTGCACGCCGATGTCGCGCACGCGAGCCGCCCGGTTCGCGAACTGCTCGTGCTCGGAGTCGGGGCGGCCGAACAGCTTGACCAACAGCGCGCCCGAGACGTTGAAGCGCTCCGTCATCGTGTTGTTCATCTGGGCGTTCAGGTTGTACGCCTCCCTCGTCAGCTGTTGCAGCTTTCGCCCGATGCGGCGCGCCGGGAACACGAAAAGCGGGAGCAGCAACAGGGCCGCGACGGTTATCTGCCAGGAGAGGAACGCCATGACCGCCACCGTGAGGACCACGGTGATGAGGTTGGAGACGATCGAGGAGAGCGTGTCGGTGAAGGCTTGCTGCGCCCCGAGCACGTCGTTGTTCAGCCGGGATATGAGCGCACCTGTCTGGGTACGCGAGAAGAAGGCCAGCGGCATCTCCTGGACGTGGCCGAAGACCTTCTCGCGCATGTCGTAGATGAGTCCCTCGCCAACGCGCGACGAGATGTAGCGCTGTGCGAGCGACAACAGCGCGTCGGCGAGGGCCAGGCCGGCCAGGAGCAGGCCGAGCTCCACGATCAGGCGCGAGTCGTGCCGTACGATGCCCCCGTCGATTATCTGGCGGTAGATGAGGGGGTTCCACACCCCTATCAGGGCGTCGACCACGATCACGCCGAGGAAGACCCCGAGCATCCGCCTGTAGGGAGCCGCGAATCTCATGATCCGTCGGAGTGTGCCCGGCGGAAGCTTTTCCTTGGTGACCGAGCGGTCCCTCGTGAGCGACCACATCCCGTGTGCACCGGCCATGCCGTGTCCAGGTCCCATTACCTCACCAATCCCCGAGCTTGCCGCAATCTACCTGCGGACGGCGGTTTCCCCGCCGGAGCGAACGGAACGACTCGGGTCATACCGGGCGGATCCGGCGCGTCCTGGGCGCTGTTTGGGTACAGTGCGCCTTCATCCAGTTTCGGCCAGCCGAGAAAGGAAGCCTCAGATGCGCTGGAACCTTCCACCCGGACAGATGCCCGAGGCGTGGTTCAACGTCGTGCCGCAGCTGCCGGAGGCTTTGCAACCGGACCTTCATCCAGGCACCCGCCAGCCGGTCGGTCCCGACGATCTCGCCCCTCTTTTCCCAATGGCGCTCATCGCCCAGGAGGTCACCTCCGAGCCTTTCGTGGACATCCCCGGAGAGGTGATCGACGTGCTGCGGCTGTGGCGCCCGACGCCGCTTGTGCGCGCCAGGCGGCTGGAGCGTGCGCTCGACACCCCCGCACGGATCTACTACAAGGACGAGTCGGTGTCCCCCGCCGGGTCGCACAAGCCGAACACCGCGGTCCCGCAGGCCTTCTACAACAAGCAGGCCGGCATCGCGAGGCTCGCGACCGAGACCGGGGCGGGCCAGTGGGGCAGCGCCCTTTCCTTCGCCTGCGCCCTTTTCGGGCTCGAGTGCAAGGTGTACATGGTGCGCGCCTCGTACGAGCAAAAGCCCTACCGCCGGGTCATGATGGAGGTCTGGGGAGCATCGGTCGTCCCCTCCCCCGTCGACGATCCGGACAGCCCGGGATCGCTCGGTTCCGCCATCTCAGACGCGGTACGCGACGCCGTCTCGCGCGAGGACACCCACTACTCGCTCGGGTCGGTGCTGAACCACGTCCTGCTGCACCAGACCGTCATCGGCCTCGAGGCCAAGGAGCAGCTCGAGCAGGCCGGTGAGCGGCTCCCAGACCTCGTGGTCGGCTCGTGCGGCGGAGGCTCGAACCTGGGTGGCATCTCCCTGCCGTTCGTTCCCGACGCCGGCGTGGGCCTGCTCGCCGTCGAGCCGTCCTCCTGCCCGACGCTCACGGAGGGGACCTTCGAGTACGACTTCGCCGACGTCGCCAAGATGACGCCGCTGCTTCCGATGTACAGCCTCGGGCACGAGTTCATGCCGCCGTCGATCCACGCCGGAGGCCTCAGGTACCACGGGGACGCTCCGATCATCTCGCTGCTCGTCAAGACCGGCAGGATGCGAGCAGTCGCCTATCCACAAGGCAAGGTCTTCGAGGCGGCCGTCCAGTTCGCCCGTGCCCAGGGGACGATCCCGGCACCGGAGACCGCGCACGCCGTTCGGGCCGTGATCGACGAGGCGCTCGAGGCCAAGAAGGCCGGCGAGGAGAAGGTGATCCTCTTCTCGTACTCCGGCCACGGGCTGTTGGACCTCGGCGCCTACGACGACTACCTGCACGGGAGGCTCGACCAGGGCTAGGCGCACGCGGCGAGAGGAGGAAAGGCCCCGTTGCCGCCCTGATCAGTGGTCACGGCGCGGCTAGTTTCACGACGTGCCCGAATTCCGGTCCAAGAAAGCCGCCACGCCGGCCCGGCTGAGCGTGGGCGCCGTGCTCGCCCTGAGTTGCCTGTTGGGCGCGGGCTGTGGCGCCAACGCTGCTGTTCCCGGCACCGCATCCTCCGCGACCACGAGGTCCTCGACGACGACGACCACGACCACGATGCCACTGCGCCAGCCGACGGCCGCCAAACCCTTGACGATCCTCGACGTCGGCGACTCGCTCGGAGAAGATCTCGGTCTCGGCCTCGGTTACACGATGGGCACGAACCGCCTCGTGCGAATCGTCCAGGACGCGCACGGCGACAGTGGGCTCGCCCGGCCCGACTACTACAACTGGCCTGCCGTCCTCGACTCCGAGCTGGCCGAGTACCACCCTCAGATAGTCACCATCCTCATAGGCGGCAACGACGCCCAGAACTTCCTCGTCGACAACGAGCCGGTCGTCTTCGGAAGCGCCCAGTGGCACACGATCTACTCACAGCGGGTCGCCCTCATGATGGAAGAGACGCTGAAGGCCGGCGCCAAGATGCTCTGGGTCGGGCTGCCCATCATGCAGGACCCCAGCTTCGCGGCCTCCATGCAGATGCTGAATGCCATCTACAAGGTGCAGGCGGCCCTGCACCCGGGTGTCACGTTCTTCCCGACCTGGAAGCTGTTCTCGAACGCCGAGGGCCAATACAGCGCCTACCTCACCAACAGCTCGGGCCAGACGGTGCTCGCCAGGGACGCCGACGGCGTCCACATTGCCCCTCCGGGGGGCTGCGACATCATCGCCCTCGCCGTCGTGAAGGAGATCGAGGCGGTCTGGCACGTGCACCTCGGGGTCTGACCCCGTCGCGGTCAGGTCCCGCCTGCCCAGGCGTGCATGCCGGGCGGCAACGGCCCCGAGGTCGAGAAGACCAGCACCTTCACACCCCGGAAGTCGGCCTCGCCGGCGACCGGATAGCCCTTGTCGATCGCCGCGAGCATCTGACGGCTCTGTGCCTGGTACCGGGGCAGAGGTGCCCAGCCTCCGTCGACCACCCATATGCGGGTGAAACGGCCGTGGAGGGCGGCTATGGCCGCCGGCGTCGGCACCTTGTGGTCTGAGGCGTAGGGCAGCTCGCCGCCCCAGGCGTCCGAGGGCCAGACGGGGACCGGCAACAAAGGGAGCCTGCCGGCCTTGTCGAAATCGGCGAGCAGGTAGTAGTTGAAGATCATCCTCTGCGCCGGCTGATCGAAGATGATGGCGTCCCCGGGACGTGCCCGGGAGACGATGAGACGGGTGGTACCGGGCCCGTTCTCGATCACCGCGCCGTAGCGGCCCCAGGAGCGCACGAGAGGGTTCACCACGACGAGGGCGGCCACGACCGCCACGAGGACGGGGGCGGCCACGCTGGCCCTCGCCCGCGGAGCGCCGTTGTCTGAGCGGAGCTTCTCGACGACTCCGCGAGCGCCCGACACGGCCCAGTCGGCGACCGTCTTGATCCCGAGCGTCGCGAGAACGGCGAAAGCGGGCACGGACGCGATCAGGTAGTCCGACTGGAGCAGCGACACAGAAGAAGAGATCGCCAGCACGCCCGCCAGCGGCAGGGCCGCCCAGGCCAACCAGAGGACACGCTGCCATCGCTCGGGCGAGCCCGCCTTGTTGCGTTTGGCCTCGACGCTCGCCTGGGCCGCCCCCACGACAATGACCACGAGCATGAGCCATCGAAGCCACGTCGGGTACCAGGGCACGACGAGCCCGTAAAGGAAGCCTTTCACCGACCCGGTGCTCAACGGGGCGATCCAGTCGATCTGAGCCGTGCCGCGGTGAAGGGCCATCAGGGCGAGCGGCACGAGAAGGACGACGGCCAGGACGGCCGCGATCAGAGCCGCCCGCACGAAGCCCCGCCGCCGGCGCATGGTGCCCAGCGACACGAACTGCGCGACGGCGAACAGAGGCGACAGGAGCAGGCTGTAGCAGGCGAGCACCGAGACGACTGCCCATGGCACGACACGAGCGGCAGAAAGCCGCCCGACCGCAACACTTAGCAGCCACGCCGCCGCGACGACGAGCAGCAGCCCGAGGGCGTAGCCGCGCGCCTCTTGGGCCTTTTCGATCACCATGCGGTTCGTGATGACGATCGCCGTGGCGACGACTGCAGCCGGGGCGCCGAAACAGCGCCGTACGAGGCCGTACAGGAACGGGACGGTGGCGATGAAGGCGATCACCGACACGAGCCGCACCGGGACCGGGGACTGTCCCATGCCGGCGAGGAACAGCACGTGCAGCAACAGGTAGTACCCGGACATGGACCCGCCGTCGCTCGCGACAGCGCTCCACAGGGCGTGGCCGTGCTGGACCGATATCGACACCGAGGCGGTCTCGTCGCTCCACATCGGTGAGGAGCCGAGCCGGTAGGCCGACAGGAGCGCTGCTGCTGCCGTGAGAGCTACGACCGGTCCCCACCGGAGGAGCTGCGAGGAGGGACCAGGGCCCCTGGACGACGCCGGAAGCGTTGGCTGGGAGGACTCCTTGCGGGCGGGAGCTGCCACAGCCGATGTGCCGTCGGGATGTGTCACTACTCCGCCCACCCCCGTGCAGCTTAGGCCGCTGTTCGACTTTCGGACCTGAGGGCTTCGAGGATGCGGCCGGGCTCCTAAAGGCGTGGAGGCCCGGATCGCCT
>Ga0181520_10008775_pt1 | contig 14222 bp, 12 predicted proteins | sample PEATcosm2014_Bin_29_FD_132451 | JGI IMG/M metagenome (GOLD analysis project Ga0181520, IMG submission 132451) | Peatland microbial communities from MTU Mesocosm Facility, Houghton, MI, USA - PEATcosm2014_Bin02_30_metaG | ecosystem: Environmental > Terrestrial > Soil > Wetlands > Peat | place... | reverse complement strand
GTGGCCGGTGAGCGCGGAGTTGATGGCGATCTGCGCCGTCTCCTGGTCGCGGATTTCGCCGACGAGAATCTTGTCCGGGTCGTGGCGCAGAATGGAGCGCAGCCCGCGCGCGAAGGTCAGCCCCTTTTTCTCGTTGACCGGAATCTGCGTGATGCCGCGAATCTGGTACTCCACCGGGTCTTCGATGGTGATGATCTTGTCCTCATCGCTTTTAATCTCGTTGAGCGCGGCATATAGCGTGGTCGTTTTGCCGGAGCCGGTGGGCCCGGTGACCAGCACCATGCCGTAGGGCTCGCGAATGTAGGCGCGGAAACGCTTCAGGTCCGCCTCGTTGAAGCCCACCACGTCGAGGGTGAGATGATGGAACTTCTCGCTCATCGACTCCTTGTCCAGCACGCGCAGCACGGCATTCTCGCCGTGAATCGTCGGCATGATGGAAACGCGGAAATCGATCAGGCGGTTCTTATACCTGACTCTAAAACGGCCATCCTGAGGCACGCGACGCTCGGCAATGTCCAGCTCGCTCATGATCTTGATGCGGCTCAAAATCGTCGTGTGATGCTCGCGCGCGATAGGCGCCATGGCCTCCTGCAACACGCCGTCGATGCGGTACTTCACGTGCACCGAGTCATCATAAGTTTCGATGTGAATGTCAGAGGCGCGCCGCTCCAGCGCGGTGAAGATGGTGGTATCAACCAGGCGAATGATGGGACTGATATCTTCTTCGCTGGTTAATTTCTCAATAGAAATGTTTTCGTCGCTGCTGTCGTCGCCGGTCAGCACGTCGAAGGTCAGCCCCTCGCTGGCCTCGTCGAGTACGCGCTGCGACTGCTCGGTTTTTTTCAGCAGGTCGGTGATTTGTGAAAGAGTCGCCACGCGCGGAATGATGCGGTGCGCTAGCAGCCCGGCAATCTCATCCAGAATCATCAGCCGCGACGGGTCCGAGACCGCAATCACCAGCGCGTCGGCTTGCTGCTCTATAGGCACAAAGTTGTAGCGGAACATCAACTCCACCGGCACCGTGCGCAGCAGCTCGTGTTGAATCTTGAAGTTCTTCAAGTCAACGAACTCTGCGTGATAGCGGTGGGCGATAGCTTCGGCCTGGGCGCGTTCGTCCTGGACAGCAGTGAGCGGAACAACAAGCGTGGTTGCCTCAGCCATGGTTTATCCCTGACCTCCGGTGGCCTGTCCCAGCGAGAAGATGGGCAGGTAAAGCGAGATGAGAATGAAGACCACCACAATACCCATGATGATGAGGATGAGCGGCTCAATCAGCGCCAGTGCCGCGGCCAGTGCCGTCCCCACGTCCTCCTCGAAAAATTCTGAAACCGAGTTGAGCATCTGCGGCAGTGCGCCGGTTTGCTCGCCCACGGAGATCATTTCGGCGGCCAGATCGGGAAAGACTTTGGTCTGGATGAGCGCATCGGCCAGGCTTCGCCCCTCGCGCACCGTGGTAATGGAGTTGGTGACCGCCTTGGCGACGCGCCGCGAACCAATAGAGCGGGCCGCGGTTTCCAGCGACGGCACCAGCGGCAATCCCCCTGTCAGCAGCGTGGCAAGCGTGCGTGCAAAGAGCGCTACCTGATATTTGAGCCAGATTTTGCCGAAGATAGGCAGACGGATGCGGAAGCCATCCGTGAAGTCGCGGCCTCGCTCGGTAATGGAGAAGCGGTAGACGCCAAAAACCGTGCCTGCCGTGACGATAAAAATCCACAGTAGATTGTGGTTGAGAAAGGTGCCGAAGGCCAGCAGGTGCATGGTCATGGCCGGCAGCTTGGAGCCCATCTCCTCATAGAGCTTGGCAAACTCCGGAATCACGAAGACGAACATGAAAAACATCAGGCAACACACCAGCGTCAGCAGCACGCAGGGATAGATCAGCGAGGTCACCAGCTTTTTGCGGAAGGTGAGCGCGGTGCGCTGGAAGCTGATGTAACGCTCCAGCACCTCTTGCAAGTTGCCGCTACGTTCGCCGGCCAGCACCGTGGTGGTGTACATCACCGGATAGCCGCTCGGCGCCTCGAAGGCCGCCGATAGTGCGTCGCCGGTCTTCACCCGCGTGGCCACATCCTCCAACTGCGCGGCAAAATGCGCGTTTTTCTGGTTCTTGGCCAGCATCTGAATGGAGCTTAAAATCGGCAATCCGGCGCGAATCAACGTGAGAAATTGCTGGTTGAAGATGAGAAAGGTTTCCTGCTTGACCTTCTTGCGCGAGAGGCCAAAGCCGCCGCGGGGGCGCACGAAAAAGACGTGGTAGCCGGCATGAGCAAAGCGGGAGCGCAGTTCCTCGGCCGTGGCCGCCGTCTGCACCTGCTCCTGTACGCGGCCGCGCTCATCTGCCACCTTGATTACGAATTCCGCCATGCCTCTCGCCGCCGGTCGATCCTGAGTGAGCCCGGCCTGTCTGGCCGGCTTTTCTCAGGATTTCTTCTCAGAATTAAGGTTATCAGTTCCCGCTCTGCTCGTAACCGCCCGTTGTTGTACTTGTAACGGATAGACGCGAAAGGGGAATGAGGCGCTCGGAGGGGGGAAGAAAAATCCCCCGTGGAACACCCCCTTCAGGCGGCGGATGAAATCTCTCCGCGCTCGCGTAAATAATTTCGATTGACTGCACGCCAATGCGCCATTAATATTCTTCCCGTGACGGCAGTCACACATATTTCATATTCCAACCGCCGTTCACCCTGTCTGGCTGAACCTAGCGTGAAACCTGACTGTTCAACCCAGTTCGTCCCCGGAAATGAGGTAGACCATGGTAGATATTCAAAAGCCGCCTGTTCAACTTGAGGATGTGCTCGAAAAAGAGCAAATGCAGATTGAGAAAGTTCGGATAATCCGCGATAAGGAATTCGATCCGGGCGATAAAAGAAGGCCGAAGGCAAAGCCGGCCCTGCCCATCGCTGGAAAGGCGCCGGTAGAAAAGCCAGACTGGCAAAAGGATGCTACTCACTGGCTGCGCGTCATCAAGAACGCGCACAAAATGAATCTCGTCGGGCTGGCTTTTTCCGGAGGCGGAATTCGCAGCGCATCCTTCAATTTAGGCGTTCTGCAGGCGCTGGCGGATTTGAAGCTCCTCTGCCGCATCGATTATCTCTCCACCGTCTCGGGAGGGGGATACATTGGCTCATGGCTGGCCGCTTGGACCAAACGGGTAAAGAGTTTTGCCAAGGTACAAGAAAATATATCGACGCATCGCGTGAATCTGAAAGACGACAAAGAACAGCAGCCAGTTCGCTTTTTACGCGTCTTCAGCAATTATCTGACGCCCAATATGGGAATTTTCAGCGGCGACACGTGGGCCATGATCTCAATTTATCTGCGCAATCTGCTGCTCAACCTGACTATCATCCTGGCCCTGGTGGCGACATTTCTGCTGCTGCCGCGCACCGTAAAAATGTTGTCCCGCGAGGCTCTGAACCTGACGTGGATCGGGTATGGATTAATCTCCGCAATCGTTGTTCTGCTGCTGTTGGCGCTTTGGACAATCCAGAAAAACATGGGCTATCTCGATTCGTTGAAGGGGAAAGCCGCGCCGCATTTTACGGAACAGAAATGGATTATATATAGCGCCTGTGCGCCTATATTTGCCGCCGCCGTCATGGTGGCACTGTGGCTTGCATGCCCTCGTCCTGGCTGGTATATAACAGCGGAATCATGGCTTTCACCTTATCAACTTTTCCCGTACCAAAATGCGGTTTTGATTGGGATCATTGCCTACGGCGCTCTCTGGGGGCTTGCCAGTTTGGGCAACGTGATCTTCGGCAAGCGCATTGAGGCCACCGCGACTCCACCACTCCCACCCCAGCCTTGGGAAAGATCCATCAAGATCGGAGCTACCCTGGGTGCAGGCGCACTGGCGGGATGGCTCTTTGCGCTGCTTGCTTCGTGCCAGGCACTCTGGCAGTACGATGTGTCCAAACAGCAGACACTTTGCCTGCCGTTGACCGTGGGCGTGCCGCTGGTGGCGGGAGTTTTTCTGCTCACCGTCGTGCTGCACATCGGATTGATGGGTACTGTCTTTCGCGATTGGAGGCGGGAGTGGTGGGGTCGGTTGGGAGGATGGCTGCTGATCTTTTCCTTGACCTGGCTGACGCTCTTCTGGGTTGCGCTCTGCTTCCCAGGCTTCATCCACAGTCACACGGAACTATGGTCTGGTTGGAAGGTATGGGCAATGAAGTCCTTGACCCCGGCCTGGCTTCTCTCCACCATCGGAACGGTGCTGGCTGGCAATTCCAAGGACACCGGCAAACCGGGAACAACAAGCTGGCTGGACACGGCAATCAAGTTCGGGCCCTACATATTCATGGCCGGATTGCTCTGCTGGGTTTCGTATGGGATGAACTGTCTTCTAGCCACATATAGCAGTTCGTGGCCAAAGGTTCTTTTCGCCGCTGCTGTAGTGATTGTGCTGGTGATTATGGCGTGGCGCGTGGACATCAACCAGTTTTCGATGCACATGTTCTACCGCAACCGGCTGGTCAGTTGCTTCCTGGGGGCATCCCACGATGAGCGCTCGCCCAACAGATTCACCGGTTTCGACCCAGCGGATGATATGCCCCTGAAGAATCTGCGATGGAATGCCAGAAACCAGTGCGGCAAGCGGGACCCATATGACGGACCATATCCGATACTGAATGCATCGCTCAATTTGGTCAAAGGCAAGGACCTGGCCTGGCAGGAGCGCAAGGCCGAATCCTTTGTGATGACGCCGCACTACTGCGGCTATGACGTTTGGCTGGAAGAGCAGGATAGCCCCATGCTGGTAAGCGAACGCGGATCATCTCAACAGTTGGAGAGATATGGATACCGTCCAACCGTGAGGTACGCCTTTCCGATACCACAATATCATGGACCGAATCTGGGACTCGCAATGGCCATCTCCGGAGCCGCGGCCAGCCCGAATATGGGCTCCTATAGTTCCACTCCCGTGGCGTTTCTGATGACCGTCTTCAATGTCAGGCTGGGGCAATGGCTGGGAAATCCGCGCAATCGCGTGACATCGAGGCGAGCGACGCCGCGCATGGGCCTTTGGTGCCTGATAAACGAGCTCTTTGGCGGCACCAACGACGATTCCGCCTACGTCTATTTGTCCGACGGCGGCCACTTCGACAATATGGGCCTATATGAACTGGTGAAGCGGCGCTGCGGGCTGATTATCCTTTGCGACGCCGAGGAGGACGCGGGCTACACATTTTCGGGACTGGGAAACGCCATCAGAAAATGCCGGGTTGATCTGGGAATCGACATCGACCTGGATACCAGCGTGATTGTCCCGGATAAAAACAGCGGCCTTAGCAAGCAGCACTATGCGGTCGGCGCAATTCACTATGAGTACGCGGATATCAATGCTCCTGTGGGCACGATCATCTACTTCAAATCATCGCTGACCGGCAACGAGTCCGCCGACGTGAAGAATTACAAAAAAGCGCACGATGAATTCCCGCACGAATCAACTGTGGACCAGTGGTTTTCGGAGTCGCAATTCGAAAGCTATCGCCAGCTAGGTTACGAGACGGTGTTAACTGCGATTCGTAACACTCCTCCCGTGCCCCTGAAAGCGAAGGAAAAAGCGCTGCGCGAGCACTTCAAGGACTTTGGTGTCAAAATCAACATTAGGACTCGACACGGGCGGTAGACAGCTTGTTGAAGGCGGGGCGCCCTAACTCTCGTTTCAGAGAGTTGGGATTCTCGCCGAATTTATTCCGCCTGTCCGCTGAACCTGTATCCTGATTGAGTTCCATCTTGCGGTTGGAAAGAGGCGCGAGGCTCGTTTTTGGTCTGTTTCCACATCCAGAGCAGGCCCAATTACAATTCGTTCCAAAGGCTAATTCATTCCGCGCGATGCGCAAACACGGAAGGAGCAGGCTCATGGACGCTCACGCGCCTCACAAACCCATCCACTCCATCAAGGAATTCCTGGTGCATCTGCTGGCCATCACCATCGGCCTTTTGATTGCGCTGGGCCTGGAATCCGCGGTCGAGTGGGTGCATCACCGCCATGTAGCGCGCGACGCAAGGGAGAATATCTACCAGGAGTTTCGCGCCAATCAGCAGGATTTGGCCCGGCAACTCAATGCGCTGCCCGCGGAGGAGAAGCACCTGGATGAGATTCTCAGCGTGATAGACAGCGTGCAGCATGGCCGTCCCCACAAGCCCATTGGGGACTTCATGTGGACCGGCGTCCTGCTGCGCGACTCCGCGTGGAATGCCGCATCATCCACGGGCGCAATTGCATACATGGATTACGGCGAGGTGAAGCAATACTCCCAACTCTACGCCGTGCAGAGAATATTGAGTTCTTTTACAGAGCGCAATCTGCAGGATCGGCACGAGATGAATGTCTTTCTCATGCGCTTGCAAACGTCGGGCAAGCTCTCCGATGCGGAATATGAGAATGGTAAGCGGATCATCTGGTCGGAAAAATTGGCAACTCGCGAGTTCCGTGAAATCGACAGTATGCTGCAAGAAAGCTATTCCCGGATTCTGCCGCAAGGGAAGTAAAGTGGATTGATTTGAGGCGGGCATGGGTTCAGAGATGCGGAACAAGATGAAATCTTTGCGTTGGGTGGGCTTGGCCGTGGTGCTGCTTGCTGCGGTTGGCGCGGCACTACTTTATTTTCATGGCCGCCGTCCGGCGATTCTCACTCCCTATCCGCACGAGCTGGCCAAGGTGAGCTTTGCCGTGGCCGGCGACGTGATTCCGCATGGAGCTGTGCGCGCCTCGGCTGCCGCTGCCGGAGATGGCGCCGTGGGCTGGGCCACGCTCTTCGCGGATGTGGCTGATGTATTTCATCATGCCGACTTCGGCTTTGTGAATCTGGAAACTCCGGTGGCTCCGCAGCATTCGCACGGGACAAGAGAGTTTTTGTTTGACGCGCCCGTCGCGCTCGTCGATGCGCTTAAGGCCAGCGGCGTTAAGATCGTTTCCTCCGCCAACAATCACATGATGGACCAGGGTTGGGCGGGCTTTGCCGAGACGCGCGAGCATCTGCGCGAACGGGGAATGCTCTTCGCCGGCACGGGCGACACAGCCCAGCAAAGCTGGCAGCCGGTGATCACCGAGGCCAACGGCATCCGCGTCGGTTGGCTGGGAATGACGCGCTGGCTCAACGGCAATCGCAACCCCGATAAGGCCGACCAGCCGCACGTGAACTTCTTCCCTTATCCGAACGAATCGAAGGGCGCGCCTGGAATGGACGAGGCTGGAGTGCTCGACGCCATCAAGAAGGCGCGTGCCCAGTGTGATTTTCTAGTGGTCTCCATTCACTGGGGCACGGAGTACGCGACCGCGCCGCGGCCCGCGGATGTAGAGATGGCGCATAAGATGCTCGATGCCGGAGCCTCGGTGATTGTCGGCCACCATCCACACGTTTTACAGCCGGTGGAGACTTACAAAACCTCTGACGGCCGCAACACGATCATCTTCTATTCGCTGGGAAATTTTCTATCGAACCAGTCCCGCAATTATGTCGATGGGCTGATGCCCGACAAAGAAGGCGACCCGCGCGATGAAATGATCGGACTTTTTTCCGCCGTGCGCAAGGACTACGGCCCCGCCGGCGTGCGCGTCGAACTGGGACACGTGGGCGTGCTACCCGTCTGGGGAGAGAATAATCATAATGAGCTGGGCCGCCGTGGAATCAAAACGCCGGTGATTCACCCCGTCATGATCGACCGCGAGATTCCGCGCGTGCAGGCGCAACTCGACGAGCTAAATAAACTCAGTTCGCCGCTAAACACAGAACAGAAAAAGCAGTTCATCGAGCTGACCAGCCATCTAAAGCTGCTCTCCGACCGCCGCGCCCTGTTGCTGGCGCGCGTCGGCGACGAGTACGTGATCGACCCGCCGAAACTGGCTCCAAAATAGTGATGTGACGCCCTACGCCAGCAGCGGAACCCCGGCGGCTAGGGCAGCGTCCCGGAGATCAACGTCGAGAGTAGCCAGCGGAAGACGGTTGCTCTGCGCTGCGGCCAGATAAGCAGCATCGTAAACGGAGAGTTTGTACTTTCTAGACATGTCCATAAGAAGGGTGCCGCTGGAACTATCGAGAACGATGGAAAATTGCTCAAGATCGCGGATGAATTGTGCGGAATCAACTGGCGCGATTCGATTTCGCCGCTCGTTTACCACCAGGATGTTCCAGACTTCGTACCAAAAGATTGCCGGAACAATTGCCGAACCGGACTGAATCTCAAGGAACGCAAGATCAGCAATCGGGTGATCTTCGTCGCGCATGGCCCACGTGATGGCGACAGAGGCGTCCAGAACAAAGCGCATCGCTACATGCGTCCTTCATCGCGTGCCGAAAGAATCTCCTCAAGAGAAACCGGCTTGTTGCGTTTGCGAATTTCCAGAATGCTGTCAACTGCCCGCTGAATCCGCTCCCTATCGACCTCAACTTCAGGGATAAGACGGGCTACACGCTTTCCGTGACGCGTAACGATTACACTCTCCCCGCGCTCCACGTCGTCGAGGATGCGCAGGAAATGCGTTTTGGCTTCGGATGCTTGAATTGTCTGCATAAATTGACCAGTCAAATTGACTGGTTGAAGTATAGCAGATATCGCTATAGTCCGTCTGAAAATCAACTCTTACTGCACCGTCCCCTGCGGCCGCAAGCGGCGCAGGTCCATGGCGCAGGCCACAACGTTTTGTGCCTGCAAGCGCAGATTGTCGGAGGCGGCCCACAGCCACAAGCGCGACACCTGGCTGGAGTTGCGCGCCCCCAAAGCCGGATTCAACTCGGGACGCAGTCGGACCAGCACATCGTCCTGACCCGTGGAGGCAAGATTAGATGGCGAATCGGTTTCTTCCAGAACCAGGTCCAGGCGTCCGCCACTCATAGCATTTTCCAGCGCGGCAATCTCCGCCGGCCGCTCCAGCTCGATGGCTATGGAAAAAGCGTGGCCGTGGAAGACAGGCGCATGAATCACTTGCAGTGCCAAGGCTGGCCAGCGGCCTGCGGAGAGCGCGGCATAGTGGCGGCGCACCCTCGCCTCCACCGCGCCCAGGCTCACCTTGGCGGCTTCACCCAGTCCGGCCAGCAGGTTATAGGCCGCCTGCGCGTCGTAGAGGTTGCGCGGCATCCCCTGAAAGCTCAACAAACTCATAGTTTGCTGGTGCAGTTCGTCCAATGCGGCGCGGCCAAACTCACTGGCCGGCTGCAAGAGCGTGGCGAATGCGTTGCGCACCGGAGCAGCCTGCTGCAACCGTTCAAGCACCAGAGCCAGCGCCAATGCAGCGGGGTGTGCCGGAACCACGGCGGGCGTAAACAAATCGACAGTAGCCGCCTCATAGTCCAGCAGCGGCGCGCGCACCACCACGCCCGCTTCCTGGTCGAGAGCGCCAGAAAGGTCAAGCACCGTTGAACCTGCGCGCAGTGCATCCCGCCAGTGCTTACGGGTCAGGTCTTCGGAGCCGCAGAAAAAGGTGAAGTCCATGCGCTCGAATGCGTCCGGAGCAATGGCCTGAACAAAGGTGATCTCGTCGCCCACCTGATCCAACGTGCCCTGTGCCTCTTCCTCGTCCAGCAGAACGAAGTTAGCTGCCGCCAGAGGCGACTCAGAGAGCGCGTCCTTCAGCTCTCGGCCCACCAGGGTAGATGCTCCGGCAATGGCGATCTTGTACACAAGCGTCCTTTTGGTCCGTAAATCAGTGTTCCAGCGGCTACAACTCGGAATCAGCGGCCGGCGCGCGTTTCAACCGCCAGCGGCGGCGGCGCGACCAGGAGTAAGCCGCCCGCGCCCAGATGCCGCTGAACGTATACACCAGCGCCCAGATAAACAACACGGCCTGGGAAAATCTGATGATGATAAACAACGCTATGGCGATGAAAAACAGGGTGCGGAAGGAATGGCGGCTAGAGAAGCTGATCTCCTTGCCCGACCAGAAGCGCCAGGTGCTGACCATCAGAAAACCGCTCACGCCTACGATTCCGATCCAGATGAGTGCAATCCACCAGGCCTCCACCGGGTAGCCTCCGCAGAAATGCACACAGGCGGCCAGCAGTCCAGCCCCTGCCGGAATCGGCATGCCCACAAAATACTTGCGATCCGGGCGGCCAGGATTGCGCGGCAGCGGGTCGTGACTGATGTTAAAGCGCGCCAGCCGCGAGACGCCGCCGATGAGATAGAGAAAACAGATGAAGACGCCGGCGTGGAGCAGGTTCTCGTGCATCTGTGGATTCATGGTATCGGGCAGAAAATGGAATCCCCAGATGAGCGCCAGCAGGCTGGGCGCCACGCCGAAGGTGATGGCATCGGCCAGCGAATCCAACTCCTTGCCGAAGTCGCTACAGGTGTTTGTCATGCGCGCGATGCGGCCGTCGAGCCCATCAAAGGGAATGGCCAAAATAATGGCTATGGCCGCCCAGTCCAGGTGGGTGTGCGCGTTGCCTGGGTCAGTGAGAGCCGCCATGGTCTGGATGATGGCAATGAAGCCTGCGGCGATGTTGCCCACGGTAAACAGCGAAGGCAGCAGAAACATTCCGCGGCGCAACTGCGCCCGCGCTTTGGCGCTGACTCTTGTGGCCTCGGGACGCATCATCGGCGGCCTCCTTTAGATTCGCCGGGTAACACGCTGGCGCCCGCGGATTTTCTTGCAGTGGAACGAACGGATGCCGTCTCCAGTTCAGCCATGGAAGCCAGCACGCTGGAGCCGCCCTTGACACGCTGGCCCACCTTCACATGCAAAACAGCCTCGGCCGGCACGATCACGTTGACGCGAGAGCCAAATTTGATCAGCCCCACGCGCTGCCCGCGCTCCACCGTGTCACCCTCGCTGTGGTTGAAGACGATGCGCCGCGCCAGCAGGCCGGCAATCTGCTTGAAGGTGACCTCCATACCCTCGCCGATTACCGTCGCGATGTTCTGCTCGTTCCTATCCGCAGAATCCGGGTTCATGGCGTTCATGTATTGGCCCTTCTGATAGCGCACGGAGGTAAGAACGCCGCCGATGGGCGAGCGGTTCACGTGTACATCAAAAACGCTGAGGAAGATGCTGATCCGCTGCCGCGAACCTTCAGGAGTATTGATGGAAGCCGTTTCGGTCACCAGCCCGTCTCCGGGAGAGACAATCAGGCCGGTCCCGCTGGGGATCTGCCGCTCTGGATCGCGGAAGAACCAGAGAAAAAATGCCGCCAAAAGCACTGGCACAAGAACCAGCCACCAACTGCCCGTAAAAAACCAGAGCACAGCCGCCACTGCCAGCAGGCTCAAACCATAGATGTAACCGTCACGAACCATTGTGACGATTATACGGCGATTTCGCAGATGACTGATTGAAACAGGCAGGGTTTAAGTATATTCCAGCGCGCAGAAGCACACCTGACGCCAGGCCGGGCGGACGCCTGGACAATTCGCCTGCAATCCCCTGTTAATTCAAAAATCTAAGCGACTACCAGCTGTCTGCGCTCCAGGGCAAAGATCAGATCCTTGGCGTGCAGCTTGAGCTTTTTCAGCTTCACTTCCTCGATCTGCTCCTCCGCGGAGAGATAAGGCTTCTGGATCAACTCTTCCAACCGCTGAGCGTAACGGCGATGTTCGGCTTGCAGGCGTTCAATTTCTGCGCTCAGCGTGGAATCCTGTGCTTCATCCATCAGGCACCTCCGAATTATTAAGATTCTTTTACATATATCGTCCCAAGCACGCTATCGGCAAGTATAAAAAGAACCGTCAGTAACCCCGGCTGTGGAATTCGCCCCGGAAAGCCCCTATCGTGACCTGTATCACTCTCAGTTCGTTGGCCTTTACGGCATCTGTGCCTTATTTCATTCCAGGCTCATAGCCCTCGATTCCCAGGCGCATCAGTAGTGCATCTTCAGCCGGCTCAGGCGGTTCCACATAGTAGCCAGGCCGGAGACCGGTTTGCACAAAACCCAGCCGCCGGTATAGTCTCAACGCCCGCTCGTTGGAGGCGCGCACCTCCAGATGAATCTCGGTTACTCCGGCCAGACGCAGCCTGGCGGCCAGCTCCGTGAATAGCCCCGGCGTCAGGCCGCAACGCTGGAAATAGGTATCGACTACGATGGTCTCCAGCTCAGCCTGCGGCGGCATCAGGCTGGCCACCGCCAGACCTGCCAGCTTGCCACTTACTTCGACCACCAGCGCAATCCGGCGCGGTGTGGCATCAGGGTTCAGCGCCGTTTTGTAGGCCTCGCGCGGCCAGAAAGGCGCAAGCCTCTGGCTGGCGGCAATGATCACCACCTCATCCAGGTCCTCCTCGCGCATGGGCCGCACATGAATCACCGCATCGGGCGGCACGCGCTTTCTGCGGCGCGCCGCGGCAGCCTCTTTAGCCGCCACAGCCACCTCTTCAGCCGCTGCGGCAGCCTCGGCAGCCTCGCCAAAAATCTCCGCATCCGAGCGGCGCAGGTAGTTGCCGTCCAGCAGCGCCAGATCGACAAACTCACATGCTTCTGCCCGCGGCGCGCTCAACCGGAGCGCGTCGGCTGCTGTGGGCGCGGTCACGCGAACCTGCTCCGTAGATGGCCACGCCGCACCCAGTAGTTCAGCGGCAACATCGTCGCAAATGGCAATCCGGGGAGGCGGTGGAACAATCTCCGCCAGTTCGTCGGCTCCGGCCAGCAATTCCCTTTCCTGCCCATCCGGTCCTTCGACGCGCATATAAATCTCATGGCGGTGCGCATCCAGAGCCGCCGATACAGTTTTAGCTTTGCTGGCCAGCACCTCTAGCCGTGATACCGCGACCACCGGAATCCGCGACGATTCGGCCAACCCCTTCACAGCGGCCAGCCCCACGCGCACGCCGGTAAACCCTCCCGGCCCGTTCACAACAACGATGGCGCTGAGCTGCGCCAGCGGCACCTCGGCCATTCTGAGCATCTCGCAGGCGGATCCCACCAAAGTCTCCGAGGGGCGCTGCCCGCCCAGAGACGTCTCACCCAGAATGTGGAGTTCACCTTGAACCAACTGCCCCAGCGCTATCGAGCCGGTGGGGCCGCAGGTGTCGATGGCCAGCAGAAGCATCGATTCCGGCATATTTGCCTCTTAAACCTGTGAATAATTCTAAAATCTTGAAGGGATCATGCCTAAGCCTTTGACTATACTCCAACTCACTTTCGCTACCACCGAATGCCATCGATGCGACCTAGTAAGCCGCCAATCATCCCCAGAGCTATAAATATCATCCCAAGTGAATAAAAGAGGATGTCGGTAATTCCTCCAACCGCAACCCGCAAAGCATCGTCGAGCGGTGACTGCTTCCCTTCCTCATCTCTCGATCCGATTGAGTAGAGTATCTGAATTTCGGAGTAATACCGCATCGCGCGCCACCACTGATAGAACGAGTGAAGACCCAAGAACCCACCTACAACCACAACGTCAATACCGCTTAAGGTATGCCAATGTCGATAGAGGATGTAGATAGTGAGCACTATTGACGCCAAGCAAATCATACTTATCCCTATAAAATGCTTCGAACGAAAGAGCGACCCGGTAAGAAGCTTATGGCCATCAAGAAAATTACCAATATCGTTCATACGCCTCCAATCGCTACTGATTCCTTTGAAAAATAAGTCAGGATCAGACTTTATTTGATGATACAAAACTAATTACATAGCTTTCAGCGCCTGTTCGAGGTCTGCGATCAGGTCTTCCTTATCTTCGATGCCCACCGAGAGGCGAACGCGCCCCTGCGTGATGCCCATCTTCGCGCGCTCTTCCTCGCTAAATGAGCCATGCGTGGTGGTGGCCGAGTGCGCGGCTAGCGATTCGACTCCGCCCAGCGACTCAGCGTGTAAGAAAATTTTGAGCGCGCCGAGGAAGCGCGCCGCGGCCTCGCGCGACGCGACCTCAAAGCTCATCATCGAACCAAATCCTTTTTGTTGCTTCACCGCTAGATCGTGCTGCGGATGACTCTTCAAGCCCGGATAAGCCAGCTTGCTTACCTTGGGATGTGTCGCCAGATACTCCGCCACCGCGCGGCCATTCTCCTCATGCTGCCGGATGCGAACGGGCAGCGTCTTGATGCCGCGCAGGACAAGGAAGCATTCGAAGGGTGACATCACTCCGCCGGCGGCCTTCTGCACAAAGCAAAAGCGCTCCTTGTGCTCCGGCGTAGAGCCGATCAGCGCGCCGCCCAGCCCATCGGAGTGGCCGTTGAGATATTTAGTGGTCGAGTGCATTACGATATCCGCGCCCAGCGCCAGCGGACTTTGCAGCGCCGGCGACAGAAATGTATTGTCCACGCTGACCTCGATGCC
>Ga0181520_10008774_pt1 | contig 14223 bp, 10 predicted proteins | sample PEATcosm2014_Bin_29_FD_132451 | JGI IMG/M metagenome (GOLD analysis project Ga0181520, IMG submission 132451) | Peatland microbial communities from MTU Mesocosm Facility, Houghton, MI, USA - PEATcosm2014_Bin02_30_metaG | ecosystem: Environmental > Terrestrial > Soil > Wetlands > Peat | place... | reverse complement strand
CGCGCCGCGTCGGAGGTGAGGAACAGCTCTACCACCAGGCGGGCCGTATCCATGCGGCCGGCCGCGTTCATGCGCGGGGCGATCTGGAAGGCCACCTGCCGCGCCGAGGGTGCGCCCGGGCCCGTGAATCCGGCCACGTCCAGCAGCGCGCGCAGGCCCGGATTGCGCACTGTGCCGAGGCCCTCGAGGCCATGCTTCACCAGGATGCGGTTCTCGCCGGTCAGCGGCACCACATCCGCCACCGTGGCGATGGCCACCATTTTGAGGAACGATTCGGCCACACGCCGTGCCTTTCCGGGCGGCCACGGCAGCGTCGCCAGCAGCGCCTGCGCCAGTTTGAACGCTACGGCCGCGCCGCACAGGTTCTTCTCCGGGTAGGGGCAATCGCGCCGATTGGGATTGAGCACCGCCAGCGCCGGCGGCAGGTCCGCTTCGGGCAGGTGGTGATCGGTGACGATCACGTCGATGCCCAGCTCACCCGCCCGCCGCACCACCTCGGCCGCGCGGATCCCCGTATCTACGCTGACGATCAGCTTGACGCCCTCGGCGGCGGCCCGCTCCACCACCTCCGGTCGCATTCCGTAGCCTTCCTGGAAGCGGTTGGGGATGTGGTAGCCCGCCGCGCCGCCGGCCAACTCGATGGCCTTGGTCAGCACGACGACCGCAGTGGTGCCATCCACGTCGTAATCGCCGTAGATCAGGATCTTCTCGCCGTCCGCGATGGCGCGCCGCAGGCGCTCCACGGCTTGGGGCATATCGCGAATGGTCAGGGGATCGTACAGATCGTCGAGTGTGGGATGCAGGAACCGGCAAGCCGCGGCCGGATCGGCCAGCCCGCGATGCACCAGCACCTTGGCGGCCGGCAGACCGATCCCCAGGGACGCTGCCAGCGCGTTTGACTGCCTGGATTCCGCCACGGGCGGAATCCAGCGGGCCCCTGTCACTTAGTTCTTGGAGAAATACCCGCCCAGCGAATCGTCGCTGTCATCGTCTTCGTCGTCGCAGGTCAAGCGAGACACGACTTCATCCTCGATATTCAGGAACTCTTCGTACCAGTCCGGCTGCAGTTCGTAGACATACAGGCGGTTGTGGTAGTCGAAAGCCAGTTCCAGCGAACAGGTCAGGCCCTCGAAGATGCGCATCTCGCGCAAGTGCGATTCGTGTTCGCGCCGCTCTTCGCGCGTAAATTCGCAATCTTCGAGCTGCCCCAGGAGGTCGTCCAGGTCGCTCGATGCGAACTCGCGCGCGGCGAACAGGACCATTTTGCAGCCGGTCTTGCGGGCCACTTCCAGGAACATCTGGTAATCCGGGAAGCCCTCCGTATCCCACAGCACCATGGGAAGCCCTTCGAGCCTTCCCGGACTGCTGTGAAAGACGGCAAAGCCGGCGGAGTCGAGATACTCCAGGATTTCGCGTTTGAGTGTATCGAGGTTCAAATCCACTTTGGTGCCTCAGCCTTGGACCAACACCAGAATATCAGAGGGATTGGCCAGGTCGCGGGCGGAAGGCGTGACGATCGTCTTCGGCCCGATGGAAATTTTCCGATTCTCGCGGATGGCGTCCTGCACATCGGCTTCGCACACGAAGGATACGGGTGTCGCGGCCGGGGTGGCAACCGGCGCGGGAGTTGGCCCAGGAGACGTCAGGACGGGTGCAGGCGGCTCGACGGACGGCGCCGCCACGGGTTCCGGCGGCGTAGTGCGGGACCCGCACGTGCTTTCTTTGGTCAGTCACCCAAAACCGCTCGCGGGTCCGGCGGAGCGGCCGAGCAGGAACTGTTCCACCACTGTGTCCGCTATGTGGGGAATCACGGATGCCTTCACGGGCGGCGCGGCCGGTACCGGGTCCGCCTGGGCCGCCGCGCCGCGCGCCGCCAGGAAGCGGTCCACCACATCAGTCACGTTGGAAATCGCGGCCGCTTTGACCGGCGCGGCTGCTGGCGGATCCGCCTGGGCCGCCGCGCCGCGCGCCGCCAGGAACCGATCCACCACGTCTGTCACATTGGGAACCACAGTCACCTTGACCGGCCGGCCATTGGGCTGGGCCGGGGATTGAGCGGCCCCGCCGCGCGCCGCCAGGAACTTGTCTACCGCGCCCGCAACTCTGGAAACCAGGGCCTCGCTGTCAGGAGATCCATTCGGCTGCCCGGCCGCTTGAACGGTCACGCTGCGAGCCGCCAGGAACCGGTCCACCACGTCCGCCGCCGCATTGGCAACCGCGACTGCCCTGACCGGTTGGCCGTTCGCCTGCGCGGCCGGCCGCACGGACACGCCGCGCGTGGCCAGGTAATGCTCCACGGCCGCCGCTACCGCGCTGCGGCTCACACCCATGGCTTCCTCCGTCGGTTCCGCGGACGGTGCCTTCCTATAATCCATTGGCATTTCGAAAGCCTCCTCGGGCCGCCGCACGGCATAAGCCAGCCGTTTGATGTCGATCAGGTTTCGCGGCCCAATGTTATCCGAAGTGCTGCTGCCGGCCGCCGCGCCACAGCCCAATGTCACGGCGGGGAACAGGCTGGTAGTGATGCCCGCGGCACCTTGCGGCGCAGGGGTGTTGACGAGCACGCGCATGGCCGGCACGCGCAGCGCATACTCCCGTGTGCGGGCCTCGTTCCGCGAATAAATTGCCGCGCTGTGGCCTAGGCCGCCGAAACGCAATAGCGCCTCGCAGGTTTCCATCGCGGCGTTAAAATCCCGGGTGAAGTAGAGCGCCAGAATGGGGGTAAACTTTTCACCCGAGAGCGGATGCTGCGGGCCCACTCCGCCCACCTCGGCGCAGAGGATGGAAGTATCGGGCGGCACCGCGAATCCCGCCAGGCTGGCCAGTTTGGCGGCCGATTGGCCGATGATCCGCGGATTCACGTTCCCGCCGGGCAGGAAAAGCAGCTTGCCGAGAGCGTCCCGCTGGGCATCGGTGGCGATACGAGCCTTGTGCGCGCGCAGCAGGTCAAGGATGCGCCCCCGCAGCGTCTCTTCGGCTACCAGGGCCTGCTCGGTGGAACAGAGAATCCCGTAGTCGAATGCCTTGCCGATTACGATCTTGGCGATGGCGTCCTCGAGGTCCGCCGAGGTGTCCACCAGCACCGGAACGTTGCCGGGGCTCACGCCTAAGGCCGGCTTGCCGCTGGAGTACGCGGCCTTCACCATGCTCGTTCCGCCGGTCGCCAGAATCACGCCCGTGCGCTCGTGGCGCATGAGCGCGTCGGTGGCCGCCAGGGTGGTGTTCTCCACGCACTGGATGATGCCCTCCGGCGCGCCGGCTTCGAGCGCCGCCTGATGCAGCAGGGAAGCCGTCTGGCAGGTGCACCGGTACGCGCGCGGATGCGGGCTGAGCACTATGGCGTTGCCCGCCTTGAGTGCGATCAGAATGTTGTAGATGGCCGTGGAAGTGGGATTGGTGACCGGCAAAATGGCCGCCACCACGCCCATGGGAACGCCAATCTCGACGATCTTCTCTTCCGGCAGCTCGCGCAGCACGCCCACGGTCCGCAGACCGCGCATACGCCGCGGCAGCCAGTCCGCCGCGAGTATGTTCTTGACATACTTATCCCGCGCGTTGCCGTAGCCCGTCTCCTCCACGGCCGCTTCGGCCAGTCTGGCGGAATAGGCGCGCGCCGCGGCGGCCATCCGCTCCACCACGGCGTCCACGCGTTCCTGGGAGTACGTGCAATACTTCAGCCAGGCGCTGTACGCTTTTCCGACTTTGGCGCGCGCCTCCTGAATAGACAGGAGGTCCTTGTCTTCCAACATCAGCCGCTATTTTTTCAAGCCGCCCGTGGGGAGAGCCTTCTCGACTTCCTCGTGGGGCCTCGGAATTACGTGAACGGACACCAGTTCGCAGACCCGCCGTGCCGCGTCCGCGCCCGCGTCCGTGGCTGCTTTCACCGCTCCGACGTCGCCGCGAACGGTAACGCACACCAGGCCCGAACCGACGAATTCCTTCCCTTGCAGGACCACATCGGCCGTCTTGACCATGGCATCGGCCGCTTCAATCGCTCCGATCAAACCCCGCGTCTCGATAAGGCCTAGAGCTTCATTCATTTGTCCTCCATCGGAATGAACCATAACGCTAGCATAAATCAGGAGAACCGCGACGAGCGCGGCGATTAGCGCGGCCACCATGCCGGAACGCACTCGCGCGCATCCATAGGGCATCCGTCGCGCATCCATATGGCTATGTCGGCCTCTATCAGCCAAGGCATTATCAACCGGCCGCCTCCCCCTCCGGTGGAACACGGATGGGGCGGCAACTGCCCGGATGGGCGCGGTGCGGACCGCCGCGCCTCTTTTGCCGGACTATGGCTGCTGCTGGCGGCCACCACCATGGTTTTTGCGGCCTTCACGGCCGCCTTCGTGATGCGCCGCAGCCTCTCCGGCGATTGGACGGCGGTGCCCAAGCCGCACATTCTATTCCTCAATACGGCGATTCTGCTGGCTTCAAGTGTGGTTCTGGATTTCTCCCGCCGGGCGCTCAAGTCGGGCGACCGGGGCAAGTTTAATCTCTATTGGACGGCCGCCACAACCTTGGGCATCCTCTTCCTGGGCGGCCAGGCGATGGCCTGGCGCGAACTGGGCGATGCCGGCATCTTCATGGCCAGCAATCCGGCCAGCTCGTTCTTCTACGTGTTGACCGCCGCGCACGCCGCCCACCTGCTGGGCGGATTGTCCGCGCTGATCTATGTGGACGTGCAGGCATGGCGTCTGCGCCTGGGTCCGGCCAAGCGCACGGTCATCGACGTCTCGGCCGTCTTCTGGCACTTCCTGGACGGCTTGTGGCTCTTCCTAATGCTGCTCTTCTACGTCTGGGCGTAGGATTCCTCAGAATGCCCACCCCGGCCGGCGCAACTCGTTCGATCATCTAGGGAAGACCGCCCTCGATGTTGGGCTTTTTCCGGCAGGGTACGGACCGCCCGGCATACCGCCGGCGCCGCCTAAAGTGCCGACCGGCAGGTGCCGCCGCACCGGCCACAACAAATTGCGCTAGCCTTGTTTCATACCATGGCTGAGAGCCTCGATAGCAGCACAAAGGAGATCCTTTCCCAATACCTGGCGGAGGTGCGCGCTCTTCCAAACGAATCCGCCAAGACTCATCGCTTCGTAGCCTTGGCGGGACAGGCGTTTCCGGGTTCGGCGATAATCAGCAAACTGACCGCGGGCATCGAAAAGGCCGTTCGTATCCAACTGCCCGAGAGAGCCAAGAAGGGGCATATCGACTCGTACTTTGGTAACGCGGTGATCGAATTCGAATATTCGCTCAGGGCGACCGGTGAGATCGCGGAGCGGCAACTACGGGAGTACTGCGCCGGAGTATGGGCAAAGGAGGGCAGACCGTTCAGGCCACTGCTCGCTGTCGCGAGCGATGGCGTGGTTTGGAAGACGTATCGCCCCAGTCTTCCCCTAAACCTGGAGGAGACACCGAAGCCAGGCGATGTCACCCTGGAACCGCTCCGGGAACTCACGGTCTCCGATTCCAACCTCTTCGGTTTTTATCTGTTCCTGAGCACATTGTTATTCCGGGAAGGGCAGGTCGTCCCGTCCGCCGAGCAGTTCCGGCAGGATTTCGGACGGGAGAGCCTGGCATATGGCGACGCCATGGAAACGCTTGCCATAGCTTGGCGCCGCACGCGCGAGGAGAAGGAACCAGGCCTCGCCTACCGCAATTGGCAGCGATATCTTACAGTGACGTACGGCTCACTCCCGGCAGCCGCGAGCCCGGAGGGCCGGGAGTTGACCGAGCTCGAAGATCTGTTCCTGAAACATACCTATCTGGCATCCGTCGCACGGCTCATGATCTGGGCCTCGATTTCGCGCGGGAAGGCGTCGAAGCCCTATGCGGAGATCGCCGAGGCCGTCTTGTCGGGCGAGTTCTTTCGGGCCGGCGGCCTCGCCAACCTGGTTGAAGACGACTTTTTCCAATGGATACGAATCAAGGACGCGCGCGAGTTGCTGCGGCCTGTGTGGGAGCGGATGATCGCGCAGATCGAGACATACGATCTTGGTCGGCTCGACCAGGATGTCCTAAAGGGTGTTTATCAGGATCTCGTCGACCCGGCGGACCGCCACGATCTCGGCGAATATTACACACCCGACTGGCTCTGCGAGCGGGTGGTTTCCGAACTCCTGCCGGACTCGGGATATGTCAGGGTGCTCGACCCGGCTTGTGGTTCCGGCAGCTTTCTTCGTGCTGTCATCACTCACTTCCTGGAGCATGACAGTTCGCCCGATGCGGAGCGGTTGCAGCATATTCTGGAGCACGTGGCCGGAATCGACGTTCATCCCCTCGCGGTCATCATCGCGAAGAGCACCTACGTGCTAGCCCTCGGCCCGGTTATCCGGGCGGCGAAGCGCCCGATCTCGGTGCCGGTTTACATGGCCGATTCTCTCTTCTTGCCAGCCGAGGTGCGGCAGATGAAACTGCATGAGGATGTCCGGGTCAAACTGCGGTTCGCGGGCAAGGAGGTCTTGATGCCGGAGAGCTTCATCGGTTCGCCTGAGATCTTCGATCCTGCTATCGATGCCGCGTCTCAAGTAGCCGTCGACCACGCCCGGACGCAATCCGAGACGGCCGAGACTTTGAGAGCATACGTTCTCAAAGCCGCCTCCGGTCTGAAGAACCATGCCGAGCTTCCCGATATCGTTGAGGCCCTGTGGGAATTCACTGTGGCTTTGGCGCAGCTCATTCGGAACCACGAGGACTCCATCTGGGCATTTATAGTCCGCAACTCGTACAGGCCGGCGATGCTGCGGGAGCGATTCGACGTGATTGTCGGGAACCCGCCGTGGCTGTCCTACCGCTATATCTCCGATCCGGAGTACCAGGCCGAAATCAAACACCGGGCGGTGGACGAGTACCGGATTGCGCCCAACAAACAGAAATTGATGACGCAGATGGAACTGGCGACGGTATTTGCCGCCCATGCTATGGGCTGGTTTGCCGCCAGGGGCGCGAAGCTCGGCTTTGTCATGCCGCGCAGCATCCTCTCAGGCGATCAACATGAGAATCTGCGGCTCCGGAAATATAGCTGGCGCTGCCGGTTCAGCTTGGCCGGCTATTGGGATTTGAAGGACGTCGCACCGCTCTTCAAGGTACCTGCGTGCGTCTTATTCGCCCGGCAGAGCGTCGATGCGGGCAGCGCGGAAGATCCGCTGCCGGTAAAAGAATGGTCGGGTAAGCTTAGCGAACGCGATTGCCCCTGGGAGACCGCCAGAAAACAGCTATCGTGGGAGGCGGCGACGGGACGGGTGATTTATTTGGCCAAACGATCTGCGTTCTCCACATCGCCCGGGGCCGCCAAGCCAGGAAATTCGGGAACGTACGCGGAACGATTCAGCCAAGGCGCAACCATTGTTCCGCGCTGCTTTTATTTTGTCCGCTCACAGCTCACCTTTCCAGTCGACCCGGATGGACTTTACTGGGCCGAGACAGACCCCGAACAACTAGCGCTCGCCAAGAAGCCTTACGACGATGTGCATCTCTCCGGTCAGATCGAGGGGCGCTTCTTCTATTATTCCGTTCTCGGCCGCCATGTCTTGCCGTTTGCGTTATTGACGCCATCCACATCTGTGTTGCCGCTTATTGGCGACCGTGGACACCGGGAGATCTGGGAGGCATCGGCTCTGAGACGACGTGGCTATCGGGAATTCGCCCGGTGGATGGAGGAAGCGGAGCGGATCTGGATACTTAAACGCGATAAGAAGGCCGCGAAAGTTTCGCTATATGAATGGCTGGACTATCAGGGGAAGCTAACCGCGCAACGATTGACTGATGAGCACGTGATACTGTACAACGCGGCCGGCACAAACGTTTCCGCTGTCGGCATTCGGCGCTCACAGTTTGCACTGCCGGTTGTTGCGGAGCATAAAATCTACTGGGGCGCCGCGAAAAATGCCGACGAAGCCGGCTACCTGGTCTCGGTGCTCAATTCGACAGTCGCCAATAAGGCGATCAAGCCGTTCCAGAGCATGGGATTGATGGGCGAGCGGGACATCGAGAAAAAACTGATGGATCTCCCAATCCCAACGTTCAACCCGGGAGATTCCCGGCATCGTTCCCTCTTAAATCTAGGCAGAGAGGCCCGCGAAAAGGCCGCCAGGCTTGTCACGTTGCCGGGCGCACCGGCATCGCTGGCGAGACAACGCGCCTGGATTCGGGAACAGTTGAGGAACGAACTGGACGGGATAGACCAGATCGTTGCTAAGCTGCTGTAGAGCTGTAGATACTCTTAGCGGCGAAGCATCATCTCTCCACGATGGGCGCCTGCCCCGGCTGGCTGGGATCCCTGCGAATCCATCGATAAGCCGCCACCGAATTCTTCCAGAAGTACTTCTCCGCGGCCGCCTGGCCTTTGGTCTGAAAATAATCCTGGACGATCTTGACTATGATCGGCAGCCGGTTCATGGCCGGCCCGTTCGGCCAATCGCTGCCGAACACCAGTTTATCCTCGCCGAAGGTATCGAAGAAGTAATCGAGCATCGGCTTATACACGGCCGGATCGGTCGAGGGCTCGCCGTTCACCATATGCATCACTTCGGAAACTTTGAAATACACGGTGGGCCGCTTGGCCAATTCCGCAAGGTCCGCTTCCAGGGCTTTCCTCTTGTCGGCTTCCACCCGCCAGAGCAGGGAGGGGAGATGATCCACGATGATGCGCAGCCCCGGCACGGCATCGTTGACGCGGATCAGGGCCTGGATCAGATCGGGACGCGGATTGGCCGAGTCCAGGGCCAGGTCGGCCTGCTGCATGAGCTTGAGCCCTTCCACGAACGTGGGGTTGCCGATCTGGCTCACCAGGTTGTAGCCCCACAGGTTGCCGTACCGGATGCCCAGGAACAGCCGATTCTTATGATAGCGGTCCAGATACTCCCGGAACTCCGGCTTTTCGGGCTGAAGATCGCCGATGGTGCCCACCATGAAGGTGTCTTTCTGTTCCACCTCGAGCACCCACAGGTTGTCCTCGATCCAGGGGCTGGCTTCGATCTCGATGGCGCCCACGATTCCCAACGGCGCGGCCAGCGCTCGATAGCGCGGGGGCAGAGCCGGCTCCTTATTATCCGGGCTCCCCGCGTAGGGCGCACCTTGCGGTCTGGTCTGATCGAACAGGTGAATGTGGCAATCGATGATCGGAATCGCCGGCGCGGCAGCGTCGGCGGGGTTCGGAGATGCGGAATTCATGGCGCGTGTCGCACCGGCCAGGGCGGCGCCTGCCACGGACATCAGGAACGTTCTGCGCTCTAGTTCGCTCATGCCCGACAACTCTAGCAAATTGCCGGGGCGGAGCGCTATGGCAAAATCCGCCGGCCAATCCGCCACGCCCGCGCCCACTTCCGCTACCAGGGGCTACAATTCTTGCATATGGTTTCCTACCAAAACCGTAAGGCGATTCAACTGGAAAACGGCACGGTTCGTGTCACCGTACTGGTTGAAGGCGGCCACATCGCGGAAATCCTGCACAAGCCCTCGGGAGTCAACCCGCTCTGGACGCCCAACTGGCCGTCGATCGAACCCTCGGCCTGGTCCGCAAAGGCCCATCCGGAATATGGCGCGGGCGGCCATTCCCGGTTGCTGGCCGGCATCATGGGGCACAACCTCTGCATGGATTTGTTCGGCGACCCCTCCGAAGCTGAAGAGGCCGCCGGCATGAGCACGCACGGCGAAGGCTCCGTGGCGACCTACGACGTCACCCTCCAAAACGGCGTTCTCACCGCCCAGGCCTGCTTCCCGCAAGCCCAGCTTCGCTTTGAGCGGAGCATTCGTTTCCAATCCCCCACCGTGATCCGCATCGCCGAACGGGTGGAGAATCTGAAGGCCTGGGATGCGCCTATTGCCTGGACGCAGCACGTCACCCTCGGCCCGCCGTTCCTGGAACCCGGAGCCCCCCAGTTCCGCGCCTCGGCCACGCGCTCGAAGGTCTTCGAATCGGATTTCGCCGGCGACAAAAGCTACATGCAGGCCGGCGCCGAATTCGATTGGCCCCACGTGCCGTGCGCCGCCGGCGGAACCATGGACATGCGAACCTTCACCGGCCTGCCGGTTTCCGGCGCATTTTCGGCCCACCTGATGGATCCGCGCCGCGCGCACGCCTTCTTTATGGCGTGGTCGCCCAAATCGAAAACGTTGATCGGCTACGTGTGGAAGCCGGCGGATTTCCCGTGGCTCGGAATCTGGGAGGAGAATCGCAGCCGCACCGCGCCCCCGTGGAACGGCAATACGATCACACGCGGCATGGAGTTCGGCGTTTCCCCATTTCCCGAAACGCGCCGCGCCAGGATCGCTCGCGGAAGCCTCTTCGGCGTACCCGCCTTCCGCTGGATACCGGCCAAGCAGAGCGTGACCGTCGAATACTGCGCCTTCGTCGCCGCCGCTGAAGCGATTCCCGAGGAGCCTCCCGCGGAAGCTCTACCGTAGCGCCGCGCGCGAAAGGGCCGCCTCAGCCCTCGCCGCGGCATTTCTCTTCCAGCGCCTCCTCCGAAAGCCCTTCGATCTCGATCGCTTTCGTGCGGCTGGCGGCGCCCGTCACGATGCGCACACGCGAGCGCGCCACGCCCGCCCATTCGGCCAGGTACCGTATGCACTCCGCGTTGGCCTTGCCATCCACCGGCGGCGCGGCCAGATCCAGCTTCCAGGCTTCGCCCAGCCGGCCATTGAAGCCCGAGCGCCGGGCCCGCGGATGCACCTTTACCGTGAGACGCGCCATTCCACCTTGGCCCTCAGGTTAGCCACCCCGGCGGCCACGCGAGCATCCACCACATCGAAGGCGATGGCGTCGTCCAGCCAGTCGTGGCTGGTGCCGTCGGCATTCTGCGAGGCCACCGTCAGCGTGTAGGTCTGCGGGGTGAGCCACGATTCCAGGCGGAAATCCACTTCCAGCTCGTCGCCGGCCTGGAAATCGCCCATGTGCGCATTCTCCAGGCCCGTGTTGGTGCCGTAAACATCCATGCCGATGCGCGTGCGGATCAGAATGCCCACCATAGGGTCGGACTTGGGCTGGTGAAAGCGCGAGCGCACCCGCACCGTCAGCGGCTCGCCGCTCGCCACCGTCTGAGCATCCTCGCCGCGCGCGTTGAGAAGCTGCACGCTGACGATCTCGCTGGTCCCATCGCCGTGCCGGAAACTGGAGCGCAGGCGCTGGCCCTTGGGGTCCTTGGGCGCCTGCCGTTCGAGCACCAGCCCTATGTAGCGGTTGATCACGTCGTTAGGTGCGCCCTGCGCTTCGATGCGGCCGTTCAGCAGCAGAATGGCGCGGTCCGAAAGCTGCTTCACCAGGCCCAGATCGTGCGAAACGAACAGCACCGTGATCTTGCGCTCCCTCAGCTCCTGAAACTTGCGCACGCAGCGATTGGCGAAGACCGCGTCGCCCACAGCCAGGGCCTCGTCCACGATCAAGAGCTCGGGGTCCACGTGGATGGCCGTCGAGAAGGCCAGCCGCACGTACATGCCGGTCGAGTATTCCTTCACCGGCCGCCCCATGAACTCGCCGATCTCCGCGAAGGCTTCGATCGACGGCATGGCCTTGGCGATTTCACCGCGGCTCAGCCCCATGATCTCGCCGTTCAGGAAGACGTTCTCGCGCCCCGTGAATTCGGGATTGAACCCCGCGCCCAGTTCCAGCAGCGCCGCGATGCGCCCGCGCGTCACCACGCGCCCCGTGGTGGGCTGCAGGATGCCGCTGACGATCTGCAAGAGCGTGCTCTTGCCGCAGCCGTTCGGTCCCACCAGCCCCAGCGTCTCGCCCTTTTCAACCGTAAACCCGATATCGCGCAGGGCCCAGAAATCGGTATGCCGCGGCCGCGCGCCGGGCAGCAGCTCGTAGAGCCGGTCCGCCGGGCGCCGGTACAAACGGTACAGCTTGGAAACGTTCTGAACGAGGACCAAATCCGATCATAGCGTGCCGTGGCACGTGCCTATGGCATTACCGGGCCCGTGCCTATGGCATTACCGGAAATGTCACGCGCCGCAGCGTGGGTGCGTTCCCCAGAGGAGCGAGCGCCACATCCACCGCCGCTCCATCCGTCTGCCGGAGCATGCTTCCCGCGAGCAACACCACCGGCTCGTCGAACGGGCGCAGCGGATTCGCGCCCGTTTTGCCAGGGACCGGCTTGATCCCGAACCCACGCCAGCGCAGGCTGGCCGCGAGCGCCAGCGCCTCGTACCGGCCCGGCTCCTGAACGTAGTAGCTATCCTCGAAGCCCGCCACCGGATACGTCTTGACCGCCCGCTTCTGTACCGCAATGGGTTGCGCGAACAGCAACGCGCCATATTGCAGCCCCACCTCGCCATTCACGGCTGGCACCTCGCGCACGGATGGCGAAAAGTTCAGGCTCACCGTATCGCCCGCCTTCCACTTCTTGGTGACAATCCAGTACGAGCCTTCGCGGCCGATGCGCGCGCCGGCCGACCGCACCGTGGTTCCCATCGACCAGCCCGGGTCGCGCAGCAGAATCGGGAACTCCGCTTCGCGCTCCGGGCGGATTTCGATTTCCACGCTGTTACCGAACGGGTAGTTGGTTCTTTCCTCGATGCGCACCCGCGCGCCATCGATCGTCGTCGAGACCCGGCACGGCCCGTAGAGCACCGCCGCCAGACCGCCGCCCGCTGGCCGCATCCACATGCCGCACACGTATAGCGGAGCCACGTTCGCCGCGTTGGGATTGCAGCACACCGCGATATCCGCGTGCGTGGGCGAGAACTTGTTGTCCGCATCGGCGCGCAAGCCGTCCGGCGACTGGCCGTCGCAGCGCAGCCGGTTTTCGTGCGTCAGGTACGAGACCGCGCTGCCATCCGGCAACCGCGATCCCTGCGCCGCGTTGAACCAGATCCACTCGACCCGGTCTCCCAGCGAGGCCTCGCCGGTCTTCTGCAGCGCCGATTCCAGCGTGAACTGAATCTCCTTGGTGGCGCAGTATTCGTACTCGGTGGCCGAGGGGTCGGGCCGCAACCGCTCGATGAACTCCTGGCTTACCGCCGAGCCGCCTGGCTCCGTGTAGCGGACCAGCTTATCGAATGCGTTGCGCCAGGCGCGGCCCAGGTCCGCGCGCCCGGTCGCCATCCAGAGCCATAGCGGCACGCGCATGGTCTCGAAGGTGTTCGCGCCATGCCCAGTGAATTCGGCGTTGCGGTCGAGAAGAGCGCCGAGGCTCGTATCGGCATCCTTTTCGCTGTCGCTCAACTGGCTGTAGATGGCGGCGGTGAAGTCGCGATATTTCGCGTCGCCGGTGGAATCGAACAGCTTCTCCATCACATCGGAGATCATCAGGTCGTGCGGCAGCCCGTGCGCTTCCTCCTGCGGCGGAACCGGCTGTTTGCCCGGGCCATAAGCCGCCAGAACCAGATCCGTGGCCCGCACCACCGCCTGCCGCACCCTCGTGTCTCCCTTCAGTTCCGCATAGGCCAGCAGACCGCGCATCAGGCAGGTCTCGGTCCAGAGTTCTCCGGGCCGCGAAAAACGGATATCCGGCGCGAACACACCCAGGTAGCCGTCCGGGTCCTGCGAAGAGAGGATGTGACGCACATCCTCATCGGCCCGCTCCATGCCGCGGCGGTCCTCCGCCAGGTATGCCATCTGCATGAAGCCTGCCCGCCAGTTGCCCTCGGTCTCGCCGTTCCACCAGTTCACCTTCGCGGAGTTGACGGTGTTCTCGGATCGGCCGCTGTTGCGGTGGCTCACGAAAATATCGGAGGAGGCCTCCGCGCACAGTTCATCCAATCGCCCGGCAAAGCCCTGGTTGAGATCGCGGACCATCTGCTCTTTGATCCACCCAGCCGGCTTCACTTCGCCCGGCATCAGCCAGGTAAACGCGGGAGCGATCGCGCGCGGCCCCGTGACGTTCCCGCCGGCGCTCTGGCCCTGGCGCGCCCCGGCCGCCCAGGCCTCGGTAAACAGCGAGCCGGCGGATGCGCCCAGCAAGACCTTCAGTGAATCTCGACGATGCATGAGAATTCTCCCGAGGGCGACCTAAACGGGGCCTATAGTACCATCCTTCGGCGTCTTCACCGGCGACGGAAATCGCGCCAGATTACAGCGTGCGCGGCATCCGGCTTGGAAACTTCGATACGGAAGCGCCCACCGGGTTACGCGCACGGAATCGGATGCGGCGTCCTGCATGGGAACAGCGCCTATTTGCCGGTCATGATCTGCCCGTTGGCGGCGTTCACAAACACCAGGTAGCCCGCTTTGGCGTTCCCCCACATCACGTACCACACCGGCGACGGGAATCGCGCCGCGTT
>Ga0181520_10008773_pt1 | contig 14226 bp, 9 predicted proteins | sample PEATcosm2014_Bin_29_FD_132451 | JGI IMG/M metagenome (GOLD analysis project Ga0181520, IMG submission 132451) | Peatland microbial communities from MTU Mesocosm Facility, Houghton, MI, USA - PEATcosm2014_Bin02_30_metaG | ecosystem: Environmental > Terrestrial > Soil > Wetlands > Peat | place... | reverse complement strand
CCGAAGATGGATACGCACCCAGAGCGACACTACCGCCCGACCGTCTTCGTCTGCGATGAGTACCAGAACTTTGCCACGGTCGGCGGCGACAACCCGAATGGTGACGAGCGATTTCTATCGCTCTCCCGGCAACCGAAGTGCATCACCATCGTTGCCACACAGTCTGTTTCGAGCCTGAAAGACGCGTTGCCCAACGAGGGCGTCAAAACGCTGCTGCAGGCGCTCCGCACCAAGGTCTTTCTGACGACCTCCGATCCCGAGACCGCGCGCTATGCCTCGGAGTTATGCGGCAAGGCCGACCGTACCCGTATCAGCTATACCGTCTCCGAGTCTTCGGCCAACGCCAACGTCGGCTGGCTCTCGGGCCGGACCTCGGCCAACAAGGGGTCGGTCTCCGCCTCCAAGCAGTACCAGAAGCACAAGGAACCGCTGTTCGAGGAAAAGGTCTTCTTCGATCTCAAGAATGCCCAATCCATCGTCGTCGCCTTCGATGGCGTGAGCCCTCTGCCGCCTACCTATTGTTATCTCAAACCCGACTTTCTACCTGTCGGTATGAACTGGTTCGAACAGGAGAGGATCGCTTTCGATCCGGAGAGGATTTCCCAGTGAGCTTCGACGTTATCATTCCGTTTCTCAAACCCATCGAGCATCTGCTCGCATCCGAGACCATCTCCGAGATCATGGTCAACCCGGATGGGTCTGTCTGGATCGAAGAGACTGGACGCATCCAACTCTGCTCCGGCATCCGTTTCGAGGATGACGCGTTGCTTACCGGTCTTGAAGTCATCGCCAACCGTTTCGGCAAGAAGCTGGATGCGGACTCACCTATCATGAATCTGCGTCTGCCGGACGGGAGCCGCATGGCCGCCGCCATCCCTCCCGTGGTCAACCCTCGTCCTTTGATGACCGTCCGAAAATTCACCTCGCATAACTTCACCATGCAGGATCTGATCGAACGTGGAATGTTGTCGGAGGCGCAGGCGGGGATACTTTCCGAGGCCGTCCGCCGGGGCGACAACATGCTCATCTCCGGTGGAACCGGGACCGGAAAGACGACACTGCTCAATGTTCTCTCCGATGCCATTCCGGAGGAGGAACGCATCCTGATCATTGAGGATACCGCGGAGTTGCACCTTCGGAAGCCTCATGTCGTCGCCGAAGAGGCCCAGACCGATACCCACCGGAAGGCTGTTACCTTCGACGATCTGCTGCGGGCTGCCCTGCGCCATCGGCCCGACCGGATCATCCTGGGCGAAATTCGTGGAATCGAGGCGCGCACTTTGCTCGATGCCATGAATACCGGGCATCGCGGCGTACTCGCCACCATCCACGCCGGCAGCGCCAAAGGCGCGCTGCTCCGTTTACGAACGTTACTGATGCGCGGCACATCTTCGCTGCAACCGGCAGAAGCCGACGCTGAGATTCAGTCATCGATTCATTGCATCGTGCATATCGATCGCGAGGAAGGACGGCGAAGCGTCAGGGAGATACTTTCGCTTAATTCACTGGAGGCATCACTTCAATGCACAAGCATCAACATGCCCCAATATACCGCCAAAATTGGAAGCTCAAAAGGTGAGCGCGGAATGCCTCAAAACACGGACATTTCGCGCTCAGGGGTTAGTTGATTGCAGTCTTAAGGGCCAGCAGCCGGAACAATAGATCATCGATGAATTCCTTGACCACGCCATACCTCTGATCGGACCGCATGAACAGAACGGTTTCGATTCCGAGATACTGGTCCGAAAGGGCCTTGAAGACAACGCCGGTTCGTGAAACGCGCGCCGCCGAACGCGGCAGGAGAGCCAAGCCGAAGCCTTGGAAGGTGAACTCCTGCGCGTGACTTTCCGCGTAGACTTCCTTGAAGACGGGCGTGACACCCAGGCTATGAATGTATTGCATTACTCGGCCATAGAAGCGAGGATGCGCGCTTTGCGGTACCCAGAAGATCATCTCGCCGTCCAGATCCTTCACCGCTACCGCTGCTGTCTGCGCCAAAGTGTGATTTCTGGGTATGCAGAGCGATAACCCTTCGCGTCCTGCCGACTTCACCCAGAGATCATCATCCCGAACGGGACTCACGCCCAACGCGGCGTGCAGTTGACCACGCAAAACCCGTTCGATCAGTTCCCGCGTAGGGGCGCTCTCAATTACGACGCCGGAAGAAAGGTCACCGGGCGGACTCGCTTGGTGGAGAAAGCGCAGAAACGCGCTATGGGTGTACGGTGAATATCCGATGCGGAATGGTCCATTTTCAATCTGGGCTTGGTATCGCGCCAAGTTCCAGGCGCGATCCGCATGTTCGAGGGAAACAGTCGACTCCGCGACAAACAGCCTTCCGGCCTTGGTCAACTGCAATCTACGCGAGGTACGGTCAAACAGCCTGGTTCCAAGACTCTTTTCTAGCGATGCGATCCTGCGGGTAAGGGTAGGTTGAGTCATCCCGAGTTTTTTCGCAGCCCGGACAAAACTTCCTTCCTGCGAAATGGTGACGACCAAGATATGGAATTCCAACGGGTTTCTGCTCTGCATAGTAATAACCTGCCTTTAAGGAATGGCAATGCAGGCGCAGCAAGCGCCTCAGATTGCGGACAAAGTCCTCACGTTTTGAGAAACTCTGTCGTGTTTAGGTGGATGCTGCAAAAAGCAGAGATGGTACAGAGTAGGAACTGACGCTACATCCAAGCCCGCATCGGCGAGAATCATCCGCCGGAGACCACGGGCAAATCTATCGTCGCAAAGTTTGAACACGACACGACTCGACCGGTGGATGGCTACGTCGCGCCTCAGCTTTATACCCATGCAGTCATCTTTTTGACGTCACCAAACGGGAAAATGGCCAACCCCGTGCCATTCAGCCAGTTCGCCACGGCCAGCATAACCAATCACGGCCATCGGCGGGGTGCTCAGGACATCCCGCCATTTCTCTGCCCGAAATCCGAGAAACCGCGCGGGCCAGCGGTGTCGGCACTTCGTTTTGCTGGAATAGGGAGAGGGTGCTTTTCCAGTACATGCAAGCTTGGGATATACGCGACCTGCTCATTCAGAGTGTCGAGATCAATGCTGGATTCGCCAGCGCTGGTCTTCTTCGTTCCGGCCTGGACACGCTGGCAACTGGGTTCTGGATAGCTTGTGTCGCGCCGGAAGAGTATCTACGTGGAGAGGGGAATCTTCACATCCCGCCAGATATCACTTTAATTGTGCCTAGATACAACTGCGCGGCCTGGTGGATCAGGCTCAGCGCCAAACCGAGCAGTAGCAGCCACCGATAGGGCCGGCCCCAAACCCAGATCGCAGGAAGCGCGGCGCGCAGCGAAAGCAATTCTTTTATCGTTTGAGTTGGAGCTGCTTTGTCAGTCAAGGTAATTACCATGTCCTTCAGGCATCCGCAGAGTAGCTCTTGCCTGTGACCGTCGAAAGCGCTGCGGCAACTCTTTGATGATCAAACGCCAGAGCCGCAGTATCGCCCTTGATAAATAGAGATCATTTTGATAATGACTTGCCTTGCGCTTCATTGCGTTCTTCCTGATCGCGAAAATCGCCCATATCCGGCTGCTTGCCAGTTATCTTTCAGGTAAATCGCCTTATCGATTTCGTCATCACTGATGGCGTAGTGATACACATCCCAATAGTCCTGTTTGTATTCGTCTCTTAAGTGCTGGGGCATCGCATTGGAGTAGAACACCTCGGCCATCCATGTCAGCAGCAACTGATCGTCGAATGGCTCGTTCGTAACGTTGTGCTGCGGAACCTTGTAGATCCGCCTCTCGCGCACCGCTCGCAGTGACTGGAACTCGGGACGTACCAAAATGTCGCCCAACGGAGTGGGGTCATCATGATTCGTATCGAACAGGATGACATCAGGGTCCGTCTGCAAGAACTCTTCGACGTCGTAGACTCCGACCGTCATGAACCCCTTGCCCACGTTTTGCGCCCCCGCCAAGTCCAGCCTGTAGGCGCTCCAGTACTGACTGTTGGTCGTGCCCCAGTCTCCCCGATCGGCATAAATCCACGCGACCTTCACCTGCTGCGCGGGGTTCTGCGGAAGAGACGCCTTGAGGGCGGCTCTTTTGGCGGCCCACTTGTCTAGGATGGCCGTTGCCCTGGCATCCTGACCGGAGACCTGCCCCATCACATGCGAAAACTTTTCCCGGCTGCCGATGGGATCGTTTGAGTCGATCCAGAGCTCGATCACTCCAGGTAAACCCATTTCTTTCGCCATCTGCCCGGCGGTTCCCCAAGTGAATACAACGTCTGCATGAAGGTAAAGCAGCAGTTCTGGATCAGGAACCCCCATCTCGTCTGCGAGCGGAAGCTTCTTTACCTCGGGATAGATTCGATCCAGCATGCTTTCTCCCACCCACTTGCTGGCGAATCTGGAGATGGCTTGGATATGGTCAGTTCCATTGTTGATCGTGAGGTAGCTGGCCAGACTGTTGTCGAGCATCACTACCTTTTTTGCAGGAAGCGCCATGGGGATGTTGGGCTTTTGCATCGTGGGGTGAAACAGCGCCAGCACAAACATCACTCCCACCAACCCCACGAAAAACAGTTCGCTAAGAACGGAATAAATCATGCCCACCTCACCATATTCGCCATGGCCGCTCCAGTGTGCGGAGGCTGATCGGGCCAACACTCGAAAACAGTGCATCGATAGAGAGTCCGACTCCGATCCCGCCGCGTTTGAAGTATTCAGCAGTTTTCAACTGTCTCGGCTCCATGAGTAGCAATCACCTGCCGAAGTGGGTCAGGTGACGCTCGAAAACAATGGGGTTTTGCTGAAGGAAGCGGTCGATCCACAAACACTCCATGTCCCACGTGAACATGTAAAGCTTTTCGCTGGTCTGGTTGGCGTATTTCTCGCAGAGTTCTTCCCGGCTGGGAACCGCAGCATAGGCGGCCTTGGTCCGCTGAGTCAGATCGGCGATAATCTCCTCGCAGCTCATGGACTCGATCTGGTCGATATTGGAATCGTCCAGCTTCAACACCAAATCGCCATAACCGCTCTCATACTCTTTGTCCGTCCGCAGAAACTCGGCCCAATCCTTCTCGCTTTTCCAGCGGTTCTGGTCATCCCGATAGATGGCCTTGACGCGATCAGATTGCCGGTCCAAAGTCTCCCTGGTCACCCGCTCGTGCTCGAACTTACGGGCCAGCCCGCTATAGAAGAGCAGGTAGGCAACCCTCTGCACCACGTTTCCACCAAGCTCGTCGAGCAGGTCGAGCCACCTCTCCACTAAGGGAAGAGTCGAATTCGTGAGGAATGTTCGCTGGATCAGCCCCATGCCGAGATCGTTGGCCACCTTCTGGGCTTCCATCTGGAAGGCGAAGTTTCCCGCCTTCCGGTTCCATTGATCGTGGACCTCTCCATGACCGAGAAAGGCGACGATGATGTTCTTCGCCCCAACCTTCTGCCGGAAGGCGAGCCATTTCCGCAGTTTCTCGGGCGATTGGTGGGGAACCCCGCCCATACAGATATTCTCGTAGGAGTCTCCGAGTTTATGGCTGATTTCGGCTACCTTGCCGTATTCATACTCGTCGAAGTTGAAGGCGTTCCCGAGCCAATGTCCAATCTCGAAGTCGGCAAGCCGCTTCGATTCCTTGTACTCGAGGAAACGCTCGATGACCCTGACATAACGATCAATCGGAATCCTGGAAACGGCAATATCCACGAGCTGGCAATAACTGCAACGATAGGCACAAGCCGAGGTACTGGCTGTTATGGTTATGCTGGTCGCTTGACGGAATTCCCGTGGCATGGATTCTCTCCTTTATTATGCGTTGTACCAGTGAGATTTGTTAAATTTGGCGCACATGTGTAGTACTTCTACTCGTGTTTGGTTGGTTGTCCAAGGTTTTCGAACTGAATCACCGCGTTACTCACAACTCCACCCTTTGCCTTGCGTCTTCCAGAACAGGAATCCAAACGACGCACCCGCTTGAACACCGGCGATCTCAAGCCTCACCAGAGGATTGCGAAACACTCCCTGCATGGCCGCGCCCGACAATGCCAGACCCATGCCGCACAAGGTCACAACCAATATGCGCGGAATGCGCACGGTCTCCACCACAACCCACGGAGCATTGGAATACTGTCCAGTTGCGTGAAATGGTGATGAGGAAAAGAGTATACGCACGATCTCCCACACCGAGACGGGGTAGCGCCCTAAACTGAGTGAAAGAACCATTAACACGCAGAGGCCTGCAACGATGCCGCCGAACACAATGCTGCCCCGCCACTCCCGTTTCTGCTCCTTGGATACTGCCTGCAATGTCTCGATGATGACTGACTCCTTAAAGCTCAATGCTCATTGCACAGCGCAATTTAACAGGACACGAAGACAAAGAAAACTTCCCGTCGCTTATCATCCTCTGTAGTAACAGGCAGGCAAGAGGGACTGGTGTACGTATCTCTCACCAGTCCCTCTTGCGCTGAAACAGCCTTGTCGAACCCATGCGAGTGAGAACTACACCAGCCTATTACTTCGCTGATGTAGTAGTCATTGAATGCTCATGCTCAACGCCGTGTGATGAGGTCATGGCGTAAAGCTCTGCGAGTGTCGCGGGAGCGTCCACCTCTATCTGCGAACCGTGCTCACGCAGCCAGCGGTTTGCTGTGTTTGTCGAAAGCGCCCCAAACTCAACCTCGGTCAAGCAGCGGCCCCGGCGGACGACTGCCGGGTGCATGGAGCTGAGCGGTTCATTGGTGGTAATCAGCACCATCACGTTCATCCCTTGCCCCAGCAGACCGTCCGTTAGATTGAGCAAGCGGGAGAGACCCTGGCCGACGGTCGCCCGCGCTTCCTTGGTCATAAGTTCTCCGGCGTCTTCGAGGATGATGAGCTTGCTGCGCTTGCTCGCATCGGCGGAAATCCGGCCACTGCCAAAATTGGCTACCCGAAACAGATAGGTGGGAGAGCCGCCGATGAAGCGCTCGGCATCCGTAATGAAGGCGCCGTCGCACCAGCTTTGCCACTCGCGCATGAGTGCGCGCAGCGCAAAGGTTTTGCCGGTCCCTGCCGGACCATGCCAGAGGATCAGGCGCTCCGGAGGGCAGCTCTTGAGCGTGAACAAACGCTCCATCTCCTCCACGACATTGGTGTCGTAGTTCCCTGACACGTCGTCCCATCGCGGCGTATCGAGCTTGCGCATCATAGCTTGCGGGTATTTATCGGGGTCCAAGGCCCAGAAGGTGATCGGGATGATGCCGTTGCCGTCTTCTTGGCTGATCTGCTTACTCACGGCAGCACAGGTGCGCTCGACTGCCGCCCGATCTTTGCCGGCGGTGATTACCTCGGCCCACCCATCTACCAGCTCAACCAAGCTGATGAGATCCTTTTCATGCCGTAGGAGCAAGGTTTTACGTTGCCCTTCAAAACTCTCACTGGCCTCCAGCAGCTTGCCGAATTCGCCCAGCATGTCGAGCGACCAGCCGGTCACCGACATTTTTTCCCTGGCAATATGCCGAAGCAGTTTCCCCTGCACCTCACGCAGGTAGAACGCCACGGGGCTGTCGTGGATCCATGGCAAATTTCGGATATAGACGCCCGCCGAGGCCAGCTCATTATTTTCCGGTGTAGATTGATTCAACTCTTCCATAACTCTCCCATTGTGAATGTATAGACGCCTTTGGAGCGTATCCACGGATAATGCAAGGTGTGGGTGTCCCACCCTAGCCGCGTTTTGGTTTCTCGCGGCTAGGGTGGACTTCTCATGAACTTGCACTTACCGAATAAAGAAAATGCGCTAAAACTTCGTCGTGAGCGAACAAGCGACCGTGCGCGGGGCACCGAGAGATCCACTTTGCCAATAATGCAGGTCGGTCAGGTTCGAGACGGTCACGCGTCCGATCAGGGACTTGCGCTCGTCTAGCTTCTTCTCAAATCTCAGGCCGGCGTCGCCAACCGTATACGCGGGGAGCCAACGTAGGTAGTTCTTCGTGCTGGGCTGATAATCCTCTTGGCCGACATACGCCACGCCTCCGGTGAGATAGAGTGGCTTGAGAAAGGGCAGCCTATATTCTGCAAGCATCGAGATTTTTTGTTCCGGTACGAGCGTCGGAATTTGACCGCTCATCAGCGTATTGTTTGTTTTCGTGATTCTTGCATGGAAGAATGTGGCGCCGCCAAAAATGGTCAAATCGCGGGTCACCTTGCCCGTCGCGGTGAATTCGACTCCCTTGTGGACCTCCCGGCCGTCCTGGGTCAGCGTTTGTGTGCCATCGGCGTTATCCTGATTGTAGGTACTGCCTTCGTCGATATCGAAGAATGCGGCAGTCAGGAGGACCTTGCCCAACTCGGCCTTGGCTCCCACCTCGATCTGACGGCCCATCGTCGGGGAGAGCACTGTTCCTTGGTTGGTATAGGGAGGAGTTGCACCGGTGGGTACAAGTGTTCCTGGCAGGAGAGATTCCATGTAGGTTGCATACGTCGAAACCCTGGAAATGGGCTTGAAGAGGATCGATGCGGACGGCGTGAACGACGCTTTGTCATAACTCGCGGTCGCGAGGCCGCTGGTGTTGAACGACTCGGTCGCAACTCTGGCGCGATTCACTCCCACCAACGCGGACCATCGGTGGCCAATGGCGATCTCGTCGCCCACCATTATGTTGGTATATCCTGCTTTTGCCAGGACGTAACTCGGCTCCGTCCCCAGGGTCGGCCAAGTGATTTGAGGTGCACTGAGAGCAGCGCTCAAGGTGGCGTAGTCATTCTCCAGGAAAGAGGAGTAGTTTTTGCTTGCTGACTGATTAAAGCCGCTATAGTTCATCCCGAGTGTGAGCTTGTGTGCAAGTCCGAAGGTCTTGAATTTCTTGTCGAGATAGGAATAGACGCCTTGGTTAATGTCGTTTACAGGCGTGTTAAAAATATTATCAACATATACTACACCCGCACCCTGGTAGATCGAATCCGACTTCATTGACCTATCCTCCGTGTAGTACATGTAACCGCCTCGCAGCGTGAGGGTGCTGCTGGCGTCCCAGGTGGCATTCGTCCCGATTCTATCCGCCCTCTCATCAAAGTAGGTCCAATCGTAGGTATAGGGGTTTGTGTTACTCAAGCTGCTTGCCGGCGGAAGCTCAGCTGCTCCCCAAATTAGGAGAGGCATGCTCGGCTTGTCTACATGGTGCTTCTGCCAGGAGCCGTCCACCTGAATGAGCAGATTCTTGGTTGGATGCCAGTCGAAAGCGCCGCTGAGAATATGCCGGTTGATCGCTTGGCCCTGCATAACCGTATTGCCATCCGTCGTGAAGGCATTCACGCGATAGCCGAACTTTCCACTTTTTCCGATGGGACCACCCATATCAAGATGGCCGAACATCTGCTCGCCGCCGAAGTTTCCCACGCTGACGTCAGCAATGGGTGTCTTGGTGGGACGCTTGCTCACCTCATCGAGCACTCCGCCGACATTCCCGGCACCGTAGAAAAAGCTCGAAAGCCCCGTGAGAATCTCGACGCGATCCAAGTCCTCGGTTCCCGAGAAAAGCCACGTAAAAGGCAGGGGAATACCGTCCCGCGTGATCTCCGAAATAGGAAAACCCCTCAAATCGAGACCTGACCAGCCAGAATAATTGGCAGTCTGTGGCCCTGGTGTCGCGACAGGACTGTACAGAATCACTTTATCGGCTGAACTAGCGATCATATTGTCCATCAGTTCGGAAGAGGTTACGCTGATCGAATAGGGCGTATCGAGGATAGCTTTGTCGCCCCAAGGCCCGGTGGTCTTCGCGGTCTCCGGCACGTACCCCGCCTCCTCGCTTCCTTCCTTTGCTTCTACGGTTACGTTGGATCGAACCGAGGCAATCGTGAGCTGGACATCGTGAATCACAGCTTGCCCGTCGGTAAGGGTAATGTCGATGCTTTTAGCCGGGCTGAATCCTCTGGCTTGGATGGTAACTTGGTACCGCCCTGCCGGAAGGAATTGCACCTGATAAGATCCGGCCTTATCAGTCTTCGCTATCACTTTGTCTACCGTATCCTGATTGATCACCTGGACCTCGGCATTGGCAATGACGGCATTGTGGGGATCAACTACTGTTCCGGAGATGCGCGCATGTTGCGCAAAAGCCGCGAGCGACAAACTGCAAAGCAGAGCCATAGAAAGCAGAAAACGTGAGACGTGTTGAATCATATTTTTAGTGTCCTATTTGTTTGGCGTTGAAACGATGAATGGATTGTTGATCGGCTGTTATGCTTGCTACGGCCGCGCGGGCTTGATTGATAGACACTTGCAGTTTGGTTACTAAGTCAACAGGCCGGATGCTCTCGCTCCCTGAGCTCCCCGTGGCCAGTTGTTCACAGAGAACGCGGTTTCGCCTCGCGGAAGCCTCCAACAGCGTTTCGTCCGATGAAGGAATACTGCTAGCTGATTCTGGCCGGATGCCTGTTTCAGCAAGAAGGCTTTCCTGTCTTTGTAAGGCTGAGAGAAGGCTAGCCCGGCGGCTTGCTATAAGTTGAGCGAGCGTACTTTTAGCGGTGGGAGAAAGTGATCCGTCCATGGAAAAGCGGCGCGAGAGTTCGGAAATCACCTTGCCCTCGCGGTGGACAACGACGGATGCCTCAAGCAATTGCCGCGAAAGATCGCTGACCTTGTCGCGGCTCCAGCCTTTTTCCACTAGATAGTTCTCCAGCACCGATGGCTGCGCTATCTGCGGATATGCCTGAAGCGGGACATTTCCGGGCCTCGGGGCAGGCCGTGCTTGCATCTCCCGAACAGTTGCAAGGGACGTTTGCACATGCGATAAAGAACGCAGTTGCGTTTCCAGTTGACGTTTGCGCTGTTCACTGTCAACGATCCCGCTCACTTGAATGCCAGTAGACTTGCGCGACAATTGAACCCGGCCATCCGTGTCGGCGTTAAGCTGGTGCAGAACCAACCGGGTTTGCAATTCCGCTTCATCCAGATCGACGTTCGTCAGCAACGGTAAGCGGAGCGACTGTGCAGCAGTGGACATGTGCGTCATAAACGGCTCGAACTGCGATTCGCTGGGAGGAGTCCATCCGGCCACGCTGTAATCCAGCTCTGCAATTTCCACCGTCTCCGAGTTGCGGAACGTGACGGTACGCTCAACTGGATGGAAATCGCGGTCACGCACGGTGAGCGATTCGCTGGCAACAATGCCATCGGGCACTGCGGTGGTGAGTGTCAGCAAGCCATCGCCACTGCGCTTGACCTCGTCGTTCGCCACCGGCTGTTCGTCGTGCCAAACCTTATAGTTGACTGCAGACAACGGATCGTCCCAGTTCACATTGGCAAGAGCCAGTTGCGTCTGCAGTTGTGTGTCTTGAAGCGCGAGCTTCTGAGGCTTGGGATGACGCAGCCCTTGCGCATCGCGATAAATTGTGCGGTCAAAAGTCCGCTTGGATGTACGAATCCGAATCTTTTGACAAATCACGCCCGGCTTGGCGTCCTTCGTGCCTTCTGGATTTGCCAACACCGCACGGGCGAGGAAATCGGCGGCGTTGGGCTTGGACGCATTCCTCAGCCAGAACGCGCCGATGATCGTCATTGCGACGGCAAAGACCATCGTGCTCGCCAGCAGTGGACTCATCTCCGGCACTGTGATCCGTGGAATCCGTGCCCACAATCGCGACCACCGCGAAGGACGCGGGGCTAGCTCCAAGGGCTCGCGTTCAGTTCTTCCCGTTGAAACTATTTTTCCAGGTCGGAAGGCTTCTGATCCTTGATCTCTTCTATATTCTTTGGCTTCTTCACCTTCCTCCTCGGCCTCAAGCAAGAGAGGGTCATGATAGATAATCTCCACTAGGAAGCCGACGCTCGTGAATTGCAACCGTGCTTCAATCCTGCGTCCTTGACTCAGTTCTATTACCTGCTTTATCTCGGGGGGAGCATCGGGCGGCACAGAGATCACCGGCATGGTCAGCAGGCAGATACCCTGCTCGCTTACCACCTCAATGAACTCTGGCTTCATCTCGGAACCGAGCTTAACCACCAGCTTCCCGAGGGGAGAGCCGGTGTCGCGCGAAGCAACGACCGAGCCGTTGACGGCAACCATCAATTGACTCGGTTGATGCTCGTACACCTCGCGCACGCGATCCTGCACAATCCTCAGAGTCCGGCTGATACTGCTGTTAGAACTGGAAGGAGAGTTCATTTGCTTTGATCTCCGCCGTGAAGACCGGTCAGCGCCGAGCGAGTCTTCAGGAGAACGATTTGAAGGTGGGGCAATTTGACACAGACGGCTCGCCAGTTCAAGACAGCGTTCACAACTCACAATGTGTGCCAGCAGCTCACGGTCGATGGGCGTGGACTTCTTCGCCTGATACTGTTTTTTGAAAGCGGTCTCGGATAAACACTCTGTCCGGCAAGCGGCAAAAATAATCTTCTGCAACTCTGCAATCAACTCTTCGGTGGGGAGGGCGTTGTGTACCGGAATGACTTGGGGAGATTCCGTCTGATGCATGATGCGCAGGTGGCCGGGATCAGCGACATAAACTGCCGACTCTTCCCGTGCTTCCTGAAGACGATTCCGGACGGACTGGCGCGTCGTTCGCGCAATACAGACAATCTCATCCGGGTAGTAGCCATGGAAAAAGCGCAGGATGAGCATACTTGCAGATTTCGCGGATTCTTTACGCCACGTCAGGTATGCGACGACACGGCGAAGCGTATCTTGTGCCTCAATCTGCTCGGCAACCGCCGCACTTTCCCGAAGCCCGATTTGAAGGGAATCAAATTCGACCAGCGACAAAATTTCGAATGGATAGCGCTGAAGGCGGCGTAGGTACGCCAAGTGAACATATTTGAGGTACGTGTACAGGAGCGCTTCGGTATTCTCCACATCGCTCAGATCAGGTTTTGCCAAGGCAAAGCGCACGAATGTATCGTGAACGAGGTCCTCAGCTATCGAGTGGTCCCCTTGCGCGAAGTGTATGGCCCAGCCAAATATCCAATCGTATTTGGCTGCGAACAGGCTCTCCGGCGTTAGCGACGTTCCCGATCCAGTCTGGAGATGTCTCATGTAGAGATTTGCGCCTCTCGCAAGGATGTCGTTCATACAAGACAGCAATATTGTTTACGTGTATACCTATATGTTCCAAAAAAACGCCTCGTGTCACGTGGAAATCAAAAAATATTTTTCTCTTATTTGTATCCAAGCACTTACAGCGCTGAAAACACACACGCGGAAATGCCGAAACGCGCCGCGAGAGCGTTTTTACATCAACTTTCAATGTCCTTTGAGGGGTGGGCGGGCGAGGCGGCCATTGCCATACTCAAAGCTTCCGGTGTTTCCGGCGGCGTTGATCACCCGAACTACGTGCTGGATTGCCGTTCCGCTGGAAACATCGCCGAGGTACAGGGCTCAAAGCCAACCTGTCGTTTCGGACATTGAAACCGTCAGGAATGCCACCAGTGGAACTTGAGGACGACACCTTTCCTCATTGCAACGTTGCTGCGCTGACGCTATCCAATCGGCAATGACAGTTGCTCAGGTGGCCGCTGGTCCTTCATCCGCTTCGCGAAGCTCCGAAAATACTCGCCGACGATTGGCGACTTGTTGTCAGCCGTCGTGGCCAGATGCGTTTCGAGGCGAATACGCTCATCTGAAACGGAATGCTCGTGAGATCCCGAGGTGCCACGCGCTCTGCACTGTGGGCGTCATCCATGCGAGAATTGAGTTGTCTGTCAGAAAAGCAGTGACCTGGTTTGCCTGGATGAAGTGATGCACAATATTTGGTTTTCTTTGCTCGGCCGCCATCCTTTGCGGGGTGAGATCATGCAGATGCCCGATGCACGGAGCGGTTAAAGAATACCCGTGGATAATTGGAAACCTCGGCCAGAGTGGCAGATTTCTTCGCCGAAAGCTGGTATCCATTGCGGATTATGCGTTTGAAGGTCGCCCCCTGGTTTTGGGCGACTGCAGTTGCTTGCTCTTCAAATCAACCGGTTGTCGCATAATGGAGCAAATCTAATAAGCCGCGCCCAAATCTTTTTCTTTGATCACTTGTCCTGTTTAACAAAAACAAACGGTTTTACCGCGGGTTCGAGTGGCAATAGCATCTCCGATACTTTGCCCGAATCGCTCAGATGAAACTGAACGAGGCTAGTGTCATAAGCAAACGTGTCGAAGTGATAATGCTCTAGTGAAAGATTCAGCGCATCGAACCGTACGATCAGGCCATCGCCTTCGCGTTCGACGCGGATATTACCGTAAGCGGGATGAAAATAAGTACCGGTATAGGCCGAAAGGTCGAGGGTCGGCCT
>Ga0181520_10008771_pt1 | contig 14229 bp, 7 predicted proteins | sample PEATcosm2014_Bin_29_FD_132451 | JGI IMG/M metagenome (GOLD analysis project Ga0181520, IMG submission 132451) | Peatland microbial communities from MTU Mesocosm Facility, Houghton, MI, USA - PEATcosm2014_Bin02_30_metaG | ecosystem: Environmental > Terrestrial > Soil > Wetlands > Peat | place... | reverse complement strand
CTTCCCTCTGCCGACCTACGGTCGGCGCAGGGAAGGGGGAGAACGGCGACGGCAACGGCTTCCTGTTCCCCCCGCCGTCTCGCGCGGCCTGGGGCCGGATACTTCGACCGCCGGTGAGGCTGGCGATCTCGTAGTCCGGCCCCTCATCGGACTGACGGCCCAGACAGCGGCTGTCACTCCGCCAGATACAGGTCCTTGAACGCCAGCGGGCGCTTGGCTTCGCCTATGCCGGGGGTCAAGCCCATCCAGTAGGCTCGACCGTTGCCGTTGTTTTGGTTGATGATGAAGTCGAAGCCGAAGACCCTCCCGGGCGCAGGTTTGATGCCCAGAAGGTCCATGCCGCCTGGTAGATCGTCTCCTCGCCCTGGCGGCTGCCGAACACCGGCACTTCAATGCGCTTCATCTCCGGCACCGTCTCGTGCGCTTTCATGCCGTTCGGGCCGAGAACCAGGCCCAATTCCCTGTCGTCGGCGTCGTAGCCGCCGGTGGTTCCGGCGTCGTTGAGGGCGTCGATGCCGATCTGGATCGAATCGCCGCCCCAGAAGCCGTTCGGGTCGTCGTTGGGAGCGAAGTGGACCTTATCGTGCACGCGAGCGGTGAAGTACAGATAGCGCTCGTCCCAGCCGACCCAGGCTTTCGCGCTTAGATCGTTCGGGGAGTTCCAGCCGATGCCGGGATCGGGCGGATATACCTGGGCGCGTTGGTCGAGCACGAAGCCGGAGCGCTTCTCCCACGCGGACAGGTCGCCGTCCAGCTTCACGTCGGTGACTTTCGGACATGGCGCAAGGTCCACGCGGGCGGCGAAGGTCGTCGTCACGCCGTTGACGGTCAGCGTGACGGGGATCCCGCTTCCCTGGCGCTGGAGCAGGTCCGCTGGCGCGGGCAGCGTCTCCGTGACCGTCTTGCCGCCGGGCACGGTGATCGTGGCCTTGGCCGCCCCGGCGGCGAGCGTGCCGGTCACCGGCTGAGGTGTGACATTGCGCAGGCGGGCGGCGATGTGGCCCAGGTCGGCGATATAGGCGGTCTCCAGCTTCAGCGGATCGGCGGTGGTGATCGCGGCCCGGCGCAAGGCGGCGCAGACCGAACCCGCAGCGGGGGCGGCGAAGCGAACGTAGATGGGTGAGCGATCCAAGGCCACTGTCAGCGTCCCGCCCTTCTCGCCACCCGAGATGCGCTTGCCCATGATGTCGCAGACGTTCCACGCCGCGGGCATCGACGCCACGGACATCGCTGATCTGTCGCCCTCGGACCACAGGATCAGGGTGCCGTCGCCGGTTTCGTCCGAGGTGAAGCAGTGCGCCTGGATGAGAGCGCCTATGTCCGGTGAGCGGAAAGGCGCGGCGTGATAGAGCATCCGGGAGAGGGTGGCGTAGGCGAGAGCGGCGGGCAGCGGCTTGCCCTCGCGGAACAGGCCGTACTCGTACCCGCCCTCGTTGCAGCCCTCCTCGAGGAACCAGAAGTACCGCTCGACGCCTGGCACCGAATGCGCGATGGTCATCGACTGCACCAGGCAGTTCGCGAAGTCGCGGGAGTAGCCGCTGAGCGGGTCGGTCTTCACATCCAGACCCCAGCCCTTCTCCCCGACCCAGAAGTGCTGCTGGCCGCCGTAGCGACGGATCATGGCAATCGTGTCGAGGCACTTGCGGCGCTCTTCATTGCGCACCGGCCACATCGGCTGCTGGCCGTCGCCGAAATAGCGGACCCCGGCGTAGGGGTGGCCGCTGTACACGTCAATGCAATCGCCTGCCTTCGCGAAGATAGCGTTCGAAAACGGCAGGCCGCTATCGTAGTCGCCGCCGCTCACGTCGATACCGGCGACGCGGGCTTTGGGCGCGCCGCGGCGGATTGCCGCCGAGCCGGCGCGCAGGATCTTCAGGTAGCGCTCGACCCCGGCGTCGAACTTGAGGCCCTCCTGCCACATGCAGGTGAGATCGGGTTCGTTCTGTATTTCGAAGGTGTCCACCTGGCCGGCAAGCTTGCGCGTGGTCTCCTCCACGAAGTGTGCCCAGAGGGCCACGCGCTCCTCGTTGCCCTTGCCCTCCCAGAAGGCTTCAGCCCCCGCGAGCTTTGCCGCCCAGTCCGGCGGGTAGGCGGTCATGTTGTACATGATGAGCTGGTGGTTGCGGCGAATTGCCTCGGTGTCGCCCGTGCGGATGATGCCCCGGTTCATCTCCCCCCAACGCCAGTCCATCCCCGATCGCACCCACTTCACGCCCAGGCGCTCCGTGCGCGCGCCGTCGGTGGTCTGCTGGATGGCGAAGAAGCTCTTCGGGTCATCGACCCCGAAGTTGCGCGGCTTGTCGGTCACGACCACCCCGGTTTTCTCGGTGGCGACGGGCTTGCCGTCGCGGGTGAGTTCGGCCGTGAGGCGATAGTACGCGGGCCGCGAGGCGTCGAGGGTGACGGTCTTGCGGATCACCTGGCGCGGCTCGGCGCGGAGGCGCTCGACCGGCATGTTGCGACGCGCCCCCCACCAGTCATCGACGGTCAGGGTTAGTGCGAGGTCGGCACTCTCATCGACGCGGTCCTCGACCGTGACGGTGAGCGGAACGCCCTTGCCGCCGGTGAAAGCGACATTGCCGGGGTCGGGAGTGGACATCGCGATCCCGTAGTACATCGTGGCGTCGCTGGTGATGAAGGCGAGGTCGCGGATGAACAGCGCGCCCTTCGGTGTATTGCCCTTGCTCGCACCGATAAGGATGGTCTTGAGGGGATAGTACCAGTTGCCGTCGTCCTTGCCGTGCCAGTGGCCGCCGAAGGTCTTCGTATCGAGAGGCAAGACGATCTTCTGCCACTTGTCACCCTGGATGGCAAAGCCGCCGGCGTGCTCCTGCTCGGTCGCGTCTGCGAGGCGGATGAAGCCGCCGTTGGCGCCCTCCTGGCGGATGTTGAAGCTGATCGCGGTCGCCGAGGGGATGCTCAAGCTTCGCATGGCCGCCACGTAGTTGCCGCCGCCGGTGAAGTCGTAGTCGAGGCGCAGACACGGTCCCTTTTCGGGGTCTTGCGCGAGAGAGACCTTGCCGTCAGCGCCGGGGAATTCCCAGCCGAGGTTCGTCGACCACGAAGCGGCGCTGTCGCAGCGGTCGACGAGGGCCTCCTTGGGGGTCTGGGCGAAGGCGGGGAGGGTGAGGAAGAGGAGGACGGCGACCGTACCCACGGCACGGCTAACGGCAACCTCACCCCCGGCCCCTCTCCACAAGTGGAGAGGGGAGAACGGCGCACGGCCGCCTACCCCCTCGGTCGCCTGCGGCGACCGCGTCCCCCTCCCTTGTAGGGAGGGGGAAACGGCAACCTCACCCCCGACCCCTCTCCGGGCCGCGCGCAGCGCGGCAAAGTGGAGAGGGGAGAACGGCGCACGGCCGCCTACCCCCTTGGTCGCCTGCGGCGACCACGTCCCCCTCCCTTGTTGGGAGGGGGGAACGGCAACCTCACCCCCGGCCCCTCTCCGGGCCGCGCGCAGCGCGGCAAAGTGGAGAGGGGAGAACGGCGCACGGCCGCTTCTCCGGGCAATGCGGATGTGGGTGGGCATGGATCGCATCATTAGTACACCTCGATCTCGGCGATGTGGACGCCGCAATTGGCGCTGTTAGAGAGCATCGTGACGCGCACGTAGCGCGCCGGGCAGGGGGCGAAGGCGTAGGTGTCGCCCGCTGCGGTTGCGAGGGCGTCGTTGCGCTTCTCGCCGACCTTCTGCCACGTCTTACCGTCGGGTGAGACCTCGACATAATAGTGGTAGAAGCGCTTGTCGCCGTGGTAGTTGGTAACCTTCACGGTGCGGATCGTCTGGACCTTCTCCAAATCGACGCACAGCCACTGCGCGGGCGGCAGGTCGGCGGCCCAGTAGGTGTCGGGGTTGAGGTCGGTGGCGTATTGCACCGGATACCCGAGGCCGTGCGGACCCTCGGGGCGGGCGGTGTAGTCGGAGCATGTCGCCGGCTTGAAGGCGGCGAGATTGGCGGCCGCCTGCGGGCCGGCCTTTGCTTTCTGGTCAGCGAGGTAGCGGGCCAAGGCGGCCTCGTTGGCCTGCTTCTGGCGGGCAAGCTCGGCACGGCGGGCCTCCCGGCTGCGGAAGCCCTCCGGGGCGAGGCGCGCGTAGTCCTCAGGGCCGTGAATGGCGGCGAGACGCGGGAGGTAGTACTCGCGGTAGACCTTGTCCTCCTCGGGGCTGAGGAAGTAGGGCCTGCCGCCCACGGTCTGTGCGCCAGGCCAATAGGGGATGCGCACATTGGCCTGCAGCGCCCAGTCGATCATCGTCTTGTCGACCCGGCAGGCATCGTAGCATAGCGTGCCGATGGCGTTGCTGATGTTCAGGCCGGAGACCTCGTAGCGCAGGTAGATTGGATCGACGCGCCGCCGGTCCTGGCACTCCCCGCGGAGGATGTAGTCCGTCCACGTGTCCACGAAGGGGCAGTAGACGCCGAGGCTGTGCCAGGGGAGCGGGGTGAAGGTGGCGTGGAAGTAGAACAGGCGCGAGCCGAGCATCTCGCGCGTGCGGCGGGCGCACTCCCAGGCTTTCGGCACATCGAGGAAGACGCCGTCCCAGTACACCCCGTCGAGGTCCAGCGTGTCGAGCATCCACCGGGTATGGTCGAGGAACAGGTCGACCGCATTATCGCGCAGCTTGCCCCCGTTGATGAAAGGATCGCTGCCGTCGTCAGGCAGCTTGTCGAAGGGGACGTAGGCGGGCGAAAAGTACAGCGGAGAGCAGTAAAGCAGCGTGCGGTAGCCCAGCTTGCGCGCGAGGGCGAGGACCTCGTGCGTGCGCTTCGGGTCGCGAAGCTCTGGGCGCGCAGTGGTGTAACCGTTCCAGGTCTCCAGATGCAGGACGAGGACGTTGGCGAACTTGCGCCAGGAGGTCAGTTCCTCGTCGCTGGGCAGCGGGTGGTCCGACCAGCCGGCGTCCCTGCCGATGAGGCTGGGGAAGTAGTGGACGATGCGGTCGGAGCAGTCCTGCCGCCAGTTGTACTCGCGCGGCGGGCACACGGATAGGAGCAGCCTGGAATCGGCGGGCATGTCGTAGCGGAGCGTGAAGCCGCCGCCGCCTCGCGTGACCGTTGGATGCACTTGCCGGGCGGCGAGGAAGTATGCTCCGAACCCGCCGCGCTCGTCGAGGGCCATCGCCGCGCCCTGCTGCTCCTGCAGGTACTCGGGGCGGAAATTGCCGGAGATCGCGATCGACTGCGGGCGCGGGAAGGTCAGGCTGAGGACGGAGTCGCAGTGGACCTCGACGCGCAGGCCCGAGGGGGCCTCGAATACGGCGACCTCGCCGCTGCGGGAGACGCGCTTGAGGCTGCGCAGCAGATCGGCGGGAACACGCAAAACGCCGAGCGAGCGCTGGGCGCCGATGCGCTGTGAGAAAGCGATCTCGCCCGCATCGGGCCGCACGTCGAATACCGCGCCAGTGGTGACGGCTTTCCAGCCGCCGTCATGGGCTGCGCACGACTCGACGCGCATGTCGAAAGGCGCCTGCAAGGGCGCGGCGGCGGCGGCAGTCAACGCGGCCGCGAGGACTGCGCAGGCCTGTAACAGGTGCTTCATGCAGCTCTCTCCAGAAATCACAACTGCGCGGCGCGCCAGTTGACGATGTGTTCGGCGATCTCGGCGACCGGCGCCACCCAGATGCGCTGCGCGTTGTTCCGCAGGTGCACCAAAAGCTCGCGGAAGTCCACATCGGCGACGGACAGGTGGCCCTCATGGATGCCGTGCATGGTGAGGATGCCCCAGCGCCCGCGCGTGGCGCTCTGCTCGGCGAGGCCGACGAGGTGCGGCCCGCTGGAGCGCTCCACCGGCCACGACCACAGGTAGTGCAGGTCGCAAGTTAGCGGGTGATTGGGGACCTCGCCCTTGCCGCGCCCGGCGATGCAGTGCTTCGCGACGACCGGCACATAACTCACACGCTGCGCGCCCTCGCCGACATGCGCCTGATAGCACGGGTACGCGAACGAGCGATGCTCGCGTGGGTCAATGATTTGCAGGCGGCGCTGGGTCTCGGCGATGTCCTCTTCGAGATGCGCCAGGGTCAGGTCCTCGAGGCCGCAGTACGAATGATCGTCGGTAAAGCCGCGCGAGCACACATGGCCCATCGTATGGTTGCCAAGCTCATGCCCGGCGGCGGCAACCTCGCGCCACGGCGCGAGAGTTTCCTCCCAGTCATCGCCGCGCGGATTGAGATAGAACGTGCCGCGAAGGCCATGATCGTTCATCATCGGGATCGCGGTGGTGAGCTGCGAGGAGACGCCGTCATCGAAAGTGATCGAGAGTGCGCCCTCGTAGCCGTCGGGCCAGGGGGAGGGGGGAGAGGATGGCATGGGTTGGGGCTCCGGTGGGTACTGGATGCTGGATGCTGGATGCTGGATACTGGATGCTGGATACTGGATACTGGATACTGGATACTGGATGCTGGATGCTGGATGCTGGATACTGGATGCTGGGAACGGCTATGCAGTTGCGTTGATCTGGTCGGATAGGAACTGGAAGAGGCGGTCGCAGTGAGGGCAGGCTGCCCGCACCTTCTCTGCGTTGAGCAGCCGCAGTATCTCAGGGGCGTGGCGGAGCTTGTGGTACCTCTCTGGACGGCCTGTCTTGCGCGTGGCTCGCTTGAGCGCAATGCTGAGTTCGCGCGGCGACTTGCTTTCGATGGTGTCCGTGGATGGAAGCTTCGTGGCATCGAACCCCCTGATGTAGAACCGGGCGAGAGCTTCAGGGTCAGCGACCAGCCATGCCTCCATCGCCTGGACCATGAGGTGGCACACGCTGTCGTCGTCCGCCGTCAGCGGCCAGTTCTTATCTCGGTAGGTGGCAATGTGCGACCAGCATGGTCCAGCCACAGAAGCTTCGGAGTCAAGCAAGAGCACGTTGAGATCATCGCGGTCGTACTCCAGGGCCTCCACGAATGCACGATAGGTCTCATCGCGTCCCCCGTGCGGTACGACACGCAGGTCCATGTTCCTGTCGCGCGCCGCGCGGCGTAGATCACCGAGAAAGGCCTCAAAGCCCAACCGCAACGCCTGGCGTTTGTCTTTGTCCTTGGGATCACCACCGCCCTCGACGTAGATGACGATGGCCGCGATCATAGGGTGCCACCTAACCGCCCGGTCAGCCATAGCTCCCCCAGTGAGTAGTCGGCCAGCCACTTCCTTAAGCGATCCCCGCCGAGCCGACGCAGATGACTGCCGTCCCTGGTCCGTTGGCAAACCAACACCGATTCTGGCACCTCTGTTAGAGCTGACACAAGCAGGTCGGAATGAGTCGTAACGATGATTTGGGCACGCTCCGAGGCCTCAACCAGGAGTCTCGCGAGGGTCGGCAGTATATCCGGATGAAGACCGAGTTCCGGTTCCTCGATGCAGACTACGGGCGGCAGGTCGGGATGACATAGGATCGCGAGAAGGCAGAGGTAGCGAAGCGTGCCGTCGGAAAGCCGCGCGACCGGTGTCTCGCTGCTCAGGCCTGCTTCGCGCAGGAACACCTGCATGGTTCCGCCGACCAAGTCGGTTCCCATATCTTCAAATTCCAGACAGAACTCGCCCAGATACTTGAGCAGAAGCTCCTTGCCTCCGATCTTGTTGAGCAGGCTGTGAATCACCAGGCTGAGGTTGCTCGCGTCTTCTGCCAGAAAGTCGCCTCGGAGGTCGGCTTGTTGTGGAAGACGCAGTGGACTGCCGCGGCCAAGGCTCCAGTCCCGGTAGATTCCGGTCCGGTCATAGATCGACGCGAGCAAGGCGAGACTCCGATACTGCACCGGGTCCCGTACCTGCGATAGTATGGACAGGCCTCGGCGGATCTCAGCCCTCGGGAGGGCGGCCATGCCTCGCCCGCCTCCGTCTTCAGGCTGCAGGATGACGTCCTCCGGAAGGACATTCGGGTCATTAGCATAGAGAGCGGATTCCTCGGGCAGGCTGACGATGCGCTCCCTCGCGACCTCCGGATACGCCCCTAACGCGCCAAGCTGGATTTCGTGGCGCAGCGGCATGGGCGGAGGCCCGGATACCTCTGCAGTGATCGAGGCAACGGGCGCGTGATCCGCCCCTTTCCACAGCCATTCGCCGATCCCGCCGCCGTCGCGGATCAGCGAAGTCCAGTCTCTCGTACTCGACCGCAGCAGGTCCAGTGCCGCGATGAAGTTCGACTTCCCCGATGCGTTAGGCCCGATCAGCACGTTCAACGGGCGTAGTTCGATGTCCACACCCTCAGGTCCGAATGAGAGGAGGTTCTTGATCGTCACTCGCTGCAGCATCTTGCGTTCAGCCATCGTGGCTCCTCCCTTTCATCCTACACCATCCCTCTGTCCGGTTCGACGTATTCGCCCCTCAGGATCAGGTGCGCTCGGTCGCCGTAGGAGACCTTCTCGGTCTGCGGGACTGTGCGCCAGATCAGGAACTGCTTGCGGATCGAAGCCAGGAACAGTGTATTCGTTTTCCGCCAGCTTGTCACATCTCCCGCGAGGCGGTGCAGGCGGATGAGAATCTGGTAGATGTCCCCATCCTCGGTCGGCTCGCAGGCCAGCTCGAAGTCCTGACTTACCCCCAGATCGTACGGCGCCAGCCACATCCGCAGGCGGACGTACACTCCTGCGCCGGTCTCGCCGGTGGCCTCGAGGCGCACGTCCTCGGCGAGGAACTCGCCCCCGGCGTAGCCCACGTAGTCGTCGAAGAACTCCTTGAGGAACGCCGACACGCCCCAGGCGTCGCGGCCGGTGACCGTGAACGGGAGGCGGATCGTCATATCATCGCCGACCGGCTCGGGGAGCGACCAGCGGCGCTCGATGCCGGGCGACGCGAGCTGCGAGGCCTTCTTGCTGGGGTACAGCGTCGAGAGCAGCACCACCGCGACGACCACACACGTCACCGCCACGGCGGAGGTCGAGGAGTAGTTCAGCTCCAGCCCGCCGGTGGCGTGCAGCGAGAACAGGATCTTGGCCACGATCTGGCCGATGAGGTAGCCGACGATTGCGCCGAGGTTCGCGAACACCGAGGCCTCGGCGAGGAACAGCATCGACACATGCACCGGCGCGAGGCCCAGCGAGCTGTAGATGCCGATTTCCCGCGTGCGCTCGTAGACGGCCCCCAGCATCGTGTTCAGCACGATCAGCGCGGCGATGATGATCGGGACGATGACCGAGCCGGCCCCGCTGAAGCCAGGCAGGTCCGCCGAACTGAACAGGTACGTCTGGTCGCCGATGCCGGCGTAGACCGATAGCGCGAATCGCTTCATCATCCGCTCCACGCCCGCTCCGACGGTCGAAGGGTCGTTGTAGCGGACCGCGACGGAGCGCAGTGTCCCCCCCAGTTCGAGAGTGCGGTCATACGGGAGGATGATGAGCTTCTCGGGGCCGTAGTGCTTGTACTCCTGCAAGAGCGACTGCGCGCCGGTCTGGCCTAGCTGCGAGCGCTGGGCGGCCTGCTCCTTGAGTTCCTTGATGACCTCGGGGCGCAGCATCGCATAGTTGACCGGGGTCATGTTCTCGCCGTCGAGGTCTACGATGGCGCGCAGGCGCTTTTCGTCGGCAATGCCGACGACGCGGAAGGTGGTGCCGAACAGCTCGATGGACGCCGAGCCTACATCCTGCAGGCCCATACCCAGCGCCTGAGCCACCGTTGCCGGGAGGACGACCGCGCTCTTCTCGCCCGGCAGGAGGAAGCGCCCGGCCACAATCGCGCGGCTTACCGCAGTAACCTTGTCCTCCTGCGGCGACAGGCCGAGGATGCAGCTCACCGTGTACCGCTTCGACGGGTCACTCGCCAGCGCCAGATCGATGATCTGCTCTTTCTCGATGTCGAGCGAGGCGTACCAGGCGCGCGGGGCGACGCTGCCGTACTGAGACAACTCGTTGGCGATGATGTCCGCCGTGGGGCCTTCGAGCGGCATCCAGGAGCGGTCGCGGAGCATCACGCCCGGATATGCCGGCGCTTTGTTGAGAACGATCTGGTTCGTCTTCAGCCGCGCGACGACCGAGGTAAAGCTTAGAACGGTGAAGGTGAGCAGTATCAGCGTGACGGCGGTGAGCGCGGTGCGGGCAACCCGGCGGCGCATGTTGGCAATGCCGAGGGAGAAAGCTGCCGCGGTGGCCGAAAGACGCCCGACATCGGCCTCGTGAACGCCGCCCCGCGACTGTTTCATCGCCTTGAGTTCCTCGTTGAACTTCCGGGTGACGATTGCGATGACCAGCACGGCGAGGGCCATGATGATGAAGGCGAGCAGGATGATCGGCGGGGCCTGGGTAAGCGCGAATGCCGGGTGCACCGCGGCGAGGGCCGCGAAGACCACCGCGAACACCGCCACGGTGCCGATGATCTGGCCGATGATCGTGCGCGAGGCGATCAGGAGGCGCTCGCCGAAGAATGCGAACGGCAGCAGGAAGGCGAGGTAGAACAGCACGCCCTTGATGACATCCCGTTCCGTGTCTTTCACATCGGGGTAAGCGCGGGATTCGTACCCCCAGGCGTGGCGGGCCGCGGCGAGGGCGGTGTCATAGCGGCGCTCGCCGATGGCCTTGCCGGAGATGTCGAGAGCCTCTTTCGACAGGGAGTGCAGCTCGTCTAGGCGGGAGTTGGTGATCCCGTACCGCCGCAGTTTGGTCATCCGGGTCTCGTCCAATACCCACATGTCATGCGCGACTTGCAGCGGGGTGAAGGGGATGCGTGGGGTGAAAGCCGCCCGGAAGCCCTCGCCGAGGGGATTGCGAGGCGTCGAGTTGATCAGCGCCATCCGCACGCCCAGAAGGCCCATGCCCATCGTGACCTGCAGGTCCACATCGGGCATCGAGTAGATGACCGAGCACGGCTCGACGTAGGAAGGCAACTCGGAGCCTGCCCCCGCCCCCGACGCGAGTGAGTACCCGTAGGAGATCGGTTCGCTGTAGTCCTTGGCGTTGTAGACGAACATCCGCCCGAGGGTTTGGAAGTATCGCTCGTCCACGAGGTCGAAGATGTCGGTCGGCACGCAGCGGAACACGACCACCGGACGGCGCAATCCCGAGCGTCCGAGAACATCGCGGGGGTATTTCATGTCGCCGTCGGCGCCCATGTCCGGGGCGTAGGAGATGTCGCCGCTCTTGGGGTCGAAAGCATACGCCTCCAGCCGCCCGCCCTCGGCCGCGGTGCCGCAGATGCGGAACTCGCTCGTCTCGTTGGCGATTTGCATGACCTCGGTGTGCACGCCCATCAACATGCGGGACGGCCCCTGCACGAGCACTAGAGCGCCGGGAACCACCGTGTTCGGCACGAAGCTCTCGCGCCGTCGGAATTCCAAGACCGTGCCGGTGACCTCCTCGAGGTCGTCGATCTTCTTGAGCGACTGGACGCGTTTCAGAGCGCCGGAGTCGAGGTTCGGGTCGTCCACGAACCGATACAGCAGGCCGGTGAGCAGCTTCGCCTGATTCACGATGTTGCCCATGTCCAGGCGGTCGAATGTGTCCAGCGGCGTATCGCAAACCTGGCGGGCATCGTTGACCGTGGCGAGGACGATCCCCGGTCGGCCGCCCCGGATGGCCAGCTCGTGATCGAACCCGATCTTGCCGGGGAAGTATGTGTACCACTCCCGGCCCTTCGTCGGATTGATGCCGTCCACGAACACGTCGGCGGCGGATTGCCCCAGGCGCGGGGCGATGTCCTCGGCCCAATCGGCGAACTGCTTGCCCACGGGGGAGTAGAAGCGCAGATATTGCGACTGGCTGTAGTACGAGCCGATCTGGAAGACGCCGACGGCCGGATTGTGGCTGCTGAGGTCCAGGCCGCAGAACATGCGAACACTGGTGAACTGGTCGAGGCGCTTCCAGATCGCGATGTCGTTTTCCGTGTTCGCCATCTCCGCACCGAGGCGGGCAATGCGATCCACGGCGGCGCGCGGGGGGATCGGCAACTGCCCGATGAGCACCGCAGGCCCCTGCCCGGCGCCCTTCTCGGGGAGGGTGTGGGTGGCGATCTGCTCGCGCAGCTTCGCGAGGTCCGTCTCGCATTGGGCCTTCAGGGACTGAAGTTCGGCGAGATCGCGCTCGTGCTCGCGCAGGCGGTCATAGCGCTGGGCCGCGCGGCGTGGCTCGCGGCCCCACAGCCGCGTGAACTCCCTCGCGCCGGCGAAGCACTGGAAGTGGCCGTCGGTGGCGAGGAAGATGACCGTTCGCGCCGGCGGGTGAGCCTTGAGCGCGCGGGCCATCTCCAGCATGGTCGCGATGCCGACCGCGTTCTCGGCTCCGGGGCTTAGTTGGGGGGCCACCGAGATCGAGTCATAGTAGGCTTCGATGATGATGGCCTGCTTCGACAACTCCGGGTCGCGGCCCGGCAGGATGCCGAGGATGTTACGGCTTGGCGCGTTGACCCAGGGCATGGAGGCGGTGAGGTGCCCTGTCGTGCGCCCCTGAGCGGCGGCGGCGATGATCGCGTCGGCGTCGCGGCCCTTGACGTAGAACCGGGGCACGTTTACCGGGCAGCGCAGGAACTTCATCTCCGCCTCGCCACGGGTTGTGCCCGAGGGTTCGACGAAGACCACCGCTGCGGCGTCGAGTAGCGGAGCGTTGAGCCAGCTTTGCTGGGTGTTGAAGTCGATGAGGACGATGCTATGCCGGGTGATATGGCCGTTGTAGTCGGATAGCCGCCCCTGGCCGACATAGATGATGTCTCCGTCGATGCCCTCGGGGGGCGCCTGGGAGGTGCGGACGAGGTTCGGCCATACGGCGGCGAGGGGGTAAGTGGCATCGCCGACCCGCAGCGACGCGCCCCGATCGAGGGGCGTCGGAAGATCGAAGCGCTGTGTGAGGACCTCGAGGCCGAGGTCGCGGAACTGCGCCTCGATCATGTCCGCGGCCCGGGCGTTGCCGGGGTAGCCGACCACGCGTGAGCCCAGATCGGTCAGCGCCCGCAGGTCGGCGCTGATCCTCGGCCCGCTGACGCTGGCGGCGAGGTCGGGGGGTTCGGGGGCCGCATAGGCGCACAGGCCGCCAAGCGCGAGGGTGACGACCCAGGACGCCCGGCACGCACGCCCGAAGGGGCGGCGGAACCATACGCTGGTGCCGACAGTCTGTCCGCGCAGCGATTGTTGCATGGAGGGCACTCCTGTGCGCCGGACGCGAATCAACAGGCCGGCTGGCGCGCAATACCGGCCACGTTGACAGCCCTCGCGGCATGACCGATAATCTTCGTCGCCCGCCAATGCCCGTCCTCCCTGCGCTGACGAGGAGTCCCGGCCTTCGGGGGCGAACTTGCGTTCAGTGTGAGGGGAGGCAAGCGCCGTCGTTCGACGCCTTGCGCAACCACCGTTGCTTGGAGAGAGACACATGGCAGATTTGAAATGCCCGAAGTGCGGCGCTACAGTTGCGCCGTCCGACATCAATTGCATGGATTGTGGCGTGGACCTTGCCATCGCCCGGATGCAGGCTCAGGAGGAGTTGCGGGCGTCGTCCATCGCCGCGACCCGCATCGGCCCTTCCGGGCCGGTGATCGCGGTGACCAACGCTGCTGCGGCGGGGATGATCATCCCCGGCGAGAGTTCCGACGACACGCGCCTGAAAGTTTTCGACAAGCAGCTCGCCGACCAGCTCAAGGCCGAGCGCGGCGCGGCACTTCTAACCGCTATCATTGGTATTGTGGCCGGGCTTGCGCTCCTGTGCATCGCCATCGGGGAGTTCAAGCACGTGGGCATGGAGGGCATCAAGACGATCAGCTTCAAGAGCCTCAGGGAGTCGGACGGGTTCAGCCCCGCGTTCATGGCCGTGCTCCTGCTGGGGAACGCCATCGGGGCTCTCCTGTGCGGCGTCGGGCAGACAAGGCGGTTCCTCGCCGAAGTCCGAGCCATCGCCCAGGTGGACCGGGGCGAGAAGCCGGAAGTCGTCGTGCTGAGCACCTGGTCGCAGATCGGGATGCTGGTGCTGGCCGTCTTCTGCCCTCTGTTCGGGATCGTCGTGGGCATCATGCTCAAGTTCTCGAAGGACAGTGACGTGAAGGCCCTCGGCGGGCAGATGCTGCTGTTCTCGCTGGGCGTCATCGCGCTGTTCATCGTGAACATCATCTGGGGGATAGCCGAGGCCGCGATGCCGAAGCCGGCACCGGCGAAGGCGTAGGTTGCGTCAGCGAGCGGGGCGGACCCACAGGCCGCTCTGCGGCCGGCCAAATGCCAGGGTCTTTTCATTGTCTCGTTGTGCTGTGATCGGCGGTGATATACAGTAGGCCAACCCGCAGTAACAAGGGAGGCAGCCTACATGACAGCAACAAAGCAGCCGAGGGATGAAAGCCTCGT
>Ga0181520_10008770_pt1 | contig 14229 bp, 15 predicted proteins | sample PEATcosm2014_Bin_29_FD_132451 | JGI IMG/M metagenome (GOLD analysis project Ga0181520, IMG submission 132451) | Peatland microbial communities from MTU Mesocosm Facility, Houghton, MI, USA - PEATcosm2014_Bin02_30_metaG | ecosystem: Environmental > Terrestrial > Soil > Wetlands > Peat | place... | reverse complement strand
CGTCGCTACCGCTGGATCGACACTGCGATCCAACTTGCCCCAAACGAGCTTCAGGTGCGGGGCCGTATTGGCCGTTCTCTGGTACTCAACTTCCAGCTTGTACGCCTTGCCCGCTTCCAGATGTGCCTTTCCGGTCACCGTCTCCACGCCGTGCGGATAATTCGCGATCGTCACCGGCCTGCCGTCGAGAAAGACCCTGAAGAATCCATCAGTCTCGACGCCCAGGTTGTAGTCGCCGCTTTCCGTGGGCGTGAGCGTCGTTTCCCAGCGCACGCTGAGAGGATCGACGCCTGCTGCCGCGGCCGGCAGCGCTTGCGCCGCAACATCGATCCCCGGCTCCACGCGTGTGGCCAGCGCTGCCGTACCGCTCGAGCGCTCGCCAGAGAAGCTGACAATGTTCTGGTTGAGATAAGTCGCCTTGGCGCCCGGTTGCCCATCCGTGGAGAGCAACGCGTCGGGCACCGGCCGGGTCTGCTTGCTCAGGAACCCGGTTCCCTGCATGAACTGAATCGTGTCCCCGGCGAATTCCTGCTTCAGCCCTTCCAATATCGACACTGTGTGCGTCGGAATCCCGTTGTAATTGCCCAGCAACACGCGCGTCTGTTCCGCGAGCGGGCCCACCACCAGGATCTTCGCTCCGGTGGTCTTCAGCGGCAACGCCCCGTCGTTCTTCAGCAGCACCATCGCCTCGTTGGCCAGCTTGAGCGCCAATGCGCGATGCGCCCGGCTGTCCAATTCGCTGGCGTCGATCGTCGCGTAGGGAACCATCTGCGGCGGATCAAAAAGCCCAAGTTTTACCCGCGCCGTAAATAGCCGCACCAGCGCGGTATCGATCGCGCTCTCGTTCAGGTAGCCATCTTTGACGGCATCGAGATACGGCTTGTAGTCGCGGTTGTCCGTCACTTTGGCGCGGAAATCGATGCACTCGTTGTCCATGCCGCGCGTCAGGCTGATGGCCACCGCCTGCTCCACGCTCGGCTCAAAGTGATGGCCGTCGGCAATGTCATGCACCGCTCCGCAATCCGACACCACGTAGCCTTTGAAATCCCACTTGCCGCGCAGCTGATCGTCGAGCAGAAACTCATTCGCGCAGGCCGGCTGCCCGTTGATGCTGTTGTAGGCGCACATCACGCTGTCGGCCTTGGCCTCAGTCACCGTGGCGCGAAATGCCGCGAGATACGTGTCGAGTTCATCGTGCTTGCTCACTTCGACGTCGGCCGAGTGGCGCGTCGGCTCCGGCCCCGAGTGCACGGCGTAGTGCTTCGGTGTCGAAATCACGCGATAGTAATGCGGATCGTCGCCCTGCATCCCTGTAACGAACGCCACGCCCATGCGCGCGGTCAGGAATGGATCCTCGCCATACGTCTCCTGGCCGCGTCCCCAGCGCGGATCGCGGAAGATGTTGATGTTGGGCGCCCAGAAATCGAGCCCATGAAAAATGATGCTGTTGCCGTTCGCGTCTACCGATTGCGCGTGCACCACGCGCGCTTCCGTCCCAATATCGACCGCCATCTGGTGAATGCCTTTGGGATCGAAGGTCGCGGCCAGTGCGATAGGCTCGGGAAACTCCGTGGTTCCGTTGGTTGCCACGCCGTGCAGCGCCTCGCTCCACCAGTCGTAGGCGGGCACGCCCAGCCGCGGAATGGCGCGCGCCTGGTTCACCAACTGGCTCGCCTTTTCCTCGAGCGTCATGCGCTTTACCAGGTCCGCCGCGCGTTGCTCCGCCGGCAGATTCGGGTCCAGATACGCGGGCTTTCCGGCGTCCTGCGCCCACAGTGCGCCCGCCGCACCCAGCCCCAGCAAAGCTCCCGCCACCACTCGCATTCCAAACATCGTCATCGTCTCCTGCGCCGCAGCTTGTTCGTCCCGGCGCACACCCTGTATCCACAGACGCCCAACTTTAATTGGCAGTTTCCTTCTCTGTCAACAGAGTCAGGCCGTGGAAAATCGCTTTATATGGGCATTTTCGCATGGTGCAGCTCATTCCGCGAGGATGCGGAGTTCCGGGGCGCGCTCACCCGCTCACCGCTGACCCATCACTAACCACTAACCACTGACCACTGACAACTGTTCTGATGTAACCTTTCTGCCGAAGCCCTCGTAAGCGTGATTAGAAAGGGAAGACGGATGCCCGACGTCTCCAGCAGCGTACCCGGCAGCGTGTTGCATCGGTTCCGCGATGGCGATCTCGACGCCTTCGAAGCGCTCTTCCGCGAGCATCAGAGCCCCGTGTACGGCTGGATTCTACGCATGGTGCGCAACACGGCCGCCGCGGAAGACCTCACGGTGGAGACCTTCTGGCGCATCCATCGCGCGCACGATCGCTTTCAGCCGGAGTGCCCGTTCGGGCCCTGGGCGCGGCGCATCGCCACGCGCACGGCGCTCGACTGGCTGAGGGCGCAGCGGCCCGAGGTGGAACTTACGGCGCAAATTGCCGACGCTTTGCCCTCTGCACCTGTAGGCAATCCCGGCATTGCTGCCGAGATCCGCAGTAAAACCGCGCTGGCCTTCGGCCGATTGCCGCCCAGCCTGCGCGCCGCGGCGATTTTGGCCGTGGTGGAGGAGCAGCCGCACAAAGAAGTCGCTGCTGCGCTCGGCATCACCGTGGGAGCCGTTAAACTGCGCGTCTTTCGCGCCCTTCGATTGTTGAGAAAGGACCTGGAAAAGCAGGGAATCATGCCATGAATGCACAGGATGAGAATCGGATCAAACAATTGTTGAAGCAAACGCTGCCGCCGGTTGCAGACGGCGCGGAACCGGAGCGCGATCTATGGCCCGCCGTGCTGCGGCGTCTTGACGCGGACCCGCCACGCCATGCGGTTCCCTGGTTCGACTGGGCCTTAATCAGCGGGCTCGCACTCTTCGCCATCTCGTTTCCGGCCACCATCCCGGTCTTTCTCTATTACATGTGAGCGGGTCGCTGAACCCTGAAACCTGACACCTGAAACCCAAAAGGAGCTTGTCATGAACAATCACCCCTACCTTCGCGCATATCTTGCCGGAGTGTTTATCCCTACGCTGATCTTTCCCGTGCTCATCACACTCCTGCTTGTGTCAGAGCTCGTCGCCCCGGAGCCGATTCCCGTCGAGCGCATCATGATCTTTCCCCTCGCGTTTGCACCGGTCGCCTGGGGGCTCTGGAACGTGTTCTGGGTGGCTTTGCGCAAATTCTCCAACGTGCCTCTAGGCTTGCACGGAGCCATCCTGCCGCTTCTGCTGATGCCCATGGGAACGGTTCTGGCCAAATGCCTCGGCATCATCACCCTCGGCGCCCACAGCGTCACCTGGTTTCAGGCCGTCGAGATTCCTTATTGGCAGATTGGGTGCAGCTTCGCTTTCGGGCTCGTGATGTATTACCTGGTATGGAAGTACATCATCGGCTTCGTGAACCGCGTGCTCGGCATCGCCTGACGCCTCGTTGACGCCGCGTAAAGCTGGCCGCGGGCGTTAAGAAGCTGGAGCTGGAAGCTAGCAGCTAGGAGCTGTTCTTGAAGAAATCTCCCAGCCCGGCACGTTCCGCGTGGGCCGCCATCTGCGCCTGAATCGTGAGCGCCAGCTCGAGCGCCGCGCGCCCCTGCTGCGCGGTAACTCGCGGCGGGCGGCGCGTCCGCACCGACTCAAGGAAGGAGAGAATTTCAAGCTTCAGCGGCTCGCCCGGCGTGACCTCCGGCTTGACGAAGCTCAACCCCGGCGCAGGTCCATCACGCGGCTCGGCGTTTGCCCCGGCCAGCCCCTTCGCAATCTCCTTCAGCTTTTCGGGATCGTTTTTCGCAGCCAGAACTTTCATCATCAGCCCCGCCGGAATGTTGCCGGATGCTACAAGCGTCTGAATCACCGAAGCATCGAGCTTGCCGGTGGCAAGAAATTGGGCGGCCGCTTGCGCCAGTTGCGGGTTGGGGCTCGCGGCTTGCTCATCGTTGATGCGAATCACGAGCACATCGCGCCTTGCATAATCGATCGACACATACTGCCGCGGCTCAAAGAAGCGCAGCTTTCGCACGCGCTCCGTGGAAACCCGCGACGCCGTAAAGTTGGCCACGCAGCCCGACTCGAATTCCACGCGCACGTTCGCAATGTCCACCTTCGGCGACAGAATCGGCAGCCCCACCGCGCGCACCTCGCGCACCGGGGACTTGGCAAAGGTGAGCACAATGTCGAGATCGTGGATCATCAGGTCGAGCACCACGTCCACATCGAGCGCGCGCGGCGTAAACACACTCAGCCGGTGCGCTTCAAAGAACATGGGCCGCGTCAGATTCGGCTCCACGGCCATCACCGCCGGGTTGAAGCGCTCCAGATGTCCCACCTGCACAATATTTTTCTGGTTTTGGACGAGAGCGTCGGCTTCCGCAAGGGTCGCCGCCAGCGGCTTCTCAATGAGCAGATCGAGGCCCGCGCCGAGCAACTCCGACGCCACTTCGTAATGCTTGACCGTGGGCACAGCCACGCACGCCGCGTTGAGCTTGAGGTCCGCCTTCAGCAGTGCATCGACGCTTGCGAACACTGGAATGCCGTACTGCTTTGCCGCCTCATCGGCGCGCGCCGCATCGGGCTCGACCGCGGCAACCAGCGCCACGCCCGCCCGCTCGGTCTCAAGCTCGCGCAGCACACGCAGATGGTTGCGCCCAAAGGCTCCGGCTCCGGCCACGGCCACGCGCAATTGTCGTTTGCCTGCGATTTCGCCGCCTCTTTCTCTAGAACTGGTTGCATAAATGGCGCCGCGAAAGGGCACGACTTCAGTCGTGCCGCAAAAGCCCTATAAAAACTGGGGCTTCAGCCCCTGAGGTACGTTTTTCAACCGGCCCCAAGGATTTACGCAACCAGCTCTAGCCTTTTCCTTCCACGGCCTTCAGGCAGCGGCTGTAAAGCTCGAGCAACTGGTTCACGTGCTCCTCGGGCTTGGGCGCGCTCGTGCCGGTGAAGCCCGTGGAAGGTGTTGCCAGCTTCCCCACGCCCGCCGTGCCCGCTACAAATTTCATCAGGTCGAGTGCGATGTCTTCATTGCGCCGGGCTCCAAGCCCTGCGCTCGTCAGTGTGTCCATAAGCAAATTCTCCGAAGTCCGATGCTACCAGATCAAGCGCTCATCCTTCCTTGTGGGCCGCCCCATCCTTTTCGGCCGCGCAGCGGCTGAAAGGGTGGGCGAACATGGCTCCGTACTTTCGCCGGCCTCAGCTCATTGCACAACCGCCAAACTCCACATTGCGATCCCGGGAACTAAAGACCTATCATTCCCGTACATTCAATCGGAGACAGGAACCATGAGTGCAAGATCGAATTGGGCGGCAACTGCCGTCGGGACCGCTGTGGGTACAGGCGGTTGGATCCTCGGGATCGGCAACTTTTTGTGGCCCGCGCATCCAGGCTGGGCGCTCTTTTTCATCACCCTTGCCGCCACCATCGCGACCCAGATCGTCGTGGAACGTGCAGTTCGCAACGCCGCCCGCCGCGCGCAAAGTTAGGGCGGTAAATCAGAAGCTCGCATCACAATAAAACTGTCATCCTGAGCGAGTCCCGGCGCGCCGGGACGAGTCGAAGGACCTGCATTTGTCTTTCCCTGGACTTCAGATTCGCCACGCCGGCGCATCGCGACACCCGCCAACTCCGCTAATCTCTTATCAGCATGTCCCTCGCCTATATCGCACTCGGCGCCAACCTTCCCAGCTCGGCCGGCCCTCCCGAGGCCACGCTCGCTGCGGCCGTCGAAGGCCTGACCGTCCTGGGCCGCATCACTGCGCGCTCCTCGCTCTACTCCACTGCGCCCGTCGGATTTGCCGATCAACCTCGCTTCGTGAACGCCGTGGTCGCGATGGAAACAGATCGATCGCCGCGCGAACTACTGAACGGTCTTCGCGCCATCGAGCAGGTATTCGGCCGCGATCGCGCCGCTAGCCCGCCCAACGGCCCACGCACCCTCGACCTCGACATCCTGCTCTACGGCGATCTGGCTCTTTGCGCATCCGGCCTCGAAATCCCTCACCCGCGCCTTGCCGGGCGAGCCTTCGTCCTCGTGCCGCTCAACGAAATCGCACCCCATCTCCGCGATCCCCGCTCCCAAAAAACCGTGGCGCAACTGCTCGAGGCTCTTCCCGATCGCTCTGCCCCGGACGCCGTCGCCAGGATCGATTGCAACCTCTGGACTACTAAAATCGTCGGCTAAAATCAGTCAGTGACTCAACCGTTCCAACTCCTGGCCGAAACCCCAGCCGGCGGACGCCGCGGACGTCTCAATCTTCCCAATCAAACGGTGGAGACGCCGGTGTTCATGCCCGTCGGCACGCAGGGAACGGTCAAAGCGGTCCAACAGGAAACGCTCGAATCGCTGGGCGCACAGATTATCCTCGGCAATACGTATCACCTCTACCTGCGCCCCGGCCACGAGGCCATCCGCCGCATGGGCGGCCTGCACAAATTCATCAGTTGGCCGCACGCCCTGCTCACCGACTCCGGCGGCTTTCAGGTTTTCTCGCTCAACGAGCTGCGCAAGGTCACTGATGACGGCGTGCACTTCCGCTCGCACCTCGACGGCAGTTCGCACTTCTTCACTCCCGAGCATTCCATCGATGTGCAAATCGCGCTGGGCGCCGATATCTGCATGGCTTTCGACGAGTGCACGGAGTATCCTGCAGATCGCCCTCGCGCCGAAGAGAGCCTGCGCCTCACCATGGCGTGGGCGCGCCGCTCACTCGATCACTTCCGCGCCCACCGCCACGAAGTCCCCTGGCACGATCTAGTACCGCCGGTCTCCCGACCGGCTGTAGTGGGGGCGTCCACGCCCGCACCGGAAGCTTGCCGCACGCAATCCCTCTTTGGCATCGTGCAAGGCGGCATGTACCCAGATCTGCGCCGCCAGTGCGCCGAGCGCCTCGTCGAAATGGACTTCGACGGCTACGCCATCGGAGGCTTGAGCGTGGGCGAGCCGCGCGAACTCACTCTGGAGGTGATTGCCGAGACCCTGCCGCTCCTGCCCAGGGACAAACCGCGCTACGTGATGGGCGTCGGCTACCCCGACGAGATCGAGCAGTATGCGCGCATGGGCGTGGACATGATGGATTGCGTGCTGCCCACGCGCGCCGCGCGACACGGACTGCTGTTCACCAGCGAAGGCCGCCTGAACATCAAGAACAAGCAGTATGCAGAAGACCAGGGCCCGCCCGATCTCGCATGCGATTGCCTGGTCTGCCGCCGCTACTCCCGCGCCTACCTGCGCCACCTGATGCACGCCGGCGAAGCGCTTTCGGGAACCCTGAACTCAATCCACAATCTGGCGTTTTATCTCGGCATCATGCGGCGCGTACGGCAAGATCTGGCTTCTGTGTGAGCAATTCGACAACAGTGCAAAAATTCGTTCGCGCGAGGTCTATTTCCCCAGCCGCCAAACCAGACCGCTCACGACGCGCACATGATTCTGCGCCGCGCCTGTGCTGGTCAAATAGTCCGCACCAACGCGCCACGACATCTTCTTGCGCACGGGATAATCCACGCCGCCACCGCAGGCCATCGCAAAGTAGTTGCCCGAGTTCACGTAGAGCGGCTCCCCACCAGCAACTGACTCGCCGGTGGACGTGTACATCGAGCTCCAGCTGACGTTATCGTTCATTCCTCCGGCCAGGAAACGGCCGTAAGCCTTCACCTTGCCGGCAGGGAACGTGAACTGCGGCCCGAAAAGAAACGTATGAATCCTGGGTTCCGAGGCCGCGTATTGATAGGTTTCTATGTTCGTGCACTGCGACGTGCATTGCCCTGCGGCGTAGGTCGCTGTCAGGGTGGTTTTGATGGAGTCGGTCGCGTTGCTGTAGGTGCCGCTGAAGTCGGTGGTAAACCCAATCCACGGCGTAAGCTCCACTGTGACCGACCCGTTCCAGCCGTAGAGCCCCATGCGCGGAGTGAAATTCACGGTCGGCGTCGGAGAAAATTGACAAGCAGTGTTGTACCCCGTGGTCGTGCAAGCCTCAGTGATCGATCCGCTCGGCACATTGACGGTGAGCGCTTCGTAGTTCAGATAAGCAAACCCGCCAAACACATCCACCTTCGGAGCGTCTTGGGCCACGCAGCAAATACTCCCGCACGCAAGAAACACGGCACACACAAAAAGCCGCATTGATCCATCCTCCAGGGCCGCAAATCAGCAGCCAAGTCTGTGGGTAACTGGAGGAATTGTAGGGAAGACCTTTCGCGGGGATCAGAGAATTGACGCGCGTTCTTCACATAGTGCCGCAAGAATCCGTTTTCAGGCAGAAGGTCCGATTCGGGAGAACCGATTCAGACGCCAATCCGGCCACCGATCACTGACCTACGACGGCGTCGTGGGATAGTTCAGATTGAACGGGAACACCAGCTCCGCCTCGGTGGCCACAGGGTTTCCGTTGATGGTGGCGGGATGGAAACGCCACGACTTCACCGTATCCAGCACGATCTGATCCAGCCCGTTGCCAATGCCTTTCACCAGCGTGGCTTCCAGCACATCGCCCGCCGCGCTCACCTTCACGTCCACTACCACTTCCTGGTTCGAATGGGGAAGCAGGGAGCGGTCGGAGACCGGCGGATGCGGCGAGAAGACGGGGAAGGCGGGGTCGGCGCTTTGCCGATCGGCTCCGCTCCCGGCCACTGAAGGGTCGGGCGAGGCCACCGGTTGTCCTGCCGCAGGCGCGGGGTTCCGGTTGATGGCGAGGTCGGTTGCCTGCTTTGTCTCCTGCGGACGTTTCTTGCGGCCGTCGAGCGCATCTGTTCGCTTGGCCCTGGTCCCGCCCGCGTCGAGCAGCATGGCTGGGTAGAAGGTGATCGGCTTCTGCTCCAGATCCACTTTGGCCACCTGCGCCTTCTGCCGATGTTCCACGATAAATACGCACGCCGAGATCAGAAGATGCAGCCCGGCAGACAGGATGAGGAAGCGCGAGATGCCCTTGCGAAGTTTCGCCCCGACCGCCATCCCGCCTCCGTGTCTCATCTTTATAGACGCGCGCAGGCGGCAATTAGGCTCAAATCGCTGCTCCCAGCAACTGCTTCAGTGCGGCCACGTACTCTGCAAGCGCCGCGCGGCCGGCCTCCGTCATGCGGTAGAGCGTTTGCGGCTTGCGCAGCACGAATTTCTTCACGACAGACACGTAGCCAGCCTCCTCCAGCTTCATCAGCTGCGCGCCCAGGTTGCCATCGGTCGAGCCGGTCTTCGCGCGCAGCCAGGTGAACTCCGCCTCGTCGACGCCCGAGAGCAGCGAGAGCAGCGCCAGGCGCAGCTTCCCGTGAATCACGGGATTCAACTCCGGCAGCTCAGGCATGGGACACCGCATTCTGCTTGCGCTGGCGGTACTCGGAGAACATCATTGCGCCGCCAAAAACGATCTGCCCGAAGAAAACCGCCACCAGAAAAATGGGCAGCAGCTGGTCGTCGCTGCAGTAGCAGGCTGCAACCGCCGTCGCCCACCACAGCAGCGCGCAAAGGAACTGCGCCTTCCAGCGCAGCGTCATGCTGCAAGCCGCATTCGTCAACCCCAGCATTCCCGCAAAGGCGGCAATCATGGCGTGCCCATTGGAGGCGCTGCCGCTGTAGCCCATGGCGCAGAGCACGATAAACATCGACAAGCCCATCGCTGTCCAGGTGGAACCGATGGCGCGGCCCAATGTTGTCGCAGGATTGCCTCCGCGCCTCCGCTGGAAGACCACCCCCGTCAGCACGCCGGCAGCGGTCATCGTTAACGGCCAGGCGTAGGCAAAATGCCCCAGCCACGACCAGAAAAAGGCAATGTAGTAAGCCACTCCCCAAAGCACAAAGGTCCAGCCCCAGCTTTCTTGCCTGCGCCGTCCCTCGGCCATCATGCTTTCAATCAGCCTTAACCGCTCGGCAAGGTCCTTTCCATCCATTTCGTCCGTCATGTCGAATCTCCTTCGTAAGTCCTATCGATTTAGAAATGTCTTTAATCTCGTCAGTCCCGCATGTCGACTCACGAGGCCAGCGCCGGGCGCGGCTTCGCGTCAGTCGCTGGATTCCGCTCCAGCAACTCAGGCAGGAACCGCTCCGCTCTGCCGGCACCGCCGCGACTCGCGGATCATGGCATAAACGCCAAACACGATCTGGCAGAAGAACGTAGCCGCAAGAAACACAATCCCCGCCTGGATTTCTGTCACAAAGCACGCCACCACAGCCGACCCCAGCCACACCACCGCGCACGCAAACTGCATCTTCCACTTCAAAATCATGGCCGAGGTCATATTGGCCACGCCCAGCATCCCGCCGATGATCGCCACGAACACATGCAAGTCGTACCTTCCGCTCAGTCCCAGCCCCATCAGCACGACGAAGAGCGAGATCCCCATCGCCGCCCATGCCGCCCCAATGGCTCTTCCCAGCGTGTTCGCCGGTTGGCCCTTCTTCATACGGGAAATCACCACTCCAGTCGCGATGCTCGCCGCGATCATCGTTGCCGGCCACGCCAGAAGGTGCTGAGCCCAGACCGGCCCGCCAACCAACCCTGAAGACCACGCCGTGGCCACCAGATACGCCACGCCCCACAGCACAAACGACCATCCCCAGCGCTCGGTCCCGTGCCTGCCCTCAGCCATCATGCTTTCAATCAGCCTTACCCGCTCGGCAAGGTCCTTTCCATCCATTTCATCCGTCATGTGCAATCTCCTTCTCAATCGTCAGAGCAGTCCCTAATTAAGAGTACTCTATTCTATAGAGTTTAATCTGTCAACAAGAAAATTAAGTCCATGCAAAAAAAGTCGCACGATGAGCCAGCGCAGCCGTTCGATCCGCTCTGTCAAGTGCCAGACCTTCGGCCAGCACACCCTGAAATCCATCTAACTCGCTGATCCCAAAAACGATAGTACACACTGAATTCTCTTGCCGGGCCGTTCCGGTTATTTCCTCGATTGGCGCATGCTGGTTTTAGCAGTAGAAAAGCGGGTTCCCTGCGCGGCGAATCTTGGCGCGGAGGACCCCGACGCGGCGGACATTGGTTCGCCGCGTTCGCATTTTGGGACGAAAATTCCTCGACGTGAAGCCGGGCGTATCAGAACCCTTTTGCCACGAGGATTTTCGCTCGATCCATGTCAATCGAGAGACATTGCCGCGATGCTCGGGCTCAACCGGCCGCGTTTGAGGATTTTGGGTGAAAAATCCGGGGGGGGGGGGGGGTAGGGGGGTGGTACGGACCGGGGACATACCTGACAGATTGAACCGGGGACATACCTGACAGTGCAACGTGGGATCCATATCCGGCACGGCTCACAGCAAGCGCCGCTCCCGGCAACTCACGGGGGCAGAACGCAATTCCTCGCCCACGCGCTCCAGCACGCCCTGCCAATCCCCGGGCGCACGTTGCCGAATGAGTCGCGCCGAAGGATACCAGGGGGTGGTCTCGGTTTCCTGCATCCACCGCCAGTCGGAGAGATGCGGCAGCAGAATCCACACCGGCTTGTCCATGGCGCCGGCGAGATGCGCGATCGAGGTGTCTGTGGTGATCACAAGATCGAGGCCCGCAACCAGCGCCGCGGTCTCCGCCAAATCGCAATCGCGGCTCGACCCATCCCAAACGCAAACGTCAATACCAAAATCAAGGGGCAGGCCCGTCAATTGTTCCGCCGCTTCGCCCTTCTGCAGCGAGATCCACGCCGCATCGACGGCGCGAAGCAGTGGCAGCAGCGTCGTAAATCGCATGGATCGCGCGCGGTCGGCCTTGTAGCGCGGATTGCCCGCCCATGCCAGGCCGACGCGCATTTGATCTGCGCCGCTGGGAAACTGTGCCAGCTTTTTCGCGGCGAGTTCTGCGCCTGCCTTCGCGTCGATTCCCAGGTACGCGCCCTCCCACGGCGCCGTTTCGATGGACGTATGAAAAACTGCGGGCAAACTCAGCAGCGGGCATTCCAAATCGAATCGAGGCGAATCGGCGCCCAGCACCGCCGTCTCCGCCAAACCCGCGCGCACCACGGCCAGCGACTGCATCAGGCGCGCGGCAGCGGGTTGCACCTGCAAAATGGGCACGCCGCCGCGCACCGCCACCAGCGCCGCATAGCGGCAGAATTGAATCGTATCGCCGAGTCCCTGCTCGGCGTGCAGCAGCACGCGCTCTCCATGCAACTCTTCGCCGCGCCAGCGAAGTTGTTTGAAGAAGCGCGGCCGCCGATGCACCTCGCGGAACTGCCAGCGCGCCTCGTACCCAGCCCAGCCGCGCTCCCAATCGCCCAGGCGCAGCTGGGTCAGCGCCAGGTTGTACTTCGCGCCGGCGCTCGAGGCATCGCGTTCGACCGCGGCCTGATGCGCCGCGAGCGCTTCCTCCATGCGGCCCAGGTCGAGCAGGGAATTGCCGCGATTCGAAGCCGCCGCGCGATTGCCCAGCGCCTCGGCCCGCTCGAACATTTCTACGGCTTCGGCGAATCTCCCGTCCAAATGCAAGAGAATCCCGTGCAGATTCACAGCCTCGTCGAAGTCTGGATTGCGCACGAGCGCCCAGCGCAACCAGCCCCACGCGCCTGCAAGATCCCTCTCCGCGACGCGCAACTGGCACCACGCAACGAGCGTTTCAACTTGCGACGGGTTCAGTGCGAAGGCCTTGTGCAGATAGGTCTCGGCAACCTCCGGCCGGCATCGCTCACGCTCCAGAACAGCAAGATTCACCCAGGCAGAGATCAGGTCCGGCCGCAGCTCAATGGCGCGGCGCAGAGCGGCTTCGGCGAACAAATCCCTTCCCTGCTCCCGCAGCAAGCTGCCCAAATTGACCCAGGCAGCGGCAAAGTCAGGCCGCGCGGCAATGGCTCGCCGATAGCGCGTTTCTGCTTCTCTGGTGCGTCCCAGCCGCGCCAGCGCAAATCCCGCGGCGAACTCGCCCTCCGCCAACCGCGGGCGCAACCGCAATGCGTCCTCGTAGCGCGCGCGCGCCTCTTCATTTCGTCCCATGCACGCGAGCGCATTGCCCAGCCCCAGCTGCGCCGCAATCAGCGCCGGGCAGCGCTTCAGCGCGAGCTCGAATTCGCCAACAGCTTCTTCCGCTCGGCCTGCGGCGATCTTCAGCTCGCCCAGCCCCAGACGCGCCAGCGCGTTCGTGCCATCGAGCCGGATTGCCTGCCCGTAGGCTTTCTCTGCATCCTCACGCCGAGAAGCAGCCTTCATTGCCTGCCCCAAAGCGACCCATGTTGCGACCATCTCCGGCGCGAAAGCTACAGCTGCAGAGGCCATCTTCAGCGCAGCCTCGGTCTGGCGGCTCGCGAGCGCCACCAAACACATTCCCACCAGCGCCACTGGCTGCGCGGGGTTCCGCTCCAGCACGCGTTGGTAGCCGCGCGCGATCTCCATCAAGCGGCCCGAGAGATCAGCCGATGGCTTCCCCTTCATGCATTGAACCTTAGTTCCGCGTGCCCCGGACCTCAAGAGCGATACGCGCCGCACGCAGGCAAGTGAGGCCGGAAATTCCCATAGTCTCCGCGCGTCCTGATTCGGAACGGAGAGACGACGCGCCGTTGTCCTCCTTGAGCGCCGGACTATGATGTTGTCGTGCATCCACACACAAATCTGGGCGACATTCTGGCCAACGCCATCACCCACGGCATCGGCGCCGCACTCGCCATTGCCGGAGCCGTTTATCTCATCGTCGCTTCCACGCGCGGCTCGGCGCGGCTCATTCTAAGTTGTGCAGTTTTCTCGGGCTCGCTGGTGCTGGTCTATCTCTGCTCCACGCTCTATCACTCGCTGGTACGCACCCGCGCCCGCTACGTCTTTCACGTCCTCGATCACTCGTCGATCTATGTGCTCATCGCCGGCACCTACACGCCCTTCACGCTCGTCTCTCTGCGCGGTCCCATGGGATGGACTCTCTTCGGCGTGGTCTGGGCCCTGGCCGCAGCCGGCGTGGTGGCCAAAAGCGTTGCCATGGATCACTTCACGCGAGGTCCTCTCGCGTTCATCTCCACGGCAATCTATCTCATTCAGGGCTGGCTGGTAGTTTTCGTGGCGCGGTCGCTGCTCAACGCCATCGGCTGGCACGCCATGCTCTGGCTGGCCGCAGGCGGCCTTGCGTACACGCTGGGCATCGTTTTCTTCGCTCTCGACCGCATCCGCTATTTTCACGCCGCGTGGCACATCTTTGTGCTCGCCGGAAGCATCGCCCACTACATCGCGATTCTGTTCTACGTGGTCCCACCCCGCGCGTAAGATGCGTCGAACTCTGATGTCCGGTCTTGAGTCCCTTAGTCCCGAGTCCCTTAGTCCCTGTTCTCCGTATTCTGCCGATTCGTCAGCG
>Ga0181520_10008768_pt1 | contig 14231 bp, 10 predicted proteins | sample PEATcosm2014_Bin_29_FD_132451 | JGI IMG/M metagenome (GOLD analysis project Ga0181520, IMG submission 132451) | Peatland microbial communities from MTU Mesocosm Facility, Houghton, MI, USA - PEATcosm2014_Bin02_30_metaG | ecosystem: Environmental > Terrestrial > Soil > Wetlands > Peat | place... | reverse complement strand
GCAAATGGTCGCTCAGGGAATCGAAACTCCGCAACAGCTCGCGGCGCTCTCTCGCATGGGATGCGCTTTGGGTCAGGGCCCGCTGCTGTCTCCGCCTCTCGACGAGGAGCGCGCACTCGCGCTGGCCGAGACCGGCTACGGGGCATTCGCATCGGGAATCTGATCCTGTCTTCGCGCGATGCGAAGACTGTCAAATGTTTGCCGGATAGGCAAAACCGGACCAGATTGGTAAGTTGCCGGGTTGAGGCTCGGGAACACTATTTGAGAGATCGGTGTCTAATGCTTCAGTTGTCTGGTTCGATACGGATGCACTGAAAGAAGGAAGCACACGAAGTATTTTGCGAAGAGTAACCCCGAACGCCTCGTCGCCTGTGCACCTACCGAGGCATCGTTGCTGGGAATTGAGGACTGGGAACGTACAACCGGCAACTCGTCAGTCACCGTTCCCACCCTTTCTCCGGGCTTGATTCCCGGTGTAGCATGAAACCAATGACGCCCCAGAAGCGCCCGCGCCGATCGCCAAAATCGCTGCCAACAATTCGCAAGCCTAAATCGGCAGTGCGCAAGATGAAGACGCTCGGCAAACCGGCCAAGCAGCTCATCATTCTCACTGGAATTTCCGGCGCGGGCAAAGCTTCGGCGCTCAAGGCCTTTGAGGATCTGGGATACCATTGCGTCGATAATCTACCCCTCGAATTGCTGCCTCAGTTCGCCGCCCTCGTTGGCAAATCCACTGAAGTCGAACGCGCCGCCATCGTCATGGACGTTCGCGAGGGCGGCACTCTCGACCGGCTGCCGGAAATCCTCAAGAGCATCAAGAAGCTTCTTGAAATCCGTGTCGTCTACTTTGACGCTCAGGACGCCGTTCTCGTCCGCCGCTACTCTGAAACGCGCCGCCCCCACCCCCTCGGCCAGTCTGAAACTGTCTGGCGCTCGATCGTCGAAGAGCGTCAGCTCCTCGATCCCATCCGCAACGTCGCCGACACGCTCATTGACACCTCCAACTTCAATGTCCACGAGCTGCGCGCCGACATCCACGCCCGCTTCGGCCATGAGAAGCAAACCAAGCGCCTCCTCGTCTCCTGCCTCAGTTTTGGCTTCAAGAATGGCGTGCCCCTCGACGCCGACATGGTCTTCGATGTGCGCTTCCTGCCCAATCCCCACTTCGTCCCCGAATTCCGCAGGAAGACCGGTCTCGATCCCAAAGTCGCTGCGTACGTCCGCGGATTTCCGCAAACGATGGAGTTTCTCAATCGCGTAACCAAGCTCATGCTCTACCTGCTCCCGCATTACGTTGAAGAAGGCAAGAGCTACCTCACCGTCGCCTTCGGCTGCACCGGCGGCCAGCACCGCAGCGTGATGATGGCCGAAGAGCTCGCCAAACGACTCCACAAAGCCGGCTACCAGGTCAAGGCGCTGCATCGCGACATCGTGCGCTGAGCGGGGCTCTGGAGACGATGGGGAATCATTCTCGTTCACCGATCAAGATCAGGCAAGCCGTGTCGGCCAGGCCGTGACACAGGCGGTAAAGTTATGCGGTGGCAAGCCGGATCCATTTTGACCAAAACGGCCAATCTGGCAGCCGGCCAATCCGTCATGCGCTCCGAATCAGCGCACCGGCAACTCGTCAAGCCAGCGGCTCATCGCGTCCCCCGATTGCTTGTTCACGTCGCCTTCGGGATTCAGCCAGACCAGCATCTTGTGCGCCGCGACCTTCTTGTAAGCCTCGGGCTCTTGCCTCGCGCCCGCCGGCCCATCGCCATTTCCATTCGCGCGCTCAAACCAAAGTATCGGGACCCGATCCGCTGCAGCCGCCGCGTCCAGATCGTATCGGTCGCGCATGAGCAGCCGCGCCGGAACCAGCCGCGCACGCGCATCGTTGAAGATCGCTCCCGCAGGATCGTCGATCGGCGAATCCACGACCACCCCGGCCAGCTCCAGATGCTCTGCGCAAGCTTCGAGCGCCAGATTCGCGCCCAGCCCAGTCCCATCAAGCACGATTGTCCCGGAATCGACTTGCCGCGTCCCGGTCAGATAATCCAGCGCCCAATCTACATCCTGCCGCCAGTTTCGCTCGCTCGGCCGCGCAAACTGGCTCGCCCCATAGCCGCGATAGTCAAACGCCAGCACATTCACGCCCACGCCATGCAGCCGCACCAGCGCGTCCACCGTGTCTCCCAGATTGCCGTCCGCCCCGTGCAGATAAACCACGGTGAACCGCGCCTGCCGAGCCCCTTGCGTCGCGGGAATCCACCAGCCCCTTAGCCGCGGCACGCCTGTGTCCGTCACCGCGAATGCAACCGGATCGAACGCCAATCCCGCGCTGCCGGGCGTTCTCGCAACCGCCCCCGCCGGGTGATAGAGCAGTTGCCAGCTCCCCTGCCAGAAAAGCAGGCATAACCCCAGCCAGCCGCAGAACACCGCCGCCGCAATCGTCACGCAGATCGCCACCAGCAGCCATCGCCCTGAGACAAGCTGCGGTTTCTCGCGGCCCTTTTTGCCGCTCGCGTGGCGTCCGCCGTCGGCGTGTGCCTTCCTAACGGCTGCCGGCCTTCGCGACACAACTTGCAACCTTGTTTTCTCGCGCGACATGATTGCGGTCCGCTGCTCTCTCCACTCCAACTTCTGGAATCACTTCCATCCTAACCGCCGCCTACCCAAAACCTCGCAGCGCACTCCGGTGTATATTTCTCCTTGGTGTGAACCAATCCATCGTCGGGAAGTGATTCCAATGACAACCGTACTTCGCGAAGTCAAATTGCCGGCAGCGAATGAAATTCTCCTGATCGCCAGCGGCGATCTCCGCCTCTCCGCCAACCAGGTGTGCTGGCCTGCGCAGCGCGACGTGGAACAAAAACTCACTGCTGCATTCGCCCAGAAGGGCGTGAAGCTCGTCCGCGCCCATGCCTACGACGAAAAACTGAAGCACGGCTTCATCTCTTCGCAGCGCCAGGGCATGGATGTCTTCATGAACATTCATCCCCAGGCTCGCCTCGTCTTTGCCACAGCTGCCTGGCAGTACAGCCATCATGTCCTTCCCGGCCTGCGCTCGCATCAGGGGCCGATCCTCACGGTCGCCAACTGGTCGGGCCAGTGGCCGGGACTCGTCGGCCTGCTCAATTTGAACGGCTCTCTCGTCAAAGCCGGCAAGCCGTTCTCCTCCATCTGGAGCAAGGATTTTACCGACGCTTATTTTCAGAACGCACTTGACGAATGGCTCCGCGACGGCACGATCACGCACGATCTTTCGCACGTTCATCCGCTCGACCAGAGCAAGCTGCCCGCCGCCAGCGCCAGGCTTGGCGCAGATCTCGCCGCCGCACTCAAGCATCGCAAAGCCATTATGGGCGTCTTCGATGAAGGCTGCATGGGCATGTACAACGCCATCATCGATGACGAGTTGCTCAATCCCGCGGGAATCTTCAAGGAGCGGCTCAGCCAGTCGGCTCTCGTCGCCAAAATGCGCACCGTCAGCGACGCTGAAGCGCAAGCCGTTTATGGCTGGCTCGTCGCCAAAGGCGTCAAGTTCGCCTTCGGCAAGGATTCAGCAACGGAGTTGACGCTCGATCAGGTCCTCGACCAGTGCAGAATGTACATCGCGGCGGTTCGCATCGCTCACGAATTCGGCTGCGACGCCGTCGGCATTCAATACCAACAGGGCCTCAAGGACATGGTGCCCGCATCCGATCTCGCCGAAGGCATGCTCAATAATTCCGATCGTCCCCCTGTCCACGCAGAAGGGAAATCTGACGGGAACAGAGCCGAGCTTTATGCCGGGGAGCCGCTCCCGCACTTCAACGAAGTCGACGAGTGCGCCGGCGTCGATGCGCTGGTCACCAATCTCTGTTGGAAAGCGCTCGGTCTCGATCCCTCAACCACGCTCCACGATGTCCGCTGGGGCGAGCACTACAAAGGCCCCGGCTCCAACGACCCCAAGAACGGTGCCGCCAGCTCCGACAACGGCGTCGCCAACTCTGAAAATCTCGACGCCTTCGTCTGGCTGCTGCAAATCTCCGGCGCAGCTCCCGCCAATCATTTCGCCGGCGGCTACGCAGGCGCCGTCAGCGAGCGCCAGCCCGCCATGTACTTTCCCCTCGGCGGAGGATCGCTCAAAGGCGTGGGCAAGCCCGGCGAAATCGTATGGAGCCGAGTTTTTGTTGAGGGAGGCGCTCTTCACGTCGATCTCGGCCGCGGCACCGTGGTCAGTCTGCCCGCAGCCGAAACCGAACGCCGCTGGCGCGAAACCACGATCCAATGGCCCATCGTCCACGCCATCCTGCACGGCGTCAGCCAGAATCAGACGATGGCCCGCCACCGTGCCAACCACGTGAACATCGCCTATGCGCCCTCGGCCGATCTCGCGGACAAAGCCCTCGCGACCAAAGCTTCAATGTTCGCCGAACTCGGCGTGAAGGTGCATCTCTGCGGCGTCACGCAGTAAATGCGCAACCCCGCTTCTCCGTGCGCGTTTACGCCCCTGCGGGACGCCGCGGGTCGCCGCGGCGACCCGCAACGTAGGAGCCGATACAGCGTCAAGCGAAAAGCCGAACGCTGAACGCTGAAGGCTGATAGCTGAAAGCTAGCAGCTAGCAGCCAGAAGCAACTGATTGGCGCCCGCCCCGCGGACGAAACGCCTATCTCTGGCCGCCATCGTCACCATCGCCATCACCATCCCCATGACCATGACCAGGGATTGGATTGAAGACGATGGATGCAAAGGTTCCGGCCAATTCGGCGGTGCCAATCCCCTGACCCACCGTGACGAACAGTTGGTTTGTTGCCCCATTGTTTGTGGCTCCGCCACCGAAGGCGACTCCCCAGAGGTTGTTGAGGATAATCTTCCTCCAGTGCTGGTCTCTTATCGTACCCACAAACCTTCCGGTCTTAGGATCGAATCCGTTGATGGTGCCGTCGACGGAGTTGTTTGAAACCAGAAGCGTATTGCTCAGCGGCCCAAAATCGCTGGGAGCGAGGGCAATGCCCCAGGCCTGATTGAGCCGGAGTCCATGAATCAGTGTCTTCACGAAGGTTCCATCCTCCTTGAAGACGTCGACGTAACCGCCGGCGCCCACGTTTGGTACGGCATACGTGACGTAAACCATGCCATCGATGTCCTGGACGCCAAATACCGAGAAGGTCGATGGGATCGCTGGGTCTCCAAACGACATCACCAGGTTGAAGTTGCCGTCGAACATATCGATGTGATTGTTGGTGGTGTCCGCCGCGTAGAGGAAATTCCCCGAGGCGTTGCTGGTGATGGCCAAGCCTGTGTAACTCGCCTTGTCGGCCGATCTGTCCACTTTGATGGTCGCCAGGTTCTTGTTCGTGCCGGGCCAGGCGCAGATCGTGCCATCGAGCGTGGCAAAGATGAAAGACGAGGCCACGCCCGAAACCTGGAAATCCGTCTTCGATCCGTTGTTAACGATTCCCGTCGGTGCGCCAGGACCGTTCAGGCCTGTCGCCTCGACCGGTCCGTTTCCGGCGGTGGGAATCGTAACCTTGAGTGCCACCTGAGTTCCGGCTGCAGTGTAGAGAGTCGACCAACCGGTGTCGTTATCGCTGATCCACCAGGGCGAACCGGCGCTCCGAGCCAATCCCCAGGGATTGGCCAGCAGCGGATCGATGGTCGGGGCATGCGAATCGACCTGATTCGAAACCAGGTTGGTAAGTTGATATTGTGCCTGGGCCGGTGCCGAAACCATGAGAAGAACCAGGCCGAGGCAAACGGCGACTGCGGTCCTGCGAACCTGCATACTAATTTCCTGCATGCTAATTTCTCCTTTTGGGGAAGTCTGGTACTGAGGGAGGTCGAACCGTCGATCGGTGGAACTCGGTACAGAACTTTCGCTTACTTGCTAGCCGTGCAATAGTAGGCCGGGTAGAGACTTAGACTTGTCAAGTAATTGTCAGCAGTTTGTAAATTTCTCGTGACTGGAATAGTCCGGTCACATCGTCTTTGAAGTGTGTGAGTGAGAAGAGACGGCAGAAAATGGCCGCCTGGCTGGAAAGGTTGCCCCATTCTTGCGGCGGTGGCCGCGGCGACCGAGTCGAGAGATCTTGGGTTGCTTCTCGGGGCCCTTGCGCTGTTCGCCCACGCCACAGAAGAATGGGTGCCCCATCCTGGCTGTCATCCTGAGCGACTGAAGTCCGCCGCAGCGGACGGAAGGAGTCGAAGGACCTGCTTCCTGGAAATTTGGCGAAGGGTGGGAAAGCACAAACCTCGACTTCGCACGAAGGAGCAAATCCCCGCCTCTACTGCCTCATCTCTTCCGCCGTCACCGCCACCGCCATCTCTCTCGCCGCCGGAATGATTCCCATCTCCTGGTAGATTGGCCGCACCACGCGCCGCAGCGCCGGCAGTCGCGTCACAAACCACGCCGCCCCAAGCACCACCACCACTCCGTTCAGAATGACCGTCCACTGCGCGCCGGCCAGCGGTGTTCCCCCCACAATCCACATGGGCATTGCCGGAATGGCATGAGCCAGCGTTCCCGCCAGCAGGCTGCCGAAAGGCGCCATCCCCATGAAGGCCATCGTGTAGTAGCTCATCACGCGCCCGCGCTTGTCCTCATCCACCAGCGTCTGGATGATCGTATTGCTTGCCGCCATCCCTTGCATCATGCCCATGCCTGCGATGAGTACCATCAGCATCGAGAGCCAGAAAACGTGCGACAGCCCGAAGCCGATCAGCCCCAATCCGAAAACACCGGCGGCAACCGGAATCATCCGAATGAGTCCGCGTACCGTCTTGCGCGCCGCCAGCGACAGCGCGGAGACGAGCGCGCCCACTCCCATCGCTCCCATCAGGAACCCCAGCGTGTGCGGTCCTCCGCTCAGCACTTTGGCTGCAAAAATCGGCATCAACACCACAAACGGCATGCCCATCAAGCTCACTAATGCAAACAATGTCAGAATCGTGCGAATGGGCAGGAAACCTGCAACATAACTCCAGCCCTCCTTCAATTCCGTCAGCATCGATGTCGCCGCCCGTCGCACTGCCGCAATCTCTATCCGCATCATCAGTAGTGAAGCAATTACCGCAATGTAGCTGATTCCGTCGATGAGGAAGCACCATCCTTCGCTCGTCACAGCAATCAGCATTCCGGCCAGCGACGGCCCGATCAACCGCGCCACATTCACCATTGACGAATTGATCGCAATCGCGTTCCCAAGGTCGGCGCGGTCGCCCAGCATCTCCACCATGAATGCCTGCCGTCCCGGCATGTCGAACGCGTTGACGATGCCCTGCATGACACTCAGAGTCAGAATCAACCCAATCGTGATGTGACCGGAAAACGTCAGAGCCGCCAGCAGAAACGACTGGATCATGGACAACGTCTGCGTCCACACGAGCACTTGCCTGCGGTCGAGCCGATCCACCCAAACCCCCGCGAAAGGCGCGACGAGAAACGTAGGAATCTGGCCCGCGAAGCTTACCGTGCCCAGCAGCAGCGCCGACCCCGTCAGCCGGTACACCAGCCACGACGTCGCAATGCGCGTCATCCACGTGCCGGTCAGCGAGATCGTCTGCCCGCCGAAGAAGAGCCTGAAGTTGCGGTGCCGCAGCGCGCGCCATGCGTGCGATGCGCCGCTTAATGCGCGCGGTTTTCCCTCCGCATCCGGGCCTTCCGGCGGCGCGTTCGTCGCAGGACCCCGCCGCATTTCCCCTGAATCCACATCGTTCACTCTTCTGCTGCCTTCGCCGCGATTCCTTCCGCTGCCGCAATGTTCTGCATCAGTTCCGCGGGAACATTGTGGCGGCCGCGCAGATAATCCGCGGAGTTATAGGAAATCCAGACTTTTCCAGCTTCGTCTTCCCAGACCAGAATCTTGAGCGGCAAATCGATGGCGATGCTCGGCGCTGCCACCATCACGGGAGTGCCGGCCTTGGGGTTTCCGAAGATCAGCAACTTGGTGGGGCGCATTTTCATACCCGCCTTCTCCGCCTCGGCGCTATGATCCACAAGCGCGAATAGGGTCACGCCCTTCGCCTGGAGAATGGTGCGTACCTTCTCCACAGTCACGTCCACCGAATGATGGCTGGCTATGTCGACAATTCCGCTCGCGCTCATATTCAAAATCATACGTGAGCCCATCGCATTTTCTCGACCGCAAATAAAAGGCCCCTTGCCAGGGCAAGAGGTCGGCCTTGCTCGTCCACTCTCTCTTTACTCGATAAAGACAACCTGCGTTTTGTGCAATTCTGGTCCAGCAGGTCCTCCCATAAAAGCGGACAATTGGATGAGAAGCTTTTCTATTCTGGAAGCGGGACTCTTTTGACGGTTTCTTCTCATGCGGACACTCCGATCGGGCTCTTGCAGTCCGTCTTTGGCTTTGCCGGCTTTCGCGCCAATCAAGAGAAGGTATGCGACGCGGCGATCGAGGGGCGCGACCTTTTGTTGGTGATGCCCACCGGGGCGGGAAAGTCGCTCTGCTATCAGTTGCCCGCCATCGCGCGCGGCGGAACTGCGCTGGTGATCTCGCCCTTGATCTCTCTCATGGAAGACCAAGCGGCGAAACTCGCCGCGCTCGGCCTTCGCGTGGCGCGAATTCACTCCGGCCTGGACCGAGGCGCGGCCCGTCATGCGTGCGCGGAGTACCTTGAAGGCGGGCTGCAGTTTCTCTTCATTGCGCCGGAGCGGCTGCGCGTGCCCGGATTTCCCGAGATGCTGGCCAAGCGCAAGCTGGCACTGATCGCCATTGACGAGGCGCATTGCATCTCGCAATGGGGACACGACTTCCGTCCCGACTACCGCATGCTGGGCCAGTATTTGCCCGGGTTGCGCGGCGCTCCCGATCCCGCGCCGGTGATTGCGCTAACCGCGACAGCCACGCCCACAGTGCAGGCGGACATCATCGCACAACTGGGCATGGTGAATTCCCTCAAATTCATTCACGGCTTTCGCCGCGAGAATCTCGCCATCGAAGTGGTTGAAGTTCCGGTGCCGGCGCGCGCCCCCGCAATCTGCCACCTGCTCCGATCGCCCGCCCGCCGTCCTGCCATCGTTTACGCCACGTCGAGAAAGCAGTCCGAAAGTCTGGCCGCGGAACTCTCGGTTATCGTCCGTGCGGCCGCTTACCATGCCGGGCTCGACGCCCATACGCGCACACGCGTGCAGAAGGCGTTCCAGGCCGGCGAACTGGAAGTGGTAGTGGCGACCATTGCTTTCGGCATGGGGATCGATAAAGCTGACATCCGGACCGTGATTCACGCCGGCTTGCCGGCTACACTCGAGGGCTACTATCAGGAGATCGGTCGCGCCGGCCGCGACGGAGTTTTGAGCCGGACTTACTTGATGCACTCCTATGCCGACCAGCGCACGCACAACTATTTCCTCAACCGCGACTATCCGCCCGTCGAACACCTGAACGAAGTCTTTGCGGCGCTTGGAGAAGAACCGCAACCCGTCGAGGAGTTGCGCGACGCGTCGAAACTCGACGAAGAGGGGTTCGACAAAGCCCTTGAAAAGCTCGAAATTCACGGCGGCGCGCGCGTCGACTTCGGAGGCGCTGTTACCAAAGGAGCGCCGGGATGGAAGAAAACTTACACGATTCAGGCGCAGGTTCGCGCCGAGCAGTTCGAGCGAGTGCTGCGGTTCACTCGATCGAGCGCGTGCCGGATGACCGCGCTGGTGCGACATTTTGGCGACGTGAACGACGCCAGCCAACAATGCGGAATCTGCGATATTTGCGATCCGGCGGGCGCCGTGCTGCGCCAGTTCCGGCGAGCCACGCCGACCGAGCTTCGCATTGTCCAGTCGATTGTGGACAAGCTGAGGCCGGTAAACTACATGGCCGCAGGGACACTGCAACGCAGCCTTGAACTTGTGGGCGGCTTGACCCGCGGATTGACCCGCACCGACTTTGACGGCCTCCTCGATGCGATGGCGCGCGCGGGACTCATCGAGATCGAGGAAGCGGAGTTCGAGAAAAACGGCGAGATCCTGCGTTTTCGCAAAGTGCTGATCACGGAATTGGGGCTGGAAGTGAGGCCAGCAACACCGCTGCCACTGCTTATCGCGGACGGAATTGCCGATGAGTTCGACGCCGGCGACGCGGATCTTCCGCGGAAGAAAAAAGCCACAACGAGCGCCCGGATCGCTTTGCAGAAGCCGGCCGGCATTGCAACAAATCCGGAGCCGGCCGATCCCGCCTCCGAAGCTTTGGCCGCGATGCTCCGGGAGTGGCGAACCGCCGAAGCCAAGCGGCTGGGCGTCCCGGCTTTCGTGGTGATGCATGACCGCACGCTGCAGGCAGTGGCGCGGGCGCGCCCAGCGAATGTGGCGCAATTACTGGCGATCAATGGGATCGGCCCCGCTAAGGCGGAACGGTTTGGCGGGCCCATCCTGAAGCTGTGCGCCCCGCCCTCGGGAAAGCTAATATCGGGTTCTAGCTAACACGCTCGATCTCGACCGATTCCAGCACCACCGGCTTGTGCGGCTTGTCCTGCGCGTTGCGTGGAACCTTCGAAATCTTCGTCACCACGTCCTCGCCCTCTACCACCTCGCCAAAAATCGTGTGGTTGCCGGTGAGCCAGGGAGTGGCCGCCACTGTAATAAAAAACTGGCTGCCGTTGGTATTCGGGCCGGAGTTCGCCATGGCCAGCTTGTGTGGCTTGTCGAACTTGTGCGCCGATCCCCGTGTCTCATCCTGAAAGCGGTAGCCGGGCCCACCCATCCCGGTGCCCGCGGGATCGCCGCCCTGAATCATGAAATCGGGAATCACGCGGTGAAAAATCGTACCGTTGAAAAGCTTGTCCTTGCTCTTCGCGCGCGTTACCGGATGCGACCACTCCTTCGCGCCTTCGGCCAGCTCGATAAAGTTCTTGACGGTGATAGGCGCGTCGGCCTCGAATAGCCGAACAGTAATCTTGCCTTCCGTGGTCGTGAAAACGGCGTACGTTCCTGCTGCAAGTGCCATGATTGTTCCTCGTTTGAGATAGATTGACTAAGCCGATTAACGGGCCAGGGTAAAGATGATGTTGATTTGAGTCCGAACTTCCACCGGGTCGCCATTCAGCAGAAAAGGCCTGTAGCGCCATTGCCTCACGGCGTCGAGGGCAGCCTGCTGCAATGGCTCCGGGCCACTGACAACATGAAGCTCCTTCACCGTGCCATCGGTGCCGATGATCGCTCCGAGGACAACTGTGCCCTCGACACCAGCCTTTTTGGCATCGACGGGGTAAATGGGCGTTACCTTGGAGATGATCAGACCCGCTGCCATACCGGCGGAGATATTCACCCTCCGCGGCGATGGCGCAGCTCCCGCCCCCGGCGTTTCTGTTGCGCCGGCCGTCGGAGGCGGCGGAAGCGGTGATGTCGCCAGTTGATCGAGCGAATCAACAATTGTCACCTTCTTCAGCACCACTTGATCCCGCGGCCTGTCGCTCGAGTCACGCTCCACGCGGGCGATGGCTTTTACCACCGACACGCTTGCGTCATCGCACTGTCCAAAAAGCGTGTAGTGCTGATCGAGAAAATCCGTCGCCTGCTCGGTGATGAAGAACTGGCTGCCGTTCGTATTCGGCCCACTGTTTGCCATCGCCAGCCGTCCCGGCCGATCGAAGTTCAGCCCCGGATCGAACTCATCGTCGAACGTGTATCCGGGATCGCCCATCCCCGTTCCCGTCGGATCGCCGCCCTGAATCATGAACTCCGGAATCACGCGATGGAAAATCGTCCCGTCATAGTACGGCTTGTGGTGCTCAACCTTCTTTGTCGTGGGATCGGTCCAGTCCTTCGTGCCCTCGGCCAGCGCAATAAAGTTGGCGACTGCCTTCGGCGCCTGCTTTTGATAGAACTGGCAGGTAATCCGGCCCATCGACGTGTCCATCACCACAAACGGCCCATTGGGAACCGTCGTTGCCTCGGGCGTAGCCTGCGGCGCATCGGGAACCGCTTGACTCGTAGACGGGCTCGCGGGTGGTGTAGCCTGTTGTCCAAACAAAGCGAAGGCCGCGCCGGCAACACCAGCTACGGCCAGGGAAGAGAAAAGAAGCGTCCGCCGAATGTTCATGCCGCTCTTGAGGGTAAATCATGCGGCGTCGACCGTGCCACTTGCAACGTGCTGCCTTTGTAGCGCCGGTCTCCAGATGTAGCGCCGGTCTCCAGACCGGCTGTAGTGCGGGCGTCCTCGCCCGCATCCGGCGCACCATCGTACATTTTTCGCCAATTCGGCGAGCACGCCGACTGCCAGCCCGCTTTCTCGGTCCCTTGTTCCCTCGTTCCCTTGGTCCCTGTCTCTCTAGACCAGCCTCAAAAACCCCGCCCGGCTCAGCCGCGCACCGGGAAACACTGTCTCCAGATTCTCCGCGCCCAGCGTGCGCGTCACCACCTCGCCCAGCACCTGCCGGTAGTCGGTCGTCAGTGCCAGGTCGCGGCCTTCATTCAGTTGGTCGTCGTCGAGCCCGGGCCACTTGCCGTACACCTTGCCGCCCTTCACCTGCCCGCCCAGCACAAACATCGCGTTGGCGTGCCCATGGTCCGTTCCGCCCGTCCCATTCTCGCGCGCCGTGCGCCCAAACTCCGACATCGTCACCACCGTCACATTCCCGGCCTGGTCGCCCATGTCGCGCCAAAACGCCGCAATGCTCGCGGAAAAATCGGTAAGCCGGTTCGCGAGCTGTCCATTCACGCCGCCCTGATTCTGGTGCGTGTCCCATCCGCTCACATCGGTAAACGCCGCCTCAACGCCCAGGTTCGCCTTCAACAACTGCGCAATCTGCCGCATGTTGTTGCCGAAATCCGTGTTCGGATAATTCGCCCCCGCTGCCGGCGCGTACTGCGCGGGATTCGCAGCCTTCAGCATCTTCACCGCTTCAAACGTCTCATCGCCCGCCGCGTGAAAAATCCGATCGCCCGAGTCGGCATACATCGCCTCAAACGCACTCGCCGCCGGCGAAGGCGTCGGGCCACGCCCGGCCACCGTAAAGTTGTTTACGTTGCTGATCGCAATCGCCGGAACCGTTCCGGCCAGCGTGCGGGGCACCTCCGCGCCCAGCGCCAGCGCCCGAAACGCCGAATGCTCCTGGTTATGCCGCCCGCAATTGCACGCGGCGACATACGCGTCTTCTGCCTGCAGTGCGCGGTTCAGCCAGCCATCCTCGGTGTTCTTCACTCCCGGCGTCCCCGACTCCATGTAGTCCTGCGCGTCAAAGTGCGACCGGCTCATATCCGGCGACCCGCACGCGTGCACAATCGCCAGTTGTCCCTGTTCGTAAAGCGGCTTGAACGCGCTCAGCGACGGGTGCAGGCCAAAAAAACCATCCAGGTCCAACACCTGACCCTCCGGGATCGCAATGCTCGGCCGCATCTTGTAGTAATTCTTTTCGCGATAAGGGACCACCACGTTCAGCCCATCCGCCGCGCCGCGCTGGAAGATCACCACCAGCCGCTGATCTCCCCCGCCGAGTTTCGTCCCAGCCGCCGCCTGCGCCAAAACGCTGCGCACAAGAAAATTCGGCATCGCCGTCGTGCCCGCCACGGCCAGCGCGCCCCTGTGCAGAAAAAATCGCCGGTTCATCCGCATTTTGAATCTCCTGATTCCAATCCTGACTCGGCTTCCGTTTCGCCCACCACTTACTCGCCGCCTGACTCCGCCAACTCGCTAACTCGCGAACCCGCTCCCCCGCTCCCTATCTTCGCTGAAACTCTGGCGATCCCAGCAGCAATCCTGCCAGCAATTGGTCTTCCCGCTCGTACGCATCCGCTGCGGGTGCGCGATTCGGACGCCTCGCCGCCGTCGCCCCGGAGCCCGCCCCCGCTCCCGAACCCGCCCTGATCCCGTCGAAGGGTCTCGATTCGGACAGCTGGGAATTTCGCGCCATCATCATCGGTGGATCAGCCGTCGACCCCTGCGCGCTCTGCGCCTCAAACTCCTTCAGCGCCGCCGCTCGAGTCGCATCGCTCACTCCGCCCGGCAGCAGCACCTGCTCCAGCCGCGTCTCTTCCGTCTCCGGCGTCGGCACCACTTGCTGCGCCGGCACATCGCTGTCCAGCGCGCTCATGTCCATCTCCGGCGCCCAGCCCACCGTAATTCCCGGCAGCTTGTTCGCCGCCAGCGACAGCGCAAAGTTCATGCGGTCCACCAGCGCGCCCGTGCTCACCCAATCGGCCTCGTCCCACTTGTACCCCACCGGCGGAACGCATCCATACAGCGGCATTCCCATCTGCCGCAGCGCATTCACCAGCGGCTCAAAATTCGCCACGTTCGCATTGCTCGCCCGCACCGCG
>Ga0181520_10008767_pt1 | contig 14235 bp, 19 predicted proteins | sample PEATcosm2014_Bin_29_FD_132451 | JGI IMG/M metagenome (GOLD analysis project Ga0181520, IMG submission 132451) | Peatland microbial communities from MTU Mesocosm Facility, Houghton, MI, USA - PEATcosm2014_Bin02_30_metaG | ecosystem: Environmental > Terrestrial > Soil > Wetlands > Peat | place... | reverse complement strand
TACCGAAACGTTATGCCCGAAGCCGCGCCCGTCCAGCTTCGTCAAGCACTAGGGAAGGGAATCGACGCAGTCACCTTTACCAGCTCCTCCAGCGCAACCCATCTGGCCGAGGCCGCCCACGTGGCAGGAGTCGTCTGGCCGTTTGCAGGTGTCCCGGCCGTCTCCATCGGCCCCATCACCAGCCAGACGCTCAGCGAACTGGGTTGGCCGCCCGCCGCCGAGGCAGTGCCTTCCGATATTCCCGGTCTAATTGCCGCGGTCGAACATCTTTTCCCACATTAATATGCCGGAGTATACTAACCATCAAGATTCAAACCTCGGGGGTGAAATCGATGTTAAAGCTCGGAATCATTTTGCTCATCATTAGTGTGCTTCTATCCCTTGGGGTGGTATGGGAAGGCGCCCGCGGAGTCTATATCTTAGCCGGCGACTGGGGTGAAGGCTTTGGTAACTTCTGCCTCTACTTTATCTGGGGAATCTTTGTCGTGGGTTTGGGACTTACGCTCTTCGGCAACGTCCTGAGAATCATGCGCAAGGTACGCGACTAGCTGTTCACGATCGCCACGTCTTATCCTTCGCCGTACAAAGCTGCTCCAGATTGCATTGCTCGCATTTAGGTTTGCGCGCCACGCAGACCGCGCGTCCGTGATGAATGATCTGGTGTGAAAATCCGATCCAGCGGCTTTGCGGCAAAATCCGCATTAGCTCCTGCTCCACCTTTTCCGGCGTCTCGCCTTTTGCCAGTCCCAGTCTGTGCGCAATGCGAAAGACGTGCGTATCCACCACCACTCCTTCAGCCTTGCCATAGGCCACGCCGAGAACCACGTTGGCCGTCTTGCGGGCGGCGCCGGGTATAGTGATGAGTTCTGCCAGCGTTCGCGGAACCTGCCCACCAAACTCAGCGACAATCTTGCGCGCCGCTCCCTGAATCGACTTGGCTTTGTTGCGAAAAAATCCTGTCGTCCGAATCAGGGCTTCGAGCTGAGGCAGCGTCGCCTTGGCCATCGCCGCTGGGGTAGGGAAGCGCCGAAAAAGCTCCGGAGTCACCATGTTCACGCGCACGTCGGTGCATTGAGCAGAGAGAATTGTCGCCACCAGCAGCTCCCAGGGCGAGCGGTGCGTCAGCGCGCACTCCACGTTGGGATAGGCTTCGTCGAGGCCTTTTAGTATCGCGGCGATGCGGTCGGGGGCTAAGGGGCCGCGTAGCACTTGGGATTTATTCTCTGCGGCGGTTGTCATGACAGGCTTGGTCGCTTGCATTGTGTTTTGTTTCGATGTTTCGAGTGAAGATTCATGGTTTCCCACCCATTTCGCAGATAAAAGCGGAATTAAATGGGGTACGGGGCATTTGTCATAGCGATTGCGAACGTTTCATGTGTAAAAACAATACGTTTGCCGCCAAGAAGGTAACCCATAGATTTGCCGCTAACCCTATCGCAGGCCCAATTATGAGCGGTATGATTGCCATTCTACTGCTCCTTGTGCTCCATAACGCATATGGAATGCAGAACATCATGAGCGCAATCATCATCATCGGTGGCAGAGTGCCAACATTTGTTGTTGGAGACTTGCCAAACCTGGCGAATCGGAGTGGTTGTGGCGAGTCGCGATATTCCTTTGCCGCTCTTCTTAAAATAACGACTTCTACCGCAACGACTGTCGGAAGGAATATTAAGTATGCAAGTGACAGCCAGTGCTCCGACAGGTTACCGCTGGAGAATCCATAAATCAGCAGTGAACGTACAGATACAATGCCGAGCCAAAGGAAAGTCAACCGTTTTGCGAAAAGATTTTCTGACATGTTCGTGTTCTCTCGTTACAAACTACCACTGAGCCAACTGCCGATTTCTTCAATAGTCAGCCTTACACCATTATGGAACTGTCCAAACTTTGCATACAACGCGCCGGCTTGGTCGAATCGCGGCGCAGGTCAACGTTCAGGCCAGCAGCCGGGCTCGCTTGCCTTGTGACTTCAGTAAGGAGAGAGCTTGCTTGTCGAAGCTGACAAACTCCTCCGCGCCCAGCCAATGGCCTTCATAGGCAATGGCGCCATCTGCAAAATCGCCGCCCATATCGAGGACCGTCAATCCTGCCTCGACCGCTGGCCGGTTCACTACGACATTCGAACTGTCCATCAGTAGTCGAATCGCGTCTGCCACTTCAGTCGCTTGTTTCTTGTACCCTTGCCGCAAGACCCAAACAAATTCACAAAGAGCCGCCATGGGGATGGCGACGAGTTCAGAATTATCGAGGATCCGTTTCGCAAGCCGCGCCTGTACAGGATCATCCTGCAGCGCATCACGCAACAAAACGTTCGTGTCCACGGCGATTCTCATCGCTTACCTGCCCAGGCCTCTTCGGTGATCTTTTTGATCTGCGCGATGGTGAGCCGCGGGGTTCCTGGTTTTGCCAGACAACCGCTGAAGTCTGCGATCGAGCCGGTCCGCTTGGCCGGTTGTAGCACGAGTCTGCCATCCGGCAATTTGTCGGCATCTATTTTCTGTCCTGGAGCGACATTCAGATGCCTGAGCAGCTCCTGCTTCAGGGTGATCTGGCCCTTGGCGGTAATCGTCAGCGTAGTCATTGATCCACCCTCAACTTTATGGTAAGGCAAATATTCCTTACCGTCAAGAATTTTCGATAGGCTCAATCGCACCTACAGCTTACCTTCCAGCCAGCCGCCCAATTTCTCCATCGGCAGCCGCACACTGATAAAAAACTGCCCAAACAGTGCATACACAGCACTGACCTCATCAAACCGCATCTCGTAAATCAGCTTCTTAAATACCACCGCATCGTCGGCGAAGAGGTCCACACCCCACTCCCAGTCGTCCATCCCAATCGATCCGGAGATAATCTGCTTCACCACGTCGCCGTAGCGGCGGCCGATCAGCCCATGTTCGTGCATCATGCGTTGCCTTTCCGCAAAGGGCACGGTGTACCAGTTAACCGTCTCGCCGCGCTTGCGGTCCATGGGATAGAAGCAGAGGTACTTCGCCTCGGGGATGGCGGGAAAGAGGCGCGGAGCCATGGCCGCGGAGGCGCGTTCAAGACTGGCGGCAACCTCCGTCTGAAATTCGGGCGAGTGGAGCTCGAGGCCTTTCGCTGAGGCAGCCTCCCAAGTCTTGCGGCTGGATTCATAAAGACCCAGTTCGACCACCGATACATACGAGTGGCGCAGTTTAAGAAAGTCGTACAGCTTCGTCTGCGCCAATTCGAGTTCGACCTGATTCAGCGCTTCCAGCGAATCGCGGAAATGGATTAGAACCAGGTCGCCCTTGTGGCCCAACAGAGAAAAGAGCGCCGTACGCACGGGAGCATCAGGAGCAGCGCGTTCTAAGCGCTGAAGCGCGGCGACGGCCTCAGCGGCTATGCTTTTACGTTCGCCGTCCGCGCAGGACTCGCCGTCCGTGCAGGACCTCCACGCCTTCCAGTCGAAGCGGAAGAACTGGTGCAGTACGAATGAGCCTTCCAGTGTCAACGGTACAGGGGAAAAGTCGGTCAAGGCGCTATCCTCCAACTCAACTCTAACTTGCAGCCACCTCATCATCCTAGCAAAGTGAAGTTGAAGACGCGCGCAATGCTGTTTTCAGCGCCTTCCTAGCCATGAAAGCACCCTCCGCGCTCGATGGCTTATAATGAAAGCGCCCATGAACGAAAAGATTATTACCCTGCTGGTGCATTTTGTAACCCGCGTGATCGACATGGGCGGCTACGCTGGCATCGTTGCACTGATGGGAATCAATTCGGCCTGCATTCCGCTGCCCTCTGAAATTATCATGCCTTTTTCCGGTGTATTGACGATTTTCCACCACAACGGTTTGGATCAGCTGATCGCCCCCGGGCGCTTTGGCGGGGGCAATGTTTGGCTTGGTCTGGTTTGCGTGGCAACGGCGGGCATGGTGGGTTGCAACCTGGGTTCGGCGTTCTCCTATTGGATTGGCGCCAAGGGCGGGCGTCCCCTGGTGGAGCGCTATGGTAAATGGGTGTTGATGAGCCGCCACGATCTGGACCGCATGAGCAGGTTCTTTGAAAAATACGGATCGATTACGGTGTTTCTGGCGCGGATGATGCCTGTGGTGCAGACATTTATAGCATTCCCGGCGGGAATTGCCAGAATGCCAAGACTGCGTTTTCACATTTACACTTCTGTGGGCGCGTGGATCTGGTATTTTTGCCTGGCCACTGCGGGCATGAAGATGGGTCAGGCCTGGAATACGGACCCGCGCTTTCACGCCCTGTTTCACCGTTTTCATTTAGTGGTGGAGCTGGCGTTGCTGGCGGGCATGCTATGGTTTGTCTGGTCGCATCTGAAGCGTTCCAGGCAAGCGGAGGCTGTGTGAAGTGGTTGTCTGAATAGATTTGAACGGCCCGGAAAACCGGAGCCATCAAAACACGATTAGGAGAAACAATGGGAACTGAAGAGCAAGGCGGACAAAAAGCAGCAAACAAAATTGAGCCCGCAACGGGCAAACTGGGCGTGATGGTGGTTGGATTGGGCGCCGTCGCCACCACCATGATTGCGGGAGTCGAGGCCGTTCGGCGCGGGCTGGCCAAGCCCATTGGTTCACTGACGCAGATGGGCACCATTCGCCTCGGCAAGCGCACCGACAGTAAATCGCCGCTGATTAAGGATTTTGTGCCGCTGGCTAATCTGAAAGACGTTGTCTTTACCGGCTGGGACATCTTTGCAGACAACGTTTATGAGTCCGCCGCGCACGCCGAGGTGCTGGACGAGAAGACTCTGACGCAATTGAAGCCATACCTTGAGACCATCAAGCCACTGCCGGCGGTCTTCGATCAGTACTACGTGAAGCGCCTCAACGGCACGCACGTCAAGAAAGGCAAAAACAAGCGCGACCTGGCTAATCAGGTCATTTCCGACATTCGCGCCTTTCGCAAAACCGTGGACCGCGTGGTGATGATTTGGGCCGCGTCCACGGAGATTTTCATCGAGCCGACAGCCGTCCACCAATCGATCGAAGCCTTCGAAAAGGGGCTCGACAACGACGACATCGCCATCGCGCCCTCGCAGATCTATGCATACGCGGCACTGAGCGAGGGTGTGCCCTTTGCCAACGGCGCGCCGAATCTCACCGTCGACACGCCGGCTATGATCGAGCTCTCCAAGCGCAACGCCGCGCCCATCTGCGGCAAGGACTTCAAGACCGGCCAAACCCTGATGAAGACCGTGCTGGCGCCGGCCTTCAAGGCGCGTATGTTGGGCGTCAGGGGCTGGTTCTCCACCAACATCCTCGGTAACCGTGACGGTGAGGTGCTGGACGATCCGCAATCCTTCAAGACCAAGGAAGAGTCCAAGCTCGGTTCGCTGGATTACATCTTCCAGCCTGAACTGTATCCCGACCTCTACAAGGATCTCTACCATAAGATTCGCATCAACTACTACCCGCCGCGCGGCGACGACAAAGAGGCCTGGGATAACATCGACATCTTCGGATGGCTGGGCTACCCCATGCAGATCAAGGTGAACTTCCTCTGCCGCGATTCGATTTTGGCCGCGCCCATCGCGCTCGACCTGGTGCTCTTCCTCGACCTGGCCAAGCGCACACCCTCGCTGCGCTCCATCGGCATTCAGGAGTGGCTGAGCTTCTATCTAAAGTCGCCGCAGACCGCCGCGGGACTCTATCCCGAGCACGACCTATTCATCCAGTCCATGAAGCTCAAAAACACATTGCGTCACATCATGGGCGTGGACCTCATCACACACCTCGGCCTGGAGTATTACGACTAGCATTTGCCATGCAGGCAGACGCTCCCGTTGGTCGGAAAGCTAGAGCGCCCCATCCGCAAGGGTGGGGCGTTTTATGCAGGGATATACTATTTCCCCAGTAGCGCCACGCCTTCCAGCTGCGCGGCATTGCGCAGGTCATCGTCCAATGTGGCCAGTGGCAGCGATAGGCGTAAGGCGAGTTCGAGATAGGTAGCATCGTAGACAGTTAGCCGGTGAAGATCAGCCAACTCTATTGTCCTGCCCCAGGTATGCATTCGTGTTTCCCCATCCACGGAGATGGGCAGGCTTTCCAGGTCGGCAAGGATGCCTTGGCGATGTGTTTTGTTGATCCGGCCACGCCGTATGCCCACGTTCAAGGTGTTGGCGACTTCAATCCGCCACAACTCCGGGACGACGGCTCCGAGGTTTGCGATCAGCAAAAAAAGATCCAGAATCGCATCCGTTCTCTCCTCAGGAAAGACTCGCGCCAGCGTAGTGGAGCTATCGAGGATGAGGCTCATCGCCGCCCCTCATCGCGATACGCCTTCCATTCAGCCCAGTCAAAGGGACCAAGTTTCATCTCTTTGGTTCGCTGGGTCATTCGCTCCAAAGCGGCGTAAGCGCGCGCGCGGTTCGCCTCCGAAATACTGTGCGCGGGCGCCAGTCGCGCCGCCAGCCTCCCGTGGCGTGTAATGAGAATCTCTTCTCCTGCCTCGACCCGATCCAGCAGGGAACCGAAGGTGTTTTTTGCTTCAAAGGCGCCGACTTGGTGCATGAGCCCCTCCCTCTAGACCATCTAGCTTAAGCTAGCATAACATATTCTCTATTCATTCGCCTAAATTGAAAACGGAATGGTTCACGGCTAGTGCATAATGCTGCGAGAATAGATTTGTACCAGAGGTAGGCGATGAGGATGATTCGCGGAACTTGCCAAGCGGCGGCGCTGTCAGGATTTGCGCTGGTTTTGGCCGTGACTGCCTGGGAACAATCCAAGCCGGCGAGTGCGTCCCCGTCGAATACGCCGCCTCCAAGCGCGCCCGCAGTCCAGCCAGCGCTCGGAACCACGCCAGTCGGTGGCGATATCCCGGCTGCCACCGTCAAGACTGACAAAGTGATCGAGCCGGGCAGCCATATGGTGAACGTGAAGCCGGGCTCCCTCGAAGATGTGAACGCCGTAGGCAATCGCGAGATCGGCAGCCGGGGCTTCAAGAACTTCTACTCCACCAATTATGAAATCAAGATCGGCCGCACGTACGCCATGCAGATTGAGAAGAGCACCAGGTTCATTACCGATCCGGTGGTCACCGAATACGTGAACCGCATCGGGCAAAACATCGTCAAGAACTCCGATTGCAAGGTGCCCTTCACCATCAAGGTCATCGATTCGGACGAGATCAATGCATTCGCTTTTCCCGGAGGCTTCTTCTATGTCAACTCCGGCCTGATTCTGAACGCCGACGAGGAGGCGGAACTGGCCGGCGTCATGGCTCATGAAACAGCTCACGTTTGCGCCCATCACGCAGTCCGCGAAATGACACGCCAGAATTACGCACAAATTGGCGCCATTCCGCTGATCTTTATCGGCGGCTGGACGGGCTATGGCGTCTACGAGGCGGCTTCCATCGGCGTGCCCGTCACCTTCCTGCAGTTCTCTCGCGACTTCGAAGCCCAGGCAGATTATCTTGGCGTGCAATATATGTATCGCGCGGGTTACGATCCGCAGGCCTATATCACGTTTTTTGAAAAGATTCAGGCGCTGGAAAAACGCAAGCCCGGCGCCGTCGCCAAGGTCTTCTCCGACCACCCGCAGACCCCCGAACGCATCCTCCATTCGCAGGAGGAAATTGCCCGCATCCTGCCCGCGCGCGATCAGTACATGGTGACCACCTCGGAGTTTGACGATGTGAAGGCGCGGCTGGCGCGCATCGAGAACAAGCGTCGCCTCACCGACACCAAGAACCCCAACAAGCCTACGCTGCGCAAGGCTGGCGTCAGCACGGGTGACTCGTCCAGTCCGTCCAGCCCATCCAGCCCCAGCAGCGCTACAAGCGGCGACGACAAACCAACCCTGCACCGCCGCGACAACCAGAACTAAGACCGGAACGCACCATCCGGCATAACAACCCTATCTCTTGGGGTAGGCAGTGCCCACGCCCCTACAGACTGCGTTTTCAGCCGAAACTCATCCCTTAAGCCTCCCAAATTGGGAGATAAATCCAGATGAAATTACTGTAAATGTCTGAAATCCCTTGAAATGCCCTACGAAACCGCGTTATATACAAAAGTACCGGCAGCTTTGCCGGAATCTCGTCTGAGGCTACCGTTCCTTCCGGAGGAAACCATGCGCAGTTCCGCCGCTCGCTCCAACTTGCTGGTCCCAGAGGTGCGCGAGGTCATGGACATTCGCCAGGCCTCGGACTACCTCGGCATCTCCTCCGACACGCTTTACAAGTACGCCTCTGAGGGCTTCGTCCCCGCCTTCAAGCTGGGCAACCGCTGGCGCTTCAAGCGCAGCCGCCTCGACGAATGGATGGACCGCCAGAGCGACCAGCACGCCGCCGACGCCGATCCTGAAAATAAAAAGCCAGTCCGGCCTGCGTTCTGAGGATAATCGGAGTTTATAAGCACATGGGGAAGAAATCTAGACTTATCCTCCCAATTGTCCTTGGCGTTTTGAGTGCATCGTTGATGGTATGGGACATTTACAATCAGCGCGTCATTTCGTCAATGGGAATGGCATGGGATACGGGAGCACCTCTCTGGCCCTATCAGACACCAGATACGCTGTTTCTTGCCCTGAACACACCCGCTTTTGTCCTTGCCTTTCCTGCTTTATACCTACTCCACTCGATTCATTCTTCGATTCATTACGTTGTACTTTTTCCATGCGTTATTTTATGGTGGTGGTTCGTTGGCATCGTATTAGATCGAAGGCTACTTCAGCCTGCGGTTCGCAAGAGATGGACTCGGTTTGTAATGTCGAGTCTCTTGGCGATTATTTTTTTCATTCTGGGAGTTTCTGGTTCATGGGACACATTTCGTTGGTGGCAAACCTATGGTGACAGTTTTCTGAGTTGGAGAATCCTGATCGTGCTCAGGTCATTGGCCCCGTCGATTTGGTGCTATATCTTGAGTTTTGCCTGTGTACTCTTTGCTGTGCGACTCGCGAAAATCAAGCGGACTATTTAGTGCAGTTTCTATTCTCAGACACGTGATCCCGGAATCGAATCCTTTCAAGAAAACTCGGCCCCAGAATTCACGAAACTGATAGAATAGAGCTATAGGGGGACAACATGGCTGCTGCAACCGCTCCCGTCATTACCCTCACTCCAGCGGAGTTAGACGAACGTCGTCTGGCCGTTGATAACGCAATTGGTACTATGCGCATTGAAAACCTTGAGCCGGACGAAACCACCAAGCAAATTCTATCTCGGTACGCGAGTGGTGAAATAGAACTTCCTGAGATGAACCGCCTTTTAGATGAATACACCCGCGCCAAATTCTGACCGAATGATAAAGAATAGCCCTATTATGTTGGACCCGCACTTTGATTCCAAGAACGGGATTCTCAAAAACGTCCCAGGCATCATCGATCAGAATATGCTCGAAGATTTCGAGCGCATACAAGCCACCAAGGCCATTGTTAATTTACGGGCCAATCCCGTTCAAGGCGTTTTCGACAGCGCCCACCTCAAAGAAATTCATCGCCGCATCTTCCAGAACATCTATCCCTGGGCAGGCGAGTTCCGCCAAGTCAATATTCGCCGCTCGGCGTCCTTCTTCTTTGCTCTGGTTCAGTTCATGGAAATGAACCTCAAGGGCACACTTACGAAACTGGGCACAGAAAATCATTTGAAAGGTCTGAATGCCGCAGCATTTGCCAGCCGTGCGGCATACTATCTCGGAGAATTGAATGCGATTCATCCTTTTCGAGAAGGAAACGGACGCACACAACGCGAGTTCATTCGCGAGTTGGCTGCTGAGGCCGGACACCGCCTTAACTGGAGTCGCGTAAGTCACGAGCAGATGTACGTCGCCTCAATCGAAAGTCACAACGTTGGCAAGAATGACGCCTTTGCCACACTGATTCTCTCTGCCGTAGAACCGGCACTCCGTCTCTGATCTCTGCCTCTTCACCTGTTATCCTCAACAAGTGGACCACTTTCGCCGCATCGGCCAACTGCGCCGCCGTCTGACTAAAGCGGGCCTTCATGGCCTGCTGGTCACTCATCTTCCTGACCTCCGCTATCTCTCCGGGTTCACAGGCTCCAGCGCCGCGCTGGCTATCACGCGCCGTTCCGCCCGCCTCTTCACCGATAGCCGCTACAAAACTCAAGCCGCCGCCGAGGTTTCTGTCGCAAAGGTGGAGATCGTCGCCAGCTCTCCGTCCGTTGCCGCCGTGCAGTGGCTGGCCGCGCAATCCGGCGTCGAGTTTGCCGGCTTCGATTCGACTCAAACCACCGTCGCCAATCTGGCCCGTTACCGCGCCGCGCTGCCCGCGCACCTTCGCCGCAGCTTTCTCACCCCTCTGGCCGCGCCCTTGATTATGCCTTTGCGCCAGATCAAGGACGAGGACGAGTTGGAGTTGATGATCGAAGCTGCAATCACCGGCTGCAAGCTCTTCGAGCACATTCTCAGTTTCATACGGCCCGGCCTGGCGGAGTTTGAAGTGGCTGCGGAGTTGGAGCATCAGGCCCGCCTGCTGGGCGCGGAAGCCATGTCCTTTGAGACCATCGTCGCTTCTGGCCCCCGCTCCGCCATGCCGCACGGACGCGCATCCGCCGCCAAGCTGCCCCACAGTGGTTTTGTGACTCTCGACTTCGGTGTTATTCTCAACGGGTATTGCTCGGATATGACCCGCACTGTTCACTTGGGCAAGCCCAAGGCCAACGCGCGCGCCGCATACGAAGCAGTGCTGGAGGCACAGGAGGCCGCTGTAGCCGCGGTGACTTCTAGCGTAAGCTGTGCCGAAGTAGACGAGGCAGCCCGTAGCGTGTTGCGCAAGGCAGGATTGGCGGAAGCTTTTTCTCACTCCACCGGCCATGGTCTCGGCCTGGAGATTCACGAGCCGCCGCGTATTGGCGCTGGGGAGACGGCAAAGCTGCTCCCCGGCATGGTCATCACCATCGAACCAGGAATTTATTTTGCCAATCGCTTCGGCATTCGCATCGAAGATATGGTAGCAGTAACCCGCAACGGAAGCCAGGTGCTAACGCCGGCGCCCAAGGCATTGATTGAACTCTAACCGAACTATGAACAATGAACATTGATTTAATGAGGACAGCATAAGTGAAGTCCACAAACACGCGCCGGAGGCGCAGAGTTGATTAGCCCCGCGCTTCAGCGTGGGGAAAAGGGATTCCATAAGTTCGTTACGGAGTCCCGTAGGGACGGTGCAAGGACAATCTTTATGCGGAAACCAATAGCCCCTCCACCCAACGGATGGAGATCAAGGAACGAATGAAACCACAAGACATTGCAGATCTGAAACAACTGATTGAATTCCTCAAGAAACATAAAGTCGCCGAGTTCGATTTGGACCGCGGCGACCTGAAGATCCGGCTCAAGTTCAATCAGCCGGAGACTTTCCCGGCCGGTTTGGCTGATTTAGCGCGACTGATGAGTTCGGCTCCGGCGGCACCACCGACTCCCACGGCTCATCCAGCGCTTCCACCAGCGCCAGCGCCCGCTGACCCGGATGCCGGCCTGCACATCGTCAAGTCGCCCATCGTCGGTACCTTTTACGGTTCGCCTTCCCCCGGCACAGCGCAATTTGTATTGCCCGGTGATCGCGTCTCCAAGGGGCAGGTCATCGCCATCGTCGAGGCCATGAAGCTGATGAACGAGATCGAGTCCGACGCCGCAGGCGAGATCGTCAAATGCCTGGTTTCCAACGGCCAGCCCATCGAATACGGGCAGCCGCTCTTTATGATTAGGGTCAGTTAGGATGCACGAAGTGAACAAGTGAGAAAGCGAGCGAGTGAAAAGGATGAATCTTTCTCACTAACTAACTCATTCACTTATTCACTAATTCACTTCTTCACTCATTCACTTAAACACAGGTTTCCCATGCTACGTAAAGTCCTAATTGCCAATCGCGGTGAAATCGCGCTGCGCATCATCAACGCATGCCGGGAACTCGGCATTCGCACAGTCGCCGTCTACAGCGAGGCCGACCGCCACTCGCTGCATGTGCGCTTTGCCGATGAGGCCATCTGCATTGGTCCTCCACGCGCAGCCGATAGTTATCTCAATGTCCCGGCTGTCATCTCCGCTGCCGAAATCGCCGACGTCGACGCGATTCATCCCGGCTATGGCCTGCTCAGCGAGAACGCCAACTTCGCCGAGGTCTGCCGCGCCTCCAACATAAAATTCATCGGCCCGCCGCCTGAGGTCACACGGCTAATGGGCGAGAAGGACAAAGCGCGTCAGGCGATGAAGCGCGCCAAAGTACCTATTCTTCCCGGCTCCGACGGCGTGGTTGCCACGGTCGAGGAGGCGCAGGGCTGGGCAAAGAAGGTCGGCTACCCGGTTATCCTCAAGGCCAAGGCAGGCGGCGGCGGCCGAGGCATGAGAATCGTGCGCGCCCACGAAGAGTTGCCCAATCTCTTCCACGCTGCTTTTACCGAAGCGGAAAACGCCTTTGGCAATGGCGAGCTGTACATGGAGAAGTTCGTCGAGAATCCGCGCCACATCGAGTTTCAAATGCTGGCCGATGAGCACGGCAACGTGGCTTCGCTCTTTGAGCGCGAGTGCTCCATCCAGCGCCGCCACCAAAAACTAATCGAAGAAGCGCCCAGCCTTAAGGTGACGCCCAAGATGCGCGAGGAGATCGGCCGCACCCTCTGTCACTGCCTGAAAGAGATCGGCTACCAAAACGCCGGCACAGTGGAGTTCCTGATGGACGAGGAAGGCCAGCTCCACTTCATCGAGATGAACACCCGCATCCAGGTAGAGCACCCTATCACCGAGGCCATCACCGGCGTGGACATGGTGAAGGCGCAGTTGCTGATTGCTGGCGGCGAGCGGCTGGCCGCGATTCTGCCTCCGAAGCTCGAGATCCGCGGCCACGCCATCGAGTGCCGCATCAACGCCGAGCACCCGCAAAAGTTCACCCCGTCGGCGGGCAAGATCACGGTCTTCCATGTTCCCGGCGGCAACGGCACGCGTGTGGACACGGCGCAGTACGCCGAAAGCATCGTCCCGCCCTACTACGACTCGCTGATTGCCAAGCTCATCGTCCACGGCCGCGACCGCGTTGAGGCGATAGCCAAGATGGAGCGCGCCCTGAGCCAATTTATTGTCGAGGGCATCGATACCTCCATCCCGCTGCACCAGGCTATCTTTGCCGACCCTGGCTTCCGCGCCGGCCAGTTCGACACCAGCTTCATGGAAAAGTTTCTAGCCGAAAAAAACTGAAATTCTCGCAACCACAATGAAAAAGCTGAATCATAATGAATGGTTCAGCTTTTTCTTTCCTTGCAGATATTTATTTACTCTCCGGCTATTCTCATCTAAAGGTTTCAATCAGGAGGAGGTCGAGAACCATGATAATTGACCCGAATAATTTGCATCTGGGGCAAATCATATCAGCAGTTGGCGGCCTGGGAACCGCGGCATTTGGTCTGCTGGAAGCACTCAAACCGGTGATTCCCTGGATCAACAACATTGGCTTCGGCAGAATTCGCGTTACTGTCGCAGCTTTGACACCTGACGAGCCAAACGCCAAGCAGCCAGCGAATGTCTTGCCTCAGAAAAATATTATCCAATCCCTGCTTGCCAACTGGGTGAATGGAACTGATCTCGCCAGCCAGAAGGCAATTGCCAAGTCCCTGGTCAAGCTGCATCTGAGCGCTGGCAATGCTCCTATCCTTGCGGTTACAACCAATGTCGATTCGCAACTGCTGACACAGGTAGCCAAAAGCATCGTCTCCGCGACAGCGCTTACCCAGCCGCAGAGCGATGCCTATGCGCGTTTCGACCTCATTGTGACCGCCATGCTCGATGAGGCATATCAGCACGCGGACCAAGTCTATCGCAACTGGACTCGCGGCCTGGCCGCTGCAATTGCCGTAGTGCTGGCTTTCACTGGCGGATGGATCCTGGCGGGCTCTTGGCAGAACTATTGGTTGAATTCCGAGATGTTTCAAGCCATCCTGGTCGGCCTGCTGGCCACTCCGCTGGCGCCTGTTGCCAAGGATCTTTCCAGCGGACTTGCCGCCGCTGTCAACACTATGCAGCTAGTGAAGAAATAGGCCGCCATGACACAATTCCTCGATCTTCGCCTCGCATCCGTCGGTGGGGAACTGGCCGCCTCTGTTGCCGTCAATCAGGGCACTGGCATTGCAGACTACACCGGACTCCCACTTAGCGAACTGCTCAGCTCGGTTCGAGGCCGCCACGTCCTCATAGCCACCCATGGCTTCAATGTCAATCGCGCCGACGGCATCAGTTGCTTATCGAACTGGGAGAGCCTGTTGCAACTGCCGCGGCCTTCGGCTTTC